>Ga0160434_100145_pt1 | contig 37969 bp, 38 predicted proteins | sample HID1973I_E0MG_FD_108273 | JGI IMG/M metagenome (GOLD analysis project Ga0160434, IMG submission 108273) | Enriched mosquito-associated microbial communities from UW Madison campus, WI, USA - HID1973I_E0 MG | ecosystem: Host-associated > Arthropoda: Insects > Digestive system > Unclassified ... | reverse complement strand
TGCGGCACAGCGGGAGGTTTTCCGGTGCCTGATTTCTTGGTGAGTCCGGTGATGACGGTCGTCGCTGCTGGAATAGGGGGAATATTCTCCGCTGCGTGCAACGCGCATGATCGCTGCTATGGCACTGCGGGGAATCCGAAGAGCACATGTGACGAAGCCCTCTACAGGGACATGGTGCTGGAGGCAGAAACCCGTATCCCCGCGGCGCTCCTTCCGGCCTTGAGGCCCTATATTCACGGGCAGTCCTGGGCGTACTCGAGATTGCTTCAATGGGAAACCGTGGTTCCCTGGACGTCTGGCCCAGCGTTCAATGCCGCGCAGGATCAAGGCTATTGCCGCAAGTGGGCAAAGGAACTCAGGGAGATATGCCGTTGAAGGGCTGGTGGACCGCGGCGGCTATAGGCGTCTTGATCCTTGTGGTGGGGCTCATTGCCATTGGGTGGGTGCGTCGGTCGCCACGTGCGGATCCCGTGAGCGAGGGAGACTCGCGCGGGCGGCCGCCGTTGGTCAGCGTCGCTAGAGCACAGCCTGCCGCCCGGTCAGATTCGAGCAGGACTAGGGTAGAAATTCGCAAGGTTGAGACGCCGCTGCGAGGTATCTTTGCGCGGGACCCACGCGGCATTGCGCTCTCCCAGGATGAGGCTATCTGGATGCGTCGGCACGGCTATCCGACGCAGGTAGAGATAGCCGGTCTGGATACCTTGGATACCATTCCGCTCCGAGGCTCCCGTGACCCCCATTTGGCAACCCTGCATGGCATGGCGCTCGCAAGAAAGAATGAGCTGATACCTGCAACGGGCGTCTTGCAGGGCGCTGTCGCCTTGGGATCCACCTTTGCCTACGAGGAAGGGGCCATTACCGAGTACCGGCTGGGGCTGGAACGCTTTGGCCCCTCTGACGACAACGATGATGTACTGCGTGCGCGTCTTGAAGTTGCCAGAATTCTCGGCGACTACAAGGTCGACTACCTGATCGACAAGTACCTGCCGGATTATCCAATGGCCGAGCGTGCCAACGTGGTGCAAAGGCACGCCACCGTGTTTCTCGGGAAGCTGGGCGAAGACGCCCAGTTGAGAAACCTGCCGCCGCCCGGCCCGGACCCTCGCCCCAACGCCGAGGCCTGGAAGAACCTGCAACAGAAGGCCGCTAGCGATCCCAACGCAACCTTCGACGTCTACCTCCTGGAGTGAACCCGAATGCGAAAGATGACCCTGGCCCTCTCCGCCGGGCTACTGGGGCTGATCGGCGTTGCAGCCTTCGTTGAATTACGAACCGAAGGCAAGCACGAAGCGACTCGCACGACCCCGGACGCCACCGGCTCCGGCTTGGGCCTCTACGTCGAGCAGGCGCGCCAGGCATGGCAGGCCGCCCATGCGTCTGCCAACCCGCCGCGAGGCCGCATCCACGAAACCACTACCGATTCGCAGCCCCTTCTGGCTACAGATTCCCGCCGCATTGCCGTGTCGCGGGAAGAACTGGGCTGGATGCAGAAGCACCACTATCCGTCCGACGAAGAACTCGCCACGCTCGCAACCGTGGATCCCACTGCTTCCGATGCAGCAATGGATCCCCATCAGGCGACGCTGCTCGGCCTAGCGCTCCTGCATCGCGGCGACGCTGCGAAAGGTATCGCCGTGCTGCGCAGGGCGGCTGCGCGTGGCGCCCTGTATGCGTACGGAGAGGCCGCCATCGCCGAGTACCAGCAGCGCCTGGCGCAGGCCGGGAAGTCGGACGATGGCGAGGATGTGCTGCGTGCGCATCTGGAAGTGGCGCAGATCCTCGGTGACTACAAGGCCGAAGACCTGGCCAGCCAGCGACTCCCCGACTACCGCAGGCGCGATCCGGCGCGCGCCATTGCCATGCAGCGCTACACAAGTGAATTCCTCCTGAGGCTCGGTTCGCAGGCGCAGGCGCTGGGCGTGTCGCCGCCGGGCCCCGATCCCCGGCCTGGCCTCGCGCAATGGCAGGACCTGCGGCGCCTCGGCGAAGCAGGGCAATCGGCCACGGTGGATGTCTACTCGGCGCAATGACAGGCCGGACCTCGGCCGGCTGCATTTCAATGCGCGAGCCGAATGGATGTCCGACGCTTTCGCGCAGGCCACGGCGTGGTCTCCCGGCCAAGCGGAACCGCGCATCGGTTCCGATGCGCTATGGCCCTGGCTCATCGCGCTGTTGCATCACGACAGCCTCGCCAGTTTCGATGCGTATCACGTAGGCGTGGCTTCCCTGGCATCCCGCTACGGCGGGGCAGGGCTGCGGTCCAGGATGGCGCGCATCAGCGCCGCCGACAGCGTAACCAGGTTGGCGCGGGAATCCTCCGCGGTTTCCGGGTTCCACCCCGTAGTGCGCCGTGGCGCTATCGTCGTGCACACCGAGAATCCGTTCACGCGCGACTTCCTGCCCGTGTCGGCCGAGCGATTGGTGCCGGCGACCCGGATGTTGTTCGGCCTGCGTAGGGCAGGGCTGCATCGGGACAATGCCGCCGCGCGCATCGCCAGCTATTTCATCCTGCTGACGCTGCATCCCTACCGCGATGGCAACGGGCGCACCGCACGACTGCTGTTTGCCGCCGACACCTGGGCTGCAGACGCACCCGCGCTAGATCTGCTCGGCCTGGCCTGGCTGCACGGGCAACGCAGCACGCGTTTCCACCTCGCCGCGAAGTGCGCGCGCGCCGGCAGCTTGGACATGTTGTTTGCACTCCACGCCGAGTGCGCTGCACAGGCGCTGCAGACGCTTCGCGCGACGCTGTCAGTGCTCGACGCATCGATGTCTGTCGGCGACACAGATACCACCATGGACGCTGCTCACGCTCTGCACGCCATCGTCGCGCTGCACATCAGGCAGGATTGAAAGCGTGAATCAGCCGCCCTCGCGCGACGCTTGCTGGAGACCCTGTAGGAGGGGCTTCAGCCCCGACGAGCGAAGGGGCCATCTATCAGGACAGAGCCTCGCTCTCCCCCCGAACCCCCCGCGGGAATCCATCGGGCGTTCGGGGCCGGGGCCTTTTCCGGGGGCGTTGGGCGACATGGATGTCGCCCAACGAGCCGCGCAGGATGCAGTTCTTGGCGTCCCCCGGGGAAGGCTCCGGCCCCGCACGCCGCACGCAGAAAATCAGCCCTAAAAAGCCCTCACCCCAAAATCCCAGGCAAATCCAACCCCCTCTCCCGCGCACACGCCACCGCAATCTCATACCCCGCATCCGCATGCCGCATCACGCCGCTCGCCGGATCGTTCCACAGCACCCGCGCAATCCGCTTCGCCGCCGCCTCGGTGCCATCGCACACGATGACCATGCCCGCATGCTGCGAAAAGCCCATGCCCACACCGCCCCCATGATGCAGCGACACCCAGGTCGCCCCGGACGCGGTATTGAGCAGCGCATTGAGCAGCGGCCAATCCGACACCGCATCGGACCCATCGCGCATCGCCTCCGTCTCCCGGTTCGGCGACGCCACACTGCCGCTATCCAGATGATCGCGCCCGATCACCACCGGCGCCTTCAATTCCCCGCTCGCCACCATCTCGTTGAATGCGAGCCCCAGGCGATCGCGATCGCCCAGCCCGACCCAGCAGATGCGCGCCGGCAGCCCCTGGAACTTGATCTTCTCCGCGGCCATGTCCAGCCAGCGGTGCAGATGCGGATTATCCGGAATCAGTTCCTTGACCTTGGCATCGGTCTTGCGGATGTCCTCCGGGTCGCCGCTCAGCGCAACCCAGCGGAAAGGACCGATGCCGCGACAAAACAGCGGCCGGATATAAGCAGGCACGAAGCCGGGGAAGTCGAACGCATTGGCTACCCCTTCCTCCAATGCCATCTGTCGAAGATTGTTGCCGTAGTCCACGGTCGGCACGCCCAGCGCATGGAACCCCAGCATCGCCTGCACATGCACCGCCATCGACTTGCGCGCCGCCGCCTCCACTTCCTTCGGCGCGCTGACCCGCTTCTCGTCCCACTGCGCCACGCTCCAACCCAGCGGCAGGTAGCCGTTGATCGGATCATGCGCCGACGTCTGGTCGGTCAGCAGGTCAGGCTTGACGCCCCGGCGCAACAGCTCCGGCAACACGTCGGCGACGTTGCCCAGCAAGCCCACCGACAGCGGCTTGCGTGCCTTGCACGACGCATCGATCAACCGCAGCGCCTCGTCCAGCGAATCGGTCCAGGTATCCAGATAGCCGGTACGCAGCCGCATCTCGATGCTCGACTTGCGGCACTCCACCGCCAGGCACGACGCGCCGGCCATCACCGCCGCCAATGGCTGCGCGCCGCCCATGCCGCCGAGCCCGCCGGTGAACAGCCAGCGCCCGCCGAGATCGCCGCCGAAGTGCTGCCGGCCCATCTCCACGAACGTTTCGTAGGTGCCTTGCACGATGCCCTGCGCACCGATGTAGATCCAGCTGCCGGCGGTCATCTGGCCATACATCGCCAGGCCCTTGCGGTCGAGCTCGTTGAAGTGGTCCCAGGTGGCCCAGCGCGGCACCAGGTTGGAATTGGCGATCAGCACGCGCGGCGCATCGGCGTGCGTACGGAACACGCCCACCGGCTTGCCCGACTGCACCAGCAGCGTCTGGTCGTCGTCCAGGCGCTTGAGCGTGTCGATGATCGCGTCAAAGCTCTCCCAATCTCGCGCCGCGCGGCCAATGCCGCCATAGACCACCAGTTCTTCCGGGCGCTCGGCCACATCGGGGTGCAGGTTGTTCTGCAGCATGCGCAGTGGCGCCTCGGTCAGCCAGCTCTTGGCGTTGAGCGTGGTGCCGGTCGGGGCCTTGATGACGCGGGACGGATCGCGGCGGGTCATGCGTGATTCCTCGAATGCGAAGGCGAAGTCGGTTCAGTGGCGAATGCCATGCAGGCGCCCAGCACCTGGCAGAGCACGGCGCGCAGCGCGGCCGCGCGTTCCGGCAGCCACGGCGAAGGCCAGTTGCCGGCGGTGACGGCGTCGGGTTCCTGCATATAGCCGCGGCAGGCCAGCTCCATCTGGATGGCATGCACGCCAGCGGTCGGCGCGCCGTAGTGGCGGGTGATCCAACCGCCCTTGAAGCGGCCATTGCGCACATGGCTCATGCCGCTGCCGGCGCAGATCCGCTCGATCGCATCGACCAGTGCCGGGTCGCAGCTGCTGTCCTGGTTGCTGCCGATGTTGAACTGCGGCAGCTCACCGTCGAACAGATGCGGGATGCGCGAGCGGATCGAATGCGCGTCATAGACCACCACGCGCGGATGCTGCTGGCGCAGCCGCGCGATCTCATCGTGCAGCGCGGCGTGGTACGGCTGGAACCAGCGTTCGCGGCGTTCGGCCACTTCCGCCTCATCCGGCGCCTGGCCATCGCGATACAGCGGCTCGTTGTCGAACGTGGTCAGCGGGCACAGGCCGGTGGTGTTCTGGCCCGGATACAACGACACCCCGCTGGGGTCGCGGTTGACGTCGATCACCGAGCGCGAGATGGACGTGCGCACGGTTGTCGCGCCGAGCGCTTCGGTGGCGAAGTCGTACAGGTGGTGCACCCACCAGTCGGTATCACGCTGCGCCAGCCAGGGCGAGGCGTAGCGGTCGGTGAGCTCCGGGGGGAAGTCGCTGCCGGTATGCGGGAAGCTGACAATCAGCGGCGCCTCGCCGCGGTGGATGGTCAGCCAATCGGGCAGGGCGTGCATGTCAGCCTCCTCGCGGCGCCTCACGCGCCGCAGACATCAGGTAGGGCCAGGCCCACCGCCGTCGCCAGCGCGCCGGAACGCACCAGGTCGGTAGCGGCGAGCATGTCCGGGTGGAAGTGGCGATCCTCCTGCAGCATCGGCACCTGCGCACGCAGCAGGGCGCGGGCCGCTTCCAATGCGTCGCTGGAGCGCAGCGGGGCGTGGAAGTCGCAGCCCTGCGCGGCGGCGAGCAGCTCGATGCCGATCACGTGGGCGGCGTTGACGGTCATCTCCAGCAGGCGGCGGGCCCCGTGCGCGGCCATCGACACGTGGTCTTCCTGGTTGGCCGAGGTCGGAATCGAATCGACGCTCGCCGGGTAGGCGCGCTGCTTGTTCTCGGACACCAGCGCGGCGGCGGTGACCTGCGGGATCATGAAACCGGAATTGAGCCCCGGCTTCGGCGTCAGGAAGGCGGGCAAGCCCGACAAGGCCGGATCGACCAGCATCGCCGTGCGGCGTTCGCTGATCGAGCCGATCTCGCACACCGCCAGCGCCAACATGTCGGCAGCAAAAGCCACCGGCTCGGCGTGGAAATTGCCGCCGCTCAGCGCTTCGCCGGTGTCGGCGAAGATCAAGGGATTGTCCGACACGCCGTTGGCTTCGATCTCCAGCGTGCTGCCGGCCTGGCGCATGATGTCCCACGCCGCGCCCATCACTTGTGGCTGGCAGCGAAGGCAGTAGGGATCCTGCACCCGCACATCGCCCTGGCGGTGCGATTCGCGGATTGACGAGCCTTGCATCAGCGCGCGCAGTGCCTGCGCCGTGGCGATCTGCCCGGGCTGCCGGCGTAGCGCATGGATGCGCGGGTCGAACGGCGTATCCGATCCCTTCGCCGCCTCCACCGACAACGCGCCAGTGACCAGGGCGGCGGAGAACACGGTCTGGATCTCGAACAGGCCGGCGAGCGCGTAGGCGGTCGAGTACTGGGTGCCGTTGAGCAGGGCGAGGCCTTCCTTGGCGCCGAGCACGATCGGTTCGAGACCGGCTCGCGACAGCGCTGCGGCGGCCGGCAGGCGTTCGCCGCCGACGAACGCCTCACCGACGCCGATCATCACCGCGGCCATGTGCGACAGCGGTGCCAGGTCGCCCGACGCACCGACCGAGCCCTGGCACGGAATCACCGGGATCACATCGTGAACCAGCAACGCTTCGAGCAGCGCCAGCGTGCGCGGCTGGATCCCGGACGCGCCCTGGGCCAGGCTGGTCAGCTTCAACGCCAGCATCAACCGCACGACCGCGCGCGGCATCGGCTCGCCGACACCGGCCGCATGCGACAGCACGATATTGCGTTGCAGCTGTTCCAGATCGCCTGGCTCGATGCGCACGCTGGCCAATTTGCCGAAGCCGGTGTTGATGCCATAGACCGGCTCGCCACGGGCGACGATCGCCGCTACGGCTTGCGCGCTGCGTTCCACCGCCGGCATCGCCGCCGGATCGAGGCGCACGTCGGCGCCACGGTAAAGGTCGCGCCATTGCGCCAGGCTGACAGCGCCGGGGCGCAGGACGAGAGGGGAACTCATGCGGATCTCCGTGGATCGATTGACGTGTCGTGCGTAGTGCGCCCGCGCCAGACGCGCGCGTGCAGCGGATTGAAGCCCATGCGGTAGACCAGGTCGGCCGGGGCGTCGATGTCCCAGATCGCCAGGTCGCAGTCGTAGCCTTCGCGCAGCTGTCCGAGGCGATCGCCGCGGCCGAGCGCGCGCGCCGCCTCGCGGGTGAAGCCGGCCAGGCATTCGTCCACGGTCATACGGAACAGCGTGGCGGCCATGTTCATCGCCAGCAGCGGGCTGGTCAGGGGCGAGGTGCCGGGGTTGCAGTCGGTGGCCAGCGCCAACGGCACGCCGGCCGCGCGCAGCGCGTCGATCGGCGGCACCAGGGTGTCGCGGGTGAAGTAGAACGCACCCGGCAGCAGTACCGCGACGGTGCCGGCTGCGGCCATCGCGGCCACGCCGGCGGCGTCGAGGTGTTCGATGTGGTCGGCCGACAAGGCGCCGAAGCGGGCGGCCAGTTCGGCGCCGTGCTGGTTGCTCAGTTGCTCGGCGTGGATCTTCACCGCCAAACCGTGTTCGCGCGCCGCGGCGAAGACCTGCGCCGCCTGTGCATGCGAGAACCCGATGCCTTCGCAAAACACGTCCACGGCCTCGGCCAGGCCTTGCGCGGCGATGGCCGGGATCATGCGTTCACAGACCTCGTCGATATAAGCCTGCGCTTCCACGCCCGGCGGCACCGCGTGCGCGCCGAGGAAAGTCGGAACCACTTCGACCGCGCGTAGCTCGCCCAGGGTGCGCGCCACGCGCAACTGGCGGCTCTCGTCTTCGAGCGTCAGGCCGTAGCCGGACTTGATCTCGATCGTGGTGACGCCTTCGGCCAGCATCGCATCCAGGCGCGGCAGCGACGCGGCGAGCAGGGCGGATTCGTCGGCGGCGCGAGTGGCGCGCACGGTGGAAACGATGCCGCCGCCGGCGCGGGCGATCTCGGCATAGCTGGCGCCCTGCAGGCGTTGTTCGAACTCGTTGGCGCGGTTGCCGGCGTAGACCAGGTGGGTGTGGCAGTCGATCAGGCCCGGGGTGATCCAGCGGCCTCCGCAATCGATGCGCTCGGTGGCATCGAACGCGGGCGCGTCGTCCGCCGCGCCGGCAAACACGATGCGTCCCTCGCGGCAGGCGACCATGCCGTCGCGCACGATCTGCAGGCCGTGCGTGCCGGCCAGGGTAACCAGATGGACGTTGTGCCAGAGCGCGTCGCAGTGCATGTCGGGGCCGTGCGTGGGAGTTGGCTGGACGTAATATGTCTATACAATAAGAGTCGACGAAGGAGGGTGTCCAGTGGCGGCGCAGCAAATGCGGGCTGGCGGGGCCCAGAGTGCATCCGACAAGGCTTTCTGAGCGGGTCGCAGAGATGGCTGGCAGCGCCCATCGGGTGTGTGTTCGCAGTCGGGGCCACCCGCTTGCGTCCAGGGCTGGTCATAGATCGTTACAAAATTCTGTCCCTTCAAAGCCCTTCGTCCTGCGCCGTTGGCTACCCTCCTCGTGGTGAGCTCCCGCAACAGGCTCAGAGCTACGAAATGCGGCGCATGAAGCCGAATCCGACACTTGATGCCTAGACGTTATGGACGACAGATCGGTTGAATTCCTGCTTTTCAGGCCCGAAGCCGTTACGGCCCAAAGTCGGCAGCCCTATGGCCCAGTAAGAATCTTCACTCCACTGCCATTGAGAGTGCTCGCCGCACTCTCTGGCCTGGTCGTCGCGGGTCTGGTCTGCTTGGCAGTATTCGGCGGTTATGCACGGGTGTCCCGAAGTGCGGGTGTTCTGGTGCCCGTGGACGGACTTTTCGAGGTCGTGTCGCCTTCCAGTGGGGTGGTGGAGCAGATAGACAGCCAGCAGGGCGAAGAAGTGGCACGCGGGCAGCGACTGGCCACCTTGGTGGCGGAGCGGCGCGGAGCGTTGGCAGAACAGGGGGAAGGCCGCCTACGCGAGGAACTGGCTGTCCAGATGCAACTGCTGCAGCGTAGCGCGCTGGCGAGTGAGGAATCGGCAGTTGAGCAGCGGCAATCTGCACAGGCAGCTTTGGCGATTCTCTCCTCACAGAAGGAGGCGCTTCGGCACCAGGTCGTCACGCTGAAAGAACAGCAAGGCGTCCAGCTGCGTTTGCGCGAAAAGCTTGATCAACTCCGCGCTCGCCAGTTCGTCTCCGTCCTTCAGGTTCAGCAGCACGAAGCAGCCATAGCCGATACGAAGAATCAGATATCAACGCTTCTCATCAGAATCGCCGACATTGATCTGCAGATGTCCAGGCAGCGCGAGCAAGCTCGGAATGCGATCAGAACGCTGCAGCAAGCGGAGAACGAACTCGGAATCCGCCGTTCTACGTTGGCTGCGATGATCGATGAGTCGGCGATACGGCGCAACCCGGCGGTCGTGGCGCCTTCCTTGGCAACGGTTGCGAGCGTCAATGTCAAGCGCGGCCAGTCGGTAAGTGCTGGTGAAGTGCTCCTCACCCTGATCCCTACCGGCTCACCCCTTCAGGCGGAGCTGCTCGTCAGGGGTGAGGCAATCGGTTCAATCACCTTGGGGCAAAGTGTCACCCTGCGCTACGCAGCCTTTCCCTATCAGCACTTCGGCAGCCATGGCGGCTCAATCATCTCCATCGCCCAAAGCGCGCTCTCGCCAGTCCGCGCGTCAGGCATGTACGGAAAGGCAGTAGACACTCCGATCTATCGCGTCATGGTTCGTCTCGACAGCCAAGTCCTGCGATCCGGCGGAAAAACGCACAAGCTTTTGCCTGGCATGGAGGTCGACGGACACATCCTTCTCGAGCGTAGGACCTTGCTCGATCGAATCGTCGCGCCGGTTCGTGACTGGAACCATCGCCTCGGCGAGAAACCAGCGTGACGGCCGCGGCGCTGTCCTCGCTCCTGAGCTTCTCGTGGCGCAGAAGAGTCCCCGTTATCCTGCAGGCCGAAGCCACTGAGTGCGGGCTTGCGTGTGTCGCCATGATCGCCGCCTACCATGGACGTCGACAGGACCTTCGCACGATCCGGAGCGTGGCCGGATCAGGGACGAGGGGGTTGTCAGCCTCCGGGCTCGTGGCGGTCGCAGAGGGCGTGGGTTTGCAGGTCCGTCCCGTACGGCTGGAGATGGATGAGCTCGGTGGCTTGGCTACCCCCTGTATTCTTCATTGGGGCATTGACCACTTCGTGGTGCTTGTCTCCTCATCGCGGGCAAGGCTCAACATCATCGACCCAGCGGTGGGGCGGCGACGCGTCTCGTTCAACGAGGTCTCCAGGAAGTTCACCGGCATCGCGTTCGAGCTCCTGCCCGCGGCCAACTTCAGGAAGCTACGAGAGCGTAGGTCATTCTCGCTTAGGCAGATGTTTCGGGGTGTTCGCGGACTGGGGGCCGGGCTGGCCGGAATTCTCGTGGTCACGACGGGTATCGAGCTGGTGGCCATCCTTGCGCCCTTGCTCACTCAGCTAGTCACGGATCATGTGATTCCCTTTGCCGACTACGATCTGCTGACGGTGCTTGGGTTCGGGTTCGTCTTCATCGTGGTCGTGCAGGCAGCGCTGTCGGCGCTCAAGAGTTGGATGGTGGCCTGTCTGTCGTCGAGCCTGGGCTTGGCATGGGGCGCCAACGTATTCGGTCACTTGCTGCGGCTTCCTGCATCCTACTTTCAGCAGCGCAGCCTGGGTGACATCACATCAAGGTTCGGTGCGTTGGGGGTCATCCAGGGCTCGATGACCACGAGCCTCATCGAGGCGGCGCTTGACCTGCTGGTGGCGCTGTCCACGCTCGTCTTGCTCTTTGCTTACAGCGGCACCCTGGGCATGCTCACGGCGGCATCCTTCTGCATATACGCCCTGCTACGCGTCGTCATGTTCGCGCAGTTCCAGGAGGCGCAGCACGAACAAATAGTTGCGGACGCAAACCGGGACACCTTGGTAATGGAGCTTCTGCGTGGGGTGCAGTCGGTCCGCCTGCTGAATGGGACCACCAGGATGTCGGCGCGCTTTGCCAACCTGGCGGCTGATGCCATCAACAAGTCCTTCGTCACCCATCGACTGTCCCTGGTCTTCGGTTCTGCGAGCACCCTGGTTTTTGGCGTGCAACGGGTTGCCATGATCTGGATGGGTGCCCATGCCGTCCTCGGTGGCACGATGACGGTGGGCATGCTCATGGCTTCAACAGCTTATGGCATGCAATTCACCTCACGAGGTGGGGGATTCATCGACTACATGGCCGAGCTCTGGATGATCCGCCTGCACGCTGACCGGCTCTCGGACATCGTGCTGTGTCTCCCCGAGCAGGATACCGACGCCAAGTGCATGCTGCCCGAGGGGGGCTGCGCAATTTCCATCAAAGGCCTGCACTTTCGCTATTCAGCGTCAGAGCCCTATGTGCTTCGCGAGTTTGATCTCGAAGTCGCGCCTGGCGAATCGGTGGCGATCGTCGGCGCGTCAGGATGCGGGAAATCTACCTTAGCCAAGCTCATCCTAGGCCTGCTCGAGCCGAGCGTTGGAGAAATCCGAGTGGGCGGAGTTCCACTCGCGAAAGTCGGGAAATACCAATTTCGAGACATCGCCGGGTCGGTGATGCAGGACGATCAGCTGTTTACCGGATCCATCGCTGACAACATTTCGTTCTTTGCGGAAAATCATGATCAAGGTCAGGTCGAAGCCGCGGCGATAAAAGCGAACATCCATCACGAAGTGATGGCCATGCCCATGGGCTATCGCACGCTCGTCGGCGACATGGGCGCTTCGTTGTCCGGTGGGCAGAAGCAGCGATTGCTGCTGGCTAGGGCTTTGTACCGCGGGCCGCGTGTACTAGTGTTGGATGAGGCCACCAGCCACCTGGATGCGGCGAACGAGACGTGCGTCAACGATGTGATTCGCGGCGCGAACACGACCAGGATCGTCATGGCGCATCGTCAGGAGACGATCGCTGCTGCCGACCGCGTCGTGTTGATCGAGGAAGGGCGCGCGCGGATGGTGCGTCCGGCTGAGCACGCTGTGTAGATCCGAAGTCAGCAGCGCGAGCTGCCAAGCGAGTCCCGGCGCATTCCGGGCACGTGAGGAGTTGAACGATGCGGAATCTTGATGTGAATGATCTTGCGCTGCTGGACCAGATCGTGGGTGGTTGGTCGGCGCAGGCAGAGATTGTGACGGCTTCCTGGGGTATGACGGGGAACCCGGCATTTGCCCGTGGTTTTTTTCAGAACACCAGAGTGCGCCACGTGGGCTGGACGAATGGCGGAAATAATTTCAATACCGTGGTTCAAGGGACATTGGGTGCCATGGCCGGATCCCGCGGTGGAATCCCAGGGGCTGCCCTCGCCGGCGTGGTAGCGACCGCGTCCACGGGCACTTTCTACGCCTAGCGGTCAGGCCCCCTGTGGAGTATCGGGTTGGCCAACATTCGGAGGCACAACGTGGCCAAGAGAAGGGGTATGGGATTCAGGGTCTGGAGTGCAAGCCTGAGCGTCTGCACCACAATGGCCGCGTACGAGCTGTTCATGACCAGGAGCCTTGATGTTTGGAAATTGTTGCTAACCGTCGGTGCCTTTGCGGCGTTTCTCACGGTGGCCATCGTGGTGATGGGTGAGGCGGATGACTACTACTGGTCGTGAGCGGCCAATGGCCAACCTGGAGGCCGCGTTATCCGACTCCTCTTTCGCCGCGTTCGTTGTTCGTCGTGATGCGAGCGCCAGGCTCATCTTTCGACACCCGGGCCGAGGGGCTGTGAATTCCGAGCTCCTGAAGGCTTGTGCCTGGCTTACGCCCGCCTCCTCGCGCGCAGGAGGATTAGGTGAGACGAGGCAACTTAAAGCAGAACGCTACGGCGGAAGAGGAATAGGCCACAACGGCGGCGGGGCCCGCTGCGGCTTGAGCGGTTCATTGCAGATCAAGGGCACCGGTTGCAACAGCCTCCGAGGACGGGACGTGCCCGCAGACTACGCTCACGGTGGAATGTCGTTATTCGAATGCATCCAGGAATCCTTGTGGTCCGAGGTCTTCTCGCACGCGCTTCCGTTTGGCGCTGTCCGGACGCTGGGCGTGCTGGGCTCCGACGAACAATGCTGGTGGGTGACCGAACGATGGGGCGCCGAAGCCCTGGCCGGCCGCTACGGATCGCCTCCCAATCTTCCTCGCGGTTTGTTGGTCAGGCCGGCGGCGCTTCGGCCGGCGCACTTCGAGCGCGCAGCGCTGTACCGACCGGTCGGAAATGCGCGGGAAGAGTTACAGCGTGATCTGGAAAGGACCCGTTGCTGCCTGATGCTGTTGCCGCAGTTGCTGCCTGCACCGGCAGGGGGGATGCCGAAGGGGGCGTCGCTGGAGGAAGTGCTCGAGGCCGGCCTGGTCGAGATGGCGACGCGCTATGCCATGCAAAGCGCCGCGGCAATGGCGAAGCGACTTGTCCACGGAAATATCACCTCTTCAAACATCTGCCTGGATGGGAGGTGGATTGACTTTGGCTCGGCTACCGCGATCCCACAATGGGGCTCGGCCTGCGGTTATGGTCCGTTCTGGGCGGATCAGGGGATCTATTCGGACATATTCTCCGAGCTCCTGCTGCATTGCCGGAGATTCTTGGGCATCGATAGAGTTGCGGCGGAACGGATCCTGTGCGCATGTGTCGGGGCCTATGGCCGCACCCACGACGAGTGGCTGACCAAACGCTTCGCTGCCACCACTGGCGTTCCATGGATTCTCTTCGACGATGCTGAAGGGACGCGGCGCGCGGCGGTACTCGCCAGGACCCTCATCAGGCTTGCGCGAATAGGTGGCGAGGGTTACCTCAGCCCGCATCCCGATCACCACGCAACGTTTGGTCGATTCAGGATGTACGAGCTGATGCACGCCCTGGCGCATTGCGACAGTGACGCTCAGCGGTGGTCGGTCGCCCTGCAGGAGCTGGGGGATGTTGCGTTGGCATCCCAGCTGTCGGATGCGTATGCAAGCTTCTTGCTGGCCTGCGAAGAAATGCGCGCGACCAGGGATTGCCTCCCGGTGCGCTAGGAAGGCTGATGATAATCTGCACGGGCAAGAGGAAGGAAACGCCGAGCATCCTGTTTCGCGAGCGGATGGTGCGGCGCACGGAGGAAATGGTACTTGCACTCGAAGGCCGGGCGCTGGCCGAGGCTGTGGAGGGACTGCATGCAGAGGTTCGCATCGCTGCCCGTATCGCGTTGGATGAGGCCGACGGGCTGCGGACGGAGATGCAGACATCGTCGGGCAAGCTCCACGTCCATGATGCTACTGCCGATGATGTTGTTGGCACGGTGGAGCTTGCGCCTCGCAGGCACGCGGCAGCCCCGACTGCCTGCATGCAAGCGCCATGAACAACGGGCTCGGTCGCGCCGTCGAGGCCACGGCGCTTGCCGCCACTGACCTCGGCTATATTGCCGCCTTGTTAGCCAATCACCCGGAATACAGAGGCTTTCCGATTGCCTGCCTGCAGGCCTGGATCATTCCGGCGTTGGCACACGGCCAAGCTCGCGTATTTTTCGATGAGAAGGGCTCGGCGGTCGGGTACCTTACCTGGGCGTACTTCGCCGATGACGTCTCAGACCGATGGGTCAATGATCCCGCAGTGCTACTTCATCTCAGCGAGTGGAATGAAGGAGGGGATCTCTGGATCCTCGATTTCTTCGCGGTCCCCGGATACGCGCGCATCATTCTTGATGAGGTGCGCGCCAACATGTTCCTGGGTGAGGCCGCTGCCTTTTCCATTCGGAGAACGCGTCCCGGTAGGATGAAGGCCACGCGATGGCGGCGATGAACGCGATTTCCCAGGGGAGCCTGGAGCCCGCCGACAGAGATTGGACGACCCTGCTCGCTGCTGCGGGCGCCGATCTATCGCTGCTGGGTAGCGCTGCGCTGGTGCCCTTTACGGTCCAGAAGCTTTCGCGACCGGTGCTGCTTTGGGTGAACTGGATGTGGATTGCACGGCACGGCGTAGATACGGCGAACAGTTCCGTTCGCCAGTCCATCGAGAACTGGTTGCTATCCACTTTCGCGTACTGCGTGTATGACCCCAGCGTTCCAGAAGGTTTCCTTGAGCAGCGCCGCCTCTTCTGGGCGGACCGTTACGGCTGCGGTGATGGGGCCGGCCCACATGGCGGAAGCGGTAGGGTAGGCACGTGGGCCAGCTTCCAGGTGAAGGGTGTCGGGCCGACACCGCTTGCAGAAGGGGTGACCGGCGACTACGCACACGGTTGCCTTTGGTTGGAAGAGGCGATAAGGGAAGCGGCTTTTGCAGAAGTCGTCGACGCGGAGTTTCCGCATGGCGCCGTGCCCGCAGTTGCGATCATCGGGGCCGGGCTTGAGCGCGCCAGCTCGGAGGCGCGCGGCGAGCCCCGCGCGCTGCTCGTTCGCCCCGCAGTGATGAGGCCCGCTCACCTGGAAAGAGCCTCGCTGTTCGCGTCATCGGTTGGAAGGGAGGAGGTGCGCCTGGATGTGGATAGAACAAAGTCTGCGCACCATGCGTTTACGGGGCCGCCGCACGTGAGAGCGGCCCTGGGCATCGGTGTAGCTTCATTTGACGAGTTCCTCGGGGCGGCCATGGATCAGGTCGCGTATGGACAGGTTCACAGGATGTTTCATGGCGGATACTTCAGTTCAAACATGGGCCTCAACGGAGAACTTCACGACTTTGGGTCGTTCCGCGTGTTGCCGGACTGGCGCGCGTGGCGGGCCACTGCAACGAGCCTGCCGTTCGGTGGTGAGGTGGCTTTTCTGCGGGCAATGGCTAGTTCCTTCAAGTTCTATCATCGAAAGTACGGTCAAGGCGCAGGTCCGGGTGGCGACTATGCACCCCAGGCAATGGAACAGGCCTTGCACGCGAGGCGTAAGGCGTACTTCGCAAACATTTTCGCGGAGGTGGGCGAGGTCTATGCGGAAACCGTCGCGCAAATTCTGGAGCAACATTTCGCTGCACAGCAGCGGGCCAATCTGGAATCGGACCCTGCGCGGCCGGGATGGGCCTTCGACGACTTGATGGTCGCGGGGAACGGTTACCACGGGTGCAGTACCGAGGTGATATCGCGCATCGCGGATGCTCTGAGTTCTGCCGTTGAAGCCGGCGCAATGACTCGCGCCTCGCTTCCGCTTGTCTGGCGCAACGCCGTTAGGACGCTTGGGTCGAGGCCGCTCGCTGCGCGGGAGGCAGCGCAGGGTCTGATTTTCCACGCGCTAGGATCTTCGGGAGTTCCGACGCCAGAAAAAGCGGGTCAAGTGATGGAACTGCTGCTCTGCAACTCGCGTCGAGGGTGGCCACTGGCGTTCGGAGAAGAGCTTATCGCCCAGGTGGTACGTGCTGACGGTGCGGCCGCCCTACTGCATTCCGCGCAGGGCGAGCGCATGGTCATGATCGAAGGGAGTCTCCAGGCGCGGAGCTTCTTGAGCTTCGGCCAATGCGTTCTATCGGATGCTGTGCCGCTCAGGCACGGACGGGGTGCGAGGGTGTTTGCCATCTTTCCCGTGACGAACGATCCGTTCGAGAAGTTTCATGTCCATAGCCCCCGCGGAGATGTACTTCGAGTGCCCGCTATGGTGTCCGCTTTTGCGCCGTTTGATGTGAGGGAGTCTTCTGTGGCAGGCGGGCCCGGGCCATTGCGCTAGCTCAATGAAAGAGTGGCGTTGCCCCGGCACGTCGCCTCGCCCTTATGTCTATACAATAGACGCCGAAGACAGTGGTATCTCCGGTGCGTGCGATAGAGACATCCATGGCGACTCCCCGCAATTCCGAAAGAATCTTCTGGGCCGAGCACGCCTGGCTACCCCATGGCTGGGCGCACTCCGTACGCCTGCACGCCGCCAATGGTCGCTGGCAATCCATCGAAGCCGGCGTACCTGCCGAACCGACCGACGAACGCCTCGGCGTGGTCGTACCCGGCCTGGGCAACCTGCACAGCCACGCCTTCCAGCGCGGCATGGCCGGGCTTACCGAGATCGGCGGGCGCAGCGGCGACAGCTTCTGGAGCTGGCGCGAGCTGATGTACCGATTCCTCGAACGCCTGGACCCGGACAGCTTCCAGGCCATCGCCGAGCTGGCTTATATCGAGATGCTCGAAGCCGGCTTCACCCGCGTCGGCGAATTCCACTACCTGCACCACGCCGCCGATGGCCGCGCGCATGCCGATCCGGCCGAGATGTCCGCGCGCGTCGCCGCCGCGGCGCAGGCCAGCGGCATCGGCCTGACCTTGTTGCCGGTGTTCTACGCGCACGCCGACTTCGGCGGTGCACCGCCCCATCCGGCGCAGCGCCGCCTGATCCATGACGTGGATGGCTTCGCCCGCTTGCTGGAGGGTTGCCGCCACGCGCTGGCCGGCTTGCCCGATGCCGTGCTCGGCATCGCGCCGCACAGCCTGCGTGCGGTCACGCCCGAGGAGCTTGCGGCGCTGCTGCCGCTCAACGATGGGCCGGTGCATATCCATATCGCCGAGCAACTGCGCGAGGTTGAGGCGTGCGTGGCGTGGTCCGGGCAGCGTCCGGTCGAGTGGTTGCTGGACCACGCGCCGGTGGATGCGCGCTGGTGCCTCGTCCATGCGACCCACGTGCTGGAGACCGAGTGGCGCGACATGGTGGCGCGCGGCGCGGTCGCCGGGTTGTGCCCGATCACCGAGGCCAATCTCGGCGATGGTCTGTTCCCGATGCGCGACTTCGCCGCCAGCGGCGGCCGCTTTGGCGTGGGTTCGGATTCCAACGTGTTGATCGACGCGGCCGAAGAGCTGCGCCTGCTCGAATATGGCCAGCGACTCGTCGCGCACGGCCGCAACGTATTGGCGCAGGGCGGCGTGTCCAGTGGCGCCTGGTTGTTCGGCCAGGCATTGGCGGGCGGCGCGCAGGCATTGGGCGTGGGCGTTGGCTTGGCCATTGGCCAGCCCGCCGATGTGGTCGAACTGGACACGCAGCATCCCGCTTTGTTGGCGCGCGCGGGGGATGCCTGGCTGGATAGCTGGATCTTTGCCGCGCGTGCTGGCGCCGTGCGTTCGGTCTGGCGCGACGGGCGCGCACTGGTGCGCGAGGGCCGGCACGTTGCGCGCGAACGCATTGCGGCGCGTTATGCGCAAGTCCTGGCCAGCCTACTGGGCACGCAGGGGTGAGCGAGAGCGCCGCCACCGTTGCCGTATCGCTGCACCAGCGCATCCACGACGACATCCGCAACCGCATTCTCAGCGGCGAATGGATGCCTGGCCATCGCATTGCCAGCGAGCACGCGCTGATGGCCGACTACGCCTGCTCACGCATGACGGTGAACAAGGCACTGACCCAATTGGCCAACGCTGGCTTGGTCGAGCGCCGTCGCCGTGCGGGTACGTTTGTCGCACGTCCGCATCCGCATCTGGAACAGGTGGCGTTGCAGATTGCCGACATCGAGGCCGAGGTGCGCGCACGCGGCCTGGATTATCGGTTCGAACTGTTGCAGCGGCAGTTACGCGGCCCGCGCGCGGGCCATGTCGACGAGCAGGCGCTGGCTGAGAGCGGGCGGATCCTGGCGCTGGATAGCCGTCACCTCGCCGATGGCCAACCTTTCGCACTCGAGCGCCGGTTGATTGATCCGCTCGCCGTCCCGGCAGCGGTCGAACAGGACTTCACGGCACAGGCGCCGGGAAGTTGGCTGCTGCGCCATGTGCCGTGGACACGCGCCGAACATCGCATCAGTGCCATCAACGCCGATCTTGCGCAGGCGCGCTTGCTCGACGTGGCCGACGGCACCGCGTGTCTGGTGATCGAACGCCGCACCTGGCGCGGCGAGCAGCCGGTGACCTGGGTGCGGCAGGTGTTCCTCGGCAATTTCTATGATCTGGTGGCGCGCTTTACGCCGGGTTCGTGAGCACTACTGCGTCGCTTCATACCCAGGTTTCGGCGATCTCCTGCGAGGGCGGACGGGGCGCGGGTGCGGAAGCGATATCGCTAAGCATCATGGCGTGCTGCGGCAGTGGCGCTGGCTGGATGGCCAGTGGATGGGTCGGCGGCCTGAGCGGCGAGCTGTAGAAGTCGGAAAGACTCTCCGAACTCGGCGCGCCGCTGGCCAACTGGCTCGAAGGCACCGGCGAAGGTCCGGATGAGAGGGTCGCATGCTGCGGCAGGGGAACGGACAACCGCACCAGCGGATGCGTCGGCGGTGGGGGTGGTGGAACGTGATCGAAGAACGCCGAACCGAGGCTGCCGCTCGCCGTGGGCTGTGGACTGGGCGTGGGCGCAAGCGAGGTGGTCGGGAAAGAGACCGACTCCGGTGCTTGCGAAGGCGTGAACGAAGCCATCGGAGAGGTCGCCGACGAAGGCTGAGTTGGTGTAAAGGTCGAGATTGTCGGCCTCGGAAATTGTTGGAATATTATCGGGGCACGACCCGATTCCCTGCGTGCCGCTTGTGCCCGTGCCGCGGCGTTTGGGTTGGGATGGAATTTTTTGTGAACCAACTGTCCCGGGCCCTTGCTGTTTGGTCGCAGCATGTTGCGAAGCTTGATGAGAGGCAGGAACGGATTCTTGCCTGGGGTCGGCTGGATAAATTGGTCGGGACCGTGCGTATGGCTCGGGTTGTAAACCAAGACGGGGTAGCGAGAGTGAGCCCGAACTTCGCGGCCCGTCGCATCCGACACTTGCTGGGCCGTGGATCCGCATCCCTTGGCCGCCCTGCACGTGAGCAGATACAAGGGCTCGGAGGAGCCTGTGCCGCCCCGGGCAGGGGATACCAGGTCGATTCCATGGTCCTGTCTGATGTAGTCGACAAGATCCGATCCGGTTACTTCTCGTTCGAAGGCGAACTTTCGGACCTGTTTGAAGCTGCCGTCCTCGGGCTTCTGCACGAAGACCTCGCGCCCGCGCCGATACATAAGAAGAGGTTCGTCTTCCTGGCGTGACTGCGTGCCGTGCAAGCCGATGGACTCGAGATTCTTGCCGCGATAGTTGGACGAATAGCCATCGATATCTATCTCCAGTTTGTATTTTGGTTCTTCGCCTGCTGCGGCGGTGTTGCGATATGTCTCCTTCCATCCGAACTCCTTGTACTGGATCTTTCCTGTTTCGGGATAGCGGGACGTTCTCAATCGAAGGTTGAGTGGGACTTGATCGGCCCTGAGAAGGGTCGGCTCGCTAGCGGGCTGCGCGGTTTGAGGAGCGGCCGCAGCATCGGCGCGAGTACTGGGCCCTGGCTGATCACGAATATCCAACGTCGCTTCTTCCGGAAGCCGCGGCGGACGGGTCGGGCTGAGCGGATAACCGATGCGTCCGTCCTCAAGCCGGGTGGGCGGCTTGAAGCTTTCCGTAGCGGGTGTCTTTGGCAGAGGCGTGGGCGCTGCCCCCTTGGCGGGCAGCAACGCTGACGAAGGCGAGGCGCTGGCCGGCTCCGGCTTGAGACCTTCGCGTGGGGCATCGAACGGTGACATTTCCTTGACCAAGGTCGCGGTCGTGATGTTTTCTCCGTTGGACGCCCGTTCGCCGATGTCAATGCCGGTGCCGGCGGCATAGGGACCCATCAATTCAGGGAATGCGACCTTGAGCCCTCCGTCCAGCACAGGTCCCAGATAGTTCCTGATAGGGGCGAGCTCCTCGGCAGTGGCGGTCCTGCCATGGGTGGCGAGAAAGGACAGGTGCGCAAGTGACTCCAAGCCCCTTCTGCCAGGATGCTTGAACGTATCGGAAATGATGTGTGCGAGTGTTTCCGGCGGCTCCTGCACAGGCGGCGGTCGCGGCGTGATCGCCTCGACGTCCCATTTCTTCGCGCCACCCACCTCGTCCGCAAGCCGGGCGCTGCCGTCCGTGGCCATCGTGCGCTCTTCTGCTTCCTCGCCGGGCGCGGCGGGCGTGGGCTTGGTCGAACTGGGCGCCGATCCACGCAAGTGCGCCAGCCGCTGTTGCTTCGAAGCGGTCGGCCCTTCGGTATCGAACTTGAACTTGAAGTCCGGCTCGCGGGCCATCGGCATCCGCGCCATCTGGCCGCTGTGAACATTGGGCGCGGTGGCCGCGGTGCGCGACTCAGGAAGTGGCTTTAGCGCGGCGTCATCGGACCGGAACGTCTGGGGGGGGGGGGGCTTTTTGCTGTGTCTGGACTTTCATGCGGGCTTCCCATTCGGTTAAAGGCCAACTGCGTGGTGTTGCACTGAAGCGTGGTTGACATACACAACCGATAGCGCGCCTTGTGCGTGCACGGGCAATACGAACGTAGGTCCATCGTTGAACGCGCTTGGCCGCGCGGCAAGCGTCGGATAGATTTTTGGAAATACGGTGGTGCTCTCCACCCGGCTGGCAGGCATTTTGCTCCACCCCTTCATGCTCAGGTTTCTTCGATGGCCGGCGATAGAGGAAGCGGGCTGGACGCGGGAGCGGTATCGCCGAGGATAGAGGCGCGCTGTGGCCGCGGCGCAGGCTGGATCGTCAACGGATAGGTCGGTGGCGTGGAGGGAGAACTGTGGAAATCCGAAGGACTGCTGCCGCTGGCCGGTACTTCGCTGGACGACATCGGCGAGAACAGCGCCTGCTGGGGCGCGGGAGCGGGCGATAGGGTGACCGGATGGGTAGGTGGCGACGGCGGACCATGCACAACGTGACTGGGGCTGGTTGAGGTGCCCTTCGCCGGATCTGGGTCGGGCATGGCGGCATGTGAGGAAACTGCGGCGGATCCTGGTCGGCCCGGGCCTGAGGTGGAGGTTCCCGGTTTTTGGGGGTCTTGGAGAACGCCCGGACGAGTGCTGGCAGCGTCGCGCCTCGCCTGCGCTTCGGTTGCCGCTTGCGGGTTGGGCCGGAATTTACTGTGTACGAGTTGGGCCAAGCTCGTTCGATTGGGCCGAAACAGGTTTCTTGCAGCGACCAGAACACGAGCAGGTGGCGAGAATGCTTGAACGCCGGCGGAGGGGTCGCTCAGAAGGTGAGGATCCTTTGCACCAATGTCGAAACGCGAATGGGCATAAACATCGCGGCCCGTCGCATTGGACAGTTGCTGCGCGGTAGATGCTTCTCCGCCGCGGCAGGCGCGGCATGCGAGCAGGTAGAGGGGCTCGCGAGAGCCGGCGCCGCCGTAGTCGGGGGACACCAAGTCGATCTGCTGATCCTCCCTGAGGCGATCGACCAACTCCTCCCCCGAAACCTCAGAGGTATGAGTCAGTGTCTGGAATTGCGTGTACGGAGTCTGCGTTCTGGCTGCCGCAGGCCCTGAGGGGGCGTCGACAAGCAGCGCGATCTTTACATCGCGGCCACGCTGATAAACCAACCGCTCCTGCTGGCCCGGCCTCGCCGTTGCACCATGCAGGACGATTGCTTCCTTCTGTTTGCCGCGATAGTTGCTGTTGTAGCCGTCGGTGGTCAGCTTCGCCGGATATTCGCGATGGGTGGCGTCGGTCTGCTGTTCGACATACTTTTCCACACGCGCAAATTCCTTGTATTGGATCTTGCCGCTCTCGGGATCTTGCACAGTCTTAAGGACAAACCCGGGACGGAAGCCGGGTTCCCTGGTGCCGCCGGCTGCGTGACGAGGCCGGGGGCCTAGCGGAGGAAGCCGCGGCGGGTACGTCGGGCTGAGTGGATACCCGACCCGGCCGTCCTCAAGCCGGGTGGGCGGGTTGAAACTTGCCGTGGCCGGTGCTTTGGCCGGGGGTTCGAGCGCTGCCTCCTTTGAGGGCAGGGACGCAGGCGAAGGCGAGGCGTTGGCCGGCTCCGGATTGAGACTCTCGCGTGGGGCATCGAACGGTGACATCGCCTTGATCACGGTTTCGGTCGTGATTTCTTCCCCTTTGGACGACCTATCGCCCAGATCCATCCCGACGCCAACGGCACGGGGACCCAGCAATTCAGGAAATGCGGTGGTGAGGGCACTATCCAACACGGGCCCCGCCTTGTCCGTGGCAGATGCGATCTCCTTCGGCGTGGCCGTCCTGCCCTCCTTCGCGAGGTAGTACAAGTGGACGAGCGACTTCAGCGGTCTTCCGCCCGGATGCTGGAACGTATCCGAAATAATGTGTGAGAGTGTTTCCGGCGGTTCCTGCACGCGGACCGGTCGCGGCGTGATGTTCTCTACATTGAATTTCTTGTCGCCGCCGACCTCGTCTGCGACCCGCACTTCGCCGTCGGGGGCCGTCGTGCGTTCCGCCGCTTCCTCACCCGGCGCGGCGGGGCCGGGCTTGGCCGAAGCGGGCGTCGATCCACGCACGTGCGCCAACCGCTGCTGCTTGAGGGGGGTGGGGCCCTCGGTGTCCGACTTGAACTTGAAGTCCGGATCGCGGGATGGCGGCATCCGCGCCGTCCGGCCGCTGGACATGCTGGACGCATTGGCCGGGGCATCGCTGCCGGTGCGCAACTCCGGCCGTGGCTTTTGCGCGGCGTCATCGGACCGGTACGTCGGGTTGGAGGTATGTTTTTGCTGTGTCTGGACTTTCATGCGGGGTTTCCAATCGGTTCAAGGCCAACCGCGTGGCGTTGCCTCTGACGCACGGCTGGCACACATGTTTGATAGCGCGCCTGGTGCATGCACGGGTAATACCAATGTGGGACCTCCCGTCGGCCACTCCGCGCTATCAATGAAGGACCGTAGTCGGAGGTCGATCTAATGAACGCAATGCGGACGATGAATGTCGGCGGTTTGAGCCAGGCTGCGAGCGGTAATGTTGCCTCGCTTGGCACAGGGCAAATGGGCAAGCCGCCGGGAATGCAGCAGTTCGGCATGGACCTCAAGCCACCGGGCATGGATTCGGTCGGCATGGGAGCGATGGCGTCGAGTGCGGCCACGCGCGGGGGCGCGGGCATGATGGGTGCGGCACAAGGTGTCGATGGCGCGTCCGGCGCGGCAGGAATGTCCGGGGCCGCCAGCCAGGCGGACGGTGCTTCGGCCAGCGGTGCCGGCGGAGCGCAGGAGGCGGGCGCAGCGCAGGGCGACGGAGGCGCGCAAGGCGGTGCGCAGGGTGCCGGCGGTGGAGGCGAAAGCGCGCAGTCCGGCATGGAATGGCTCACCAAGGCCATGGATATCTTCAGCCAGGTATTGTCCACCCTGCGCTCGGCGATCAGCGATATCACCGGGATGCTGCAGCCGTTGATATCCATGGCTGGTTCGCTGTCCTCCATGGGCAAGGGCCAGTAATGGCCGGCCGGAGGCGTCCAGCGGGCTAGACCCGCGGCGACGCCTCCAGCAACTGCTTGGCCTTCTCCAGCGCGAGGCGCGCCGCGCGCAGGCGCGGGGCCAATGCGGCCAACTGCGTCGATGCAGCCTGGCGCCGGCCGGCCAGCATGTCGGCCTCGCGGTTGTGCGCGGCTGCTTTGCGCAGCGCGAGCGCGTATCGTGCCGCACCTGCTTCGGCCTGCTGCAGGCAGCGTGCGCTCGCGGTTCGCTCCCGTGCGCATTGCTGTTCGAGTTCGGCGCAGGTGTTGTGCAGTCGTTCGGATTCCTGCCTCACCGCGTGCCATTGGCGCTGCGCGCGAAGCAGCCGAAGCCGTCGGAGCCGGGCGATCCGAATCGGCGACGGCCGCTCAGCCATGCAGTCCGGTCCGGGTCGGCTCAGGGTCGAAGATCCGCGCCAATGCGTCGCGTGTCTGTTGAAGCGAGGCATCGTTGCGCGGCTGCTGGAGGAACTGCAGCAGCTTGGGGCGGTGGGCGATGGCCAGGTCGGCCTCGGCGTCGGCGCCGGGCCGATATTCGCCGACCTGGATCAGCCACTCCAATTCGGCATAGCGCGCGAGCCATTGCCGGAAACGGGCAGCGTGCAGGCGCTGCTCGGACGGCACGAGGCGGTCTGACAGCCGGCTCTGGCTGCGCAGCAAGTCGATGGCCGGAAAATGGCCCGCCTCGGCCAGGGCTGACGACAGCTGGATATGGCCATCCATGAGGGAGCGCACTTCTTCTGCCAGCGGCGCGTCGTCGTGGTCGCAGAGCAGGGTGTAGAAGCCGGTAACGCTGCCCGAAGCGCTGCGCCCGCCCGCTTCGACCAGTTGCGCCAGGCGCGCCTGCACGCTCGGCGGAAAGCCGCCGCTGCCGGCAGGTTCGCCCAGGGCCAATCCCAGCTCGCGCCCGGCCCTGGCGTAGCGGGTCAACGAATCCACCAGCAGCAGCACGTGCTGGCCCTGTTCGCGCAGCCGGCAGGCGAGCCGCGCTGCCAGCTCGGCCGCGCACAACCGCTCGGCGGGCGAACGATCACTGGTGGCCACCACTGCGATCGTCGCGCCACGACGCTGGCCCAGGTGTTGGTGCAAAAAGTCGGCGACCTCGCGGCTGCGTTCGCCGATCAATGCCAGCACCACGGTATCGCATGCAATCGCCTGCGCGAACGAGCCCAGCAAGGTGCTCTTGCCGGCGCCGGCGGGGGCGAAGATGCCGATGCGCTGGCCTTCGCCGCAGGTCAGCAGTCCGTCCATGGCACGCCAGCCGCTCACCAGCGGACGATCGATGGGTGGACGCTCCAGCGGCGCCACGGACGCCACCACGGGCGCATGGGTGCGCGGCAGCGTCGGGCCGCCGTCCAGCGGTTCGCCGAGTCCATCGATGACGCGGCCGCGCGCCAGCACGGCGTCCACGTCCAGGCCATGCCGCCCGCCGCTCTCCACTTCGCAGATGGAAGACAGTCCGCGCAAGCCGTTCAGCGGCAGCACCAGCGCCAGCGGCCCCTCCAGCCCGACCACTTCGCCCTGCTGTTCGACACCTTCGCGACCGCTGCGAATGCGCACCCGCTCGCCGATGTGCAGCGACAGGCCGGCAACCCGGATCAGCACGCCGCGCGCGTCGACGATCCTGCCGCATAGCCGCGGCAGCGCGAGCGCGCTGGCGCCTTGGGCAGGCGCATCGTTCATGGCGCCAACCAGCATCGTTCGATCCGCAACGCCGTACCGCTGCGCGCTAATTCCTCGAAAGCCAGCACCGGGCCCGGCACGTCCGCGTTGGCGAGCAGCGCCGACAGGTGCGGACGCAGCGCCGCCGAGGTCAGCAGCGGCGGCGAGGGCCGGCAAGCGGCCAGTGCTTCGAGCCACGCCAGCATCGGCCCCGTCGGTTCGAACTGCGGTTCGCCATCGGTGCCCGGCGCGATGCACGATTCCAACTGATGCTGCCACGCCGGCTCGATCACTTCGGCCGGCAAGCGGTTGTCCTGCGGGTCGCGGAACGCTCCGCAGATCTGTTCGCCCAAGGCAATGCGGGCGTGGCGCAGCAAGGTGTCCTGGTTGACCTCCGAGGCGGGGATGGCCAGCAGCGCATCCAATACGCGGCGCAGGTTGCGGATGCTGATGCCATCGGCCAACAACGCGCGCAGGGTGCGGGTCAGGGCAATGGCGCCCACGCGCGCTTCGAACTGACTGACCAGCGCATCGAACTCGCGCGAGAGTTGGCCGAGCATGAAGCGGGTGTCCTGCAACCCGAAGAAGTGCGCGGCCCGCAACTGACATATTTCGAGCAGGTGCAGGCACAAGGCCTGGTCGATATCGGCCGACACGATGTCCTCGGCAACCAGTGCGGCGGCGGCATCAGGCGGCAACCAGCGGGAATTGGCATAACCCGGCCGGTAGCCCTCGGTCACCTCGGGCAGTGCGCTGGCCTGGCTGCTGACCAGTACGCAGCCAGGCACCAGCGTGCTGCTTTCGAACGGCGTCTCCTCGATGTCGACCACGTAGTGGTGCGCAGGCAGCAGATCGTCGCGCAGCAGGTTGACGCCGGGAAACGGCGAGCCGGTGGTGAGGGTCAGCTGGCGGCGCAGGAACCACATGCGGCTGTTCAAGGTTTCCGGCGCCAGTGCATTGAGGGCCTCGGGGTGGATGCGGATGCGCAGCGGCGCGGAGGTTCCCAGTTCGATGTCGTCGAGGATCCTCGGCAGGTAGCTGCCGCCGTCGCGGGTCATCGCCGGCATCGGCGCGCGCTCGGAGTTGGCGTGGATGCGCGCGCGCTTCTGGATCGCCAGGGTCAGCGCGCCCAGCGCCAGGCTGGCGGGCAGGAATGGAAAGAACGGCATGCCGGGGAGGGTGCCGATGGCCAGCATCAGCAGGGCAGTGGCGCCGACCGCGCGCGGCAATTGTCGCAGCTGCCCGCCGACTTCCGCGCCGAGGTCGCCGCCGCTTTCTTCGTCGTCCGTGCCGCACACGCGGGTGATGAGGATGGCCGCGGCCATCGCAGTGAGCAGGGATGGGATCTGCGCGACCAGGCCGTCGCCGATGGTCAGCAGGGTGTAACTTCGCATCGCCGCGGGAAGATCCATGCCGCGCTGCAGGACGCCGACTGCGATGCCGCCGGCGAGATTGACCGCCGCGACCAGGAAGGTGGCGATGCTGTCGCCCTTGACGAACTTCATCGCCCCGTCCATGGCGCCGTACAGATAGGTTTCGCGCTCCATCTCGCGACGTCGGGCGCCGGCGTGCGCGGCGCTCAGTATCCCCGCGCGCAGGTCGGCGTCCACGCTCATCTGTCGGCCGGGGATGCTGTCCAGGGTGAAGCGTGCCGAGACTTCGGCCACGCGGTCGCCGCCCTTGGCGATGACGATGAACTGGACCACGCCGAGCACCACGAACACCACCAGGCCAACGACGACGTTGTCGCCCGCCGCAACGCTGCCCAAGGTGTGGATGATGTCGCCCGCCCGCGCCTCGAGCAGGATCATCCGGGTCGAGGCGATCGAAATGGCCAGGCGCAGCAGCGTGGCGCCGAGCAGCATGGCGGGGAAACTGGATAGATCGGTCGGGCGGCGCACCTGCAAGGTGGCCGTCAGCAGCAACAGGCTGATCAGGAAGCTGGCGCCGATCGCCAGGTCCAGTATCCACGGGGAGACGGGCACCACCAGCAGCGCGAGAATGCCGGCGGTCGCAATCGCGGTGGCGAGATAGCCGCGCTGGCGGCCAAGCCAGGGCGTCTCAAGCCGCAGGAGGGAGTGGACTGAGCGCATGGTCGTGGCTGGCTTCGTCATGGTTTTCGCGGGCGCGTCGCTTGACTTCCGGCCGGCCCTCGTCGTCACGCATCTCCTTGCGAATCTCCTCATGGCTCATGCGCAGCTGCCGCAGGCGCAGGTGGTGTTTGAGCCAGAAGTCGACCAGAGCGAGCGGTAAAAGTGCGGCGCCGGTCTGCGCCAGCTGCACGACCTCATGCCGGGCGCTGCGCGCCAGGTGAACCATCGGCTCGTACAAGCGCATCGCCGCTGGCAGTTCGGCCAGCGCGTGGACGAGGAACTGGAACAGCAACCCGGCGCAGATGAGCACCTGGAGCAGCGTGGAGAGCAGGTCGGCGAATTTGTCCAGGGTGAATGCCTGTTTGAGCCCTTGCGCCGGATTCAGTCGGTCGAACCGGGGCTGCAGTGCTTTCCAGGAGATTTGGAAGCGGGTTTGTGCCAGGCCGATGGCGCAACTGCATAGAACGGCCAGCACGCCGAAAGCGCCCGTGCAGGCCGCGAACGAAGGCAGTACCAAAGTGGCCAACAAATGCATGGCGCCGGTGCCGTTGCTTGTCACCTGGATAAGCAGGCGCCAGTAAACGCCCAGCGCCGCAGGCGCCAGCAGCAGCAACGCGGCACTTCCCAGCAGCAGTCCGAGTGCTGCTGTCAGCGCTCGGCTGCGCGCCACCTGGCCGCGGGCCACAGCCTCGCGCAGGCGTCGCTGAGTTGGGGGCTGGCTCTTGTCGCTCATGGCATGCCCAGGGTGCTGCGGGCCAACACTGCGATGGCGTGCATCAGCGAGGGTATGGCGGCGTGCAGGGCCAGCGCGACGAGCAAACCGCGCAGCGCCATCGACAAGGTAAAGGCATTGAGCTCGGGCATCAGCCGGTTCATCGCGCCGACGCCCAGCTCGATGATCAGCAGCAGGCTGATGATCGGCGCGGCCAGGGTGATACCACTGGCCATGGCTTGCGGGAATCTTTCCAGCACCAGCGCGCGCAGTTGCGGCAGGTGGGGCCCGGAAGGCGTCGGCCACGCGGCCGAGGCATCCAACAGTGCGCTGCACAGGTGCAAAAGGCCGTCACCGCTGAACATCCACAGGACCAGCAAGTGGACCAGGATCGTTTGCCACGGGCTGGAGCCCTGGCCATCGACGGGCGCGTAATCCATCGAAAAGCTATAGCCGCCGGCATGATCGATCAGGCTGCCCGCCGTCGACACGCAGGCATACAGCATGTTGAGGAAGCAGCCGAGCAACAGGCCGGCCATGGCCTGGATCAGCACCGCCGCCAGCCACTCCGGCGGCCATTGGCGACCCAACTGCATCATCCCCAGCGCCAGCGCCAAGGGCAGGCGCACCGCGCCGCCCATGGGGCCGGCGAAGTCCAAGGGAAGCAGGCTGAGCGCCACCGCCGGGGCAACGCAACCCAATGCCAGCGCTTGCAGCAGCGGCAACAGGTCCGCCATGGCGTTCATGGCAGGCTTCCCAACTGCAAGGCCACTGCCGCCAGGAGCTGGCGGATCTCGCGCGAAGTCACCGGCGCTGCGACCAGCAGGGCCAGGCCGACGGCCACCAGCTTGATCGCATAGGGGAGGCTTTGGTCCTGGATCTGGAACAGCGTCTGCACGATCGCGATGGCGATGCCTGCCACTACCGCGGTCAGCACGATCGGCAGCGAGATCCGGTAGACGCTCAGGAAGGCATCGGTGGCGAAGGCCATCAGTTCGGTCATGTCACATATCCCAGGATCAGGCTGTGCATCAGCCTCGACAGGCCGTCCGACAGCACCAGGATCAGCAACTTGAGCGGCGTGGCCAGGGTGGTGGGCGAGAGCATGACCATGCCCAGCGCCATGAGGATGTTGGCCACCACCAGGTCCACGACCAGCAGCGCGATATAAAGCACCACGCCGATGCGGATGCCCGCTGAAATCTCCGAGAGTACGAACGCTGGCACCATGACCATCAAGTCGCCTTCTTCGGCCGTACTCTCGGGATCGTGCCGCAGGATGGCGTCGCGCACGAACGCGACCTCCTTGGCGGGCGCGTGCGCGGCGATGAAGCGCGCCAAGGGTGCTTCGAAGGCCTCGCGCATTTCATTGAGCGTGGGCGGTGGCGTGCCGCTGCCAAGGCGATCGGGGAAGTCCAGGGTCCGAAGCGCCTGGTTCAGCACTGGCGCCATCACCACCAAGCTGCCGGCCAGCGCGACCACCCCGATGGTGAGGTTGCCTGGGACCTGCTGCAGGCCCAGGGCGCTGCGCAGGAGCAGCAGAACGATGTTGATCTTGGCGAAAGGCGTCAACATCACCACGAGGATCGGCAGGGCGCCCACGGCGACCAGCAGCGCAACGGTCTGTAGATGGTCGGGGCTGGTCACGGCGCGGGTGCCGCGCCGAGACGCTCGATCACCACGCCCAAGCGTTCGCCCAGCCGGACCAGCTCGCCATGGGCGAAAGGCGTGCCTTCGCAACGCAAGGTGACCTGCGTGTGCGCCAGCGGTTGGCACAGGTCCAGCGTCATGCCGGGACGCAGCCGCGCGATGTCCTCCACGCTCAGGCGCAGGTTGGCCAGTACGACGTCGACCTCCAGCATGAGTTGGTCCACCGCGACGAGGGGCGCGTCCGCGGGGGGCGGCGTTGATGGCGGCGACTGGATCATGCAGCGGGTGTCCTGGACAGTCAGTGGGAAGTCGGTATGGCCCTGTGCCAGGCGCAGCCGCAGCAGGGGCTGCTCGCTGCGCACGCGGACCACCGCGCCGGCCTGGATCTGCATGAGGCGGGGCAGGGCGAGACGACCGGCGCGGAGGCATATCCACGCGCCGACCTGCAGAGGACGCCGACACGCCAGGTGCCGCAGCCATCGCCAGTCCGCAGCGTCCTGCCGCCGCTGCAATGCCCGCAAGAAGCCATCGCCGCCGAGTCCGATCCGGCCGCTGCGCCCGCGCACGCTGTCGGTGATCTCCAGCGTGAGCGCGCTGCGTGCGGCGCGCGATCGAAGCAGGACTTTGTCGATCTGCAGGGACGTGCCGAGCGCGCCTTCCAGCGCGCACAGGGGCGCACTGTGCGCGCATAGCAGGGCGCCGAGCCGGTCGCCCGGAAAGTGTTCGGCGAACATTGGCTCGGCGCCGGGATCGAGGGCGGCCAGGTCGAGTTCCAACTGGCCCGCGCCCAGGTTGCTGTGCACACGAAGGCGTAGCGGCGCCGCTACCGCCGTTGGCGTCGGCACCACCCGCAGGCGGTAGCGCTGCCGGCCCGCAAATGCGTCCAGGCAGAAGTCGTGCCACTGCGCCTGCGCGTCCGCGTGGCGGGCGTGGCGGAGCGATCTATACGGCAGCTGCGTCCACACCATCAGGGCAGCGCACGCCACTGCGCCAACTGATGCGCGAGGCGGTGCTTGGCCGCATCCCGCAGGCCATGGCGGACCGCGGCCAACTGCGAGGTGAGGCGGCCACGGACCACGCCGGTGGGGGTTTCCACGACACAGCAGGTCGGGCCCAGCGAAGCGTCCGCCATGACCTGGAGCGTGCCTGCTCCACCTGTTTCGGCGATCCAGGCCTGGACGCGCGGCAACTGCTCGGCGCAGACACGGATCGACGCCACCGGTTGCGGCGACGCCGCGGCCAGGCAGCGCGCCAGCTCCGGTTGCAGCCACTGCGTCGGGCCATGCGCCGAGAGCAATGCCTCGACGCGTTGATCAACCAGCGCGAGTAACTCGCGCTGCAGGTGCGCAGATGCGTGGGCCAACGCGGCCGACAGCGCGACGTGGCGGCGCGCCGACAGCGCCATGCCGGCGCGAAGGCCGCGGCGTAGTGCCCTGGCTCGGGCTTGCCGGCAGCGCACGCGTGCTTCGTTCGCCTGGCGCACCTGTTCGGCTTCGAGCAACTGCCACGCGCCGGCCAAGGCCTGCACCGAAGACCATTGCTTGGCGTCAATGAGGCCGTCGTCATGCAGCGAGGCTGGGCCCAGTTGCAGGATCAGCACCGCGACCTCCACAAGTGCAGCGCGACCGCCACGCACGCACGTGCGCGCGGCAGATCCGGAAGACACGGCGCCTGCGCGTGCTCGCTGAGGGCGCGGGGCAGGCGTAGCGCGTACCACGCGCCCATGCCGCGGCCCTGGTGCGCATGGACGAACAGCGCAAGGCCTTGCGCGGTCAGCGCGAAGCGGTCGTCCAGATCGATCGACGCGTTCATGTCGAACGCGCCGGGCGGCCGGCGTTGCAAGCGATCGAGGTGATGGCGGCCGATGTGCGCGGTCAGTCGCCGCCGATCGTGCACGCCGATGCATTGGCGCACCTGGGCTGCAGCCGAGCTTGCGGCCACCAGCCTGCACAGGCGGGCAAAGGCGGGCCTGCAGTGCGGGACGGGAAGCCAGCGGAATCGGCCTTCGGCCAGCTGTGGATGGGCGCGCAGCAGCTGCAGGCTGGCTTCGCGCAGCACACGTTCATGAGCCGGCCGCCGTGGCGGCGACAGCCAGGTCCAGTGGGCCCAGCTTGCCGGTAGCCGGATATCGGGCCGTGCCATCACGGGCCTGCCTTCGGACGGCCGGCCTGGCCCGCACGCGGGGGGATCGGCGCATTGGCCATGATCGGCGCGGAGGGGCGAAGTCCGCGCCGCCAGCCCGCGGGAATCCACTGCCGGAAGGTGAAGCCCCGCAGCTTCTCGCCATAGGCCACGGCAACGGCGGCCACCGTCAGCAACAGGGCAATGAGCCAACCGGCGCTGCGCCAGGCAGTGCCGTGCCCCGCCGCGCGCGCGGACACCAGCGCGGCATCCGGCGTCACCGGCACCAGGACCACCGACACGCGGGAAGGCTCCAGGCCGCCGGCCGCATCCGCCACGAAGCGGGCGATGGCCTCGCGCGAGACCGAAAGGTCGGCGGCGCTGTCGTGGCGAAGCAGCACGGTGGCCGCTTGCGGCGTGGGCAAGCTGTCGCGCTGGAGTGCACGCGGCAGCCCGATCTGCACATCGGCGTGGAGGACGCCGTCGATATGCTCCAGCGCGGCGGCCACTTCGTTGTTGAGCCCGATCAGCAACCGCACCTGTTCCTCGGCCGGCGTGCTGATGAACCCCTTCTTGCCGAACAGTTGCTCCAGCGTCTGCCGGGGCCGCGCCGGCAGTCCGTAGGCATGTACCAGGCTGGCGGCCGCCGGCACGCTGGCCGCCTCCACCTCGACCTGCCACGCGCCGTCGCGCTGCAGGCGCTTGTTGGCGGCGATGCCGTGCCGATCGAGCATGCTCAGGGCATCGTTGGCGTCCTCGTCGGAAGCCTTGTCGATCAGCGGAGCGCTGCACGCAGCGAGCAACGCCAGGACCAGCAGGCAGCAGCGGCGCATCGCTCAGGTTCTCTGCGTCAGTGTCTGCACCGAGCGCGACAGATCCTCGGCCAGGCGCACGCTCAGTTGCACGCGAACGCCGAATTCTCCCACCGCCGCCTGCAGCCGCAGCATCGCCGCTGGCGACACCGAGGTGCCGGCGGCACCGGCCAGTTCGCGCACCACCTGCTGATGGGCGCTCATGTGACGGCTTTCGACCACCTGCAACAGGGCGCCCAGGCGATCGAGGGTGCCCGTTGGGGCCTGTGTTGCCGCTGGCGGTAGCGTGGCGGGCAGGGCGGGGGTCGTTCCGGCGGGACCGGCGAGGGCGGAAATCGGAAGCATGGTCTGGCTCCGTGTGGAAATGGAGATGCGCCGTATCAGGCGCGGTCAAGCTCGGCCATCAGTTGCAGCATCGTCTCTGCGAGGCGAGCGGCGGCCGCACTGTCCAGCTCGCGCACGCTGCGAAACGTGGTCGCCGCGAGGGAGGCTTCATCCAGTGCGAATTGGCACACGCCGAGCCAGGCCAGGGCCAGGGCATAGCCAGGGGCCTGGGCCAGCGCAGCGCGGCAATGGCTGGCCGCGCGGGCATAGTCGTGCCGGTCGATCTCCAAGAGGGCCAGCCCCATCCAAGGGCTGGCCCGGTCCGGGAAGGCGATCCGCAATTGCTCGAACAACTGCCGCGCCTGGGCAAAGCTTCCATGGCTGCGCGCCAGGTGGCCGGCACCAATCAGCAGGGTCAACAGGTGTTCGGCATCGGCAGGTTCGAGGTCCATCGCAAGGCGCTGGCGGCCGCGCTTAGCGGGTGGCGCGCGCGGTCTCCTTCTGGGCATCGGTGAGACCCTGGATCGCCGAGGTCGCCACGCTCTGCACCGTGTTGACCTGGCCCATGGCCTGTTGCACGCGAATCATGGCCACGTTGCCCTGGCTCTGGCCCGCGCTGGAGCCCATCTGCGCCTGTGCGCGATTGAGCAGCGATTCGAAGCGCTGGTTCTGCTTCTCGAGGATCTTGGCGAGGATCTCGGCCACGCGGCCAGAGGACAGGCCCGAGTTTTGGCTGTAGGGGACGGTGCCGGACGCGGCCTGGCCGTTGCCGGCGGACGGGTTGAAACTCACGTTGAAGCTCATGTGGGTGTCTCCTTCTTGTCACTGGGATGAGGCTGGCGTCGCAGATGTTCGAGATAGATCTGCCGGGCCAGCCGTATGCTCGCGGCGAGCATTCGATGCTGGACGCCGCCGGCCGGTCGCGACGTCCAGGTGCATGTGGCGGGGTCCAGTGCCTGCAGCAAGGCCTCGGCGAACCGAGGATCGGACAGCGCCTGTTCGATGTCCGTCGGTCCGAGTGCGCCGAGGGCGCTGCGCGTATCAGTGGCAGCTGCCATTGCCGGCCTCCGCGCTGTAATGCAGGATGCGTTTGCGCGACCGGTCGACCAGCCGCACCGAGCAACGCGCCAGGTCGACGATCTGGCCACCGGCGAGCTGGCCGCCTTCAAAATAGCGGCGCGCCGTGCCATCGGTGATCCAGTGGCCGTGCGGCGTACTGACCAGGGTCCAATGCGGCGTGCTCAGCGGCAGCGGCGCCTGGTGCGAGAGCAGCGCCGGGTTCTCGGCGAACTCCAATGCCTCGATGCCACGGACCGCCTCACGTGCTTCGCGCGTCACCGTGGTGGTGTCCCAGGCGATGTCGTCCAGGTGCGACGCCCCTCCTCCGGTGACGACGCGGTAGTGGCCGGGCTGCAGTTCGGTGACCTGGCTGACCGCGTAGTGGCGGGCCAGCACGTCATGCAACGCCCGCAGCACGCGTGTGCGCACCGCTACGCGGAATAGCGCCGCCGGCTCGCCCGGCCGCTGCACGCGCGCGCGCAGCAAGCCCAGTTCGCGTTCGTCATGGACGATGCCGCTGTACACGGCGCGCCCGCTCCTGGCATCGATCTGGCGCGTGACGCCAGACTTCGAAGGGTCGGCGCCCTCCCGCGCGGAATCGCTGTCGATGCGCGTATCCCGCGGCCACGCCGCCAAGGCTGCGCTGCCGAGCGCCGCGGTGCCGAGCAGGATCGCGATCCGCGATCTTCCTGCCCGCAACGGGTTGTCCCAAGGCCAACGCGGCAGGCGCCAGCGTGCAGCGGCGACGTCTTCGTAGCGCAAGGCGACTGCGGCTACGTGAATTTCATCGCCCCCGCGCAACGTGGCGCGGCGTCCCTGGCGCAATTCGCGGTTGCGCACGCGCACGCCCGGTGCCAGTGCGTGCAGGCGCAGCCGTCGGGCACGCGGCTCGAGTTCGACATGCCGCGCTGCCACCGCCTCGTCGAGCAGGCGGATGCCGCAGGCGTCGCTGCTGCCCAGCAATACGCGTTGCCCGCGCAGTAGCTCGCTGCGCGCGCCGGCGTGCACGCCGCTGCACACGAGCAAGCAGGCTTCGGCGTTCATTGCAGCTCCCTGCGCCGGTATGGCGCGATGGCGACCGCCTCGTCAGGAGGAAGCACCGGTAGCCGCGGCGTGATCATGACGATGCGCTGGAACCGCTCCTCGCGCACCCGGCGACTGCGGAACAGCGCGCCGAGGAACGGAATGCGCGACAGGAAGGGTACGCGGCGATTCTGGGTCGATTCGCGTGTCAACGTGTAGCCGCCGATCAGCAGCGAGTTGCCGTCTTCGATCACCGCCTGGGTGGCGATGCTGTGGTCCTGGATGGTCGGGATCCCGTCCACCGCGTTGGCCGCATTGAGCGAGCCATCCTTGAGGTTGATGGCCAGGCGCACCAGCGGATCGTCGCCGCTGCCGATGCTCGGCATCACTCGCAGGCGCAGGCCGGCGTCCATACCGTACAGCTCGGCGGCGCGTTCGCCGCTCACGCGCACGTGCATCCGTTCCACCGACGAGATCACCGCCTCGGTATTGTTGAGCGTACGGATGCGTGGCTGCGATTGGATGCGTGCCTTGCCGCTGGCCTCCAGGGCGCGGATCCGTGCAATGAAGCCACCGGAATCCTCGCCTTGCAGGCTGAACGAATCCCCGCTGCGCAGCGATCCCAGCGCGAGCCAATCGACCCCGAGTTCCTTCTGCGCGTCGCTGGACACGTCGATGATGGTCGCCTCGATTTCCACCGACGGTTGTGCCACGTCGAGCTGCGCAATCGCGTCGGCGATACCCGGCATCATGGCGGCCGGTGCGCGGACCAGGATGGCGTTGGTCTGGGTGTGGGCCATCGCCTGGCCGGCGGCGGAGACTTCGCGCGAGGGCGCTGTGCTTGCGTCGTCGCCCTCGTCGAGCGCCGCCAGCGGTGCCTGCTCGACCATGGTGGCGGGCAGCACCGGCAGGGTGACGGGTGTTTCCGTGCCGCGCAGCAACTCGGAAATCAAGCTGGCAACGCCGGGCACGTTGACGCGCTGTTCGCCGTTGTCGTAGCTCATGTCCGAGGCGCGGGCATGCCTGAGCGGGAACACCCGGATCACAGGCTGGGTCGTGTGCAGCTCGCTTGCCTGGGTGACCTGGCGGCGGCCGCTGTCGAGGGCATCGGCGACTGCGGCAAGGTAGGGAGGGGGGCCCGACACCCGCAGCACAGACCCGCTACTGGCCAGCGGCAGGTGCAGGTTGAGCAACTTGAGGTCCCGCAACAACGACAGCGCCTGCTTGCCGCCGAGGGGCGCAACATCGAAGCTGCGCGTCTGCATATCGGTCATCGCGCTGACGTGGATGACGTCGCCGTCGCGCCACCATTGCAGGTTGTATGCATCGACCAGGCGCAGGAAGGCTTCGCGCGGACGCTGGCTCAGCGTGCCGCTGACCGTGCCGCGCAAGCGTGCGGGGACGTCGGCGCGGAAGCCGCCGGCGCCGATGACCTCGCGCAGCACCTCGGCCACCGGGCGGTCGAGGCCGTTGATCGTCACCGGTTGGCGCGTCCAGGTACTGCCGCTGGCTGCTGGTGGGCCGATGCCAAGGACCAGCGCGATGCCGGTGGCGAGCAGATACGGAGGCTTGCGCAGATTGGACAACGGAAGACGCCTTGGTTGTGTTCGGCGTCTAGGGTGCGACGACTCGCGCGTTGCGGGGTATTACCGGGGTATGGCGTGGACCGGCGGCAGCGGAAATGCCCGTCGATTCCGATCAATCGTATGCAGTGCGCGAAATTAAGTTCGAATCACTGATGATTTATATATATATGTCCATGCACGTCGAGCGGTCTTCTTAGCTACCCCATGTGCCGGCCAGCACCTTGCCGGAACTTCTTGAGGTGGGTATGAAGAGTTGCCAGTTCGATATAAGCCTGTCGGTGCCGCGAATGCGTTCGCTCAGGGTCAATGGAATGTCCACTTGCTTTCGTCTCGAGGAGATCTACTGGACGTTGCTCGAGGAGATCGCGGGCCGAGGCGGGATGTCGGTCAGCATGTTGGTGTCGTCGTGGGCGCGTTACGCCGACCTGCAATATGGCGGCGTGCCCAACCTGTCGTCATTCATCCGCATCTGTTGCCTGGTGCACATGTGCGACAACGAGCGGGCGGCACTCTCGGCGGCATGCGCGAACCTGGCCATCCTCGGCAAGCATCGCGCCGGCAGTGCCTGCTAGTGTCTTGCCTGGGATGTAAGCAGCGGTCTCAGATCGTGCTGCACTGGCGCCAGCGCACCGGCTCGTCGACGCCCGG
>Ga0160434_100141_pt1 | contig 38520 bp, 27 predicted proteins | sample HID1973I_E0MG_FD_108273 | JGI IMG/M metagenome (GOLD analysis project Ga0160434, IMG submission 108273) | Enriched mosquito-associated microbial communities from UW Madison campus, WI, USA - HID1973I_E0 MG | ecosystem: Host-associated > Arthropoda: Insects > Digestive system > Unclassified ... | reverse complement strand
CTCGCTGGCGCTGGTGCCGTTGATCCCGGCCACCTTCATCCCGCAATCGGACCTGGGCCGCAGCAACCTCAGCCTGGAGCTGCCGCCGGGCACGCGCCTGCAGGAAACCGTCGCCGTCGCCGAACGCGCGCGGGCCTTGCTCAAGGACATGCCCGAGCTGCGCCAGGTCTATACCGCGGTCGGCAGCGTGCTCGACCTGGGCGATCCCTCGACCACCGGCGTGGCGGACGCGCGCAAGGCCACCCTGGTGCTGGACTGGGGCGTGGCCGACGAGCGCGACCGCGACCAGCGCACGCTGGAGCGCGAAGCGCGCGCACGCCTGGCCGATCTGCCCGGGGTACGGGTGAGCTATGTCAGTTCCGAGCCGGGCAACCTGCTGCAGTTGGTGCTGTCCGGCGACGACCCGCAGCGCCTGCAGGACGCCGCCACCGCGCTCGAACGCGACCTGCGCGGTATCTCCGGGTTGGGCAGCGTCACCTCCACCGCGTCGTTGCTGCGTCCGGAAATCCAGATCGTCCCCAATGCCGCGCGCGCCGCCGACATGGGCGTGGCTACCGCCGATATCGCCGAAGCCGCGCGTATCGCCACCGCCGGCGACTACGAGCAGCGCCTGGCCAAGCTCAACCTGCCGGACCGGCAGGTGCCGATCCGGGTCGGCTTCGCCGAAGCCACGCTTGCCAATCCGGCGCTGATCGGGCAATTGCGCGTGCCCGGCCGCTATGGCCCGGTGCCGCTGGCCGCGGTGGCCGACATCCGCATGGGCAGCGGCCCCTCGCAGATCTCGCGCTACCAGCGCCAGCGCAATGTCACCTTGACTGCCGAACTCAACGGCCGTCCGCTCGGCGAGGTGATGGAGCAGGTCCAACAGCTGCCCAGCGTCAAGCAGCTGCCGCCGGGCGTGAGCTTCCTCAACACCGGCGACGCCGAAGTCTTCGTCGAGCTGTTCATCGGCTTCCTGTTGGCGATGGCCGCCGGCCTGGTCTGCATCTACATGGTGCTGTTGCTGCTGTTCAACCATGCGCTGATGCCGATCACCATCCTGGCCGCGGTGCCGCTGTGCGCCGGCGGTGCGTTCGGGGCCTTGCTGATCACCCAGAACATGCTGTCGCTGCCGGCGTTGATCGGCCTGCTGATGCTGATCGGCATCGCCACCAAGAACTCCATCCTGCTGGTGGACTACGCGGTGATCGCCGAGGACGAACATGGCCTGAGCCAGCACGACGCGCTGATCGACGCCTGCCGCAAGCGCGCGCAACCGATCATCATGACGACCCTGGCGATGGGCGCGGGCATGATGCCGATCGCGCTGGGCTTCTCCGGCGATTCCAGCTTCCGCGCGCCGATGGCGATCGCGGTGATCGGCGGCCTGATCACCTCGACGATGCTCAGCCTGATCGTGATCCCGGCGGCGTTCACGGTGATCGACGACCTCGGCGAGTGGGTATCGCGCAAGTTCCGGCACCGGTCGTCGCATGCGAAGGGAACTGCGGCGAGTTGATCGATTAATATCGTTTAAATACAACTAGTTAAATGATATTTATAATGTGACGAAACAGCTCTGGTGGCTCCCCAATTCAGCGGGGCCACTGTTGTAGGAGCGGCTTCAGCCGCGACCACGGGAGGCCAGGGGCCGAACCTTACCGACGGCGGGCCTCACGCCCGCAATCGCTCCGCACCCGCATACACGTTGTAGCCACGCGCGCGCGCGAAGCCCACCAGGCACACGCCGGCGCCGCGCGCCACGTCCACCGCCAGCGCGGTCGGCGCCGACACCGCGGCTATCAAGCCGATGCCGGCGCGGGCGGCCTTGCTGACCATCTCGTAGCTGGCGCGGCTCGATATCAGCAGCATGCCGGCCTCCGGCGCCAGGCCTTGCCGCAGCATCGCGCCGATCAGCTTGTCCAGCGCGTTGTGCCGGCCCACGTCCTCGCGCGACAGCACAATGCGGCCGTCCGCGTCGGCCCACGCCGCGGCATGCGTCGAACCGGTTGCGGCATTCAAGGGCTGATGGTCGGCCAGCGCGGCGAGGGCGCGTTGCAAGGCGTTCGCGTGGAAGTCTCGCGCGTTGCGCAATGGCGCCGGTGGCAGCAACACATCTTCCAGCGAGCGTGCACCGCACAGGCCGCATCCGGAGCGGCCCGGCAGCAGGCGCGCGGCGTCCGCCGCCAGGGCGCTGGCCGGGGCATCGGCGGACACGCTCATCGACAGTTCGATGCCTTCCAGGCGCTGCGCCACGGCGACCGCCAGCAACTGCTCGCGATGGCGAACCAGCCCTTCGGTCAACGAGAAACCGAGCGCTAGGTCTTCCAGGTCGCAGGGCGTGGCCATCATCACCGCGAAGGGCACGCTGTTGTAGGTCATCTCGACCGGCACTTCTTCGGCGATCCAGTCGTGCGTCATCGCGTGCGCACCGCCCTGGATGCGCAGGATCCGCCGGCGCGCGCGACCTTGGCTGTCGGTGGGGTCCACGGCGAGATCGTCCGCCTGCAGGAGGCCCATCGCTACAGCGCCACCACGCGGACCGGGATCGACTTGGCCGCCGGGGTGCCGCTGTTGCGGTCGTAGTATTCCAGCGGCAGCAGCGGATTTAGCTCGGGGTAATAGCCGGCGACCGCACCGCGCGGCATCGGATAGTCCAGCACGGTGAGACCCTCGACCCGGCGCTGCACGCCATCGCCGCTGATCGTCTCCAAGGCGATGCGCGCCTCCGGTGCCAGGCCGCGCTCGGCGCGGTCCTCGGCATTCATGAAAAGAATCATCCGGTCGTTGTACACGCCGCGGTAGCGATCGTTGTAGCTGTAGATCGTGGTGTTGAACTGGTCGTGCGAGCGCACCGTCGCCAGCCGCAGCATCGCCGGGTCGTCGACCGCGTCGTTGACCTCCAGGCCGGGCAGCGGCAGGAACTGGGCCTTGCCACTGGGCGTGAGCCAGACCCGCCGGCGCGGCGCGATGTCGAGATGGAAGCCGTTGGGATTGCGGATCTTGTCGCCGAAGCCGGCGTAGATCTGCGGGTACACCTCGGCGATCAGTTCGCGGATCGCGTCGTAGTCATGCACATACGCGCCCCAGTCGACCTGGCTGTGGGGCAGGGCGGCCATCGCCATGCGGCAGACAATCTCCACCTCGGGCAAGGCCTGTGTGCTGACCGGTTCGAGCACCCCGCGCGAGGCGCTGACATTGGACATCGAGTCCTCGATGGTGACGAACTGCTCGCCGAGCGCGGTGCGGATCCACTCCGAACGCGCCACCACCGGCAGGATCAGCGCCTCGCGCCCGTGCACCAGGTGCCCGCGGTTGAGCTTGGTGGCGATGCCGACGGTCAGTTCCAACGTACGCATGGCTGCGTAGGCGCGCTCGGTGTCCGGGATCGCGCGGACGAAGTTGCCGCCCAGCCCGATGAACACCTTGGCGGTGCCGGCCAGCATCGCCTGCACCGACTCGACGGTATGGTGGCCGGGTGCGCGCGGCGGCTCGAAGCCGAACACCTCGCGCACGCGATCCAGATAGGCCTGCGAGGGCCGCTCGTCGATCCCGACGGTGCGATCGCCCTGCACGTTGGAATGGCCGCGGATTGGCGAAATGCCCGCGCCCGGCTTGCCGTAGTTGCCGCGCAGCAGGAGCAGGTTGGCGACCTGCTGCACCAGCCGCGAGCCCTGCTGGTGCTGGGTCAGGCCCATGCCGTAGCAGATGATCGTGGCATTGGAGCGGATGTAGATCTCCGCGCAGCGGCGGATCTGCGCCTCGCTGACGCCGGAGATCCGCACGATCTCGTTCCAGTCCTGCGCCAGTGCATCGTCGCGGATCGCTTCCAGGCCCAGGGTGTGCTCGTCGAGGAACGCTTGGTCGAGCACGGCCTCGCCAGCGGCCGCACGCTCGAACAGCACCTTCATCATGCCCTTGAGCAGCGCCAGGTCGCCGCCGATGCGCACATGCACGAACTCGCTGCTGATGTCGGCCGCCCCCAGCGTCGCCATCTGCACGATGTCCTGCGGGTCGGTGAAGCGGATCAACGCCCGCTCCGGCATCGGGTTTACCGCCACGATCGGAATGCCGCGTTTGCGCGCCTCGACCAGCGGGGTCATCATCCGCGGCGAATTGGTGCCGGTGTTCTGGCCCATGACGAAGATCGCCTCGGCGTGCTCGAAATCCTCCAGCACCACCGTGCCCTTGCCGACCCCGATCACCGGCGGCAGGCCGCGGCTGGTCGGCTCGTGGCACATGTTCGAGCAGTCCGGGAAATTGTTGGTGCCGAACTCGCGCACGAAGATCGAGTAGAGGAACGCCGCCTCGTTCGGCGTGCGGCCGGAGGTATAGAACTCCGCCTCGTGCGGGCTCGACAGCGCCTGCAGGTGGCGGCCGATCAGCGCGAAGGCCGTATCCCAGTCGCAAGGCACGTAGTGATCGGTGGCCGGGTCGTAGCGCATCGGCTCAGTCAGCCGGCCCTGCATCTCCAGCCAATGGTCCGACTGCGCCATCAGCTCGGTCACGCTGTGGCGCGCGAAGAACTCGGCGGTGACCCGCGCCTTGGTTGCCTCGAAGGCGAGTGCCTTGACCCCGTTCTCGCAGAATTCCAGCTTGCGGTGGCAGTCCGAATCCGGAAACGCGCAGCTCGGACACTTGAAGCCGCCCGGCTGGTTCATCGATAGCAGGGCGCGCGACCCCTTGGCGACCACGCTTTGCTCCAGCAACACGCGCGCCGTGGCGGCCGCCGAGCCCCAGCCCCCGGCGGGTTGGTCGTAAGGCTTATAGCGGGGAGGCCTGCGCTCGGTCATGGAACTGCACTCCGGATCTGCTTCGGCGCAGCCAGTTAAGCACTTTGGGGGAGCGTGACCAAGGGGTGCCGCGGGCAGGGTGCCGCGGTGCCGGCCTGGCAGCTCGCGCGAGGGTTCGCCACGCGAATGCTAGGCAGTGGCAGGGACGGCCTGGCGAGGTATCAGCGCCGCGATTCAGTGGCCATGCGCACGGCCAGCCCGGCGAGAACGGTGCCCATCAGCCAGCGCTGGACCCGCTGCCAGCCCGGCCGGGCCGCCAGGAACACCGCGATGCTGCCGGCGAATACGGCGATCACCGCATTGACCGTCACGCTCACGACAATCTGCGTGGAGCCCAGCACCAGCGATTGCAGCAACACATCGTCGCGCGTGGGATCGACGAACTGCGGCAACAGCGACAGGTACATCACTGCGATCTTCGGATTGAACAGATTGGTGAGGAAACCCATCAGGACGAGCTTGCGCGGACTGTCCTTGGGCAGGTCTCGGACCTGGAACGGCGAACGTCCGCCGGGCCTGATCGCCTGCCAGGCGAGCCACAGCAGATACAGCGCGCCCGCGATGCGCAGCGAATCGTAGGCATAGGGAACGGCCACGACAAAGGCGGTGATGCCGAACGCTGCGCAGAACATATAGAAGACAAAGCCCAGGGCAACGCCGCATAGCGAGATCAGCCCGGCCAGCCGGCCCTGGCAGATCGAGCGCGAGATCAGATAGACCATGTTCGGTCCCGGCGTCAGCACCATGCCGAGCGAGATCAGCGCGAACGCGAACAACGGGCTCGTTTCAGGCATGGCGCGGCACCGAGGCGGGGGAATGGCGAAGGACTGTAAAGCAAATGGCTGGCCCAGTGCCGATGTGTGGGCCGGAATGCGGATCGCAGCCGCACTGGGCTGCCGGCCCGGGTTTGAACCGCCATCGCTAGGGGGCTCAGGAGAGGCAGTTCCCTGGTTGTTGACAATCTACCTACTGGTAGGTAGATTGCATTCACCTCCTCGGATAACACGAATCTCATGGGCATTTCTCCTATTGGCTGGCTCCACACGCTGGGCAGCCTCCCCGCCATTCCGCTGGCGATCTATATGTTGGCCAAACACGGGCGGATCGCGCCTGAGACCAGGGCAGGGCGGGCCTATTTCTGGTTCATGCTGCTAGGCGTGCTCACGGTCTATCCGATCGCGCACCAGCCGGTAAGCTCGATCGTTGCGACCGTCACCCTGGGGGCGTTGCTGGTGGGATATGGCCTCTCAAGGTGGCCGATGGCCAATCGGTTCGGAAAGTACGTCGAGACGATTGCACTGAGCGTCAGCGTGTTCCTGCTGATGGTCCCGACCGTGAGCGAAAGCTTGCGCAGGCTGCCGGCCGGCCATCCGCTGGTGACCGACATGAAAGACCCGTTGCTGCTTGGCGCGCAGGGCGCACTCTTCCTGCTGCTGGTCATCGGGATTCCCTTGCAGATGCTCGCGCTGCGCAAACAGAAAACCGTTCCAATCAAGGCAGGCCATTGATGTCGTCCAGACCGGAATCCAGCCCACAGTACTCGCCGAAGGCGCAGGAGATCATCCAACGCACCAATGAGCTCTTGGCCGTCGGCGGCTACAACGGCTTCAGTTACGCGGACATCGCCGAGCTGGTGGAAGTCAGAAAGGCCAGCATCCACCATCACTTTCCCACCAAGGCCGACCTGGTGAAGGCGACCGTCGTGCGTCATCGGGAAGCTACGCGGCGTGGCCTGCAGTCGCTCGACGAACTCGCGCCCGACCCAATGGAGCGGTTGATTGCCTATAGCCGTTTCTGGGCCGAATGCATCCAGGCATCGAATCCGCCGATCTGCATTTGTGCGCTGCTGGCAGCGGAGCTGCCCGCGGTACCGGTCGAGGTTGCCGAAGAGGTCCAGGGACATTTCACGGACCTCCATGCCTGGATCGCCGCGGCCATGAAAGAAGGTGCGGCAAAGGGCTTGATGCGGTTGAACGACAGCCCATCGGCCGAGGCCTCCACGTTCATGGCGTCCGTGCATGGGGCCATGCTGGGCGCCCGGGCGGTTGGGGACGCGGGCGTGTTCTGGGAGGTCGCGAAGGTGGCCACGGAACGGTTGAGGAAGGCGTAGGTCCGCAGCACTGGATGCGGTATCGCTGATGCACGGGCTTTGCTCAAGAACGCCTGCGTTATGCCGTTCGGTCTGCGGTCTGGCCAGGCGCCGCGGATCGATTCCGCGACGCCCCACCGATCAATCGGGTGCTTGTTCGTCAGCAGCCAATCGCTCCACCCTCTACTTGTCGAGGAACGAAACCAGCGCGGGAATGGTCTGCTCCGGCGCCTCCTCCATCAGCCAGTGGCCCGAGCCCTTGACGATGACGCCTTCGACATCGGTATCGACCAAACGCCCCTGGTCGATCAGGAACTGGCCGCCGGCCTTCTCGCCGGACAACACCAGCATGGGGACATGCAGCGGGGTCCGGGCGAACTCGGCGAAGTCCTTTGCGTCCTGCTCGAAGTTGCGGAAGTACTCGAAGCCGGCGCGCATGCCTCCCGGCTGGGCGTACTGCGCGGCGTAGAACTGCCGGTCCGCTTCGGAGACCGAATGCGTGCGATCGGCGGCGAAATCGTTCCAGAAATGCTCGAAGTAGGTGCGTTCGCGGCCATCGACCAGCTTGAGCGGCGTTTCCCCATAGAAGTGGAAGTGCCACAGGTCGCGCAGCAACCAGACCTTGGTCCAGTCGCCGACGCCCGGCAGGAAGGCGTCCATGAGCACGACACTCTCGACCTGGTCGGGATACTGGGCGGCGTAGGCGTACGCGACCATCAGGCCAATGTCATGGCCGACGATCTTGACCTTGGGATAGCCGAGCGATTGCACCAGCGCGTGGATGTCCTGCGCCATGGTCTTCTTGTCGTAGCCGCCTTGCGGTTTGGAGGACGACCCTGCGCCACGCAGGTCGGGCGCGATCACTACATGGTTGTCGGCCAGTTGGCTCATCAGCGGGCGCCACATGTGGCTGGTCTCGGCATAGCCATGCAGCAGCACCACCGGCGTACCGCTGCCATGGCCGGCCTGCAGGTAGTGCAGCGTGACACCGTTGACGTCGGCCGAATGGCTCTGGATGGGGTCATTGGCCGCATGGGCGTTGGATGCGGCGAGCAGCGCCAGCAATGCGATGACGGCATGCTGGAAGTGACGAAGCAGCGTTTTCATTGGGATTCCTCATGGAGCGTTGCGGGAAGGAACGGCCTCCTTCCTGCCAGGCGAGCGCCGTGGCCGGCAGAAGGGAGGTCATGGATCGATGGTGAACGGCACACGCGCCAGGAACTCGCGCGTCGTCAGTAGTGCATGGGCATAAGTGGGCCCGTTGATTTCGTGCGCGTAGAACATGGCGTCGTGGCTCAAGGCCGCGGTGGCGTCGGTGACCAGGGTGACGTGGTAGCCCAGCTCGCTGGCATGGCGCGCGGTGGTCTCGATGCAGACGTTGGCGAGCAAGCCGACGATGACGACGTGGCTGATGCGCTGCTGCTTGAGCAGGAGATCCAGGTCCGTACTGACGAAGCCGTTGGCGCCCCAATGCTCCTTGGCCACGGTATCGCCCGGCTCCGGCGAGAAGTCCGGATGCCACTGGCCGCCCCAGCTGTTCTTCAGGAATGCCTGGGCCTGCGAGCTCGCCTGCTGGTAGGGCGTAGGCTGCTGCCAGCGGTCGAAGTCGTTGGGCTCCGCGCGGTGGTGAGGTACGAAGAACAGCGGCCAACGGGCGCAGCGGATCGCCTGCCGGATCCGGCGCAGGTTAGGCAGCAGGTCGACGGCCGTCGCCACTTCAGTCAAGCGTGGCCAGAGCTTGCCGCCTTCGGACAGGAAATCGTTGTAAGGGTCTACCAGCAGCAGAGCGGTATGGCCTGGTGGATAGACCGGCCCCAACGATTCCATGGCAGTGTCTCCGGACGCGCGCCGTTGGCGCTCACGACACCAGCATCGGCCGGTCGTCGAAGCGCGGCATCGCGGGGAATGGTGGGGCGTCCGTCCTCCATTTGGGGGATGCCCGCTGTTGCGCCGGGTTTGCTGTACATTGCACCGCGAACGACCGAGGCGGGCGTAGCGGAGCTGCACATGGCCATCCGGATACTGACCATCGACGATCATCCGCTGGTGCGGGATGGCATTTCCGCCATGCTGGAACTGGAGCCTGATCTGGCGGTGATAGGCGAGGCTGGCGATGTCGACAGCGGCCTTGAAAAGTTCCGCCAGTTGCTGCCGGACATCGTGCTGGTGGACCTGCAGATGCCAGGCTGCAACGGCATCGAGTTCATCCGCCGGCTACGCGCGGAGTTTCCCGCGGCCAGGGCGGCGGTGCTCACGACTTACGGTGGGGATGGCAATGCGCGCGAAGCGATGGCGGCGGGAGCGTATGGCTACCTGCTGAAAAGCTCGCTACGGGGCGAGCTGATCGATGCGCTGCGCAAGATCGCGCAGGGAAAACGCTGCGTGTCCGCCGAGGTGTCGCAGGAGATTTCCCGGCACATCGGCGAGGAGTCATTGACGGCTCGTGAACTGACCATCCTCACGGCGCTGGCGCGCGGCTGGGAAAACAAGCGGATCGCCCATGAGATGGGAATCTCGGCCGAAACCGTCAAGTCGCACCTGACCCGCATCTTCGAAAAGATCGATGCCAGCAATCGGACCGAGGCATTCCAGATCGCACTGCGCCGGGGCCTGGTGCGGCTGGACGATTGAACGGCCGCGCCGTGTCGGCATCAGCCCGAGCGGCCAGCCGCCGCAGACTCAGCGCGGCGGGCTGCGCGTCTTCCTGCCTGTTCAAACAACCGAGCGCACCACGCCACCGTCCACGCGCACGGCCGCACCGGTAGTGGCCGAGGCCTGTTCAGAGGCCAGGTAGACGCTGAGATGGGCGACTTCATCCACCGTCGCGAGGCGCTGGATCAGCGAAGTAGGGCGGTGAGTGGCAATGAAGTCGCGTTCGACCTCGGCCTGCGAGATGCCCTTCTCCTCGGCGATTTTCCCGAAGAAATCGCCAACACCCTCGGATCTGGTCGGGCCCGGCAAGAGGGCGTTGACGGTGACGCCGGTTCCGGCCAGTGATTCGGCCAGGCCACGCGACACCGCCAGCTGCGCGGTCTTCGTCGTGCCGTAATGAACCATTTCCGCGGGGATCTGCACGCCCGATTCGCTGGAGATGAACTGGATGCGGCCCCAGCCCCGCCTGGCCATGCCCGGCGCGTAATGCCTGGCAAGGCGAATGCCACTGAGCACGTTCACTGCAAAGAACCGCATCCAATCTTCGTCGGGAATATCAAAGAAAGCTTTCGGCTCGAAGATGCCGAGGCTGTTGACCAGGATGTCCGTCGCGGGGACGGCGTCGATCAGTGCCTGCGCACCCTCGCGGGTTCCCAGGTCGCCGGCGACACCCGACACATTGGCGTGCGGAAGGTTGCTGGCAATGGTGGCGATCGCGTCGTCCACGCGCTGCCGGGTGCGTCCCGTGACAATCACCCGAGCGCCGGCAGCGGCCAGGCCATTGGCAATCGCAAGTCCAATCCCGGCGGTCGAGCCGGTGACGATGGCGGTCTTGTTTCCCAGGTCAATCTTCATGGCTATCCTCTCGATGATTCCGACCAGGTGAAGCTGTGGACTCCGGCTCAGCGCCTGGCTTTCGGATCATCCGCTGGATTCTCGTAGACCGTGTCCGTCGGCCCATACCCGGTGATGAGCACGGTGACCGCCTCGTCGCCGGTTTGCGCGAAATGCGCGGCATCTGCCGGCTCGGTGTAGACCGAGCCCGTGGGCAAGGTTTTCAGCTGGCTGGCATCGAACGTCGTTCCGTAGCCGAAATGCCACGTGCCCGACAACACGGTCCCGGTGCGGTCGCCGCCGTGATGATGCGCGGGAATGGATGCGTGCGGGGCCACCCGAAGCAGTTGGCTGTAGGGCCCGGGCTGGGATGGATTGCCGAGGAGGGTGACGACCTGGACTTTCGCATTGCCGGAGCCGCCCGCGCCGCCGGTGGGGGAGATGGCAGCGAGTTCGCCGGGCGTCTTTGCATAGGGGGCCGAGAACCTCGGGACGCTCGCCTGTTGTGCCTGTGCATCCACAGCAAAAGCAACCAGGAACAGAATCATCAGCTTGTTCATGTGGGCTCGTCCTTTCGTCGATGTTCGGCTGCCCGCGCGTCAATGGCCTTCGATGGTGAAGAGAATCTCGGCGAAGCCGGGCACCGTGGCGGCCCGGTTCCAGTCTCGCTGGAGCTCGCAGATCAATTGCACCCAGCTGGTCGGCTTGGCGCCGGCCTGGAAGAGACGGTCGAGGGCAGCGTCGTGTGCCTCAAGCGAGGTTCCGCCACAGGCATCGACGACCGGATATACCTCGAAGCCTTCCGCGAGGGCGTCCAGGGCAGGATGCACGAGGCACACCTCGGTCCATAGTGCCGCCATGATCAACTTCTTTCGCCCTGTCGCCTTCACCGCGGACACGAAATCCTGGTCTTCCCAGGCATTGATGGCGGTGCGGTCGATGACCGTGATGGGTTCGAGGACGTCGGTAAGTTGATGGATCGTGGGCTGGTTGCGGCCGGTGGACACGTTCACCGACGAGAGCACGGTCGGCAGGCCATAGAGCTTGGCGATACGCGCAAGCGCCGTGATATTGGCGACCAGCTGGCGCTTGTCGCGCGAGGCAATGGAGCTCACCTGCACCGGCTGGAAATCGATGATCACCACCGCTGAATTCTGTGGGGTGAGAAGATGATCGGCGACGGCATCTCGAACGCTGGGATAGGACGTCATTGGGAGATCCTCTGGAGTAAGCCCAGCATCGGCCGGTCAGCGCAGGACGACATCGCAGGGAACGGTGGGTCGCCCGTCCTCCATTTGGGGGATGCCCTGCGCCATACTCCTGCAGGTCCATCCCGGCGCGGGAGATCGCCGGGCACTTCCCTCCGACTGCGTCGCACCCATGGCCCCTCTGGTTCCCGTTATGCCGTTCGCCCGGTCGGGCGGGCAGGTTCGTGGTGCGCGTCGCCTCATGCAGGGTGGCTTGGCCATGCTCCTGCTCGCGCTCTGCGCGACGGCGCAGGCCCTGTCTCCCGATCGCGCCTTGTCGCAGCTGCGGCACGACCGATGGACGCCTGACCAGGGGGCGCCGGCGCAGATCATGTCGATCGCGCAGACGCCGGATGGCTTTCTCTGGCTGGGATCGCGACAAGGCTTATATCGGTTCGATGGGCTGCGCTTCGAGCGGATCACCCGGATCGCAGGCAAGCCCATGGTCGATGACGACATCCTCAAACTGTTCGTCGATGACGACGGCAGTATCTGGATCGGCTACGTCAGCGGCGGCATGAGCCGCCTGGGCGGGCCGCACCCCGCGAACTACCAGTACCAGCGCGACGATGTACCCAGGGGCTCGGTGATCGGGTTTGGACGCGACGCGGGAGGGCGACTGTGGGCCGCCACGCCGGCCGCGGTCGTGCATCTGGACATCGCCACGGACACCTGGAAGTCCGCCGCGAACATGGGCTTCGATCCGGCGTGGTCGCCACAGCGTTTCTTCATCGACCGCGAGAAGGGCATGTGGGTGGCCTTCTCGAACGGAGCGCAATCCGGCATCGCGCACCTGGCTCCTGGTGCGAAGCGATTCGAGGTAGTGCCGCAGTCGATCGAGCAACCTTTCTTCGACCAGGCCCGGGACGGCACCCTCTGGGCGGCGGACGAATGGGGGGTGCGCCCGCTGGCGCAGGCGACGCCGCGTCCCGGCCAGGCCGGCGTGACGGTCAGCTGGCTCGACCCGGATTTCAAGGGTGCGGGTCTTCGCTTCGACCGTGATGGCGTGATGTGGCTGGTCAGCGAGAATGGCATCGCGCGCGTGCGCGATCCCACCCAGCTGCATGCGCCGGACAAGGCCCATCCTGCGCCGTCGCCGGAATACTTCGGTACCGCGCAGGGATTGACCTCCGAGGTGGTGTGGACGCTGTTCGAGGATCGCGAGGGCAACCTCTGGGCCGGCACGGCCAACGGCCTGGATCGCTTCCGCGGCAATGCATTGGCCGCGATCCATCTGCCGCGGCGAGACCAAGCCTTCTCCGTCGAGGCCGATGCGTCGGGCGGCATCTGGGCGGCCAATCCGGACCAGGGACCGATGCGCGTCAGCCCCGATGCCGACCAGCCGGCGGGTGCGCTCGTGCAGGAAGTCGAGGGCGCGGACAAAGGCGTTACCGCGTTGCATCGCGACGGCGCCGGAAACCTCTGGGTCGGCGACGCCGCCGGCGGGTTGTGGCGCAGCGACGGTGCAGGGCTGCAGCCTGTCCCGCTGCCGCCGGACGTCGCTGGTGGCGGCAGGATCGTCACGATGGCCAGCGATCACGACGGCGGCCTGTGGGTGAGCAAGGTCAACGGCGGGTTGCTGCGGCTCCACCAAGGAAAATGGGAAGGCCAGAACGCCAAGTACGGCATGCCGCCAGGGACGACGCCACGGGCGCTGGTGGAGGACGCCCAGGGTCGAATCTGGTCCGATGCGGGGCAGACGATCCGGGTGTTCGAGCAGGGCGGACACCATGATTTCGATGCAGACGGACCGGCCGTCGGTCGCATCGCGGTGCTGCGTCGCTGGAAAGGCGAGCTCTGGATCGGTGGCGTGCAAGGTGTGGCAGCGCGCATCGACGACCACTTCGTGCGTCTGCTGGGCCGCGGTGGCGAGAAGTTCGAACGCACCGTCGGCATCGTCATGCTGGCCAATGGCGAAACCTGGTTCATCGGACGGCCCGGCGTCAGCCGGGTGCCCGCCACCGAGATGGCACGCTGGCGCGCGCAACCTTCCTACCCGGTCGCCTTCGATCGATTCGGGGTGCGGGATGGTCTGCGCGGCTCGGTAGAGCAGAGCGGCGCCTCGCCTGTCGCGGCCGCCGACGGCCAGGGCCGGATATGGTTCGCGACCAGCCGCGGCGTCCACTGGATCGACCCGCGACAGCTCCAGCGCAGCAACGCGGGCCCGGGTGCCGAGCCCACCGTGCTGGCCGTGCATGTCGACGAAAGGGATCTGCCGCTCGCTTCGTCGCTGACCCTGCCGGCCGGCAGCCGCGACCTGCGGATCGACTACACGGCGCCATTCCTGCGCAGGCCCGAACAGGCCCGGTTCCGCTACCGCCTGGAGGGGCTGGACGACGACTGGCAAGACGCCAGCGCACAACGCCAGGCGCTGTACAGCCGCCTGGCCCCGGGCATCTATCGGTTCCGGCTCATGGCCAGCGACGGGACGCAAGCGTGGTCCGGACGCGAAGCAGCGTTTACCTTCAAGGTGCTGCCAGCGTTCTGGCAAACCGGGTGGTTCGCGCTGGCCTGCGTACTGGCCACGCTGTTGCTGGTCTGGTGGCTGGTGCGCTGGCGCGTGGCGATCGCGCGCGCGGGCCTGCAGCGGGCGTACCGCGCCCGCATCGGCGAGCGCGAGCGCATTGCACGTGACCTGCACGATACGTTGCTGCAATCGATGCAGGCGTTGCTGTTCCTGGTGGATGCCGCGCGCGGCCGGCTCGAACGCGGTGACGATGAAGCGGCCAAGGCAGGGCTCGCACGCGCGGTGCGCGAAGCCAATGCCGGGCTGGTGGAAAGCCGTGACCGGATCCGCGAACTGAGGCAGCAGACGGTGGAGCCACAGGACCTGGAAGCGGCCCTGCGCGAGCTGCCGAAGAAGCTGGAGATGCCGCCGGAACTCATCTACGAGTGCAGTACCCGGGGCAGGCCGCTCCACTGGCATGCGCCGGAGCAGGACGAAATCTATCGGATAGTGCGCGAGGCGGTCGCCAATGCGGTGCGCCATGCCGGTGCCACACGCATCGACGTTCGCGTGATCCACGGATGGCTGGGCGTGGTCGTGGAGGTGCAGGACGATGGTTGCGGAATCGGCGCAGAACTCCTGGCACGCGGCAATCGTGATGGCCATTGGGGACTGACCGGCATGCGCGAACGGGCAAAACTTTTGCGGGCGACGCTGTCGGTGACATCCCGGCCAGGGCAGGGCACGCTCGTGCGGCTGCGCCTGCCGCGCTGGCGCGTGCTGAGGCGCCTTGGAGTCTAGGCCGGGTTCGAACGACGACTTCCGCCAGGCAAACAGTGCCTTATGGAACAAGGTGATATGGATCTACTTGGCGCTGCCCATCCGTCCATTCGGAAGACCAGGAGCCAAAAAGGTACATTTTTCCCCATTGGTGTAGGATGGGCATACAACCCACCCCCGGTCCACTGCCATGAAGCTTGGTGACCCTACGGCCCGACGTGATGCCAAGACGGGTTCCTTCGTCTCCGTCGGGGAGAAGGGCAGGAAGCCCAGTCCGGCCCATGCAGCGAGGAAACAAAGCGCTGGCCACGGCAACCAGAGGGAAGGCCTTGAGAACCTGCCGACCATGACGGCCAGTCAGTTGAAGAAGGGAGGCTGGCCTGGCGTCATGGCGCAAGTCAGCAAGACGGCGGCTGTAGTGGTGACCAACCATCATCGAACCGATGCGGTCATCCTGACGGCCGAGCACTACACTTCGCTCATGCAGCGGGTATCAAAGCCCAAAGCGGCGGCCAAGTCCGCCGTTGCCAACCCTGCATCCAGGGAGATCGAGCTGGCGCGCCTGCAAAGCAGTTTCGATCAACGACTGGCCAAGCTCAAGGACGGCAAGTCCCTGGCTGCCGTTACCAGCAAGCGCGCCCGCCGTGGCAAGGTCACCATCGGGACTTCGCTCTGATCCATGCCCACGATTCTTGTCCTGGCAGGCGTGAATGGGGCCGGCAAGAGTTCTTTGCTCGGCGCATACCTCAAGGAAGAAGGGCTGACCTGGTTCAATCCGGACACATTCACCCGTGAGCTCGAGGCGATCGGCTACTCGCATGACGAAGCCAATGCAAAAGCCTGGGAGGAGGGCAAGGATCGCCTCGTCCGCGCCATTGCCAACGCCGACGATTACGCCTTCGAGACCACGCTGGGTGCCAATACGATTCCAAGGCTCCTGCGTGCGGCAATGGAAACCCATGACGTCACGGTATGGTTCTGCGGCCTGTCCAATGTCGAATTGCACATCGAGCGAGTGGCCCAGCGGGTAGCCCAAGGTGGACACGACATCCCGGAGTCCAAGATCCGCGAGCGCTTCGACAAGTCACGGCAGAACCTGGTGACGTTGATGGACGGCATTGCCACGCTTCACGTCTATGACAACAGTGCGCCTCTGGACGGCGATACCAGCGATCCCCAGTTGGTGTTGGAACTGGAAAACGGGGTCATTCTGCATCCGTCCAGTGTGGACGAGCTGGGAGCGATCCCGGCGTGGTCCATTCCCATCGTTGAACACGCCCTCCAGCTCTATCCGCCGGCCTGGCTCGAGCAAAACTAAAGCGCCTGCAGGAGGGCGTTGAATGGTTCGGTCAGCGCTGGCAGCGCCACTCCGTGAGCGCGGACGTCGTCACGGTCCGCCTTCGGCGATCCAGTCATCCACGGCTGCTTCCACCACCGCCAGCGGCATCGCGCCATTGTCGAGCACCAGGTCGTGGAAGGCACGGATATCGAAACGATCGCCCAGCTGTTTCCGCGCACGCTCGCGCAGCTCGACCATCTTCAGGTGACCGACCTTGTAGGAGCACGCCTGTCCCGGCTGCACCAGATAGCGATAGACCTCGGTGCGCACTTCGGCCACCGACATGCCGGTCTGCGCGTGCATGTAATCGATCGCCTGTTCCGGGGTCCAGCGCTTGCGGTGCAGGCCGGTGTCGACGACCAGGCGCACCGAGCGGAACAGCTCTGCGCGCAGGCGGCCGATGTCGCCCCAGGGATCGTCCTGGTAAAGCCCCATCTCGGCGGCCAGCTGCTCGGCATACAGCGCCCAGCCCTCGGTGAAGGCGCTTGGATTGAGGCTGCGCCGCAGCAGCGGCAAGTCCTTGAGCGTCTGCCCGATGGAGATCTGGAAATGATGGCCGGGCGAGCCTTCGTGGTAGGTCAGGGTGGGCAGGCTCCAGCGCGTGTTCGCTTCCAGGTTGCCGAGGTTGATGAAGTACAGACCGCCGCGCGAGCCGTCCATCGCCGGCGGCAGGTAATAGGCGCCCGGCGCGGTGGCCTGCGACGCCGCCGGCACGGTGCGCACCTCCAGCGGCTGCGGCGGTACGTGATCGAAGTACTTCGGCACCTGCGGCGCGAGCTTCTGCAAGGCGCGCTGGATATCGGCCAGCAGTTCGGCGCGACCGGCATCCGAATCGGCGTACTGGAAGCGCGGATCCTTGGTCAGAGCCGCCATGCGCTCACCCACCGTGCCCTTATCCATGCCCTGTGCACGCAGCTTGGCGTCCATCTCGCTCTGGATCCGCGCCACTTCGGACAGGCCGAGCTGATGGATCTGCCCGGCATCCAGGTTCGTGCTGGTATTCCAGCGCAACGCCGCGTCGTAATAGGCGTCGCCGCCCGGCAACGCCCACACGCCATGATTGCCGGGGTGGGTCGCAATCGCCTGGTCCAACCGGGCTAGTAGTCGCGCATAGCCTGGATTAGTGTCTGCCTGCACCGCGGCGATCGCTTGCGCGACCAACTCGTCGCGGCGTGCCTGCGGCAGCTGGGTCTTATCGAGCTTGCCGCGCAGGGCGACGACCAGCCGGCTGTCCGCCGGAGCGGGCGCCAGCAGGCTGCGGATCTGCGCCGCCGCACCCTCCAGCGCGACCTGTGGCGGCAGCACCCCCTTGGAGGCCTGCATGTCGAAGTTCGCGCGCACCTGGTCGAGCTTTCCGCCGATCGCATGCAGGCGCGAAATGTAGGCGAGGGCGGTGGCCTCGTCGCGCACGGCGTGCTGGTTTTCCATGAACTGCGGCAGCGTCACCGGGATGCTGAAAAGCTGGTCCACCGCATAGGTCGTCGCACCGGCGGGCAACCATGCCGGCGCCCAGTCGGGTGCCATGAGGTCGCTCTGGGTCCGGTAGAACCAGGTCGCCAAGCCGAGGCTCCACCGGTCCTGGCCCGTGGGCGGCGTTTGTTGGGCGTGCTGTTCGATCGCGGCGAGGTTGTCGTGCACCAGTTTCCGCAACACCTCGCGACGAGGCACCGACACGTCGCTGAGCTGGCCCGACAGGTCGATGCCGTCGCCGGAGATGCCCAGGATCGTGCGCAGTTCCGGATCGCGCACCACGACTTGTTGCGTCTGGGCATCGAGCAGCGCACCCAGCGAAGCCGGCGCCGGCTCGGTCGCTGCCAGCGGCGCAGCGGCGCTCGGAAGCGCGAGACCGGCCGCGGCCAGGCAGCCGAGGAACAACAGCGAACGAGCGTGCATCGGGACTCCACGTCGAGGAAAGCGCGGGAGTTTCGCACGGACTGCCGCCGAACCCTCGTTGCCTGGTTCAAGCTGCGAACCGTGTCACGATCGACGGGGCGATGACCCGTTTCAAACCGCTTGTGATCGCGCTAGCTTGTGCTCGCGCGCATAACTACTGGGAGATCGACCGACATGCCGCATGAAAGCGGTGCTGAAGGTGCTCGCGGACGAATAGCCGACGCGCTCTGCGATCTGTTCCAGGGCGATGCGCTTACGGCCCAGGAGATCCTTGGCGATCGCCATTCGCCATGTCAGCAGATACTCCATGGGGGGCAGGCCCACTGCCCGCGAAAAACGCTGGAAATAGGCCGAGCGTGAGAGCGCGGCGGTCCTTGCCAGCTGCTCCACCGTCCAGGGGCTGGCAGGTTCACGGTGCATCTCCCTGATGGAAGCGGCAAGCCGCTCGTCTGCGAGTCCACGGATCAAGCCTGCAGGCGCATCGTCGCCCGGCGCGGCCCGCAGCGCCTCGATCAACAACACCTCGACCAGGCGCGCGAGGATGAGCTCGCGCCCTGCAAGCGACCCAGCGGTTTCCTCCCGCACAAGACGCACCAACACCGTCAGTCGATCCACGCCGCGGACGTGAATCAGCTGGGGCAGGAGCGTCACCAGTAACGCTGTATCAGGGGAGTCGAACAGGAAATAGCCACCCAGCATGCGTACGTCGGGCGCGCTATCGATCGGCCCGTGATGCAAGTCCGTCGTATGGCCCGACATCGTCGTCGGATCAAGCTGGTGCGGTTCTACCGGGTCAAAACCGGAAAGAACAAATGACGGAGTCGCAGGAAGGAACACGAAGTCTCCCGCCACCAGTTCAAGCGGTTCCCGGTCAGCGACCTGCAATAGACAGGCGCCCTCGGTGACGACGCAAAAGCTCGGATGGCCAAACGCGGCGTATTGAACGCCCCAAGGCCCGGACCCGCTGATGCTCTTCGCCAATACCTGCGCCGGTCGAAGCAGGGCGATGATCTCGGCCAGTGGGTCGGTCATTCAGGACTCTCGCCAATGTTTTATGGACTTCTGATAATAGAGCGTCCTTCATTCCGCGACTATCGTGGCTCCACCCATCAGGAGTCCCGTTATGAAGACCGTCCTTATCACTGGCTGTTCCTCCGGCTATGGCCTGGAAACGGCGCGTTACTTCCATCAGCAGGGTTGGAACGTGATCGCCACCATGCGCACGCCCAACCGCAATGTTCTGCCGTCCTCCGACCGCATCAGGGTGCTTGCGCTCGACATCACGCGTCCGCAGAGCATTGCCCAGGCGGTCCGTGAAGCCGGGCCTGTCGACGCGCTGGTCAACAACGCGGGGATCGGCGTCGTGGGTGCTTTCGAAGCGACTTCAATGGCGACGATCAGAGAGGTGTTCGACACCAACACATTCGGGACCATGGCGATGATCCAGGCCGTGCTGCCGCAGATGCGCGAACGCCGCGCGGGCGTGATCGTCAATGTCACGTCCAGCGTGACCTTGGCCAGCATGCCGTTGGCCGCCGCCTATACGGCCAGCAAGACCGCCATCGAAGGGTTCACCGGTTCGCTGGCGCATGAGCTTGCAGCGTTCGGCATCCGGATCAAGCTGGTGGAGCCGGGCTACGGTCCGTCGACCCGTTTCACCGAGAATGGCGCGGAGCGCATGGATGGCCTGATTCCCGAAACCTACGCGGACTTTGCGCGGCCGATCTTCGAGGCATTCGGGCAAGCCAAGGCGATTACCCATCCGATAGATGTGGCGACACAGGTCTGGCGGGCGGCGAACGATGTTTCCGACCAATTGCATTTCCCGGCCGGTGCCGATGCCGTGGCGTTGGCGGGTGGGCGGTGAGGTGTTGGGCGGGGCGAATGCAGCATTAGAGCGGGTTACAGTCTGAGGCGACGGGCAACCGTTGTCGCGAATCCCAATTGCCGTCACTTCTTGAGCCCTTGCGAGCAGCGCATCGCGCTGTTGCGTAAAGGCCATCGTGGCGGCGTATGCTTCAGCGGCCATGCGCAGGATGGTCGCCGGTGTTCGGGGGTACTCTTCGGAGGGCTTGAGCGTGATCGATCGAATCGACCCGGCGCCGGACGGACTTCGTCCCCCGGCCGCCAGCGAGTTCCGGCTGTACCGGATGGCCCTGCTTGCGGCCCTGCTGGGGATTGCCGCGGGGATCTCCTCGACCTGGTTCTACAGCGCGGGGTTGTTTATCAAACCGCTCCAGGACAGCTTTGGCTGGTCGAGGACCGCCATCACCGTAGCCGGCCTGACCGGCTCGATCGCGACGGCACTCGCCGCACCGCTGACCGGCGCGCTGGCGGACCGGTTCGGGCCGCGAGGGGTCTGCACGGTATCGCTGCTGGCCGTGGCCGCCTATTTCCATCTGCTCAGCCGGATCGGCCCCTCGGTCCTGACCTTCATCCTGCTGGGCACGGCAATGGCGGTGCTGACGGCGGGCTCGACCCCGGTCACCTTCACCCGGATAGTCGCCGCGCGCTTCGCCCGCCATCGGGGGCTGGCCTTGGGCATCGCGCTGTCCGGCGCAGGCATCACCGGCACGATCCTGCCACGGCTGCTGGTGCCTCACATCGCCGAACATGGATGGCGTTCGGGCTATCAGGCGCTGGCGATCACCGTACTGGCAGCCACGCCGGTGTTCTGGTGGCTGGCCACGCGCGACGCCGCGCAACCGCGCCCGGCGGGGTCGGCGCGATCGGCCGGAATGCTGGTCGAAGGGGAAGGGGCCACGATGGGTTTCGCCCTGCGCAGCCGCACTTTCTGGATCGTCACTGCCACTTTCCTGCTGGCCGCGTTGGCGATCGGCGGCTTCATCGCGCACCTGGTTCCCCTATTGTCCGACCACGGGATCGCGCCCGTGACCGCGGGGGGAATCGCCGCCCTGGTCGGCCTCTTCGTTATCGTCGGGCGCATTGCAACGGGTGTCGCGATCGACCGGTTGCCGGTGCGCGTGGTCGCGAGCAGCGTGCTGCTGATCGCCGCGGCGGGTTGCATGCTCCTGTTCGTCGGCGGCACCGCCTTGGCGCCCGTCGCCGCTGCCTGCGTCGGGCTGGCGCTGGGCACGGAGATGGACCTGGTCGGCTTCCTGGCGGCGCGGCACTTCGGCCTGCGCAACTATGGCTCCCTGTATGGACTGCTGTTCTCGGTATTCGTGATTGGCATGGCCGCCAGCCCGGTGCTGTATGCCCTCGTCCATGACGCGCACGGCGGTTATGGACCAGCGCTGGTGGGCGCGGCGGTGCTGCTGCTGGCGGCCGCCGCATTCGCATCGAGGATCCCGGAGTTGCCTGCGTGGCCGGCGCGCCCGCGTCCGTGACCCGGGCCCGCTCCACGAGCCGAGCGCATGCTCGGCTCAATGTCTCACTGCCCGTTCTGGGTCAGCCAGGCGTTCAGCCGGTTCAAATCCGAGGCCAGCTTCTCGCGCGAGCGCGGGCCGCCGAGCGAGACGCGCAGTGACTGCTCGCGGTTGTTCGGGACCACCGCGAACACCGAGGCCGGGACGACCGGCAGGCCGCTGAGCAGGGGCGACTGGATCGGCGACGGCGCGTCGCTGCCAGGGCGGGGCAGCCACAGGTGGTAGCCCTCCGGCTGGGCCTTGTAGACATGCTTGCCGAGGATGTCGCGCGCGATCTTCTGCCGCTCCATCGCCTCGCGCGCCACTGCGGCGCCCAGTTTCATCAAGGTGCCATCCTGCAGCCATTGCATGTCGATCGCGGCGTCGAACGGCGAGGCCATCGTGGTCGTTTCCTGGATGCCGGCGATCATGCCGAACGCATCGCGCACCGACGGCGCGCGCACGTTGGCCACGCGAAATGCCGGGGTGAACGATTTCGACAGGGTGACCATGTACCAGCAGCGCGAGGGGATGATCGTCGACACCACGCGCTGCGGGCGGTAGGCGACCAGGCCGCCATAGGCGTCGTCCTCCAGGATCTGGAAATCATGGCGTTCGGCGCACTCGGCGATGGCATTGCGCCGCGCGGTCGTGAGCGAAGCGGTGGTCGGGTTGTCGTTGTAGGGCACCAGGTAGAGCAGCTTGGGCCGGTGCCGGCGCGCGACTTCTTCCAGCGATTCCGGCACCAGGCCGTCGTCGTCCATGTCCACCGGCACGATCCGGGCACCTATCCTGCGCGCCACTGCCAGCAGGCCGGGATAGGTGTACTTGCCGCAGGCCACCACGTCGCCGGGTTTCAGAAGGGCGTTGCATATCGCATGGATCGCGTTCTGCGCGCCGGCGGTGATCACCACCTGGTCGGACACGCAGGGCATCGAGCGGTTGAATACCGAGGCGATGATCGAACGGTTGTAGGCGGGCCCGCCCGGCGGTTGGTAATGCACCGGCAATTGGCCGGTGCGGGCGAGGATGCGGTCGGTGCCATCGCGGATGGCCTCCCGCAACAAGTCGCCGGCCGGTTCGGGGGGCATGTTCCGCCCGGAATTCTCGATCGCGTTGACTTCGCTGCTGTCGATGACCGGCGCCGGGATGCCGTAGGTGTCCGACTCGTAGACATCGAGCGCCGTCTTGCGTGGCGCATCGAGGCGACGCACGAAACTGCCGCGCCGGCCTTCGCTGTGGATGTGGCCGAGCCGCTGTGCCTGGGCATAGCCGCGGGTGACCGTGGTCAGGTCGACGCCGAGCGCCTGGGCGAGTTCGCGCTGGGTTGGCAGGCGCTGTCCCGCCGTCAGTTCGCCGGTCACGATCGCCCGGCCGATGGCCTCGGCCAGCTCCAGGTAGATCGGGCCGTTGCCCTGAATTCTCGGTTTCCAAACCATGTTGCGTATTTCGCTCATCAGCCTATTGACTTTGTATGCATACATACAATACATTGCATGTACGCTGGCTTGATACTATTTTTGGCCGAAAATAGCCAGCTTGGCTGCGATTCCGTAAGGCTTCTTGCAAGTTTCCATCGGAGGATCCGGCCATTTGTATGCATCATACATGCATCGATTAATAGCATCAATCCAAACAGAGTCTTTCATCCTCGAGAAGTTATCAAGGAGATAGGCATCCAGCTCACCACGCGGGAGCGCGATGCCTGGCGGGAGGCCGAACGGGCGGGTCGGCCGTCCGTTCTCCGCGATAGGCGCGGGTGGCGGCGGTTGTCGAGCAGTTGTTGTCTGCAACACCACAAGGGGGGGGAAGGCGGCGGGCCGCGAGGTCCTGCCAGATAGTCCGGCGTGCCGGATCCAGCGGTGGAGACGAAGCAAGATGGTTACCTGCTTTTCCGAGCGGCAAGAACCGCAGCAACGTGCCGCGCAGGCGTCAACGTGTCGTGCCTGTCCTTTCGGGCTGGGCTGCCTGCCAGGCGTCCTGCGTGAAGAAGAACTCGCCGATCTGGCCAGCGTCATCGAACATGACCCGCCCACCCACGCGGGCGCGTACCTGTTCCGCCAGGGACAGGAGTTTCAGCACCTCTCGGTGATCCGGCTGGGCACGGTGCGGACCTACTCGGTCGACCGCGACGGGCGCGAGCACACGCTGGGCTTCCATATGGCCGGGGACATGATCGGCCTGGATGCCATCGACCAGGATCGACACCCCTGCAGTGCGATCGCGCTGGATACGGTGATGCTGTGCCGTATGCCGTTCCGCAGCGTGGCCGCGCTCGCCAGGCGCACGCCGATGCTGCAGCAAAAGTTGTTCAAGCTGATGAGTCGCGACATCGCGCGCGCGGCCCAGCTGTCAGGCAACCATGCCGCCGAGGAGCGCCTGGCGGCGTTCCTGGTGGGACTGGCCGATCGGCTGCGGGCGCGCGGTTATTCGAGCACGCACTGCCAGTTGTCGATGTCGCGGATGGAAATGGCCAGTTACCTGCGCCTGGCGCCGGAAACCTTGAGCCGGCTGCTGCGCCGCTTCCAGGCCGAAGGCCTGGTCGCGGTGGAAGGGCGCGATGTCGAACTGCGCGAACCGGCCCGGCTGCAGGCCATGGCCGCGCCGCTGCTGCAGAGTTGAGCGGCGCATCACCGGCGTGACGATGCACGGGTCGGCTTGACCTGGATCAACTCCGGTCGCGTCGTCCGCCACCACACTGCACTCCTTCCATTGCGAGTGTCCGGCATGAATCGTCCAGCCCCGAGCGTCGCGACGCATCGCGACGGCAGATTCCGGCGTGATCCGCGCCGCCTACCGACAGGTGCGCCATGTGGGAATTGATCAAGGCGGTCGGCGTCGGCCTGGTCATGGTCCTGCCGGTGGCCAACCCGGTCACCACGGTGGCGGTGATGTTGGGCTTGTCGAAGGGAATGTCCGCGCGGGAGCGCGAGCGCCAGGCGCTGCTGTGCAGCTGTTACGTGTTCGGGATCATGGTCGTGGCGTTCTATGCCGGCCAGGCGGTGATGGGCGTGTTCGGCATCACGATCTCCGGACTGCGCATCGCCGGTGGGCTGATCGTGGGGTTCATCGGCTTCCGCATGCTGTTTCCCGACGAGCGGGCGCAGGATGCGCCCGAGGTGGAACATCGCAGCGAGGAACTGCTCAGCCGCAGCAAGCGTGACATCGCCTTTATTCCGCTGGCGATGCCTACCACCGCCGGTCCCGGCACCATCGCCCTGCTGGTCGGCACGGCGGCGACCATGTACGACGAACGTCCGTTCGCGCCGTGGGTGATGTGCGTGGCGCCGGTGATGGTGTTCGTCCTGGTCAGCGCGATCCTGCTGCTCTGCCTGCGCAGTGCAGGTCCGATCATGCGCGTGATCGGCAACAGCGGCGTGGAAGCGTTGTCCCGGCTCATGGGATTCCTGCTCGCCTGCATGGGCGTGCAGTTCGTCATCAACGGCGTTCTCGACATCGTGCACGACTACCCGCTGGTCACCTGAGGCGAACAGCGCAAGCCGCGCGCCATGAAGAAATCAGCGGCAATGTCGCCGCGCTTGACCAACGTCAAGAGGCTTGTAGCAAAGCTCCCCGGATTGGTCTTAGCGCGCAATCGAATTCCGGTTGGGCGGAACTTGTATCCGCGTTAAGCCGCCTTGCCCGCGATCTATTGGAGACGGCTTGCCAGCAGCCCAAGTCGCAGCTGAGGCTGTGGCAGGACCCTGGTGAGAGCACTCCGTGACAATCCTTCACCGCGATAGCATCCTAAAGCATCGCTTGAATTGCGTGACTTTGGTCTCGTTTTTTACGGCGGCCCTGGCGGACTATTCACCCCAGTGAAGGGGCAGGCCTGCAACGGGCCTTTAAGGGAGATAGGGGTTTGAACAAGGGACGGATGTGGCTGTGCCGTATCGGCGCGGCGGTGGCGCTTTGCGCGTGGCTGGGGCAGGTGGGGGCGGTGGAGCCCTATCAGGAATACCGCAAGCGCATCGAGTCGGCACAGAACATGACCGCGCTGAAGAACGATCTCTTCGGCGAAAGTGTCAGCCTCTACAACGGCAAGACTGACTTCTCGGTCACCGACATCGACCTGCCCGGTAACGACGGCCTACCGGTGCGCCTTTCCCGTCGCTTCAGCGTCGAACTGCACCTGACCGGACCGGGAAGCTCCTTCAACGCCAACCTGGAAGGCGCCGGCGGCTGGGACATCGACGTGCCGCATATTTCCGGGACGTTCTCCGGTGGCGGCTCCAGTTGGTCCGATACGCGTTGCAGCGTGAACATGGTGCCGGGTGTGCCGAGCGGCTTCGCGCTGACCGACATCTGGCAGGGCAATACCATCCATATCCCCGGCGGCGGCGACCGCACGATGCTGGGTCTGGAAGCGAGCACCCCGCGCCCCAGCGATGGCATCGTCCGCAAGTGGTCGACCAGCCAGCGCGATGCCATCGACTGCATTCCGATGGTGGCCGGGCTGAGCGGTGAGGGCTTCCGGGTCACCACCACCGACGGCGTACGTTACTCCTTCAACCAGGCGGTCAGCCGCCTGGCCGGCACGATGCGCAAGACCCTGGGCCTGGGTGGCCTGGCGCAGGGCAGCCGCACCAAGATCTACGTGCTCGCCACCAAGGTCGAGGACCGTTTCGGCAATTGGGTGCAGTACCAGTACAACGGCGATGGCCATCCGGTCCGCATCTGGTCCAGCGACGGCCGCGAGATCACCCTGACCTATAGCGGTGCCAACCTGGCCACGGCCAGCGCCAATGGCCGCACCTGGTCGTATGGCTATGGTTCGGTATCCGGATCCAGCGGAGCGCAGACGCGTTTGACCTCGGTGACGCTGCCGGACGGCAGCCACTGGGGTTATGCGTATTCGAATGCGCTGGATCCGTCCACGGCCACCTGGGACGGCAACTCCCGCCCCGACTGCGCGGAACAGCCGCCCGCAGTGGGCGCCGACTTCACGCTTACCGCGACCCACCCCAGTGGCGCGACCGGCACGTTCGTGTTCTCCAACGCTCGGCATTACCGCAGCGGCGTGCATATGAGTGCCTGCCTGGAGCGGTCTAACAACAGCGGCGGCGGGAGCGTGCCGGAAAACAACTATTACTACGAATTGGCCATCCCCAACTTCTTCGATGTCGTGTCGTTGTATAGCAAGACGATTTCGGGAGCGGGCATCGCCACGCCGCTGCACTGGACCTACGGCTACGGCATCAGCAACCAGGCATTGTGGGGCAGTCGCAACTCCGCCGCTGTTTATCCTTGTACGTCCTGTGCGACCGAAAAGACGGTCACCGTCACCCAGCCCGATCAGACCCAGGTCCGGTATCGTTACGGTTTCGAATATGCCTTCAACGAAGGCAAGCTGCTGGGCAGCAGCACGCTGGATGCGGCCGGCAACGTGGTCAGCACCACCAGCACCACCTACATGACTACCGCCCAGCAGGCTGGCCAGGCATTCGCACCGCTCTACGGCTTCATCTACAACGGTGACGATCCCAGTTCAGCGCAAGTGCTGCCGGAACTGGGATCGTCTCTCCAGCAGGACGGCGCCACCTACCAATCCACCAACAGTAACTTCGACAGCCTGGCACGCCCACTGAGCGTGACCAAGGCCAGTCCCTGGAACAGCCGCACCGACGTCACCGAATACTACGACGACACCGCCAAGTGGATCCTCAACCAGCCGTCCAAGGTCACCAACAGCAACACCGGCCTGGTGGTCTCGCAGACCAGCTACAACGCCAGCGCCATGCCCTCGCAGGTGTGGTCGTTCGGCAAGCTGCAGCAGACCCTGACCTATAACTCCGATGGCACGGTGGCCACCGTGGCCGACGGCAACAACCACGTCACCACGCTGGCCAGCTGGAAGCGCGGCACGCCACAGCTGATCACCTACGCCGACAACACGACGATGTCGGCCGTGGTGGACAACAACGGTTGGATCGCCTCGGTCACCGACGAGAACGGCTACGTCAGCAACTACGGCTACGACGCGATGGGCCGCATCGCCAGCATTGCCTATCCGACGGGCGATTTGGTGGCCTGGAATACCACCACGCAAGCTTTCGCGCAGGTCGCAGGTGCCGAATACGGTTTGGGCGCCGGCCACTGGCGACAGGTCGTGTCCACCGGCAATGCGCGCAAGGAAACCTACTTCGACGCCTTGTGGCGACCCATCGTCACCCGCGAGTACGACAACGCCAACGTGGCCGGGACCCAGCGCTTCCAGCGCTTCGCCTACGATGAAGAGGGCCGGCAGGTCTTCGCCTCCTATCCCGGCGCCACCGATGCGCTCAGTGCCGGCAACTGGAGCGATTACGACGCCCTGGGACGCGTCATCTCGGTGTCGCAGGACAGCGAACTTGGCCTGCTGACCACCACGACGGCCTACGGCTCGGCGTCCGGCTACAACACCCTGACCACCAACCCGCGCGGCCAGCAGACCCGCACCTGGTACCAGACCTTCGATGCCCCGGGCACCGACCGGCCGACGATGATCTTGGCGCCGGAAGGGGCCACCACCGAAATCAGCCGCGATGTCTTCGGCAAGCCGACCGCGATCCGCCGCCGCAACGCGGACAGTTCCCTGTCGGTGACGCGCAGCTACGTCTATGACAGCTACCAACAGCTGTGCAAGACCATCGAGCCGGAGACCGCCGCCAGTGCGAGCGGGTATGACGGCGCGGGCAATGTCGTGTGGACGGCGGCCGGCATGGGCTTGCCCAACACCAGCACCTGCGATGCCCAGTCGGCTTACGACTCGGGGCGTCGCATCGACCGTACCTACGACGCACGCAATCGCCTGAAGACGCTGGTCTTCCCGGACGGCAACGGCAACCAGACCTGGAGCTACTTCAACGATGGCAAGCCGTCGCAGATCGTCACCAACAACGACGGCGGCGCCACCCAGACCATCAACACCTACACCTACAACAAGCGCCGTTTGCTGACCGCCGAGACGTCGGGGCAGGCGGGCTCCTACAACTGGTCGCTGGGCTATGGCTACGACGCCAACGGTGCATTGGCCAACCTCACCTATCCCAGTGGCTTGTCGGTCAACTACTTGCCCAACGCACTGGGCCAGCCGACCCAGGCCGGTACCTACGCCACCGCCGTGAGCTACTACCCCAACGGCGGCATGAAGCAGTTCACCTACGGCAACGGCATCGTCCACACGATGGCCCAGAACGCCCGCCAGTTGCCGACCCAGGTCACCGACGGCAGCGTCCTCAACAACGCCTACACCTACGACGCCAACGGCAACGTCGCCCAGATCACCGATGGCCTGGTCAGTGCCCGCACCCGCACCATGGTGTACGACGGGCTGGACCGCCTGACCCAGGCGACCTCGGCCTCGTTCGGCGGCGATGGCATCTACAAGTACACCTACGACGCGCTGGACAACATCCGCAGCGCCAAGCTGTCCGGCGTCAAGCAGCACAACTATTTCTACGATGCCGCCAATCGCCTGACCAACGTCCAGAACGATGCCGGTGCGACCACCGTCGGCCTGAGTTACGACGCACAGGGCAACCTGAGCAACAAGAGCGGCCAGGCTTTCAGCTTCGACTACGGCAACCGCTTGCGCGCGGCGACCGGCCAGGAAACCTACCGCTACGACGCGCAAGGCCGGCGCGTGGTGTCGGCCAGCGTCACCAGCGGCAACATCCTGTCGATGTACAGCCAGGATGGTGCCCTGCGCCGGCAGGAGAACGCCCGCCAAGGCAAGAACTATGAATACATCTCCCTCAATGGCAGCCTGGTCGCCAAGGTCACCACGGTGGTCTCGCCGGTCACCCCGACGTTGACCGCCCCGGCCTACAGCGACAATGGTGCCTACACCGTCAGCTGGGCCGCGGCGACCTACGCCACCAGCTACCAGTTGGACGAGCAGACCAACGGCGGCGCCTGGACCAACCAGTACACCGGCACCGCGTTGTCCTGGGCCACCAGCGGCAAGACCGGCGGCACCTATGGCTATCGCATCCGCGCCTGCCAGGGCAGCGCGTGCAGCGGCTGGAGCGCGACCGGCAACACTGTCGTCCAATCGGCGCCGTCGGCGACGACCGCGATCAGCCTGGCCGCGCAATCGCCCAACGGCAGCTACAGCATGAGCTGGGGCACCGTGGCTGGTGCGGCGACCTACAAGTTGGAAGAGAGCAGCAACGGCGGCAGCAGCTGGACGCCGGTGCAGAACACCGCAGCGACCTCGGCCAATTTCAGTGGCAAGGGCGCGGCTACCTACCTCTATCGCGTCAGCGGCTGCAACCCGATCGGCTGCGGCCCGGTATCGGCCAGTGCCAGCACGCAGGTCTACTACCCGCCCGGCAGCGCACCGAGCCTCTCGGTCCCGGCACAAAGCCTGGGCGGCAGCTACACGGTGAGCTGGGGCGCGGTCGGTGGTGCCAACACCTACAAACTGGAGGAGAACGGCGCGATCGTCGTCAATGGCGCGCAACTGAGCCAGGCGTTCTCCAGCAAACCGACCGGCAGTTACAACTACCGCGCCCAAGCGTGCAATGGCGCCGGCTGCGGCCCGTTCTCCGGCACGGCCAATGTTGCCGTCATCCAGCCACCGGGCACGCCCAGCCTGAGCGTGCCGGCCAGCAATACCACCGGCAGTTACACCGTCAGCTGGACCGCAGTGGCCATGGCGGTGACCTACAACCTGGAACAAAGTGCCAACGGCGGTGGCTGGACGTTGATCCAGAACGACGGCGCGACCACCCGCACGCTCGGCGGCGTGACCCTGGGCACCTACGCCTATCGCGTGCAGGCCTGCAACGCGGCCGGCTGCAGTGGTTACTCCAACACCGGCACGATTTCAGTGACCCCGCCGCCGCCGACCCCGGCCATTACCAAATCGATCAAGTACCAGTGGAAGGAAGGCACGCTGACCAAGATCCGCTGCGAGGTGAAGTGGACGGAGAGCAGCGGCGCGACCAGCTACGACTTGATGGTGCCGGGCAGTAATTTGGTGCAGTACAGCGGCCCGCTGACCTCGATCAACAAGGTGGGCGCGAACTACTGCGCCCCCGATCATGTCGTGCGTGCCTGCAACGCCAGCGGCTGCTCGGCGTATTCGTCACCGCCGTATACGCAAGGGTTCCAGGACCTGGGTGATCTCGGCGCGGCAGCAGCTCAGGCTGCCAGCGTGGAAGTCCAGGCGCAGGGAGAAGGCGAATGAGCCGGCACGCAAGCATCAGGACGATGATCAAGCGAGTCATGTGCGGCGGCCTGGTCTGGCTGGGCCTGGCCGCTGGCGCGTCGGCGCAGACGACGATTGTGGAGTACGTGCACACCGATGCATTGGGCTCGCCGGTGGCGGTGACGGATGCTTCGGGGGCGGTGGTTCCGGGGCAATCGCAGGTATATGAGCCGTATGGGGCGCCGATCTCGCATGGGCCGACAGATGGGCCGGGGTTTACCGGGCATGTGGAGGATTCGGCGACTGGGCTGACTTATATGCAGCAGCGGTACTATGATGCGGATATCGGCCTGTTTATTAGCTCTGATCCTATATCGGCCGGAGCCGGGCAATTTGGGCGCTATCAATATGCCAAGTCAAATCCATTTCGCAATTATGATCCAGATGGGCGTGAAGCAAAAAAGCGCGAGCGCAATCCGGTACGGGTAGCGGAAACGGGTTCTCACATTGTGACAGCTGCAACAAGCGAGACTGGGTCAGCATCGGTCACGGTCGGTGGCCAGGCGACCGTGCAATCTTCGCCGAATAATGTCAAGTCGGGCGGCCCCCAGCCCGTGGATACTGAAACGTGGGAGAAGAAGGCTACGGTCTATGATTCCCAATATGTAGATTCGTCAGGCCCTATTATTATTCAACCCGGCTCATCGGCAGGGCCCCTGCCCACGAATCAGTTTTACTTTACATTGGCGCAGCGGCCGTTGGCCGAAAATGGAACTGCGGAGCCCGTGAGTGCGCCGTCAGATTGGATGCAACCTGTTCGATACGGAAGCGGCCTCACAGGCATGTTTGATCGCGCCGGCTACAGGTTTAATCCGCTCCCAAGTCCGGGGCCAGGCGGCGTTCGTTGGTATATTGAGATTCAAGGTGGAGCTAGTACGCATGATAATTCGCAAGATCCATACCTCAATATTTATGTTCCTCGTGATAAGTAATGTCACAGGCTGTCAGCGATCAGTTGAGCTACCATCCAGGGCCGACTGTATTGTGAAGGTCACCCCAAAGGCTGGTGCAGCCACTTCAATCGTCGAGCCGGACCCGGGCAAGCTCGCGCAGAGCGCGAGGGCGCTTGGCACGAAGGTTGCCGGCTCCAGTCGCGGGAAGGATGGTGGGTTCTATATTCAATTTGCTACACGCTGTGAAAACAGGGAGGCGAATGCGCGTAAGATCATGGGTGCCACTCTGGGAGATTATGCTGAAAATCTTGAGTATCAGTCCCAAGGCATCGTTCCAGGGCCGGACACCATCAACGCGTTCGGTGATGCCTGGAAGGACACGAAGGGCCGTGAACCGTTCGATGGGAATTGAGGCGCGCGGCAATAGTGCTCCGTCGCCAGCGCCCTCTGTTGCACCCGAAATGATCTATCTAACGCGTGATGCAGCGCGCAGCGACGTGTTCGACTACATCGAGGTCTTCTACAATCGAACCCGTCGCCACAGCCATTTGGGCGGCATCAGTCCGGAGGCCTTCGAACTGGCTGCCGCGTGAGGGTCGAAGTTGTCTAGGATTCCCGGGGCAGTCCACTTTGACTCCGCGCAGGGCGGCAACTGGGTCTCGTATAGCCTTGACGTTGCGGGTTACAAGGCGCTCAATGGAAATCCGGCTGAGCTCAAAGGAGCGGGCCTAGATGTGCTGCTCGCTCACGAGATTGGGCACACCCCCTAGCGGCAGCCGCTCTGGGCTATTCCGGTTTGCCATATGATTCTAGTGATGCGGGAGAGGTAAATGTGGCTCGCTACATGGAAAACCCCTATCGTAGCGAAGTGGGTACGGATAGGCGTAATAGCTACGGCGGAGTGCCCGTGCCGTAACCGATGGGATTAAATGAAATGACGCGAATATACATAGTTATGGCTCTGGCATCTCTCGGTGGCACAGACTTTAATGTAATGCCGGCCGATTTCGTCTCCAATCCGTTGCTGATCAGTGCCGATCGTGGTGCGGCTGGAAGATTTCCGGAAGACGGATGCTTTGGTGTAGAAGTTTCTCTGCGGGCCGATGGGCGCGCCTCCAATGCGAATATTATTAACTCTACGAAGATTTACTCATTGGATAGGGATCTGCTGCGCGCGCTTACGCAATATAGATTTTCTATTCCTGACAGCTTTACGGAGTTTGATGCCCGCTGGCGCGTCTTCATCGCCTATGATAAAAAAGGGAAGGACTTTCAGTTTGTTGGGGCGTGCCCACGTGCGCCACACGAGTAAAAAGTCGCTATAAGCACAGTCGGTTCATGACCGCGATAAGGCGGCGCCTACAATTTTCCCGAATTTACTTGAGATAAAGCGCCAACTCGACTGGACCGCAGTAGATTCCAACGAATCTATGCGCCCTCTTGGAGCTCAGCCGACGGTCCACCTCCAACACATGGCGCTATTTCTATGCCTTCAAGAACCGCCTGCTACCGTACTTCACTATGAAGTCGCGCAAGCTGGATAGGTTGTGCTGATCGGCGCCCAACGCGCAATTGCATCCCAACAAATCATGAGATTCTGGCTTGCTCCAGGGGACAGCCACTTTGAATGAAGCTAACTTCGTGGAACTGTTCGGAGGTTGGGAAGATTTATCGATCGCCGGCCAAGCGAGTGGGCGGACAGTCGATTAGGAAGATTTATCGGGGGTAAGGCGGGTCCGCTTTCGGTCGCTGAGAAGACATCGTCACACCTATGCCAAATCTCACTTGGTGCTGAAATTTGTGGGCTTGTTAGTCGCGTCTACCAGCTTTAACATCGTTCTTGGCCTGGAGGTTATCCCACCCTGCGGCGCACGGTAGGTAAGGCCCTAAAAACTTGACGCTGTGGATCCCGCCACTCCAATTATGGGAGGATTTATGTCGAAAGGTGAAAAAACATCCGGCCGTGTAGCCACTAAGGCTTCTGGAATTCTCCGCAGCTCGAGCTCTAGCAAATCAGATAAGTCAATTGCCGGCAGCGCACTTGCACAATCTGGCACCAATAAGACCACTTCTTCCAAGGTCGCGACTACTGCTGCCAAGGCATTGGACCGGCCAAGCACTAGCAGAGCCACTAAGACGGTCGCAGGCAGTGTCCTCACTCAGAAGACCAAGAAGTAGTGGCCTCAACGTTGAAGTCGGTACCGCTTGCGGCGTGCCGAGTTTTTGGCGGTAAGATGGCATCCGGACGTTCGCACTATGATGAAACTAAGTAAGTAGGGACCAGACATGTCAGCGTTGAAGGCGAGTCGAGGAGATACGAAGAGCGCCTCGTCCACCCTTAAGGACGGCAAGACTTCCGGCAAAGCAAAGTCGCTTGCCGGCAGCGTCCTCACTCAGAGCCGATCTTCTAAAGCCACTTCGGAGGCCTTGGCAAGGACAGCGGCCAAGGTTTTGGCAGATCCTCGCTCTAGCAAGTCGCAGAAGCAGAGCGCTGCAAGCGTCCTTTCCCAGAAGAAGCAGCCATTTCCTGTTAAGACCTACAAGGTAGCGGGAAGCACGCTAACCCAGACGAGAGGTGCGTCGATCGTCAGGAAGGTCGCCAAGAAAGCTGCTAAATAGGGTGGGGGTTATGGCTGCAGCGCCTGAAGATGAAGACTCGGTTTTCATCAATTGTCCTTTTACTGCTGACTACAAGCAGCTATTCCATTCAATCATTTTCACTGTACTCTCCTGCGGCTTTCGGCCGAGAACCGCTATGGAGGCGGGTGATGCGGGTGATATTCGTCTCGACAAGATCGCGCGGCTAATCACCGAGTCGGCCTATAGCATTCATGACCTTTCCGCCGTGGAACTAGACCAAACAAACCAACTGCCAAGGTTCAACATGCCATTTGAGCTAGGCATGGTCATTGGTTGCAAGAAGATCGCCCGCGCACACTACGCACGGCGACCCATGCTGATCATGGAACGCACAGCCTACACGTCCCAGAAGTGTTTATCTGATATCGCCGGGCAAGACCTGAAGGCGCACGCGGGATCGGTTTCAAGAACGATCAGTATCGTCAGGGGCTGGCTTCTTCAGCAATCGAACAGGAAAAACATTCCTGGCCATGTGCGCATACAGAATGCGTTCAATGATTTCCATGCATTGTTGCCAGATCTCTGCGGCGAAGCTGAGCTCGAAGCTGACGACATTTCTTATTCGGATTTCGTCACCCTTGCTCAACAATGGTTAGTCCAACGCAATGTCGAGAATGCCACCTGACAGTTTCCCAAAGCCGACCCCGGTTTTCAGTGGCGTAGCTCAGACGTCGATTGATCTCAGCTTGCGGCATAGCGCAGAAGCTTGCAGGGCGGGGGATTAGGAAGATTTATTGGGGGGGTAGGTGAGGGCGGCTTCCGACCCAAAACGGACATCGGCAGCGAGTGGGCGACTCTCGGAAGACTGTCCCTGACACCATAGTTTGGACTTCCCTGAACGCGCCGGGCTAGCTCTACACTTAGGGGGATTGTGGAGGGGATCGCATTGATGCTGAGCGTGATCGGACATGACCTCAAGCAGGACGAACCGCTGGCATTCGGGTGGGACCAGCTACGACGGGGTACCGATCCCGACCAGGTCGTTGCGTCGGGGCCGGGCATTGTTCGCTGTGGCATCGATGCTTGGATCGAAACCGTATGAACATCGACGAATACGCAGGCAAGTACTTTGCGCTCTACGAGTCTTTCGCCGAGACGGTGCAGTTCGTGCTGAAGAAGGCGCTGCTCTCCGCCGAAGGGCTCCCACATCCGCAGTCAATCCAGTATCGCGCCAAGTCGGTCGAAAGCCTGCGTAACCGACTGAGCGGGGAAGGGAAGCTGGAGTCGCAAACGCTTGAGCAGGACAGGCGGGATCTGGCGGGCGTTCGGGTCATCTTCTACACCAATAACGACGTCGAAAAGTTCCTTGGCTCGCCCTTGATCCGCGAGAACTTCGATATCGACGAAGGCTCGACGAGGATCCACCATCCGATCCCGGAAAACGAAGGCGCGCGCTATCGGGGTATCCACTACACGGTGCGACTACGCGAAGACCGGATTCGCTTGCCCGAGTATGCCCGGTTCGCTGGGCTGCGTTGCGAAATACAGGTGCAGACGATCCTGAATCATGCTTGGTCGGAAACCTCGCATGACATCGTCTACAAGCAGAAGCTAGGCGACGGCTATGGCAAGCGGGCGATGGAAGGCATCACGCGCCGCTTCGAGCGGATCATGGACGAGTACTTGATTCCGGCAGGATACGAGATACAGAAGGCACAACGGGAGTATGAGCGCCTGCTGCGCGGAAAGCTGTTGTTCGACAATGACGTGGTCACCCTGCTGGACAATGCGCAGAACAACAACGAGCGCTACGAAATCCTGTCCAGCCTGCAGAACCATGCGATCCCGTACTACGACGATCTTCCCGCCGCATACGACCGACTCAAAGCGCCCTTTCTGAGAGTGGTTCAGGCGGCGCGCGAGGCCGAGCAGGTGGCAATCGAAACGGCGTTCGGAGGCATGAAGGGGTTCAAAGCCGAAGCGATAACGAAGCTGGTAGTGGAGATCGTCGAGGGGCTGCGCTACGCGGATGCGGTCGGCACGCTGCAACTTCTGATCGATATCTACCGAGACGAGCCGAACGAGCAGGCCAGGGAGCAGGTCGTGAGCGCCGTCAAGCACCTGGCGGCGTACAACATGGACGCCTACCAGCAGGTCGGCCCAATGTTGCAGATGGCGCTGTTGGAGCAATTGAACGGCATGGATGCTGCGGAGGTGGACCGCATTCGTCCCATCGCACTTGCGGTCTGGTCGGAAGCCCTGCAACTGGACATCACCGGACAGACTTGGAAAGCGGATTCCGTGATCCTTCGTTCTGGAGCCGTACCGGCGTCGGATCAACTGCTGGAAGTGCGGGACAAGGCGATCGTGGCGCTGTTCGCCGCCTACGACCGGTCGGTCGACGACTCACAGCGACGCAGGGTGCTTTCCTCACTCGATGATGGCACCCGTGCCCCAAGTCAGGTCGCGTGCCCGGACGAACTGCTGACGGCTACGCTTAGGGATGCTGCCCGCATCGTCGAGTTCATGACCGGGCGCGCCCCGCAGACTAGCTACGAACTGCTGCAGCATCTGGAGCATCGATACCTCTACGACTACTACCGGGTCAGAGGGCTTGCCGACGGCGAGGGCGGCAAGCCCGCCCACCAGGCGGACGCGGCAGCGCTCGTCAGGGCGATCCTCCGGTTCCGCGATGCGATCAATGCCGACGAGTCGTTCGTCCGATACAAGGTGTTGGTCGGGTATGAATCCGTCTTCCCGGCCCACTGGATCGACCGGGACTTCGACTACAAGGAATCGGACGCGTATCGACAACAAGAGGTGGATCGCTACGTCAAGGCGGTCGACGCGGAAAACGAGAACGATTGGTTCGACTTGGCGACGCGCTGCGCGCAGACGAAGTCGAACGATCTCGCTACGTTCCCGGTTTTCGGGGATTTCATCGCCAAGCTGTCCCAACGCAAGCCGAAGGTCGCCGTGGGGTTTCTGGACAGAGCGGGCGACGATCTGCACGGATTGCTGGCCGCGTTCCTGAACGGCTTGGTGGCAAGCGATCGGCAGGACATCTACGAGCGGGCGCTGGCCAGCGAGCTGGATTCGGCGAGGAACCTGCCTGGTGTCGTCCACCACCTGCGCTACTCCGAGGCCAAACAGCCACATGTTGCGCGACGCCTGTTGGATCGCGCGATGGAAACCGACGATACAGTGGCCGTGACGAAATGCCTGGCGTTCGCGATGGAAGCGTACGGAACGGAGAAGCTGGACGATACCGACACCATCGTCCACGACGCACTGGCTTATCTGACAGAACGCAAGGATCCGCGCTGGGTATGGGGCGTTTGGTTCGCCGCAGGCCGCGATGTAAGGTTCTATCAGGAGGTGTCGCCGGAGCGGGTCGGGCAGATCCTGAAGAACCTGGCGTTCCTTCCCAAGGTGGATCACCACGTGGAACGTGTCCTGCGTAGTCTGGCCGAGCGGTATCCGGAGAACGTGTGGGACTATTTCGGTGATCGCCTTGCACGTGCGGAGCAGGCGATAGACCAGAACGGGGGCGAGTTCGAGGCGGTGCCCTACCGTCTGCACGACCTGCAGAAAGCATTGTCCAAGGACGCAGAGCTTGCCGTCGCGAAAGGAATGGCGTGGTTTGTGCGCGATGCCACGTTGTTTCAGTTTCGCGGCGGGCGCCTACTCTGCGCCGTCTTCCCGCGCGATGCGGATGTGTTCATGGCCGCGCTCGCCGGCTTGGTAAAGGAGGGCGGAGAGACCGAGGCCGATTTTGCCATCGCCGTTCTCAGGAACTACCACGGCGAGACCGTCACCCATGTCATCTTGAAGGAGATTGTGTCCCGCTTCCCCGAGGACGACCGGAGACATGGCGGTGTCCGATCGTGTCTGGAGAACACGGGAGTTGTCCACGGAGAGCTGGGATTCGCGAATGCCTGGCGAGCCAAGAAGGAAACCCTTTCGGAGTGGCTGGACGATCCGCGTCAGGAAATCAGAATGTTCGCCGAGAAGGAAAGGGCCAGTCTCGACTTGATGATTGCTGCGGAGGAACGCCGTGCGGAAGCATCGACTAGGATGCGGAGAATGGATTACGACGACCTTGCCGACCATGAAGAGGGCGAGCCGGATCCCGAGGCCGCTGACGAGCGTTGACCGATACAGTACATCGATCAGCGTGCTCCGATGCGCCGTGAACGGCCTCGGCGAGAAGCTGCATCCGTCTACGAAGTGATCAAGAAAAGGCCGCTTAAGCATGGACCAACGCATCTGTTCCGACCATGTCTCGGAGCCGAAATTGAAAGCGATTGGGTTCTACCCCGTTTCCGCGGACGGTTTGATTGAGGCTAAAAACTTCCGCTCGCGCCGGGTGACTCTACGACGCATACGTGGGTTGTGGAACCGCTCCATGTAGTCAAACAGATCGGCCTG
>Ga0160434_100140_pt1 | contig 38644 bp, 37 predicted proteins | sample HID1973I_E0MG_FD_108273 | JGI IMG/M metagenome (GOLD analysis project Ga0160434, IMG submission 108273) | Enriched mosquito-associated microbial communities from UW Madison campus, WI, USA - HID1973I_E0 MG | ecosystem: Host-associated > Arthropoda: Insects > Digestive system > Unclassified ... | reverse complement strand
GTGGCCTCGGTGCCGCCGCAGGGCGGGCGCAAGCATCCGCAGCAGGAATTCCTGCAGGTGGACACCAAGAACATCCTGTTCGTCTGCGGCGGCGCGTTCGCCGGCCTGGACAAGGTGATCCAGCAGCGCTCCAACGACTCCGGCGGCATTGGTTTCGGCGCCAAGGTCAAGAGCACCACGCGCAAGACCGAGGTCGGCAAGGTGCTGGCCGAGGTCGAGCCGGAAGACCTGATCAAGTTCGGCCTGATTCCCGAGTTCGTCGGCCGCCTGCCGGTGGTCGCCACGCTGGAGGAGCTGGACGAGCCGGCGCTGATCAAGATCCTGACCGAGCCCAAGAACGCCATCACCAAGCAGTTCAAGAAGCTGTTCGAGATGGAGAACGTGGAGCTGGAGTTCCGGCCCGACGCGTTGTCGGCGATCGCCAAGAAGGCGCTCAAGCGCAAGACCGGCGCGCGCGGCCTGCGCACGATCGTCGAGTCGGTGCTGCTGGACACCATGTACGAGCTGCCCTCGCAGGAGAACGTCAGCAAGGTGGTGGTCGACGAATCGGTCATTGAGCACAAGTCCGAACCGTACCTGATCTACCAGAATCCGCCGGCCCCGGCGAAGGCCGCTTCAGGCGACTGAACGGCCCGCGGAACTCCTGCCAAGCTGTTGATTAGGCGGGAGATTCTGGATTCCACTTGCAAGCCTTCGACAATGGCCCCATAACGGGGCCATTGGCTTTTCTGCCTCCTGCATTCGTCTTCTCCGTGGAGCCCCCAATGGCCCAGTCGCCGCCCGAAGTCCTCGAACTGCCCGTCCTGCCGCTGCGCGACGTGGTGGTTTTCCCCCACATGGTCATCCCCCTGTTCGTCGGCCGCGACAAGTCGATGCGCGCGCTGGAACAGGCGATGGAGGCCGACAAGCGCATCCTGCTGGTGGCGCAGAAATCGGCCGAGACCGACGACCCCGCCGCCAGCGACCTCTACAACGTCGGTACGCTGGCCCAGGTCCTGCAACTGCTGAAATTGCCCGACGGCACCATCAAGGTGCTGGTCGAAGGCCTGTCGCGCGTCACCGTGGACAAGGTTGGCGAGCACGACGGCGCCCTGCATGGCCGTGGCGTGGAGATCGAGTCCAGCGGCGGCCGCGAGCCCCGCGAGATCGAGGCCATCGCGCGTTCGCTGATGTCGCTGTTCGAGCAGTACGTCAAGACCAACCGCAAGTTGCCGCCGGAGCTGCTGCAGACGCTGGCCGGCATCGACGAGCCCGGCCGCCTGGCCGACACCATCGCCGCGCACATCGGCGTGCGCCTGGCCGACAAGCAGCGCCTGCTGGAAACCAATGAGTTCGGCGAACGCCTGGAAATGCTGGTCGGCCTGGTCGACGGCGAAATCGATGTGCAGCAGCTGGAAAAGCGCATCCGCGGCCGGGTCAAGTCGCAGATGGAGAAGAGCCAGCGCGAGTACTACCTCAACGAACAGATGAAGGCGATCCAGAAGGAGCTGGGCGATCTGGACGATGCGCCGGGCGAGCTGGAAGAGCTGGCCCGCAAGGTCGCCGAGGCCGGCATGCCGAAGGCAGTGGAAACCAAGGCCAAGGCCGAGCTCAACAAGCTCAAGCAGATGTCGCCGATGTCGGCCGAAGCCGCCGTGGTGCGCAATTATCTCGATTGGCTGCTGGGCGTGCCGTGGAAGAAGCGCAGCAAGGTCCGCAAGGACCTGAAGGTGGCGCAGGACACGCTGGACGCCGACCACTACGGCCTGGACAAGGTCAAGGACCGCATCCTGGAATATCTGGCGGTGCAGTCGCGGGTCAAGCAGATGCGCGGCCCGATCCTGTGCCTGGTCGGCCCGCCCGGCGTGGGCAAGACCTCGCTGGGCCAGTCGATCGCCAAGGCGACCAACCGCAAGTTCGTGCGCATGTCGCTGGGCGGCGTGCGCGACGAGGCCGAGATCCGTGGCCATCGCCGCACCTATGTCGGCTCGATGCCGGGCCGCATCGTGCAGAACCTCAACAAGGTCGGCAGCAAGAATCCGCTGTTCGTGCTCGACGAGATCGACAAGATGTCGATGGATTTCCGCGGCGATCCGTCGTCAGCGCTACTGGAAGTGCTCGACCCGGAACAGAACAGCGCCTTCAACGACCACTACCTGGAAGTCGACCTGGACCTGTCGGAAGTGATGTTCGTGGCGACCTCCAATTCGCTGAACATTCCCGGCCCGTTGCTGGACCGCATGGAAGTCATCCGCATCCCCGGGTACACCGAGGATGAAAAGCGCAACATCGCCATGCGCTACCTGGTGCCCAAGCAGCTCAAGGCCAATGGCCTGGCGCCGGAGGAGCTGGCGATCGAAGAAGAAGCCATCCGCGACATCGTGCGGTACTACACGCGCGAGTCGGGCGTGCGCAACCTGGAACGCGAGATCGCCAAGATCTGCCGCAAGGTGGTGAAGGAAATCGCGCTGGCCGGTCCGCAGACGCCTGTGAAGAAGGCCGCTAAGAAGACTGCGCGCAAGCCCAAGGCGCTGGTCACGGTGAATGGCAAGAACCTGGACAAGTACCTGGGCGTGCGTCGCTTCGACTTCGGTCGTGCCGAAGAAGCGAACGAAGTCGGCCTGGTCACCGGCCTGGCCTGGACCGAGGTCGGCGGCGACCTGCTGCAGATCGAATCCACGCTGGTGCCGGGCAAGGGCCAGCTGATCCTGACCGGCCAGCTCGGCAACGTCATGAAGGAATCGGCGTCGGCCGCGCTGTCGGTGGTGCGTTCGCGCGCCGAGGCCCTGGGTATCGACGCGGATTTCCTGCAGAAGCAGGACGTGCATCTGCACGTGCCCGATGGCGCCACTCCGAAGGATGGCCCGAGTGCTGGCATCGCGATGGTGACCTCGCTGGTGTCGATGCTCACCAAGGTGCCGGTGCGCGCCGATATCGCCATGACCGGCGAGATCACCTTGCGCGGGCGCGTGTCGGCGATCGGCGGATTGAAAGAGAAGCTGCTGGCGGCATTGCGCGGCGGCATCCGCACGGTGCTGATCCCGGACGAGAATCGAAAGGACCTGGCCGACATTCCGGCCAATGTCACTCGCGACCTGGAGATCATCCCGGTCAAGTGGATCGACGAGGTGCTGGATCTCGCGCTCGAGACGCCGTTGCGGCCACAGCCGAAGGCGCGCGGGCGCAAGAACGGATCGCGGGTGGCGGTTCGCAAGTCCAAGCCGGCGACCAGCGCGCGCGTCAAGCACTAATGAGTGCATGCTGTTTGCCACGTATGCCCGGAAACCCGCGTCGTTATTGGGTTTCCGGTTGCGTGAGAAGTGCCGCACTGGTATAAAATCCCGATTCCCGGACCGGCTGCCTTGCGTTCCGATGCTACGATATGTGGTCGCGATCAGGCTGATGGCCTGATCGCGATTGTCGATTCCGCGGCCAGACCGCAAAAGGAGTTCCAAGAATGAATAAAACCGAATTGATCGATGGCGTTGCCGCTGCCGCTGACATCTCCAAGGCCGAGGCTGGCCGTGCTGTCGACGCCGTGGTCAGCGAAATCACCAAGGCCCTGAAGAAGGGTGACTCCGTCACTCTGGTGGGCTTCGGTACCTTCCAGGTCCGCGAGCGCGCCGAGCGCACTGGCCGCAATCCGAAGACCGGCGACACCATCAAGATCGCTGCTTCGAAGAATCCCGCGTTCAAGGCTGGTAAAGCGCTGAAGGATGCCGTAAACTAATCGACTCGCTGGGGTGCTTAGCTCAGCGGTAGAGCGTCTCCTTTACACGGAGAGGGTCGGGGGTTCGAAACCCTCAGCACCCACCAAGCACCACTGCAAAAAGTTTGATGTGCGGAGCGGTAGTTCAGCTGGTTAGAATGCTGGCCTGTCACGCCGGAGGTCGCGGGTTCGAGTCCCGTCCGCTCCGCCAGTTTCATCCGAGCCCCTGAGCGATCGGGGGCTTCGCTTTCTCGGCGTGCCGGGAAGCGCAGCAGCAAAGAGTTTCAACGCGGAGCGGTAGTTCAGCTGGTTAGAATGCTGGCCTGTCACGCCGGAGGTCGCGGGTTCGAGTCCCGTCCGCTCCGCCATTCATTCGAAGCCCCGGGCATTGCCCGGGGCTTTTTTGTTGTGCTTGGCGGGCCCTGGCGGGCCTTGCGCCCATTGGGCCCGCGGCCGGGAAGCGGGTACACTGAGCGGCTCGCCAACAGGGCTCGACCCTCAATGCTGCAGAAACTTCGCGACAAGACCTCCGGCTGGATCGTCACCCTGATCATGGGGTTGCTGATGATCCCGTTCCTTTTCGTCATCGACAGCAGTTATCTCGGTGGCGTGGGCGCCAACAACGTGGCCAAGGTCCAGGCGCCGCCGCGCTGGTGGCAGTCGGCACCGTCGTGGTGGCCGGCGTCGCTGTTGTGGAAGCATCACGAGATCAGCACCAACGAATTCCGCGAACGCTTCGAGCAGGTGCGCATGCAGGCGCGCCAGCAGCAGGGCGAGAGCTTCGATTCGCAGCGCTTCGAGTCGACCGAGAACAAGCTGCAGACGCTGGACCAGCTGGTCAATGAGCAGGTCGTGCGCCTGGCCGCCGAGGATGCCGGCGTGGTGGTCGGCGATGAGGCGGTCGCCAGTTACATCGCCGCCATTCCGGGCTTCCAGAGCAACGGCAAGTTCGACCCGACGCTGTACCGCGAACAGCTGGCGCGCGGCCTACCGCCGCGTACGCCGGCGCAGTTCGAGCAACTGGTGCGCGACAGCCTGCAGCAGTCGCTGATTCCGTCGGCGATCGTGACTTCGGCGTTCGCCAGCAAGAGCGATTTCGAGCGCGCCATCCAGCTGCTGGGCGAAACCCGCGATGTCGAGTTGGCGGTGCTGCCGCCCGTCGCACCGGACACCGCGCCGGTCAGCGATGCGCAGATCCAGCAGTGGTACAACGACCACACTTCCGATTTCCGCCAGCCCGAGACGGTGTCGATCGAGTTCGTCGAACTCAACGCCGCCAATCTGCCGCCCGCGCAGCCGGCCGACGAGGCGACGCTGCGCAAGCGCTACGAGGACGAGAAGGCGCGCTTCGTCGAAGCCGAACAGCGCCTGGCGTCGCACATCCTGATCAGCGCCGGCGCCGATGCCGCCGCGCAGAAGGCCGCCTTGGAAAAGGCGACCAAGCTGGCCGAGCAGGCACGTGCGCCGGGCGCCGATTTCGCGGCGTTGGCCAAGGCCAATTCGGACGACCCGGGTTCCAAGGACGCCGGCGGCGATCTGGGCTGGGTCGAAAAGAATGGCGTCATGGTCAAGCCGTTCGAAGATGCCTTGTTCGCGGGCAAGCCGGGTGAGGTGGTCGGGCCGGTCAAGACCGAATTCGGTTACCACCTGATCCTGGTGCGCGAGGTCAAGGGCGGCCAGGGCAAGTCCTTCGAGGAAGTGCGCGACCAGCTCGCCGCCGAGCAGTTGAAGGGCGACGCGGAGAAGGCATTTGCCGACCAGAGCGGCAAGCTGGTCGACCTGGTCATGAAGAACCCGACCGAACTGGGTGGCGCCGCCAAGGAAGCTGGGCTGACCGTGCAGACTCTGGGGCCGTTCTCGCGCGGCGAAGGCAGCGGGATCGCGGCCAACCCGGCCGTGCAGCGCGCTGCGTTCTCCGATGCGCTGATCCAGGATGGCACGGTAAGCGATCCGATCGAGATCGCGCCCAACCACAGCGTGATGTTGCGCGTGACCCAGCACAGTGAAGAGCAGACCCTGCCGTTGGACAAGGTTCGCGATCGCGTGATCGCGGCCGTGCGCGCGGACCGTACGCAGCAGGCGGCCGGCAAGCAGGCTGATGCGCTGGTGGCGCGCCTGGTCAAGGGAGAGACGCTGGCGGCGCTGGCACAGGCCGAGCAGTTGCAGGTCAATCCGCTGCCGGGCCTGCAGCGCGGCATGCCGGTGCCGACGCCGGCGGCGAGCCGGGTCATCTTCGCCGCGCCGGCTCCGGCCGAAGGCAAGGTGTCGGCGGGTCGCGTCGAATTGGGGCCGGGCCAGTACGGCGTGTTCGTGGTCAACAAGGTCACGCCGGGCGATGTAAGCAAGCTGCCGCCGGGCCAGGCCGACACGATCCGCAGCCAGTTCGCGGCGATGCAGGGCGAGGCCGCGCAGCGCGCCTTCATCGATGCGATGCGCAAGCGCTACAAGGTCACGATCCAGGAATCGCAGCTGTAATCGCTGATGCGGTTCCGGCTTGCCGGGACCGCAGGCATTGCCGGCGCCGTGCAGGGCGTCGGCAACAAAAAGCCCGGCCTAGGCCGGGCTTTTTGTTGCCATCTGCTGGGTTGGAACCGTCAGCCGACGTCGTCCAGCCCAGTCATGCCGAGGATGTTGTAGCCGGCATCGACGTAGGTCACCTCGCCGGTGACGCCGGCGGCCAGGTCCGAGCACAGGAAGGCGCCGACGTTGCCGACGTCGTCGATGGTCACCGTGCGGCGCAGCGGCGCGTACTGCTCCACATGGCCCAGGATCTTGCGGAAGCTGCCGATGCCGGAAGCGGCCAGGGTCTTGATCGGGCCGGCCGAGATCGCGTTGACGCGGATGCCTTCGGCGCCAAGGTTGAGGGCCAGGTAGCGCACGGTGGCTTCCAGGCTGGCCTTGGCCACGCCCATCACGTTGTAGTTGGGCAGCGCGCGTTCGGCGCCGAGGTAGCTCAGCGTCAGCACCGCACTCTGGTGGCCGGTCAGCAGCGGACGCGCGGCCTTGGTCAGCGCGGCTAGCGAATACGCCGAGATGTCCTGGGCGATGCGGAACGACTCGCGATCGAGCCCGTCGAGGAAGCCGCCCGCCAGTGCTTCGCGCGGTGCGAACGCGATCGCGTGCACCAGGATGTCGAGGCGATCCCAGCGCTGGCCCAGCGCGTCCATGCAGGCCTGGATCTGCGCATCGTCGGCCACGTCCAGCGGCAGCACGATATCGCTGCCGAACTGCTCGGCGGCTTTCTCGACGCGGGATTTGAGCTTTTCGTTCTGGTAGGTGAAAGCCAGTTCGGCGCCTTCGCGATGCATGGCCTCGGCGATGCCGCTGGCGATGGAGCGTTCGCTGGCGATGCCGGTGATGAGGGCGCGCTTGCCTTGCAGGAAACCCATTTCGTTCTCACAGTGTTGAGCGATCACCGTAGTTTGCCACGAACCGGCCCGCATCCGTACGGTTGCAGGTTGATCCGGATGGCATGCGGCTCAGGGCTTTGCGTCGTACGCCAGGACCATGCCGGGCTTGAGCACGCTGGCGCTGGTCAGGCCATTGCGCGACAGCAGCGTCTTCACCGGGATGCCGTAGCGACGGGCGATCGTCCAGGCCGATTCGCCGTTGCGTACGGTGTGGGTGTGCTTGCCCTTGTTCGGCTTGCGGGACGCGTTGGCGATGGTCCGTGTGGCATCGCCGGGAGCATCGACGGCGACTTCGCTGGTCTCGGTGGGCAGCAGCAGCGGCGCCGCCTGTGCCTGCGCGAACGCGTCGCCGGCGCCGATGGGCGCCAGCACTTTGCGCGACGCGTTGCTGCCCTTGGCCACGGCCGGGTTCAGGCGGGTGACCATGCCGGTAGGCAGCTCGCGTTGCTGCGCCCATTGGCCGAGCGACGTACCGGAAGGAAGCGAGTGCTCGGCCAGGATCGGCACCGGGCGATCGAGTGCGGTCAGCAGCCCGCCATGGGTCTGCGCTTCATCCAGCACACAGGCCAGCGCATGCAGCTTCTCCACATACGCGTAGGTCACCGCCGACAAGCCGGGCAGTTCGGCCGGGCGCGCATTGGTCGCATTCATGCCGGCGCGGCGCATCGATTGCAGGACGCGATACTCGCCCGCGTTGTAGGCCATGATCGTCAGCCGCCAGTCGCCGCCGAACATGCCGTAGAGCGTCTTCAGATAGCGCACTGCCGCGGCGGTCGAATCCACGGCCGACAATCGGCCGTCGTAGCTCTTGCCCACCGATACCTGGTGATTGCGCGCCGTGGTGGCCACGAACTGCCACAGGCCCGCCGGGCCGCTGCCATTGCGCGCGCCAGGCTTGTAGCCGCTCTCGATGAACGGAATCAGCGCGAACTCGGTAGGCAGGTTTGCTTCGCGCAGTTCGTCGACGACATAGCCGAACAGCGGCAGCACATCGTCGTCCTCGTTGGCCAGTCGGGTCGGCGCGTGACTGAAGTGGCGCTCCCAGCGACTGCTGCTTTCCTGTACGTCGCAGCCGGCGTCGGCGCGTCCAGCCAGGAAGTTGCCGAAGATCTCGCGTCCGCTGCGCATGCCCGGGGTCGCGGACGGAACCGGCAGGCCGGTTTCGGCTGCGACAGGCGTGCCCGGGACCGAGGCCGGTGGCGTCGCCATGAATGCAGAGGCAGGCGCGGCGCCAGCGGCGGCGGTCTGCGCGACCGGCTGGGTGATCGGGGATGCCGGCACTGTCGCATCGCTTGCCTGGCCGGCAAGGGGAAGCAACAGCGCGACCAACGCGGCCGTGAGCGAGCGCCGCTTCATGCGCGGTATTCGTCTTTCCAGCGCCGAAGTTCGGCGAAAATCTCTACATCGTCGGAAATTTGCCGGCCCGCGCGGTGGTTGACAGCGTCGCGTATGGCGCTATCGCCGGTGCGCAGAAAGGGATTGGTCGCCAGTTCGCCGGACAGGGGCGTCGGCAGGGTCGGTCGGGCGTTCTCGCGCATGGCCAGGGCTTCCTGTTGACGGCGCTGCAAGGCAGCGTTGGCGGGGTCCACATGCAGTGCGAACGCCGCGTTGGCCAAGGTGTACTCGTGGCCGCAACACACGAGGGTTTCACCCGGCAGGGAGGCCAGGCGCCGCAGCGAGCCCAGCATTTGAGACGGCGTACCTTCGAACATCCGGCCACAGCCCAGGCTGAACAAGGTGTCCCCGCAGAACAGCCGCCCGCCGCCGACATAGGCGACATGGCTGCGGGTATGGCCGGGTACCGACAGCACCTGGAAGGGCTGCCCCAGGAACTGGACCGACATTCCGTCGGCTACCCGGTGGGTCGCCAATGGGATCCGCTCGTCGTGCGGGGCATGGATGGCCAGCGAGGGGTATCGCTCCAGCAGCGCGGCCACGCCGCCAATGTGGTCGGCATGGTGATGGGTCAGCAGCAGGGCCTGCGGGCGCAGGCCGTCGGCCGCCGCGGCGGCCAGCACCGGCCCGGCCTGGCCCGGATCGACGATCAGGGCCTGGCCGTCGTCTGCGACCAGCGCCCAGATGTAATTGTCCTCGAATGCGGGCAGGGCGGTCAGTCGCATAGAATTGCGACCATGCCTTTCGTTCCGAGCCCCCGTCAAGCCGGCGTCTCATCCTGGTTTGATACGAGGGCGGGAGTTTCGCTGCTCGCAGCCGAGCAGGCCGGCATCGTTGCCGGCCTGCGCAGCCGGCCCGCGCAGCCTTGGCTGTGGATCGCGCCGACCCCGCCGCTGGATGCCAAACTCGACCTGCAGGCGCGTGGCCTGCGGTTGCGCTGGCGCGCCGACGGCTACGAGGGCGACCTGCGTTGCGCGCTGCCGCTGCCGGTGGTGGCCGAAAGCGTCCAGTCCGTCGTGCTGCAGCACGTGCCGCTGCAAGGGCTCGACGTGTTGTTGGAGGAATGCGAGCGCATCCTCATTCCGGGTGGCCGGCTGTGGCTTTACGCCCTCAATCCGTACAGCCCCTATCGCCTGCGCTGGCAGCGTCGCGGACTGCGGGCATTGAGCGCGATGAGTTGGCGCCAGCGGGTGCAGGCCGCCGGCCTGCGCTGCCTTGGCCAGGAGGGCTACCTGGGGCCGGCCTGGCGCGTAGAGACTGGCGTGGACGTGCAGACACCGGCCCCGTGGCCATGGCGTGCGGTCTGTGTGTTGGAGGCCGAGAAGCGTGTGGCTGCGATGATCGGGCCGACGCCGGCCGCCGTGCGCTGGCGCCCGGCGGTCACCATTTGAGAAGGAAGTGATGAAGTCCATTGAAATCCATACCGACGGCTCCTGCCTCGGCAATCCCGGCCCGGGGGGCTGGGCCGCGCTGCTGCGCTACAACGGACGCGAGAAGGAACTCGTGGGCGGGGAGGCGATGACCACCAACAACCGGATGGAGTTGATGGCCGCGATCATGGCGCTGGAGGCGCTGACCGAACCCTGCCAGATCGTGCTCCATACCGACTCGCAATACGTGCGGCAGGGCATTACCGAATGGATGGCCGGTTGGCTGCGCCGGCAGTGGAAGACCGCTGGCGGCGATCCGGTCAAGAACCGCGAGCTATGGGAGCGCCTGCACCAGGCGAGCCAGCGCCATACGATCGAATGGCGTTGGGTGAAGGGGCACAATGGCGACCCGGATAACGAACGCGTGGACGTGCTCGCCCGCAACCAGGCGACCGCATACCGCGCCGCTGCCCCGATCCACTGAGGAATACATGCGTCAGATCATTCTCGACACCGAGACCACCGGCCTGGAATGGCGCAAGGGCAACCGCATCGTCGAGCTCGGCGCGGTCGAGCTGCTGGAGCGCCGTCCCAGCGGCCACAACTTCCACCGCTACCTGAAGCCGGACTGCGATTTCGAGCCGGGTGCGCAGGAAGTGACCGGCCTGACCCTGGAGTTCCTTGCCGACAAGCCGCGCTTCGAGGAGGTGGTGGACGAGTTCCTGGCCTATATCGATGGCGCCGAGCTGATCATCCACAACGCCTCGTTCGACCTGGGCTTCCTCGATTACGAGCTGTCGCGGCTGGGTGAGCAGTACGGCCGGATCCTGGACCGCTGCACGGTGGTCGATACGCTGGTGATGGCGCGCGAGCGCTATCCGGGCCAGCGCAATTCGCTGGATGCGCTGTGCAAGCGGTTGGGGGTGGACAACGCGCACCGCCAGTTGCATGGCGCGCTGCTGGACTCGCAGATCCTGGGCGAGGTCTACATCGCGCTGACCTCGGGCCAGGAAGAGATCGGGTTTGGCCCGGCCGAGACCGAGCGTGCGGCGGGTGAGGCGATCGAATTCAGTGCGGCGGTGCTGCTGCCGCGTCCGCGGGTAGTCGCGACCGCCTCGGAACTGGAGATGCATGCTGCGCGCCTGGCGAAGTTGCGCAAGAAGGCCGGGCGGGCGCTGTGGGACGAGCTGGAGCCGCAGCCGCAAGCCGAGCCCGCCGAGGCCTGAGCCCGGCGGCGCTGCCCTTCAGTGGCAGCGCACCAGGATGACGGTGATGTTGTCCGAGCCGCCGCCATCCAGGGCGGCGGCGACCAGCGAATCCACGCATTCCTGCGCGCTGCAGTCCTGGTAGGCGAGGGTGTCGCCGATGCCGGGGTCGTCGACTTCTTCGGTGAGGCCATCGCTGCACAGCAGCAGCTGCATGCCCGGCCGCAACTCGCCGGTCATGGTCGCGACGTTCAGGTGTGCCGGATCGGTGACGCCCAAGGCCTGGGTGACCACGTTGCGGTGCGGGTGCGCGCGCGCCTGCTCGCTGGTCAACGAGCCTTGGGCGACCAGTTCCTGGACGTAGCTGTGATCCTGGCTGAGCTGGGCCAGGCGCCCTTCGCGCCAAAGGTAGGCGCGGCTGTCGCCGACCCAGGCGACCTCGAAGCGATTGCCCTGCACGCGCGCGGCGACCACGGTGGTGCCCATCGGCAAGGTGTCGTTGCGGCGCTTGGAGGCGCGGATGATCTCTTCGTCGGCGATGCGGATCGCCTGCACGAGGGCGGTTCCGGCGCGGACCTCGCGCACGATGGTTTCGCGGGCCAGTGCGCTGGCCAGTTCGCCGCAGGCGTGGCCGCCCATGCCGTCGGCGACCAGCCACAGGCCGAGGTCGCCGTCGCCGTAGTAGGTGTCCTCGTTGAGTTCGCGGCGCAGGCCCACGTGAGTCAGGTGTCCGAATTCGAGCATGGGGTCCGCGTGATTTGGCGATGGCTGCGATGACTAACGCCATGATCGCGGTCGGACGGACATCCGGCAACCGCGCTGGCTCGTCGCGTTCGCGGTGACGTGGCCGCGAGGTGCGGCGGCAGGGCGACGGAATCGGTTCGATGCGCCGGCAGGCGCGCTGGCGTCGCTTGTCGGCGGCGCCAATGCCTCGTATCATGCACGCCCCCGGGATGCCGGGGACCACCGGGAAGGTGGCAGAGTGGTTGAATGTACCTGACTCGAAATCAGGCAGGCGTTTATAGCGCCTCGGGGGTTCGAATCCCCCCCTTCCCGCCAGTATTCGCGAAAGAGCCTCCGCTTGTCGGGGGCTTTTTTGTGGTTGCTCTTCCGTCAGTGGACGTCTGCAGCGTTTGCGGCTTGCGGGGTGGGGGGTGTTGAGGGGCGCGCGCTGTGTGCGGTTGGTTTGCGTCGGCTTGCGGTGCGGGCCCGCCCTGACGGGAGGGGGCGGGCCCGGCTCGGTTGGCAAAGCGTTTTCGGCTGTTCATTCCCTCCGGCCGTGGCGACGGCTTCATTCCCCAGGTGACGGAACGTGCAAGAGCGCGCGGCGATCCCCTCCCGCCAGGACCGCGCAAGGCGCGTTGGTTGTCATGTCTTCGATCGAGGCGCGTCGGGAGGGTGGGAAGAGAAAAGCCCGGTTCCCCATTGCCATCGGTTCCTCGCTGGATCCCGGCTTCGAGAACGTCCCCACTGTAGGAGCGGCTTCAGCCGCGACCACCGGATCCCGCGGTCGCGGCTGAAGCCGCTCCTACAAAGAGCGCGCGACATCGCCTTGGGTGGAGAGTCCCCTCTGTTAAGGCGGCGCGCCGGCAGGCGCGGGGATAGGCAGGCAACGAAGTCGGGGCCGGGCGCCCTCGAATCTGCCGAACCCAATGGAATGAGGCCGTCCCCACGGCAGGCGATAGCCAAAAGCCGATATCACTCGCCCTGTTTTGTGCAGCACAACGGTGGGGCCTGTTGCCGCGCAGCGGGAATGGCCATTCACGCCCACGCCCGCGCAGCGGGATGGGCCGGCTCGGGCTCGCCGTCGCGTGGGCATTGGTATATACCGCTGACGTGCCGCTGGCTGTATGTCAGGCGGTGTGCCCGCCGTCGCCGCGAGTCCCGACATGGCCGATGTCATAGCGCAGATACGAAGTTCCTACGACCGAACGCCGTATGTTTCGCATCCTTTCCCGCAGAGCGCGCCCGAGCAGTTGGCCGCGGTTGCGACGCTGTTCGGCTTGACCCCGCCACCCGTCGCCACCGCGCGAGTGCTGGAGCTCGGATGCGCCGCCGGTGGCAACCTGCTGCCGATCGCGTTCCGGCACCCCGGTTGCGAGGTGGTCGGCATCGATCTGTCGCCCGTGCAGATCGCACAGGGACGCTGCTTGATCGAGGCTGCCGGACTGCGCAATGCGCAACTGATCGAGGGCGATCTCAGCGCCATTGGCCTGTTGCCGGGGAAGTTCGATTACGTTGTTTGCCATGGGGTCTACAGCTGGGTGCCGCCGCAAGTGCAGGCGGCCATCCTGCGCATCTGCCGCGAACACCTTTGCGAGCACGGCGTGGCTTATGTCAGCTATAACTGCTACCCGGGCTGGAAGACCAAGGAGATCATTCGCGACGCCATGCGCCTGCGCGGTGGCGCCGACCGCGCGCAGAACGCGCCGCTGGCGTACGCGCGCGGCATGGTCGATTTCCTGCGCCAGGTGTCGTTGCCCGAGAGCCTGATGACGCGGATCCTGGCCGAGCATGCCCCGCTGATCGACCAGGCGGATAACTATTACCTGGAGCACGAGTATCTCGAGGCATGCAATGCGCCTTGTTATCTGCTCGATTTCGTCGCGGCCGCCAACAGCGTCGGGCTCGCCTACCTGGGCGATGCCCGTCCCAGCGGCATGTTCGTCCACAACTACGGCGAGCAGGTCGCCACGCCGATCCTGGCCGAATGCGGCCACAGCCAGATCGAGCTGGAGCAGTACCTGGATTTCGTGGTCAATCGTGGCTTCCGCGAGACACTGCTGGTCCACGCCAACCAGGCCGAGCGCGTTCATTACCAGCTCGAACCTGGGCGGCTGCGATGCCTGCACCTGGCCGCCCGCTTGCCCGCCCGCGAGCCGGTCGTGCTGGATGGCAGCGCGCAGTCGTTTGGAGAGGCGGACGCTTCACCTTTCGTGCTGGCTTCGCCCGCGGCGAAGGCGGCAGCGCTCGCGCTGGATCAAGCCTGGCCCGGCACGTGTGATTTCGAAGCGCTGGCCAACGCGGCGCAGGCCGCCACCGGCATGCCACTTACGGCGCAGGATGAGCTTGATCTGCAGCAACTGGTCGAACTGCTGGTGATCGGTGGGCGCGGGCGCCTGCGCAGCGAACCGGTGCGTACTTCGGCGATCGATCCGCAGTATCCCTGTGTGCCGGAAGCGTGGCGACGCTATGCCGAGGCCTCCGCCGCGACCGGCGCGGCCAGCGTGGTGGATCTGTGGCATCAGCCGGTGATGCTGGGACTGGCCGAGACCCGGCTGGCCCTACTGGCCGACGGCACGCGCGACCGCGCAACGCTTGCCGCGGCGCTGGTGGCGGCAGTGGCCGGCAATGCCCTGGTATTTATGGAAAACCAAGCCGTCGTAATTGGCGATGCGGCGGTCCAGGCCCATGCCGAACGCCTGGTGGCGCGGTTCTGCGAGCGGCTGGCGGATCACCCGTTCGGCGCCTAGCGCTGCCGGCCGGGTGCCGGCGGCGGCGTTACACTGCGCATTCCCAATCCCGGTGTCTGTCATGTCCGAAATCCTGGTGCCCGTGTCTTTTGGCGAGCTGCTCGACAAGATCGCGATCCTGCAGATCAAGTCCGAGCGCATGAGCGACGAGGCCAAGCTGGTCAATGTCCGCAATGAATTGTCGGCGCTGGAAACGACCTGGCTGGCGCATCCGGCCGCCGGCCACGACATCGCCCGGCTGCGGGCCGACCTGAAGGCGGTCAACGAGCGCCTATGGGTGATCGAGGATGACATCCGCATGAAGGAGAAGGCGCAGGCCTTCGATGAAGAATTCATTCGCCTGGCGCGCAGCGTGTATTTCGAGAACGACGAGCGCGCGCGGATCAAGAAGGAGATCAACCTGGCGCTGGGCTCCAGCTACGTCGAAGAGAAGTCGTACCAGGACTATCGCCCCGGGGTCTGAGGTCTCGGCGCGGGTGGAGTGACAAAGGGGCGCCCATGGGGCGCCCTTCGCGCGTCAGTGCGCGTGGTCGGCGCGATAGCGCTCGAAGGCGGCGATGGCGTCGTCGACGGTCACCAGAGCCATCACGTCGTCGAACTCGATCTTGCTGCCCCACGGCAGCGCGTCGCCGGGTTTGCCGAGGAACTTGCGCGCCGCGTCGTCATAGCGATCCACGCAGTAGCGGGTGTCCGAGTACGGGCCGCTGCGGCGCGGATTGCTGGCCGCGTGCAGGCCCAGCACCTTGGTGCCCATCGCGTTGGCGATGTGCATCGGCCCGGAGTCGGGGGTGACCAGCAGTTGCGCGCGGGCCAACAGCGCCGGCAACTGTTTGAGCGTGTCCTTGCCGACCAGGTCCAGGGCCGGTTCCTGCAGCAGTGCCTGGATCGCATCGGCGGTCTCGCGCTCCAGCGCGCTGCGGCCACCGCACAGCACCACGCGCCAGCCGCGCGACTGCGCGTGCCGGGCCAGCGCGGCATGCCGGTCCGGATACCAGTTGCGGCGCACGTGGCTGGAGCACGGTGAAATCATCAGCACCGGCTGGCCGTCCTGGGGCCACTGCGCAGCGGCCCATGCCCAGGCCTCGGCCGGCACCGGCAGGTCCCAGCGCACGTCGGTCTGGCGCAATCCCAAGGGCTCGCAGAAGCTGCCGATGGCATCGAGCACATGGATGCCGGGGCGGTCCGGGATGCGCTCGTTGACGAACAGGCCGTGCAGATCCTTGGAACGGGCGCGGTCGTAGCCGATCCGGCGCCGCGCCGGAATGAAGGCCGACAGCACGTTGGCGCGCAAGGCGACCTGCATCTGCAGCAGCGCATCGAAGCGGCCCACCGGGGCCAGCTCGCGGCGAAGTGCGCGCATGCCGGCCAGGCCGCTGCGTTTGTCGTAGCGGTGGAAGCTCACCCCTTGCATTCCCTCGAGCAGCTTGTAGCCGGCGTTGTCGATCACCCAATCCAGGTGGGTGCCCGGCCATGCCGCCTGCAGCGTGCGCACCAGCGGCACCACGTGGGTCACGTCCCCGAGCGCCGACAGCCGTAGCAAACAGAGGGTAGGGGACGTTGGCGCCATGGTGTTGTTAGACTCGATGGAATGGTTGCCTTCGACGCCACTGAAGCGCTGACGCCGTACCGCGATGGCCGCGGATACGGAGCCATTCTGTTCGACCGCCAGCGACTGCGGCAAGCCGACGCGACCTTGTTCTCGCCGGTGCGCTGGGGCGACAAGGCACGGCCGGTCGGCGAAGGTGGCCGCGGCAGCGCCTGGTTCGTCGATGCGCCGTTCGGCAACTGCGTGCTGCGGCACTATCTGCGCGGCGGGCTGATGGCCCGGCTCAGCCACGACCGCTACCTGTGGCAGGGCGCCAATCGCACGCGCAGCTTCGCCGAGTTCCGGCTGATGCGCGCGCTGATCGCACGCAAGCTGCCGGTGCCGCGGCCACTGGCGGCCTGCTACCTGCGCGAGGGCGCCCGCTACCGCGCGGCGATCCTGATGGAGCGGCTGGAGGGCGTGCGTTCGCTGGCCGACCGTGCGCTGGTCGCCGAGCGCGGCGCGCCCTGGGAAGAGACCGGGCGGCTGATCGCGCGCTTCCACCGCGCCGGGCTGGACCATGCCGACCTCAATGCCCACAACATCCTGTTCGATGGCAATGGCCATGGCTGGCTGATCGATTTCGATCGCGGCGTGTTGCGCATCCCGGCCACGCGCTGGCGCGAACGCAACCTGGCCCGGCTGCAGCGCTCGCTGTACAAGCTGCGCGGCGAGCGCAGCCGCGAGGAAGTGGACAAGGACTTCGCACGCCTGCGCCGTGCCTACGACCTGGCCTGGGACCGGGGGTATTGATGAGCTGGTCGCTGCAATTCCATGGCGTGGGCAATGCCTCGGCGGTGGCCTTGGGCTCGCCGATGGCCACGCTCGAGCGTGATGGCCGGCCCTGGTTGACCATCGACTGCGGCAGCGAGGGGCTGACCGCCTACCTCGCCGAGCATGGCGCGATGCCGGAGGCGATCTTCTTCACCCACGTCCACCTGGACCATGTCGGTGGGCTGGAACGGCTGTTCGTGGACAGCTATTTCTCCGCCCGTCGCGGCCGCACCCGTTTGTACGTCCCGGCCACGGTGGTGCCGCTGCTGCACCGGCGGGTGGCCGATTACCCGAATGTGCTGGCCGAGGGCGGCGCCAATTTCTGGGACGCCTTCCAGTTGATTCCGGTCGGCGATGCGTTCTGGCACGACGGGGTCCGGCTGGAGGTGTTCCCGGTCCGCCATCATTGGCCGGAAACGGCCTATGGCCTGCGCCTGAAGGGGGCAGTGGTCTGGACCGGCGATACCCGGCCCATCCCCGAAATGCTGGCCCGCTACGCCGATGCCGAAGAATGTGTCGCCCACGACTGTGGTCTTCACGGCAACCCGTCGCATACTGGCGTGGACGACCTGGAGCGGGAATATCCGCCGGACCTGCAGCAGCGCATGATCCTTTATCACTACGCCAGCGAAGCCGATGGCCAGCACCTGCGCGAACGCGGCCACCGCGTCGCGCGCCCGGGCGAGCGGGTGGTGCTGGCCGAGCCGACCGCCGAGCGCCGGCAGCCGGTATGAACGCGCGCGCGCTGCCGCAGGCTGCGCCCTCCCCGGTGGTGCTGGATCGGCGGGGCCGGCCGTTGCGCGACCTGCGGCTGTCGGTGATCGAGGCCTGTAACTTCCGTTGCGGCTATTGCATGCCGGCCGACCGGGTGCCCGACGACTATGGGTTGGATGCCTCGCAACGCCTGGATTTCGCGCAGATCGAGACCTTGGTGCGCGCGTTCGTGCGCAACGGCGTCAGCAAGCTGCGCCTGACCGGTGGCGAGCCCTTGCTGCGGCGCGACCTGCCGACCCTGGTGGCGCGGCTGGCCAGGATCGATGGCCTGGACGACCTGGCCATGACCAGCAACGGTGCGCTGCTGTCGCGGCACGCCGCCGCGCTGGCCAGGGCGGGGCTGAAGCGGGTGACGGTCAGCCTGGATGCCTTGGATCCGGCGCTGTTCTCGCAGCTGTCCGGCGGGCGTGGCCGGATCGAGGATGTGCTGGCCGGCATCGACGCCGCCGCGGCCGCCGGCCTGCCGGTGAAACTCAATTGTGTCATCCAGCGCGGCGTCAACGAGGATCAGGTGCTGCCGCTGGTCGCGCATTTTCGCGGCAGCGGCCATGTGCTGCGTTTCATCGAGTACATGGACGTGGGTAGCTGCAACGGTTGGCGTGCCGGCGAGGTGGTGTCCTCGGCGGAATTGCGCGACCGCATCGATGCGCGTTGGCCGCTGCGCGCGCTGGAGCCGCATTATCCGGGCGAGGTCGCCAGCCGCTATGGTTTCGCCGATGGCGCTGGAGAGATCGGCTTCGTCAGCTCGGTCAGCGTGCCGTTCTGCGGCGATTGCCATCGCGCACGGATTTCGGCCGATGGCCGGTTGTACACCTGCCTGTTCGCGACCGAGGGCGCGGACTTGCGGCCGGCACTGGCTGGCGGCGAGCAGGTGCTGGCCGATGCGGTCGGCGAACTGTGGCGCGCGCGCGCGGACCGTTACAGTGAGACGCGCGGACGCACGGCGGGAGATCGTTCCGCAGGAGATCGCCGCCGTGTCGAGATGTTCCTGATTGGAGGCTAGTGTGGCGAAGGCGGTAGCGAAGCCGGCGGCGCGAGGATCGAAAGTGCGCGCCTTGACCCATCTGGACGAACGCGGCCAACCGGCGATGGTGGATGTGACCGGCAAGGCGGTCAGCGCGCGCGCAGCGGTGGCCGAGTCGCGGGTGCGCTTTCCCGTCGAGGTGGCCGCGCAGCTGCGCGCCGATGCGTTGCGCAGCGCCAAGGGCGGCATCGTCGATACCGCGGTGATCGCCGGCACGATGGCGGTCAAGCGCACCCACGAGCTGATTCCGTTCTGCCATCCGCTGCCGATCGATGGTTGCCGGATCGTGATCGACTGGGCATCCGAGCAGGTGTTGCGCATCGAATGCACCGTGCGCAGCACGCATCGCACCGGCGTGGAAATGGAAGCGCTGACCGGCGCCAGCGTGGCCGCGCTGACGGTCTACGACATGTGCAAGGCGCTGTCGCACCGGATGACGATCGGGCCGACGCGATTGCTGGGCAAGCGCGGCGGCCGCCGCGACCTGGGGCGGCAGCCATGACGGTGTCGTTGCGGGTGCTGTATTTCGCCAGCCTGCGCGAGCGCGCGGGACGGGACCAGGAGACCGTGGCGTCTGGCGCGGCTGACCTCGGCGGTCTGTACGAGGAACTTGCGGCTCGTCATGGCTTGCGGTGGCCGCGCACGCAACTGCGGGTGGCGGTGGACGGAGTGTTCGCCGACTGGGCGCAGCCGCTGCGGTCCGGCAGCGAAGTGGTGTTCATTCCGCCGGTATCGGGAGGCTGAGCGATGGTCGAGGCAGCGCCGAGCGCCGGCTTCCAGCTGCAGGCGGATGCATTGGACGTGCCTGCATTGCGCGCGCCATTGGCGCATGCGCACGCGGGTGGCTACGCCAGCTTCGAAGGCTGGGTGCGCGATCACCATGACGGCCGCGCAGTGACCGGCCTGTTCTACGAAGCCTACGCGGCGCTGGCCGAGGCCGAGGGCGCCCGCGTGGTCGCCGAGGCGCGTGAGCGTTTCGACGTGGTCGACGTGCGCTGTGTGCACCGTATCGGTGAACTGTCGATCGGCGACCTGGCGGTGTGGGTCGGGGTAACGGCCGCGCACCGCGGCGCCGCTTTCGACGCGTGCCGCTACGTCATCGACGAGGTGAAGTCGCGGGTACCGATCTGGAAGCACGAACGCTATGCCGAAGGCGATGCTGGTTGGCTGCACCCGGTGGGGTGACATGCTGTTGGAGGTTTCTCGGCACAGGTGATGTCGTCGGCATTCAAGGATCGCGGTCGCGGCTGAAGCCGCTCCTACAAAGAGCGCGCGACATCGCCTCGGGTGCAGAGCCCCCTTTGTTAAGGGGCGCGGCGACAGCCGCGGGGATAGGCAGGCTGGGAACCGGGGCCCGAAGTTTTGCGCAGCACAACTTCGGGGGCCGAGCCGCGCAGCGGCGAGGCCGTCCCCGCACCGCCTGAAAGGCGATGGCCCCGCCGGCTGGCCTCGGCGCCCGCGTCGATCGATACCGTTGCTGCCTTCCGGCCCTGGCGGGATTTTCGACCTAGCGTCGCGAGGGGCCGACGGGGCCACCATAGAGACGAAGCCGCGCCCGGGGCGCGGCTTGTTTGCAACAAATCTGGCGGAGAGAGGGGGATTCGAACCCCCGAAGCGCGGTTTAGACGCTTACACACTTTCCAGGCGTGCTCCTTCAACCACTCGGACACCTCTCCGTGCCTGTGGCATGTCACCGCAGGGGCGCAGATTCTAGCCTCCGCAGTGCCGGGCCACAAGGCCGGGCGGCATCGGCCACGGTCGCGGGCGGCGGCCGTGGCACAATGTCGGTTCAGATCAAGACGGTCGCCCGATGTCCTATCTCGTACTAGCCCGCAAGTGGCGCCCCAAGCGTTTCGCCGAGCTGGTGGGCCAGGAGCACGTCGTTCGCGCGCTCAGCAACGCCCTGGACAGCGGGCGTGTCCACCATGCCTTCCTGTTCACCGGCACCCGCGGCGTGGGCAAGACCACGATCGCGCGCATCTTCGCCAAGTCGCTGAATTGCGAGCACGGCACCAGCGCCGACCCCTGCGGCCAGTGCGCGGCCTGCCTGGATATCGATGCCGGCCGCTACATCGACCTGCTGGAGATCGACGCGGCCTCCAACACCGGTGTGGACGATGTCCGCGAGGTGATCGAGAACGCGCAGTACATGCCCTCGCGCGGCAAGTACAAGGTCTACCTGATCGACGAAGTGCACATGCTGTCGAAGGCGGCGTTCAACGCGCTGCTGAAGACGCTGGAGGAGCCGCCGGAACACGTGAAGTTCCTGCTCGCCACCACCGATCCGCAGAAACTGCCGGTCACCGTGCTGTCGCGCTGCCTGCAGTTCAATCTCAAGCGCCTGGACGAAGATCAGATCCAGGGGCAGATGACCCGCATCCTGGCGGCCGAGCAGATCGATGCCGATGCCGCGGCGATCGTCCAACTGGCCAAGTCCGCCGATGGCAGCCTGCGCGATGGGCTGTCGCTGCTGGACCAGGCCATCGCGTACGCGGGCGGCGCGCTGCGCGAGGAGGTCGTGCGCACGATGCTGGGGACCGTCGACCGGACCCAGGTCGGTGCGATGCTCGAAGCGCTGGCCGACGGGCAGGGTGCCCGGCTGATGGAAGTGATCGCGGCGTTGGCCGAGTTCTCGCCGGACTGGGGTGGCGTGCTGGAGGCGTTGGCAGAGGCATTGCATCGCATCCAGGTGCGTCAACTGGTGCCTGCGGCGGCATTGCCGGCCGAGGGCCTGGACCCGGCCGCATTCGCCGCGCGGCTGCGGCCGGAAGTGGTGCAGCTGTGGTACCAGATGGCGCTCAACGGACGTCGCGATCTATATCTGGCGCCGAGCCCGCGCGCCGGCTTCGAAATGGCCTTGCTGCGCATGCTCGCGTTCCGCCCGGCGGCTGCAGTCGCGGTCGGCAGCGGCGACGGTGGGGCCGGCCAGGGCGCCGGCACGAACACCAGTGCCGGCGGTAGTGCGCAGGCGCCTGCGGTATCGGTCGCGCCAGCGGCTGCGCATGCCGTCGCCGCACCTGCGGTCGTGGCGCCGGCTTCCGTACCGGTGCCGGCGCGTCCTGCGGCAGTGAGCGCTTCGCGCGCGTCGGCCGACGATCCGCCGCCGTGGGCGGTGGACGATGCGCCGGTGCGCAGCAGCGCGCCGAAGCCGGTGGTGGCGATGCCGGAAATGGCGATGCCGGAAATGGCGATGGCGCCGCCGATCGATGAACCGCCGGCGGTCTTGCCGCCAGCGGTGGCCGCTCCGATCGCGGTGTCGAAGCCGGCCACCGGCGCGGACCTTGACGCCGAGCAGTGGCTCGACCTGGTCGCGCGCGCCGAACTGACCGGTCCCTCGCGGCAGCTCGCCGCGCACGCTGCGTTCGTCTCGCACAGTGGCGGCGTATTGCGCCTGCTGTTGGCGCAGGGGTTCGAGTACCTGCGTTCGGAGCGTTCGCTGACCGACCTCGCGCAGGCAGTATCCGGCTTCACCGGGCAGTCGCCCAGGATCGTCATCGACACCGGCCAGGCCGATGCCGAGACGCTGCACGAGCGGACCCACCGGCAGAAGAGCGAACGCCAGGACGCGGCCGAGGCCGCGTTCCTCGCCGACCCGAACGTCCAGCAACTGATCCAGCAGCACGGCGCGCGCGTCGTGCCCGAGTCCATCCGTCCTTACGAAGAGTAGAAAACCATGCGTGGCAACATCGCCCAACTCATGCAGCAGGCGCAGAAGATGCAGGAGAACCTGCAGCGCGCCCAGGAAGACCTGGCCAAGCTCGAGGTCACCGGCACCGCTGGCGGCGGCATGGTCAGCGTGACGCTGACCGGCGCCAAGGAATGCCGCAAGGTGCGCATCGATCCGAGCGTGCTGGCCGATCCGGAGATGGCGGAGGATCTGATCGCCGCTGCCTTCAACGATGCCTCCAACAAGATCGATGCCGAATCCAAGGCGCGGATGGGCTCGGCCACCGCCGGGATGCAGCTGCCGCCGGGCATGAAGCTGCCGTTCTGATCCTTCGCGGCGGAACGGCGCGGCGGGATCGCCTGCGCCGGTTCCGCTCCCGCGCATCTCCCTGGTCCGTCGGCGCATGAGCCTGTCCCTGCTGGAACAATTGATCGAAGCGCTGCGGGTGTTGCCTGGCGTTGGCCAGAAGAGCGCGCAGCGCATGGCCTACCACCTGCTCGAACGCGAGCGCGAGGGCGGCACGCGACTGGCACAGGTGCTCGAAGCGGCCATGCAGCGCGTCGGCCACTGTCGGCTCTGCCGCGATTTCAGCGAACACGAGTTGTGCGTGATCTGTGCCAGCGGCAGCCGCGACCGGCAACAGCTGTGCGCGGTCGAGTCGCCGGCCGATCGCCTGGCGATCGAGAACGCCACCGGTTACCGCGGGCTGTACTTCATCCTGCAGGGCCGGTTGTCGCCGCTGGATGGCATCGGCCCGCGCGAACTCGGCCTGGATCGGCTCGGCGAACGCCTGGCCGCCGGCGAGGTCGAGGAACTGATCATCGCCACCAATGCGACGGTCGAAGGCGAGGCGACGGCGCACTACCTGGCGCAACTGGCGCGCCAGCACCGGGTGCGGCCGAGCCGGCTCACCCAGGGCATGCCGTTGGGCGGCGAGCTGGAGTACGTCGATCGCGGCACGCTGTCGTACGCGTTCGGCAGCCGCAGCGAAGTTCCGGAGTAGCCCGGCTAAGCTAGGCCTTCCCTGCAACGCGAACCGCCGCCATGACCGACACGCTTTTCGGCAAGATCCTCCGCCGCGAGATTCCCGCCACCATCGTCTATGAGGACGAGGACGTGCTGGGCTTCAAGGACATCGCGCCGCAAGCGCCGGTGCATGTGCTCTTCATCCCCAAGCATCATCCGATTCCGACCCTGGACGACGTCACCGCCGAGCAGGCGCCGCTGATCGGCAAGCTCGCCTTGGCGGCCGCCGAGTATGCGCGCCGGGAGGGTTTCGCCCAGGAGGGCTACCGCATCGTCATGAACTGCCGTGGCGATGCCGGCCAGACCGTCTACCACATCCATCTGCACCTGCTGGCCGGCACCGCGCTGGGCCATTTCGGCGCGCCGGGCGGCTGAGGTCGGCGCAAACACAGACGCCGCCCGAAGGCGGCGTCTGGCTGAACTTTTCAGGTGGGAGATCACCACCAGCCGCGATACGGGCCCCAGCGCGGACCCCACGGGTCCCACGGGCCCCAAGGCCCCCACGGACCCCAGGCATTGACCGGCACCAGTTGGACGTCGCGCACGACCGGCCACAGATAGACCACGTCGGCGGCGATCTTCGGCAACTGGTAGTCGTAGTCGCCGATGCGGGTGTTCTCGTAGCCGGCGATGGTGCCGATGAAGGTCACGTCACGGCCGGCCTCGAACACCGCCGGATCGTAGAAGCCGGCACGGCAGGCGAGGAAGCGTCCGTCGCTGGCGTCGTTGGAGTTGGTATTGGGGCGGGCGGTGGCGTTGAGCGGCCGCGAAATCATCTGGAAGCAGGTTTCGCCCGGGCCGGGCTTGGTTTCGATGATGCGACCGCCCCACCGCACCGGGGTGCCGGCCTGCTGATGCACGGTGACCGCATCACGCGGGTTGACCATGTGGAACTGCCCTTGCAGCGGTTTCGGCGCAGTGGCGCAGGCGGCCAGCGAGAGCGCCGCGAAGAGAGGTAGGACCAAACGGATGTTCATGACTCGGCTCCGGTGTTCGGGCGGTGTTGGTACAGGTCTTTGATCAGTTGTCGACGGGCGCTGTCGGCGACGGCGCCAGCGTAGCGCGCTTCGGCGAAACGCTGGCTGAGTAGGACCAGCGGCGGATCGGCAAGTTCCAGGGTCACACGGCGCGCCCATGCCAGGGCCGGTTCGTGGGGTTCGCGGGCCAGGCCGAACCGCGCGTAGCGGCGGCCGAGGCGATGCCAGGCGCGCAGCAGCGGATCGCGCTCGCGTTCGCCGCGCGCGAGTAGCCAGGCCATCCATCCCAGCGCCGCGAGCGCGAACGCGGCGAACAGGGCGATGAGCTGCGCCGGTTCCAGCCGGTCGATGCCGAAAGGGCGCAGCAGGTGTTGCTGGCGGCTGGCGTCGAAGCTCAGCACCAGGTCGTTCCAACCGCGGCGGAGCCAGTCGCCGATGTCGCCGACCCGGTACCACGCATCGGTGTTGGCCGCGGTTGCGCCCAAGCGATCCTCCAAGGTGTCGTAGATGCGCTCGGGCGCGACCGCGGCGGTGGGATCCACCCGCACCCAGCCACGCCCCTGCAGCCAGACTTCCGCCCAGGCATGGGCATCCATCCGTCGCAGCACGTAGTAGCCGCCGATCGGGTTGCGCACGCCGCCGACGTAACCGGTGACCACGCGCGCGGGAATGCCGGCGCCCCGCATCAGCACCACGAATGCCGAGCTGAAGTGTTCGCAAAAACCCTGCTTTTGGTCGAACAGGAACTCGTCGACACCGTTGTGGCCGAGCAACGGCGTGTCGAGGGTGTAGGCGAACTCGCGGTGGATCCATTCCATTGCGCGTTGCACGATCGCCGCGTCGTCCGTGCCGGCTGCCTGCCGCCATTGCTGCGCCAGGGTCAGCGTGCGCGGATTGAAACCGGGCGGCAGCGCCAGTGCCTGCGCGCGCCGCCAGGCCGGCAGCGTCGTCTCCACGTTCGAGGGTGCGGCCGATTGCAATCGCCAGCGGGTGAGGCTGGTCAAGGGAGCCAGGCTGGACAACGCGTAGTCGCGCGACAGCACGCTGCCTGGCGGCGCCTGTAACGGCAGGTCCAGCGCCACCAGTTGGCGGCGGTCGGTCGGCTCGTAGTCGATCTGGTAGTCCCAGCGCGCGCCGCCCGCTGCGGCCCGCGGCGCGTCCAGGGCCGGGGTGTCGCGGGGCGCGCGCCAGGTGCGGCCATCGAAATTCCACAACACCGGGCCGCGCCAATAACGCTGCTGCGCAGGCGGCGCGGCGCCGAAGAACTGCACGCGCATCACCGGGGTGTCGTCGGCCATCAGGTCAATCCATTCGCCCGGCGACATCGTGTCCGACAGGCCGGGGCGCGACATCGCGCGCTCCGGGATACCCCACAGGGGCGTGCCCAGGCGTGGGAACAGCCAGAACGCGACCAGCGCCAGCGGTACGCCCAGGATCGCCAGGCGAAGGATTGAGCGCGCCTGCTCGCGCCAGGACGGCGTGCCCGCGCGTGTCTCTTCGTCGGCCATCCGCTGCATGCACAGCAGCGACACCAGTACCGCGGCCAGCGCCAGTACGCTGGTCAGCGGCCCCTGGTCGAGCAGAAAGGCCGCGAACGGTGCGAACAGCGCGAAACCCAACAGGCTGCGCGCGTCGCGCAGGGTGCGCAGCTCCGAGGATTTGATCGCCAACATCGCCGCCAGCAGGGCGCAGCCGGTGTCGCGGCCCAGGCGCGCGCCGGCTTGCCAGTACACCGCGGCCAGCATCGCGGCGATCAGCAGCAACCGCAGCGATGCGGGAATCGCATGTCGCCACGACAATGCCATCGTGGCCAGCGCCGACAGCGCGAACACCACCATGAGTGCCGGTGGCAACTGCAGCAGCAGCGGCAACAGGCATAGCAAGGTCGCCGCGCCGACCCAGGCCCGGCTGCTGCGCGACAGCGTCAGTGGCTCAGACATGGGGAAGCAGCGCCAGCGCGCGCAGGCATTCGTGCCGGTGCTGCGGGCCCTTTGCAGGTCCCAGCGGCGGATGGCCGGGCAGGCTCAGGCGATAGCGCCGACCCTCGCGTTCGGCCAGGTCGACCCAACTGGCCAGGCGTGCAACCCGTCGCTCGTAGGGCAGCCCGGCCAGTGCGCGCCAGTCCAGTTGCACGTCCACGCCCACCGGTTGTTCGTATTCGCGCACCAGCAAGGTGCCGCGGCGCGCCGAATGTTTCCAGGCGATCGCGCGTCGCGCGTCGCCGCTGCGGTAAGCCCGCAGTTGATGCAACTCTTCGCCAAGCACGTGCAGGCGCGTGCCGGCGGGCGTGCCCTGGGCCACCGGCAACGGTGGCGCCTCGGCTTCGGGAGTGGGATAGACCAGCAACGGTATGTCCGGCCACAGCCACGACCACGCGCGGACCAGGCCCAGCGGCTGGGTGGTCGAGATCCGGATCCGGCCGATGTCGCGCCAGCCGCGCCGCCGCGTGGCCAGGCGCAGTTCCGCCCTCGGTGCATCGGCGTTGCCCGGTGCGCAATACGCGCTGCTGTCCTCCAACTCGATGAGCAGGCCACGCCGCGCGCGCGCGTCGCGGCTGTCCAGCGACAGGTGCAACTGCAGCGGCTGGCCGGCGGGAACCGGCTCGGCCGCGATCGCTTCCAGGCGCAGGCCGGACAACTGCAGGTGCGCCATGATCGTGCTGGCGACCGCTGCGGTGCCGAGCAGCAGGGCCAGCAGCAGGGCGGGGTTGTTGTTGTAGTTCAGCGCGCCCAGCAGCATCGCCAGCAGCAACGCGCCGACGAAGATGCCGAAGCGGGTCGGCAGCACGTAGATGCGGCGGCGGTCCAGTTGCACCGGCAGTGATTCGGGCGCACGCGGCCGCGCAAGCAGGAATGCGCGGCGCAGCCAGACCCGCCACGCAGTTTCGCTGGCCGTGTCGACTGCATCCTCGGAGCTGGATTCGGACATCGCCTGTTTCATCCCCTTGCGCAACTCAGTCCCCCATGAAGCTCGCCAAGCTGGCCGGCGTCAGTCCACCGGCACGCTGTGCAGGATCTTCTTGGCCAGGGCCGGACCGCTGATGCTCTCGGCTTCGGCGACCAGCCGATGGCCGGCGACCGCTTCGAACAGCGCCTGGATGTCTTCCGGCAATACGTGCACGCGGCCCAGCAGCAGTGCATAGGCCTTGGCCGCACGCAGCAAGGCCAGCCCGGCACGCGGCGACAGGCCCACGCGCACGCCGGCGTATTGCCGGCTACGCGTCAGCAGGGCCTGCACGTAGCCGATCAATGCCTCGCTGGCATGCACCCGCTCCACCGCTTCGCGCAACTGCAGCACCTCGCTGTCGGACAGGCAGGGCACGGCCTGCGCGATCAGATGGCGCCGATCGGTGCCGCTGAGCAGCTCGCGTTCGGACTCGGCGTTCGGATAGCCCAGGGTGAGCCGCAGCAGGAACCGGTCCAGCTGCGAATCAGGCAACGGGAACGTGCCGGACAGGTCGACCGGGTTCTGGGTGGCGATCACGAAGAACGGTTCGGGCAGCGAATGGGTCATCCCATCGAGTGTGACCTGGTGCTCGGCCATCGCTTCCAGCAGCGCACTCTGGGTGCGCGGCGGGGCGCGATTGATCTCGTCGGCCAGCAGCACCTGGGTGAAGACCGGGCCGGGATGGAACTGGAATTGCCGCGATTGCGCGTCGTAGACCGAGACGCCGAGCACATCGGCGGGTAGCAGGTCCGAGGTGAACTGTACGCGCTGGAAGCCCAGGCCCAGGCTGGAGGCCATCGCGTGGGCGAGGGTGGTCTTGCCCAGCCCGGGCAGGTCCTCGATCAGCAGATGTCCGCCAGACAGCAGCGCAACAAAGGCCAGGCGGACCTCGTGTACCTTGCCGAGCAGCAGCGAATTGACCTGTTGCTGGGCGCGACGCAACGATTCCTGCAACGCATCGGTTAGCATTTCCACAGTACGTTGTGGTGTGGACATCACATTCCCAGGGTTTGGCGGAGGCGGTGGCAGGGCAATGCAGGGAGAACAGCGCGCGCATCGCGACTTCGTGATCCTGTGGACACTGGTCACCGCAGTCAAGGTGCTCATCTCCGCGCGCCTGCCTTTGTTCGTCGACGAGGCCTTCTATTGGCAGGAGGGCCAGCACCTGGCGGCCGCCTATTCCGACCTGCCGGGAATGACCGCCTGGCTGGCGCGGCTGGGCGTGGAAATCGGCGGAGCGCACAAGTTGGCGCTGCGGTTGCCGTTCCTGGCGATCGCCTCGTTGCTGCCGTGGTTGGTCGCGCACACCGCGCGGCGCTGGTTCGGCGGTACCTGCGGCTGGCAGGCCGGTAGCCTGGTGTTGGTCATGCCGCTGTCGGCGACGCTGGGCATCCTCGCGGTGCCGGACGTGCCGATGGCGCTGGCGGCGGTGCTGTGCATGGATGCGGTCGCGCGCCTGCTACGCGAAATCGAGGCCGGCAGTGCCTTGCAGCTGGCGCTGGGGCTGGTGATCGGCGCGCTGAGCCACTACCGCTTCCTCGGCGTGATCGGCGTGGGCTTCATCGCCTTGATGTCGCTGCCGCAAGGGCGCGCGCTGTTGCGCGATTCGCGGATCTGGATGGCGCTGAGCGTGGGGCTGCTGGCATGGGCGCCGCTACTGCTGTGGAACACCGACCACGACGAGGCCGGGCTGCGCTTCCAACTGGTCGATCGCCATCCCTGGCAATTCCAGCTGGACGGGCTGTGGTTCGTGCTGATCCAGCTGCTGCTGGTGACCCCGCTGCTGGCCTGGGCGATGGCGCGGGTGGCGGGCATCGGCACCCGCGCCGGCGGCGGGTCGCGGGTGCAGTGGCGTTATTTCGGCCTGTTGGGCGGTGTATCGACGCTGGCCATCTTCGCGCTGGGTTTTTTCAGCGACAACGAGCGGATCAGTTTCCATTGGCCGTTGCCGGGCTACCTGGCGCTGCTGGTCGCCGTGCCGATGATCCTGATGCGCTGGCGGCGCTTGTGGCGGCGCGCGACCTGGGCCCTGGCGATCGTGGGGATGGTCGGTGCGTTCGGCTATTACCTCGCCGCCGCCACCCCGAGCGTGCGCGAACGCAGCGCCGGCGAGAAGTTCTATCCGCGCAATTTCGCCGGTTGGGGCGCGCTTGGCGGCGCGGTGCGCTATCAACTGGCGCAGATGCCACCTGGCAGCCGGGTGCTGGCCGGTAATTTCAAGGTCGGCGCCGAACTGGGTTTCGAGCTGGGCGATCCGGACATCGAAGTGCTGCGCGCGCCGTTGAACGAAAAACATGGCCGCAGCGCACAGCTGGCGCAGTGGGGGCTGCTGAGCGATGGCGCGCGCAACGGCGAGCGCCTGCTGGTGTTGTCGCCCAGCGACCAGCGCTACCGCGATCTGCTGCAGCGCTACCACGAGGTTTGCGACATGGTCGGGCCGCTGCCGCCGCCAGTGGTGGTGTCGACCGATCACGGCTACCAGCGCTTCCTGCTGTTCCGCCTGCCGGCGCAGCGCGCGAGCGGCCCCTGCGTGACCCCGGCGATGGCCTGGGTCGATGCGCCGCTGCCCGCCGCCAAGGTCGGCAATGTGCTGGACGTGCGCGGCTGGGCTTTCAAGGACGGCACCGGCCTGCGCGCGGTGGAGATCCTGGTCGATGGGCAGGTGCTGGCGACGGCCGAATACGGTCGCGAGCTGGACGTACGCCCGTATTGGAAAATCAGCACCGATCCCCAGCATCCACGCATCGGCTTCCAGGTCCGGGTCGACACGCATGCGCTGGCACCGGGACGGCATTGGCTGGGCCTGCGCCTGCAGGGACACGACGGCAGTGTCGAGGATTGGTGGGAGCAGCCGCTGACCGTCGTCAGGGATTGAAGCTTCCTTCACAATGGCGACCATGAACCCGCCTACCGAAGTTCTCCCGGCAGTGCTGCAAGGCCTGCGCATCGCCGTGCTGGTCCCCTGCCATGACGAAGCGGCGACGATCGCCAAGGTCGTCGCCGATTTCCGTGCGGCGCTGCCTGGCGCGGCGATCCACGTGCTGGACAACAATTCGCGCGACGGCACCGCTGCCCTGGCGCAAGCAACTGGTGCGCGCGTGCATGCGGTGCCCCTGCAAGGCAAGGGCAATGTCGTGCGGCGTGCATTCGCCGACGTGGAAGCCGACCTCTATGTGCTGGTCGATGGCGACGACACCTACGAGGCTGCCGCGGCACCGGCGCTGGCGCAGCGGTTGATCGCCGACGGACTGGACATGGTGGTCGGTGCGCGACGCGACCAGGAACAGGCCGCCTACCGCCCCGGCCACCGCATCGGCAACGTGCTGCTGACCCGTTGCGCCGGCCTGCTGTTCGGGCGCAGCTTCGAGGACATGTTGTCCGGCTACCGGGTGTTCTCGCGGCGTTATGTGAAGTCGTTCGCGGCGCACGCGCAGGGCTTCGAGACCGAAACCGAGTTGGCGGTGCATGCCCTGCAGCTGCGCATGCCGGTGGCAGAGGTGCCGACCCGCTACGGCGCGCGCCCTGACGGCTCGCAGAGCAAGCTCAACACCTGGCGCGATGGCTGGCGGATCCTCACCACCATTTTCAAGCTGTTCAAGGCCGAGCGTCCGCTGCTGTTCTTTTCGGCCGGTTTCGCGCTCTGCGCGCTGCTGTCGCTCGGCCTGGCCACACCACTGCTGCTGACCTATCTGGACACCGGCCTGGTGCCGAGGCTGCCGACCGCGGTGCTGTGCGTGGCGCTGATGCTGCTGGGCTTCCTGTTGTTGGCCTGCGGATTGATCCTGGACACCGTTACCCGCGGCCGCATCGAGGCCAAGCATCTGGCCTATCTGTCGATACCGCGCGCGGCGGCAGACCGGTGACGGCGGGTTTGCGCTTCCAACGAAAATCTTGGGCAAGGGGATGGGGATGAGTTCAGGGACGAAGCCGGCCGGCCCGGCCAGTGCCACGGCGGCACCGCGCTGGCGTCGTGCGATCGGCTGCGTGGGCGAATGGCTGCGGCGCCGCTTCGCCTTCGACTCGCGCGGCAATGTGGTCGCCGCCTGCGTCGCGGCCAGCGTGCTGTGCGGATTGTGGTCGCTATGGCGGGGCCAGGACGCGAACTGGGATCTGCGCAACTACCACCTCTACAACGGCTACGCCGCGCTGGGCGGTCGCTTGTCGCTGGACCTGGCCGCCGCGCAGTTGCAGTCCTATTTCCATCCGTTGCTGGACATCCTGCAGTACAGCCTGCTGACGGGTTGGCCCGCGCCGTTGGTCGGGTTCGCACTGGGCGCACTGCACGGATGGGTCTTCGCCTTGGTCGCGGCGATCGGCTGGCTTGTGCTGGCGGATGATCCGCGCCGCGCCACCCGCGTGCCGCTGCTCGCGCTGGCGGCGCTGGCCAGCGGCGCGTTCGTGTCGGAGCTGGGCAACACGATGGCCGACAACACCACCGCGTTGCCGGTGCTGGCGGCGTTGGCCTGCGTGTTGCGTGCCCAAGGGCGGCAGCGGACGCAGTCGCCTGGCGCCCTGCTGGCCTGGTCATTGGCCGGTGTGCTGATCGGCCTGGCGGTGGCGCTGAAGCTCACCAATGCCTTGTATGCGGGGGCGCTGGGGCTGGCGGCTTTGGCCGATGGCGGCCCGTGGCGCCGCCGATTGGCGGGCACCGTCATCATGACCGCGGTGGCGCTGCTGGTATTCGCGGCGGTCGGTGGCGCCTGGTTCTGGAAAGTCTGGCAGGCCTTCGGCAATCCGCTGTTTCCGCAATTCAACGCCTGGTTCCAGGCGCCACTGGCCGATGCGGGCGCGGTGAGCGATACGCACTTCCTGCCCAAGAGTCTTGGCCAATGGCTGGCCTGGCCGTTGCTGTTCACTGTCGGGCCGCGCCGAGTGAGCGAGATCGCGCTGCCGCAGCTGCTCTGGGCCACGCTCTATTTGTCGCTCGTCGTCGGCCTGGCGCTGAAGCTGCTGCGCCGTGCGCCCAAGGCCGTGTTGCCGGCGGCACCGGCCGGGCGGGTGCTGTTCGTATTCGTCGGCGTGGCCTACCTGTTGTGGCAATCGATGTTCAGCATCCACCGCTATCTCGTCGCCATCGAGGTGCTGGTGCCGCTGCTGCTGTGGTGGCTGTGGCCGAGATTGCTGCCCGCTAGCCTGTTGCGGGCGCGTGGGCCGGTGCTGCTGGTGTGCGTGCTGGGCGCGCTGGGCGGCGGTCGCGACTGGGGGCATGAGCCCTGGCGCGCGCAGGCCTTCGCAGTGCCTGCGCCGGCGATACCCGCGCCCGCGCACAGTGCGGTCGTGATGATGGGTGGCAATCCGCAGGGCTGGCGCATTCCCTTCCTGCCCGCCGAGGCCGCCTATCTATCGGTGGGTTCCAACTTCCCCGCTTCGCCCGCTTATTACCAGCAGGTGGCGCAGATGCTGCAGGCGCGCCCGCAGCGTTACGCCATGCTGGAGGCGGTGGTCGACCGCGGCGCTGACCGTGTGGTTCGCCTGAACGATTGGGCGCGCCGCTTCGGCTGGGACCGCCAGGCCGACTGCGCGATGTTGCGGCGGGCAGTGCGTTGGGGCGTGCGCGCGGTGCTGGACGACAGCACGCCCGGCCATTGTGTGCTGCTGCAGCGGCCGAACAAGCGGATCGACATCGCTGCCGGCGATGTCCAGCTGCGTGCCGAGGCGGCGGCGCAGCTGGCGCCGCTGGGCTGGCAGTTGGAGGAGGCCAGTTGCGAGCGTCGGCCGGCGTGGATCGGCGCGACCCTGTACCCGTATCAGTGGTGCCGGCTGCGCCCGTTGCCGTGACCGGCGATGGCGGGCGCTTCAGGGCACCTGGAAGCCCGCCTCGCGCAGCAGGCGGGCGAGGGCGATCAGCGGCAGGCCGACCAGGGCGGTGGGATCTTTCGAGTCGATGGCCTCGAACAGGCTGATCCCCAGCCCTTCGCATTTGAAGCTGCCGGCGCAGTCCAACGGGGATTCGGCCTGCAGGTAGCGCTGTATTTCATCCGCGCCCAGGGTGCGGAAGCTGACTTCGGTAAGGTCCAGCGCCTCGCCGCCGCCCGGCCCGGCCAGGCAGACCGCGGTGTGGAACTTCACACGCTGGCCCGACATCGCCGACAATTGCGCCGTTGCCGCCGAGAAGCTGCCAGGCTTGCCCAAGGGCGCGCCCGCCAGCTCGGCGACCTGGTCCGAGCCGATCGCCCAGGTCTCCGGTCCGGCCAGCGCGGCGGCCTTGGCGCGGGCCAGCCGCACGGCCAGCCGCGCCGGCGATTCGCCGTGGTGCGGGGTTTCGTCGACGTCCGGGCGCCCGGTCTCGAAGCGCAGGCCCAGGCGGGACAGCAGTTCGCGGCGATACGGCGAGGTCGAGGCAAGGATGAGGCGGGGCACGGCGGGCTCCATTCAGGCAGGCGGCGAGTCTGCGCCGCAGGGGGCGGGCCCGGCAACGTCCGGGGCCGCCATTTGACAGCGGGCGGGGCGGTCCTTAACATTCTGCGGCTTATGTCCGCAAACGTGCCCGAAACCCTGGATGCTTGGCGGATGGTCGCGGCGCGCAGGCGCTTCGACGGCAGCCTGCCGCTGTCGGCTTTGAGCCGGCTGCGCACCAGTCTGGTCGATACCGAGGGCGAGGTTCATTACTCGCTGCAGTTCGACCGGGACGACGTGATGCAGGTGCCGTACGTCGAACTGACCCTGGATACCGCGCTGCCGCTGGAGTGCCAGCGCAGCCTGCAGCGTTTCCTGCTGCCGGTGCGCGTGACCCAGCGGTTGGGGTTGATCCGCAGCGAGGCCGATGAGGACGCGCTGCCGCCGGATTACGAGGCCTTGCTGGTGCCGGACGACGGCATCGTGCGGCCGGCGGATCTGGTCGAGGACGAGTTGGTGCTGGCGGTGCCCGTGGTGCCGATGGCGCCGGGCGGCGAAACGGTACAGGCCGATTGGACTGCGACCGAGGAAGAATTGGACAAGGCGAACCCGTTCGCGGGGTTGGCCAAGTTGAAGAAGAAATGACCGCCGCTGTCGGGGCGGGTGACAGAAAGTCGAAGCGGACGCGCAGCGTCCTGTGCGACGAAACGACGAAGTAAACGAACCGAGTTTGGAGCAATCCCATGGCTGTGCAGAAATCCCGTGTTACCCCGTCCCGCCGCGGCCAGCGCCGTTCGCACGACGCCCTGAGCGCCAAGCAGCTGTCGACCGATCCGACCAGCGGCGAGATCCATCTGCGTCACCACGTGACCGCTGATGGCTACTACCGCGGCAAGAAGGTCATCGCGACCAAGGCCTCGGCGGTCCAAGAAGATTGATCCGTGATGTCCGCCATCGTGGCGGGCGGCACGCTTTCTTCCAGGGCCGCGCGGACTTGTGCGGCCCTTCGCAACAGGAAACGGTATGAGCAAGCGGATCTACTCCAGAATCGCGGGCACGGGTAGTTATTTGCCCGAGAAGGTGCTGACCAACGACGACCTGGCCAAGATCGTCGATACCAGCGACGAGTGGATCCGAACCCGTACCGGCATCACCGAGCGGCATATCGCCGCCGACGACCAGACCACCAGCGATCTGGCCTATTTCGCCGCGCTGCGTGCGATGGAGGCGGCCGGTGTCACCGCCGCCGACCTGGACATGATCGTGGTCGGCACCACCACTCCGGACCTGATCTTCCCGTCCACCGCCTGCCTGCTGCAGGCCCGGCTGGGCGCCACCGGCTGTGGCGCGCTGGATGTCAACGCGGCCTGTTCCGGCTTCGTCTATGCGCTGAGCGTGGCCGACAAGTTCGTCCGCTGCGGCGATGCGCGCACCGTCCTGGTGGTCGGCGCCGAGACCCTGACCCGCATCGTCGACTGGACCGACCGCACCACCTGCGTGCTGTTCGGCGATGGCGCCGGCGCGGTCGTGCTCAAGGCCGATGAAGAGACCGGCATCCTCAGCACCCACCTGCATGCCGACGGCAGCAAGAAGGAGCTGCTGTGGGACCCGGTGGGCGTATCGACCGGGTTCGGCGAGAACGGCCAGGGCGGCAAGATCCTGATGAAGGGCAACGACGTGTTCAAGTACGCCGTCAAGGCGTTGGACTCGGTCGTGGACGAGACCCTGGCGGCCAATGGCCTGGGCAAGCACGACCTGGACTGGCTGATCCCGCACCAGGCGAACCTGCGCATCATCGAAGCCACGGCGCGCCGGCTGGAGATGTCGATGGACCAGGTCGTGGTCACCGTAGACAAGCATGGCAACACGTCTGCCGCCTCGGTGCCGCTGGCGCTGGATGCCGCCGTCCGCTCCGGTCGCGTGCAGCGCGGCCAGTTGCTGCTGCTGGAAGCTTTCGGCGGCGGCTTCACATGGGGTTCGGCGCTGCTGCGCTATTGATGCCGCGTCGGGCGCGCGTGCGCCCGATGTCCGGCAGGCGACGACGGCGTCGCCGCTCCCCCACGGAGGTTTCAACCTATGGCCGAACCCATTGTCATCGATGGGCAACGGGCCTGGCTCAAGCAGTACGGCGACAATAGCCGTGCGCTGGCGCTGGGCGCGCTGAATCTGCTGGCGCAGCGCTTCCAGCTCGCCCCGTTGCGCCCGCCGCCGCACCACTGCGGTGATGCCGCGCGTGATATCGAGGCCCGGCGCATCGCCGAGCTGCGTGCGCAACAGGTCAACGTGCCGCAGGTGATCGGCAGCGGTCGCGCGGCGTTGCTGCTCAGTGACAACGGCCGCTCATTGGCGACTTGCCTGCGCGAGGCCGACGACGGCGTGCGCGATGCGCTGGTCCGCGCGGCGCTGGAAGCCATTGCGCGCGGCCACGCACAGGGCGCCTATTTCGGCCAGCCACTGCCTCGCAACATGACCTACGACGGCCAGTCGATCGGCTTCATCGACTTCGAGGAAGATCCGCTCGAAGTGATGGACCTGGCGCAGGCGCAGGCGCGCGACTGGCTGATGTTCGGCTACGGGGTGGCGAAGTACTACGGCCATCGCCCGTCCGTACTGCAGGCCTTGATGAGCGAGGCGCTGGTGTCGGAGTGCGTGCCGGTGCTGGAGCAGGCCCATGCGGTGACCGGCCGGCTGCAGCCGATGGCCAGGTTCCTGCGCCTGGGGCGCATGGCGCAGGCGTTGGCGCATTCGATCCTGGTCATCCACGCCGCCACCACGTTCGGCGTACTGGCGGTTGCGCTGCTGTGCATGGACTGGTTCGCGGACGGACACCTGGACCTGCTCGACCTTTTCGTCTGAAAGCATCGCGCTTGCGCGATGACCCACCGATGCCGATCGATTGTGGGTGCCGGCCATACCTTTGCATACGCGCCAGTACAGACGCTGGGCCGTTTTCACCCGTATCATCGCCGCTCGTTTTTGGCAGATCCCCCTCCAGCTCGTGACCGAATCCACACTTGCTTTCGTGTTCCCAGGCCAGGGCTCGCAGTCGCTGGGCATGCTGGCCGAACTGGCCGAGCTGCACCCGCAGGTCCGCGAGACCTTCGTCGAAGCGTCCGACGGCGCTGGCGTGGATCTGTGGGCGCTGTCGCAAGGCGGCCCGGAAGAAATGCTCAACCGCACCGAGTACACCCAGCCGGCACTGCTGGCCGCGGGCGTGGCGCTGTGGCGGCTGTGGGCGGCCCGCGGTGGCGCCCGTCCGGCGCTGCTGGCCGGCCATAGCCTGGGTGAGTATTCGGCGCTGGTCGCCGCCGGCGCGCTGAGCCTGCGCGAGGGTGCGCACCTGGTGCGCCTGCGCGGGCAGCTGATGCAGGAGGCCGCCCCGGCGGGTGTCGGTGCCATGGCCGCGGTGCTCGGCGCCGAAGACGCCGTGGTCGCCGAGGTCTGCGCGCAGGCCGCGGGCAGCCAGGTGGTGGTGCCGGCCAATTTCAATTCGCCGGGCCAGATCGTGATCGGCGGCGATGCCGAGGCGGTGGACCGGGCGATCGCGCTGCTGGCCGAGCGCGGCGTGCGCAAGGCCGTGAAACTGGCGGTCAGCGTGCCGTCGCATACGCCGCTGATGCGCGAAGCCGCCAACCGCTTGGCCGAGACGATGGCCGGGCTGGACTGGCGCACGCCGCAGATCCCGGTCGTGCAGAACGTCGATGCGCGTGTGCATGAAGGCACCGCGGCGATCCGCCAGGCGCTGGTCGAACAGCTCTACCTGCCGGTGCAGTGGACCGCCTGCGTGCAGGCGCTGGCCGCGCGCGGCGTGGTGCGGGTGGCCGAATGCGGCCCCGGCAAGGTGTTGAGCGGCCTGGTCAAACGCATCGACAAATCGCTTGAGGCGCGTGCGCTGGCGACGCCGGGCGAGTTCGAGTCCGCGCTGGCCGACTGGACCTCCTGAACCCATCCGCGGCCGCCTCGTGCGGTCGCCCATGGCGGCATGGCGTCCGCCTCCATTGAGGACATCAAGATGAGCAAGCCCCTGCAGGGAGAGATCGCGCTGGTCACCGGCGCCAGCCGCGGCATCGGCGCGGCGATCGCCGACGAACTGGCTGCGCTCGGTGCGACCGTGATCGGCACGGCGACCTCGGCCAGCGGCGCGCAGGCGATCGGCGAGCGCATGGCGGCCGCAGGCGGCCATGGCCGCGAGCTCAACGTCACCGACGCAGCGGCCATCGATGCGCTGGTCGAGGCGATCGGCAAGGAATTCGGGCCGGTCTCGATCCTGGTCAACAACGCCGGCATCACCCGCGACAATCTGCTGATGCGGATGAAGGACGAGGACTGGCAGGCGATCCTGGATACCAACCTGAGCAGCGTCTACCGCACGTCCAAGGCGGTGATGCGCGGGATGATGAAGGCGCGCAAGGGCCGCATCATCAACATCGCTTCGGTGATCGGGGTGACCGGCAATGCCGGCCAGGCCAACTACGCCGCCGCCAAGGCCGGCATCATCGGCTTCTCCAAGTCGCTGGCCAAGGAGATCGGTTCGCGCGGGGTCACGGTGAATGTCGTGGCGCCGGGTTTCATCGACACCGACATGACGCGCGCGCTGCCGGAAGAATCGCGCACCGCGCTGCTGGACCAGATCGCGCTCGGCCGCCTCGGCGAGCCGGCCGACATCGCACGCGCGGTGGCGTTCCTGGCCGGACCTTCGGCCAGCTACATCACCGGCGAGACCCTGCACGTCAACGGCGGCATGTACATGCCCTGAGGCGTGCGGCGCAGGGACGCGCCTAAGTGGTTGAACGAACGGGGTTTATGTCGCAATGCAAGGCCCCGGCGGTTTCCACTACACTATCCAACGCGGCCATCGCAGCCCGATGGCGTTTTTTGAACCACCACTACTCCATCTGGAGCGATATCCAATGAGCACCATCGAAGAACGCGTCAAGAAAATCGTCGTCGAACAGCTTGGCGTCAAGGAAGAGGAAGTCACCAACAGCGCATCG
>Ga0160434_100138_pt1 | contig 38947 bp, 23 predicted proteins | sample HID1973I_E0MG_FD_108273 | JGI IMG/M metagenome (GOLD analysis project Ga0160434, IMG submission 108273) | Enriched mosquito-associated microbial communities from UW Madison campus, WI, USA - HID1973I_E0 MG | ecosystem: Host-associated > Arthropoda: Insects > Digestive system > Unclassified ... | reverse complement strand
GGCGAAGCCGCGGCCCTGTTCGCCGGCCCGGGCGGCTTCCACGGCCGCATTGAGCGCCAGGATGTTGGTCTGGAAGGCGATGCCGTCGATGACCGAGATGATGTCGGCGATCTTGCGCGAGGAGGCCTGGATGTCGGCCATGGTGGTGACGACCTGGCCGACGACCTGGCCGCCCTGCGAGGCGACGGACGCGGCGCCGATGGCGAGCTGGTTGGCCTGGCGGGCGTGGTCGGCGTTCTGCTTGACGGTGGAGGTGAGCTCCTCCATCGAGGCGGCGGTTTCTTCCAGGTTGGCGGCCTGCTGCTCGGTACGGCGCGAGAGGTCGTTGTTGCCCGAGGCGATCTCGGTGGAGGCGGTGGAGATGGCGGCCGAGGCGCCCTGGATGCGGGAAACGATCGAAGTGAGCTGGCCGACGGTGGCATTGGCGTCGTCGCGCATCCGGGCGAACACACCGTGGAAGTCGCCTTCCATCCGCGTGGTCAGGTCGCCATCGGCGACCGCCTTGAGCAGAGAGGACACCTCGTCGAGGTTGCCGTCGGTGGTTTCCATCAGGCCGTTCAAGCCGGCGACCATGGCGCGGAAGTCGTGCTGGTAGGCATCCACGTCGCCGCGCTGGGAGAAGTCGCCCGCGGCGGCGGCGCCGGCCAGGCGCTTGATCTCGTTGTTGATCGCCGACAGGTTGCGCTTGCACATGTCCATGGCGTCGGTGATCACCGCCTTCTCGCCGGGCAGCCGATCCATGTCGATGGACAGGTCGCCCACCGCGTAATGCCGCATCACGTCCACTGCGCGCATCTTCACGCCGATGTGCTGGGCAACCAGGTTGTTGGTGTCGCGCACCATGCGGCCGTAATCGCCGGGAAAGCCGCTGTCGTCGATGCGGAAGCTGATCTGGCCTTCGTCATGGCGCACGGTCATCTCGGCCTGCGCGGCGATCACCGCCTTGACCTTGTCCTGCATCGCGCGCATCGAGAGCAGCAACTGGCCGCTTTCGTCGCGGCTGTCGGCGACGATGCTGTTGTCCAGGCGGCCCTGGGCGATGTCGCCGGCCACGCGGGTGGCGCGCTGCAGCGGGCGGGAGATCATGCGGGCGATGACCCAGCCCAGCAGGCCGGCCAGCACCGCCAGTGCGCCTATGCCGGCCCAGATGGCGGCCACGGTGCGCGCGTGCGCGGTTTCAGCGGCCTTCACCTGCTGGTCCAGTCCGGCCACGTTGAACTCGATCAGCGTCTTGAGTGCGCCGGCGAACTCGCGCCGCGCCGTGCGAGAAGCGTCATCGGAGATCTGCGCGGCGGTAACGAAGTCGTCGGCGGCAATGGCCTGGGCAATGAGCTCGTGCGCCTCGAAGTACGCCTTGCGTCCGGCGGCGACCTTGTCGTACAGCGCCAGTTCGGCGGGGCTGGAGGCGGCCTCGATCGCGTTGTAGGCCGCTTCTGCTTCCTCGATCCTGGCGCGTGCATCGGCCAGGCGCTTGTCGTAGTCGGCCAGTTCCTCCGCCTGCCCCTGCCGGCCCAGCTGGGCCAGTTCGTAGGTGCGGTATTCGTTGACCACCGAAAGCATCTCGCCCAGATGGACGACGGCGGGCATCCAGTTGCTGCTGGTTTCCTTGATCTGCTCGTTGGCGTTGGCCAGGCGCAGCAGCGCGAACAGGCCCAGGGCAACGGTCATGGCCGTGGTCGCGGTGAAAGCCAAGGCGAGCTTGCGCGAGATGGGAAGGTCGTAAAACCACTTCATGTCGATGTCTCGTAGGTGGCGACGCACCGCGGGGCGGGCGGGCACGGAGTGGTTCCGTGCATCCGGGATAGCGGCGTTGTGCGCAGCGACTTGACAGGGAAATTCTGAACGTGCTTTCGCACCGTTCAGCTACTTCCTTTCGGCCGGGACACGCCGCAGGCGCGATCTTCCAGTGCGGCTCGCACGCGGTCGATCAGCGGAAATGCGCATGCGCACGGGCATGCCCATGCGCATCGAATGATCAGCGATGGAATGGGCGCGCGATGGCTGGAGCCAGTACGCGCCGCGAGGTGTCGCAGCCGCCGGATCAGGCCGCCTGTGGCAACTGCTGGCGCAAGCGGATCAGGCCGCCGACATCGACGATCAGTGCGACCCGGCCATCGCCCAGGATGGTCGCACCGGAGATGCCGGGCACGCGCCGGTAATTGCGCTCGAGGTTCTTGACCACGACCTGCTGCTGGCCGACCAGCTCTTCCACTTCCAGCGCCAGCTTCTGCCCGTCGCCTTCCACCACCACCACCAGCGGCTCGGCGCCGGCGTCGCGGAAGCCGTAATGGCCAGACAGCGACAGCAGTGGCAGGTACTCGCCGCGCACGCGCAGCACGCGGCCATCGCCGGCCACGGTGCGGATGTCCTCGGCCTTGGGTTGCAGCGCTTCCAGGACGTGGTTGAGCGGCAGGATCAGGATCTCCCCGCCGGTGGACACGACCATGCCGTCCAGGATCGCCAGGGTCAGCGGCAGGCGGATCACCACGCGGGTGCCGCGGCCGGCGCCGCTTTCCAGCTGGACTTCGCCGCCAAGGGCCTGGATGTTCTTGCGCACCACGTCCATGCCCACGCCGCGGCCGGACAGGTCGGTGACCTGGTCGGCGGTGGAGAATCCGGCCTGGAAGATGAGGTCCCAGACCTGCGTGTCGGTGGGATTTTCCGGGACCTGCAGGCCGCGCTCGTGCGCCTTGGCCAGGATCTTTTCGCGATTGAGCCCGCGACCGTCGTCGGAAACCTCGATGACGATGTGTCCGCCCTGGTGCGAGGCGGCCAGGGTGATCGTGCCGGTTTCGTCCTTGCCCGCCGCGCGCCGCGTCTCCGGCGATTCCAGACCATGGTCGATCGAGTTGCGAACCAGATGGACCAGCGGGTCGGCGATCTTCTCGATCAGTCCCTTGTCCAGCTCGGTGCTCTCGCCGATGGTGCGCAGGCGGACCTGCTTGCCCAGTCGCGCCGACAGGTCGCGCACCAGTCGCGGGAAGCGGCGGAACACCGCATCCACCGGCAGCATGCGCACGCCGATCACCGCTTCCTGCAGGTCGCGGGTATTGCGTTCGAGCAGTTCAAGGCCGGCGGTCAGCTGTTCGGCCAGCGCCGCGTCCAGGCCGCCGCTGACCTGCTTGAGCATGGCCTGGGTGATGACCAGCTCGCCGACCAGGTTGATCAGCGCGTCGACCTTGTCGACGCTGACACGGATCGAAGTTTCGGCTTCGTTGGTGGCAGCCGCGGCAGGCGCGCCTGCGGTGGCAGCCGAAGTGGCCGAGGCGGCGGAAGTGACCGCCACGACCGGCGCGGTGGCAACCGCGGCGGCCGCGACGGTCGATTGCGGCTGGATGTCCAGCTCGCAGTCGTCCACCACCCAGGCGAACACATCGTCGATGGCGCTACGCGGAACCTTGGCGTGCAGGCCCAGGTCCCACGCGATGCATGCTTCCAGCGGATCGAGCTGGGCGAAGGCGGGCAGGCGATCGAGTTTTGCGGCCACCTGCAGCGTCCCCAGGTGCTCGAGCTCGCGCAGGATGCGCAGCGGATCGTTGCCGCTCATGAACAGCGATGGCGCTGGGGTGAAGGCGATGTCCCAGCCTTCCGGTTCCGGCGTGGTTGCCGCATCGGCCTGCGCGGCATCGGCGCTGGCGCCCAGTTCGTGTTCCAGGCGGGCATGCACGCCGGCCACTGCGGCCGGATCGGCCGGCTTGCCCAGTTCGGCTTCGGCCAGCAGGGCGCGCAGCACGTCGACCGAACCGAGCATCGCATCGACCGCGCTTGCCGCCAGCGCGCGCTTGCCGCCGCGCACTTCGTCCAGCAGCGTTTCCAGCACATGCGTCAGCGCGGCCATCTTGCCGAAGCCGAACGTGGCCGCGCCGCCCTTGATCGAGTGCGCGGCGCGGAACACCGAGTTCACCACTTCCGGATCCAGGCTGCCGCCTTCCAACGCGAGCAGGCCGGACTCCATTGCATCCAGGCCCTCGCGGCTTTCCTCGAAGTAGGTGGCGTGGAAGCGTTGCAGGTCCATGCTCATGGCGACGCGGCTCGTGGTGTCAGGAAGGGCGGGGTGGATCAGCCGAGGACTTTCTGGACCGTGGCGACCAGTTGCTCGGGATTGAACGGCTTGACCAGCCAGCCGGTCGCGCCGGCGGCCTTGCCTTCGGCCTTCTTGTCGGCGGCCGATTCGGTGGTCAGCATCAACATCGGGGTGAAGCGGTAATCGGGCAGGCTGCGCAGTGCGCGGATCAGCGAAATGCCGTCCATGTTCGGCATGTTCACGTCGGTGACCACCGCGTTGAAGCGCTGGCCCTGCTGGGCACGGCCCAGGGCGACCTGGCCGTCCTCGGCCTCCTCCACGGCGAAACCGGCCGAACTGAGGGCGAAAGAGACCATCTGGCGCATCGACGCCGAATCGTCCACTACCAGAATGCGTGCGCTCATGCGGCGTTCTCCACGGGTTGCTTCGTTTCCCGTCCGTCGACGGTGGTTTCGTTGTTGGCCAGGCCCAGCTGTCCGGCCAGGCCGAGCAGTCGCGCTGCGTCTCGCAACGCATCGCTGCAGCCGGACAGTTCGGTGCTATGGCCCTGTTCGCCGCGGCTGCGGAAGAAGGCGCACAGCACCTGCATGGCCGCCGTATGCACGCGACGCACCGCGCCGCCGTCCAGCGATACGGCCGGTTCGTCCAGATGCGCCGCCAGGCGCGTTTTGAGCTCGGCGCTGGCCTCGATGCCGAGGTCTTCGCCCAGGGACACGGTGTTCATCGCGTCTCCGCAATCGGGTTCGGGTTTGGTAGCGGCCGGCATGCGCCGGTCTTTAATTCGCGCCGGCACCGGAGGGCACCAGCAGGCGTGAGGCGTCGAGCAGGACCACCGGATCGCCGGACTGGCGGGCCACGCCGCGGAACAGATCGCTGTGGATGCGGCCGGCGCGGGTGCGCTCGGGCGCTTCGATGTGCTGGTCGCTCAGGTTGACCACGTCCTCGACCGCCGACACGCGCAGGCCCAGGGTCTCGCCTTTTTCTTCCAGCACGACAATACGCGTGGCCGCGGTGGCCGGCTGCGATACCTGGCCCAGGTGCACGCCCAGATCCATCACCGGCACCACCTGGCCGCGCAGGTTCATCACCCCGAGCATGGCCGGCGGCGTGCCGCGCAAGGGCAGCAGCGGCGTGGGCAGTACCACTTCCTGGACCTTCAGCAGCTCAAGACCGTAGGCCTGCTGGGCGCAGCGCAGGCGCAGCCAGCGCGAGGCACGGTCGGCGGCGCGGCGGTGCGGAATCGCAGGCTCCTGCGGTTCCAGCGCCGACAGGGCCGGTGCCGGAGCAGGGCGGGCCAGGGCAGGCAGGGCAGACGCAGCCGATTGCGGCGGCGGCGTCGGGCGCGCGACCGGCGCAGGCGCCAGGACAGCCGCGGCCGCAGCGGCAGCGGGCTGCACGGTCGCGACAGGCGCGGTGTCCAGCAGGCCGTCGAGATATTCGTCCAGGACCGCCACCACGCTCACGCGGCACGCTCCAGCGGTTCGGCATCGCTGTCCAGGATCCAGTCCAGTGCGCGCCGGTAGCTGGACAGGGCGCGTCCGGGGTAGCTGCCGTCCTCGACGCCGGGCTGCACCAGCAGCTCGGCATTGCACAGGCGCGTGTCGACCGGGATCGCGTCTTCCCAGACGCGCTCGCCGTGGTCTTCCTGCATCTTCTTCAGCGCGTCCTGGCCCGCGCGCGTGCGCCGGTCGTACAGGGTCGGCACGACCGATACCGGCAGCGGACGGCGGCGCGAGCGCTCGACCATCTCGGCGGTGCGGCGCATGCCGGCCAGGCCGTGCAGCGCCAGCGGTTCGGCCTGCGTCGGGATGACCACGCGGTCGGCGGCGGCCAGCGCGTTGATCATCAGCAGGCCCAGGGTCGGCGGGCAGTCGAGCAGGACGTAATCATGCTGGCCGCTGTGCCGGGTCAGCGCCTGCGACAGGGCCAGGCCCAGGCCGGGCTGGTTGGCGCTGCGCCTTTCCAGGGTGGCCAGCGCGGTCTGCGCGCAGACGTAGGACAGGTGTTCGATCGCGCTGGTGCGCGCCAGTGCCGCCAGCGGCTGCGGCGGGGTGGCGAACAGCTCCAGCACGCCTTCGGGCGCCGGATCGGAGGCCACGCCGAAGGCGCGGGTCAGGGATGAATGAGGGTCCAGGTCGACCAGCAGCACGCGCTGGCCGCGCTGGGCCAGGCCGCGGCCCAGGGCCAGGGTGGTGGTGGTCTTGCCCACGCCGCCTTTCTGGTTGGCGATCGCCCACACGCGCATCGGTCTGATCCTCGTCCTAGGGATTGGCGCCGACCGCCACGCTGCCGGCGCCGGCAGCTGGCGGTGCGTCCACAGCCGTTATCGGCATGGAAGCGGCGGTCTTGACCGCATCGTCCGGTGCGGCGTCATCGTCGGGGCCGGCCAGCACGATCAGCACCACGCGCCGGTTGCGATTGCGGCCTTCCTCGGTGAGGTTGTCCGCACGCGGCCGGTACTGGCCGTAGCCGACCATCGCCAGCCGTTCCTGGGCCACGCCCTGCCCGGCGAACAGATGCACCACGCTGGCCGCGCGGGCGGCCGACAGTTCCCAGTTGGAGGGGAACTGCGAGGTACTGATCGGCTGGTCGTCGGTATAGCCCTCCACCCGCACCGGGTTGGGCGTGTCGTGCAGCACCGCGGCCAGCTTGGACAGCACCGCGCGCGCGGACATGTCCAGCGCTGAGGAGCCGGTGTCGAACAGGATGTCGCTGTTGATCTCGACCTCGAGCCACAGCTCCGAGCGCTTGATCGTGATCAGCTTGGCGTCCACCAGCGAGGACAGCGCCGTTTCGATCTGGTCGGCGATGGTGCCCAGCTGGCGCTGCGCCCGCTGCACGGCCGCGCCGTTGGTCACGTCCATCGGCTGGCCGGTGCGCATGTGCGAGGCCAGCGACGGCAGCAGGGTCGGATTGGGGGCGGGCGAGGGCGCCGAGGGCCCTTCCTTGGCGCCGGACTTGATCGGCGAGGGGCGGTCGTAGTCCGAGCCCTGCTGCTGGTGGTTGCCCACCTGCACCGGATTGATCGTGCGCGGCGCGCCGCCGAAGGCCGCGGTCAGCGCGTCGGCCATGACCCGGTACTTGCCCTCGTTGAGCGAGGAGATCGCGTACATGACCACGAAGAAGGCCAGCAGCAATGTCATCAGGTCGGCGTAGGGGATCGCCCAGGCCTCGTGGTTGCCGTGTTCCTCGTGTTTTTTCCGGCGCGCCATCGTGCCGGCCTCAGTGCAGGAAGCCGGCGAGCTTGGATTCGATGTTGCGCGGATTCTCGCCCTGGGCAATGGCGATCAATCCCTCGATGATCATCTCCCGCTCGCCGGTGCGCCGGGCGATCACGCTCTTGAGCTTGGAGGCCACCGGCAGGAAGAACAGGTTGGCCGAGGCGATGCCGTAGATGGTCGCGGTGAACGCGGCGGCGATGCCGTGGCCGAGCTTGCTCGGGTCGGCCAGGTTCTTCATCACCGCGATCAGGCCGAACACCGCGCCGATGATGCCCAGCGTCGGTGCGTAGATGCCCATGCCCTCGAACACCTTGGCTGCGGCCAGGTCCTGGTGCTCCTGGCCGTCCAGGTCGATCTCCAGCATGTGCCGGATCTGCTCCGGTTCCACGCCGTCGACCAGCATCTGCAGGCCCTTCTTCAGGAACGGGTCGTTCTGTTCGGCCACCTGCTGCTCCAGGCCGAGCAGGCCCTGGCGGCGGGCGATGTTGCTCCAGTCCAGGATCTGCGCCATCAGCGCTTCGCGATCGGCGGCCGGCGGCTTGAGGATCCAGCCGGCGATGCGCAGCGCCCGCTTGAAAACCGTGGGCGGGGTGTGCACGAAGATCGCGGCGATGGTGCCGACGATCACGATCACGAATGCGGCCGATGACCACAGCGAGCTGAGGCCGGCGCCCTTGAGGATGCTGCCGCCGACCAGTGCCACCAGTGCCAACAGCAGACCGACGAGGCTTAGGATGTCCATGGTCCCGCTATCGGCATGCCAGCGCGGGACTTGAGCAGCAGCGCGGCGGTACCCTTGTCGCAGGGCGCTCCGGCCGGAGCGGCCGGGCTTCAGGGAGAGTGCCATGGATGCGGAACTGCGTTGCCAGTGCGGACAGGTGCGGGGGCAGGTGGATCTGGCCCGCGCCCATGCCCGCGCCATCTGCTATTGCCGGGACTGCCAGGCCTTCGCCCGATTCGTCGGCCAGCCCGGCTCGCTGGATGCCAATGGCGGTACGGACATCGTGGCGATGGAGCCCGACGGCGTGCGCATCACCGCCGGCCTGGAGCACGTGGCCTGCATGTCGATGAGCCCGCGCGGCCTGCTGCGCTGGTACGCGGCCTGCTGCCGCACGCCGCTGGCCAATACCTCGCGCGATGCCAAGCTCTACTACACCGGCGTGGTCTCCCGTTGCCTGGACGCCGGGCCGGGTGGACTGGATGCCGCGCTCGGCCCGGCTGACCAGCTGGTCGCCAACACTGCGTCGGCGACCGGACCGGTGAAGCCGGCGCGACTGCGATTCCTGTTGGGTGGATTGCGCATCTTCGGGCCGGCCCTGTTTGCGCGCCTGCGCGGCGAGCGCGCCGGTGCGCCGTTCTTCGATGCGCAGGGGCGGCCGGTGCGCGAGCCGGAAGTCATCAGTCGCGAACAGCGCATCGCCTTGCAGCAGGGCTGATCGCGTCGCCTGCGCTCAGGCTGGCCGCGCGGTGCGTTCCTTCAACCAGCGCGCCGCGCCGTGGCCGGCACGCAGGCCGCTGGCGAACGAGGCGGTGAGCAGGTAGCCGCCGGTCGGGGCTTCCCAATCGAGCATTTCGCCGGCGCAGAACACGCCGGGCAGCGATTCCAGCATCAGGTCGCGGTCCAGCGTTTCCAGGCGCACGCCGCCGCCGCTGCTTATCGCCTCGGCGATGGGACGCGGACGCTGCAGCACCAGCGGCAGGCGCTTGAGCGTGGCGGCGATGCGGTCGGTGTCCGCCAGTCCATCGGCGCCGAGCACTTCGCGCAGCAGCGCGGCCTTGACGCCCTCCACGCCGGCCTGCCGGCGCAGGTGCTCGCTGACGCTGCGGCCACCGCGCGGACGGGCCAGTTCGCGGCGCAGCCGCTCCAGATCGCGGCCGGGGACCAGGTCCAGCCATAGCGTGGTATGGCCATCGCGGGCGATGGCTTCGCGCAGTGGCACCGACAGCGCATAGACCAGGCTGCCTTCGATGCCGGTGGCGGTGGCCACGCATTCGCCCTGCAGCGCGTGTTCCTTGCCGTCGAGGTCGAGCCAGTGCGCGATGACCGGCTTGAGTGGCGCGCCGGCATGGCGGGTGGCGAAGTGCATGCTCCAGTCGATGTCGAAGCCGCAGTTGCTGGGCAGCAGCGGCGCCACATCCACGCCGCGATCGGCCAGCACCGGTGCCCAGGCGCCGTCCGAGCCCAGTTGCGGCCAGCTGCCGCCACCCAGCGCGAGCACCGTCGCATCGGCGATCACCTGGCGCTCGCCGTCGGGTGTATCGAAGCGCAGCGCCGTGCCGCCATCGTCCCAGCCCAGCCAACGGTGCTGGACGTGGAAGCGCACGCCCTGGTCCTTCAACCGCCGCACCCAGCCGCGCAGCAGCGGGGCGGCCTTGCGGTCCAGCGGGAACACGCGGTCCGAGGTGCCCACGTAGGTCTCCACGCCCAGCTCGCGTGCCCAGGCGCGCAGGTCGTCGGCACCGAAGTCGCCCAGCCACTGGCTGACCTCGGTTTCGCGCACGCCGTATCGTTGGGCAAAGGCGGGCATGGGTTCGGCATGGGTGAGGTTGAGCCCGCCCTTGCCGGCGATCAGGAATTTGCGTCCGACCGAGCCCTTGCCCTCGAACAGGTCCACTTCCACGCCGGCGGCGCGGGCGACCTCGGCGGCCATCAGTCCGGCCGGGCCTCCGCCGATGATGGCCAGGCCGGGCAGCAGTGTCGGGGAGTCGGACGCGGTCATGGCGTCAGTGCGGCTTCACGTCCAGCAGTTCGACCTCGAACACCAGCGAGGCATTGGGCGGGATCACCCCGCCGGCGCCGGCGCGACCGTAGCCGTAAGCGGACGGGATCATCAGGGTGCGCTTGCCGCCGACCTGCATGCCGGCCACGCCCTCGTCCCAGCCGCGGATCACCTGGCCGGCGCCGAGCAGGAACGTGAACGGCTCGTTGCGGTCGCGCGAACTGTCGAACTTCTCGCCGCGCTTGTCCGCAGCATTCTGGTCGTAGAGCCAGCCGGTGTAGTGCACTGTGACGTCGCTGCCGGAGGTGGCCATGGCACCGGTGCCTACCAGGTCTTCGATGCGCTGCAGTTCGGCGACGCTGCCTCCCGGTGGAATGGTGTCCGATCCGTTGCACGCGGCCAGCAGCAGGGTGGCAAGCAGGAAGAGCAGGGAGGTGAGGCGGCGCATCGCAGGCAGGTCCGTTCGCGGGGGCGGCAAGGGTAACCGATGGCGGTCGCCAACCCGCCGGCGGCTATCATGCGCCCATGGCAAAACTGATCTTTTCCCTGCGCAACGTGCCCGACGATGAAGCCGAGGAGGTCCGCCGGCTGCTGACCGAGCACGGCTTCGACTGGTACGAGACCAGCCCCGGGCCCTGGGGCATCTCCAGTGCCGCGCTGTGGCTGCGCCACGCATCCGCCCACCCGCAGGCGCGAGCCCTGCTCGACGGCTACCAGCGCGATCGACGCGAGCAGGCCCACGAGCACGAGCGCCTGCACGGCCGGCAGACCTTCCTGGAGCTGCTGCGCGAGCGTCCGGGCTACGTGCTGCCGCGGTTGCTGGCGATGGCCGCCCTCATCGCGCTGGTGCTGGCCTTGCCCTGGCTGCTGCTGCGCTGAACCCCGCGCGGCAGGCCGCCGGTGGCCCGCCGGTCAGGTCCGCACCGGGCCGGGCGCCTACAATGCGCGCCATGCTCAATGTCGCCGCCTACCATTTCGCCCCGATCGACGATCCCCATGCGCTGGCCGACCGCCTGCGCGAAGCCGCCGGGGCGGCCGACCTGAAGGGTACGATCCTGGTCGCCGGCGAGGGCATCAACCTGTTCCTGGCCGGCGAAGACGCGGCCGTGAGCGGCCTGATGGACCTGCTGCTGGCCGATCCGCGCCTGGCCGGAATGCAGGCCAAATACAGCCACAGCGATCGGCAGCCGTTCGGCCAGCTCAAGGTCAAGGTCAAGCCGGAAATCATCCGTTTCAACGACGCCCAGGCCACGCCGCTGGCGGCCGGCGAACGCGCCCCGGCGGTCGATCCGCCGACCCTGGCGCGCTGGCTGGCGCAGGGCGGTCGCGACGACCAGGGCCGGCCGGTGGTGTTGCTGGATACGCGCAATGCGCAGGAAGTGGAGTTCGGCACCTTCACCGGCGCGCTGACCCTGCCGATCAACCGCTTCACCGAATTGCCCGACGCGCTCGCCCCGCATCGTCCCTCGCTGCGCGATGCGACGGTGGTCAGCTTCTGCACCGGCGGCATCCGCTGCGAGAAGGCCGCGCTGTGGATGCGCCAGGACGGCATGGACAACGTGTGGCAGCTGGACGGCGGCATCCTGGGCTATTTCGAGCAGGTCGGCGGTGCCGGTTACGAGGGGAGCTGCTTCGTGTTCGACGAGCGGGTTGCGCTGGATCCGCAGCTGCGACCGCTGGCCGACTGAGGTCGGCGGGCCGTCCGGCATGAGGCCGACATGGCCGCCGGAAGTTTTTTTTAACGGGAGGCTTGCACGTTCCCGAAAGGCTGCATACAATTTCGCTCCTCAGCTCGTGGGGCCATAGCTCAGCTGGGAGAGCGCTTGCATGGCATGCAAGAGGTCGCCGGTTCGATCCCGGCTGGCTCCACCAACTCCTCGTCGCATTGGTACTGCGGCAGGAGGGGCAAAAGGTTCAAGTCCCCATCGTCTAGAGGCCTAGGACATTACCCTTTCACGGTAGCGACCGGGGTTCGAATCCCCGTGGGGACGCCAAACAAGCAAACGGGCCCGCAGCGATGCGGGCCCGTTTGCTTTTATGCGTCCGTGCGCCTGTGTGGCTTATCCGGCGTCTGCCGGACGCGTCGGGGCGTCAGCTCTGCTGGCGATGCGGCTCGTCCTTCGGACGCTGCTGCGATTTGTCGCCCTTCTTCTGCTGATCCGGATCCTGCCACTGCTGCTGTTGCTTGCTGCCCGGGTCCGGCTCGCGCGGAGTCTGGTTCTGGCGGTTCGGATCGTTCGGGTTTTTCTGGTTGCCCATGATCGTCATGTCCGATCGAGCGGTCGACATTGACCGCACGTGCAGGCTAGGGCGAGCCGGGTAAAACGCAGGTGGACCATTCGCTAGCGCGAGGTGATGCGTTCATCTGCAGCGCTGGTTTGCGCTGAAGCGTTTATCGCGTTCGCAAAAACTTCAGCTTTCGTGCCCGACGCTGAACGGACGTTCATGCACGCTGCCTGATGCCGACGCTGTAACGCCCCGTCGCGTTGGCGCGCTTGTGGCGTACCGTCAGCCAATACTGGCCCGGTTGCAGCTTGCGCACGATGCGCGCGTTGAGGCCGCGACCGCGGTCGTCGTCCCAGGCCAGCACCGCGCCGCGATCGTCCGGGCCGTGCAGGGTGAGCACGGTATCGGTCGGTCCTTCGGTGGTGATGATGAAGGTCGCCGCGGTAGCCACCTTGAAGTGGAAGCTGTCGACCTCGCCGGCCACGGCCAGATCGGTCTCCGCCCGGGCGCCGCCGATCTGCAGCTCCTGCATCGCCGGCGCGTTGCGCGGGTATTGGCGCTTCATGAACTCGATATCGGTGTCGGAGAACTCGGTGTTCCAGCCGATCGCGTAGGAGCCGACGGTCAGCGAGTCGGGCACCGCGTACTGCATGATCGAGGTCGGATCGAAGGCGCTGTGGTTGGTGCTGTCCTCGTCGTAGACCTGGAAGATGTTGAAGTCGACGTCGTCGCGGTCCCAGCCCTGTTGCGCGTAGTAGGTGTACACCTTGGGGCGGTCCCAGGGGATCTTGCCGGACGCGGCCGGGTTCTGGTGCTCATGGATCATGCCCAGCGCGTGGCCGAATTCGTGGCGCACCACGCGCTGGTATTCGCGCAGCGCGGTGTCCGGCTCAAGCCAGCCGTAATTCATCGTCGCCTCCGATGCCGGTACGGTCAGCGCATCGGTGCCTACCGTCGACCAGGAGAATCCCTCCTCGGCGAAGCTGATCCGGATCTGTGCCGGACCGCTGTCGACGAACTGCAGTTGCAGGTTCGCCAGCGCTTCCCATTCCTTGGCGATATCGCGCACGCGCGCCTGCACCGCAGGCTTGCCATCGAGGAAGCGGATCTTCAGCGTGCGGCCGTTCTGCCACAGCTTCATGCGCTCGACTGCAGCACGGGTGCGGCCGGAGCCGGCGCGCAGCGGGGTGATGCGCAGGTTGTCCACGCGCTCGGCGCTGGCCACTTCGTCGGAGGCATCGCGTGCGCTGTCGACATGGGTCAGGCCGGGGACATACGGCGAGCAGATCTTGCAGGTGTGGGCCATCGGAGTTCTCGATGCAGGCGTGCAGGAGTGCGGATCAGTCGTCGGCGGTGCCGGTGTCGGGTGCGACCCGTATCCAGCCTTCGCGCAGCTCGGCCGGGCTGTCGGGCAAAAGGGCGGTCTGGGTGGCGGCCAGGATCGCGTCGGTGCGCCAGGTCGCCGGCGTGTCGCGCCAGAGGAAGTTCTGGTCCTTGCCGAACACCGAGACCTTGGGCAAGCGCACCTGGCCTTCGGTGGCCAGGTCGGTCTCCACCAGCACCGGCCCGGTGCGCAGCGAAGGCGCGATCGCGGCCAGGCCAGGGCCGACCCAGTCGCGCGCCAGCGCCAGCTGCTTGCGCGGCAGCAGGCCGGAGGTGAGCGTGGCCTTGCCGGACGGATGCATGAGCACGGTCAGCGTGACCCGCTGGCCGATATGCAGCTGCAGGGTGTCGGCATCGTCGCTGCCGGCGATGTAGGGGTGTGTCAGCGCCTCGTTGGCCGGCATGCCTGCCGGCGGCGGATACAGGCCCAGCTGGCCACGGCTGCGTCCGGACTCGGTAGCGGCGCCGGCAATGGCCTTGTCGACCAGGCGGAAGCGCGAGTAGTCGTCGTCGACGAAGAAGCCGAGCACGCCGTCGTCGCTGCGGGTGATCTCGCCGATCCGCACCGGAAAGGCATAACGCGCCGCATCGCGCTCGGCCTGCTGCCACTGCTCGGCGTGCACCGGGTTGGACAGGTCGATGTCATCCGGTGGGCGCAGCTCCAGCCGCAGCTGTGCGCGCACCACCGCGATCGGGCGTCCGACCAGGCCGGCTACGTGTTCGCTGCCCAGCGAGGCGAAGCTGTCGACCGACCACAAGGTGGTGTCGATCGCGCGCAGCATTGCCGACAGCGCGCTTTCGCGCGGTCCGTCCGGATCCAGCGCGGCGCCCTGGCGCGCGGCGGCATCGGCGGCGACCAGTGCCGTGGCCAGGTCGCCCAGCGCCTTCTGCGCCGGCGCCAGGCCGTAATGCGGCCCGGCATCGGCCGGGCCTTCGCGGCCGGCGGCGATCTCCCACATCACGCCGCCGCTGCCCGGTTCGTGCAGCAGCTCGCCGACCGGCGCGCCGCTGGCATCGAACACCTCCAGGCTTTCATCCAGATGGTCGGGCATCAGGAAGCCGGCGACCGGATTGACCTGCAGCGACGGTTCGATCTGGTCCACGCGCGCCTCGGCGCCTTCGGCAGCGGGCGACGTTCCCGCTTCGACCAGCCGGAACAGCCAGCGCGCCGGTCGCAGCAGGCGCGGCGGCAACGCGAGCGCGCCGGGTGCGTCCTGCACCGATGTGCGCGCAGTGGTGCGCACTCCATCCACCGGGACTTCGAGCGTGCGACCGAACGCATCGAGCAGGCGCGCGCGTGTGAGCTTCAGGCGGCCGGCGAGCAGGGCATGCGGCGCGTCCTCGGGCACCGGGTTGGCCACGCCGGTCGGCGTTGCCGGGCGACGCAGGCCGTCGGTCGAGCGCAGTCCAAGCAATTGATGGCGCAGGCCGTCGAGCGTGGCGGTGACCACGTCCAGTCCCTCGACCGCATCGGCCAGGGTGCGATAGCTGTCCTGCAGGGCGTCGTCGACCAGTCCGGCATCGGCCTGGTCCAGCGCGTCTTCCTTCTGCAGCCAGTCGTCGATTGCCGAATGCAGGGTCTTGGCCGCACCGGTGGTGAGCGGGGCGCGGCCGCGCACATGCGCGCTGGCGCCTTCGATCGCCACGGTGGCGCTTTCAAGATCGACCGCGCCCAGCGACCAGGCCTGCAGGCTGGGCGGATCCAGGCCGTCGACGGTCACTTCCCATTCCAGCCACAACGGAATCCAAGGTTGCGCCCAGGTGGTGACGCCGACCGGATCCGGATCGGCGCCCTTGAACAACGAGAAGCGTCGCATCTCGTCGGCGACCAGCTTCTGCTGTTGCCAGGCACCGGTGCGCACCTGCTGGCGCGCGGCCATCGCACGCGCCGGCGTGGCCCGTGCCAGCAGCGGATCGAAGGCGACGGTGGCACCGTCGTAGGTGCCGTCGCGGCCGTAACGCAGCACCGATTCGGCCTTCAGCCGCTTCAGCAACGCGGTGCGGCCGGTACCCGGCGGTGCCAGTGCCGCGGCGATCCACTCGTCGTGATACGGGTCATGCAGCAGCGCTTCGCGTGCCAGGGTCAGGACTTCCGATGGCACCGAACCATTGCCCAGCGATGCGATGAAGCGATCCGCAGCGATCACTCCATCGACCGAGGCGACCACATGGCTGGGCCAGCGGCAGGTGAGCTTGCCGTCGGCCGAGAAGCGACCGTCGTTGCCGTGGCGCAGGCTGCGGCCGGCGCCACGCACGGCCAGCATCGGCTCGGTCGGGAACGCATGGCGCGGTGCAGGGCGATCGACCACGCGTGCTTCGGTGGGTGTGAGCACCTCGCCGACGCGGGAACGGGCGAGGTCGCCGATCAATGCCTCGCTGGCGATCATCAGCGACGGGCGCGCCTGCAACGAGAAGTGCGTCTGGGCCTGCAGCGGCCCTTGCGCGGCCGCGCCGGCCTTCTTGAACCGAGTCGCGGATTCCTTGGCCCGTTTGCGACCCAGTCCGAGTCCACCGACCCCGCCGGTCTGCACGCGTTTGAGGTAACGGTCGTTGCCGGCCGATCCTGCCGGCAGGGACGCGAACGCCGCACCGTGCTCGTGTTCTTCCAGTTCCACCGCGCCGTCGGCCGCGCCGAGTCGGTCGACCTTCTGCGCGGTGAACGCGGTCAGCAGGCGATCGGCTGAGCGTCGTTCCTCCACGCTCGCATCGGCGGACACGGCCAGCGCGGCGATCAGGTCGTCCTCCTGCAGGCCCAGCGACACGTCCAGGAATCGACCGTCGGGACGGCGGTCCAGTGACGGAGCGCCACGCACCGGGACGCCATGGATCACGCCGTGCAGCAGGCTGGAGCGCAGCTGCCAGGCCGGCGCGACAAAGCGCTCGACCGCATCGTTGGCGAATATCGAAGCGGCCACGTGCGGCTGCACCGCCAGCACGTTCTTGTCGACCGGCACGAAGGCGCTGGCCTTGACCGCCTGCGCGGCGGCGCGTGCCTGCTTTGCGGTCTTCTTCGTGGGCCGCGGCGTGTCCCAGCGCCCGCCACTGGACAGGCCCAGCGCCTTGCGCAGGTCGTCCTGGGCTTGCTGGCGGCTGCGTTCGCCGGCCTCGTCGCCCCATTCGTAAAGCAGGCGCCAGCGCAGGCGATCGAGCAGTTCGTGCAGGCTGGCCTTGCTGCGCGCATCGTCGAGCGGATCGCGTGCCGCCTCGCTCCACCAGCCGGCCACCAGGTAACTGGCGCAATCCTCTTCCACGCCGGGCTGCGCCAGCCCATCAATGTCGCTGAGCGGGTCGTGGAAGGCGAAGCGGTTGAGCACCGCGTCGTACACGCCCGACCAGCTCACCGAACCACCGACCGTGCCGGTCAGCGCCTCGGCGTCGATCGCAGTGCCCGCCGGCGTGGCGGCGTTGGAAGCCTGACCGTCCTCGGTCCACTGGGTCAGCGGAACGGCGACAGCGCGATCGGCTTCCAGCACCCAGCCGGTGACGACCGGCCGATTGGCGCCGTTGGGCAGCAGCAGGCGCAGCACGATCCAGCGATCGGGCAGCGGCGGCAGCGCGAGCCGGTTGGCCGCGCCGTCGTCGGCTTGCTTCAGTTCGCCACGCAGCAGCGCGTCGGGCATGGCCCAATGCAGGTGAACGCCGGACGGGCGCGGTTGACCGGGATCGAACGGATCGGGCATTCCGTCCTCGACGTCGTCCACCGCCGCGCCACCGGTACCGGCGACCAGCATCGGCAGGCGCACCATCGGCTCGCTGCTGCCCGGCGCCACGTACAGGGCCTGCACGTCGATCGGCACCAGCAGGCGCCGTTCGCGCAGCAGGAACTTGTCCCAGGTCGCGATCTCGCCCAGGTCGATGGCGGCGCGGTCGGCGGCCAGGAAGCGCTTGCTGCGCAACGCCGCGATCGTGGCGATGTTCGGATTGGCCGCCGCGCCGGCCGGTGCGGGAGCGGCATCCTTGCGGGTCTTGGGGCTCATCGCGGGCCTCCGTCGAGCTTGGACAGCAGGGTGTTCTTCCAGGTATCCAGCGCCACCGTGACCTTGAACTTGTCCAGCGGATAGAAGCGTTGCTGCTCCTGGTTGTCCGGATCGCCGAAGACCTGGCGATAGGGGAAACGCAGCATCTGCAGGGCGAACTCGTTGGATTCCAGCGTGCCGCCGGAGTTGGGCGCCTTGGCCGCCAGGCGCTTGCGCAGCTCATGCAGGTTGATCACGCCCGGCGCGTTGGCCCGGAACGGAACGACGACCGAGTTGGCGTTGGTCAGCGAGGTGAGCGGCGGCACGCTGTCGCCGTTGGCGCAGTCACGCACATGCAACCGCGCCTGGCTCACGCCCTGGCTGTTTTGCGTGGTGCGCACGCCGAACTGCAGGCCCTGGCGCGGCTCTTCGATATGCACCACCGCCGGCACGCCGTCGAACAGGACCAGCAGCACCGACGGTGCCAGCCGCTCCATGCGCAGCACCTTCATCCGGTAGGGGCTGGACTCGGCCAGGGTGGTGAGCTGGTTGTCGGGCATCGAGTCGACCGAATAGGCGCGCACGTGCAGGTTCGGCCAGCCGGACACCAGGCGCGAGCGCATGACGAACCCGGTGATCGCGCCGCCGTCGGCCTTGAGCAGTTTCTCCTCGCTCGGCCGGCGGACGTTGCGTTCGGCCTCGTCGACCTCGTTGCGGATGTGCGGATAGACCGCCTCGAGCTGGGCGCGATCGGCACTGCTGATCGTGCCCACGCTCAACGCGCCCTGGACCAATGCGTCGGTCCAGGCACGGTCCAGATGGAAGAAGCGGATCGATTCCAGCGGCAGCAGTTCTGCGTCCGGCACCAGGTAACTGAAGGGCACGCCATGCAGCAGCCGCAGGCGGCCGAGGAAGCGGCGCAGCTCACCGGGGACAACATGGTTGCCGTCGTCAGGATCATGGTCGGTGACCAGGTCGGCGTACTGGGTGGCCTTGAGCGCGGCTTTCAGCGCCACGTTGGCGGTGACGGCGAATTTCATGGCGTGTCCTCCGTGCCTTCGTCATCGCCAGGTTCGCTGGCCAGGCTGTCGAGCAATTCGTCCAGCGCATCGCGCGCGGGTGTTGCCGCCGCTGCTGCGCGACCGCGGGCGGCACCACGCATGACGGTCTTCTTCGGCACGGCCACCTCGAGCGTGCGTTGCAGTTCGCCGCGCAGGGCGGCCTGCAATGCCGGCAACATGATCTTGTCCGAAGGTGCTCGCCCGGGGCTGGCCAGCGGCGAGGCGGTGACCGCCAGTGCAGCCAGCACGCCGATGCTGTCGGCCTGCTTGCGCACCGCGCTCAGGTCCAGGCCCAGGCCGTCGGCGATCACCGCGTCCAGGTCGCCGGAGATGCGCAGCGGCCGGCCCGGATCGGCGACCGGTCGGCGTGTGCCGAAGGTGGTCAGCGTGTCGCGGGCAAAACCCTCCAGCGTGTGCAGGGCGACGAAGCGTCCCAGGTCCACGCGCTTGCCGGCCAGCAGCGGCAGATCGAAGCCGACCAGTTCGGACAGCAGTTCGCGCACGCGCCCGGCACCGAACTGCTCGCCGCGGAAGCGCAGCAGCGCCGACACCACCGACAGCTGCGACAGTGCCATCAACCGCCCGATCTCGAATGCCGAAGCCAGGCCCAGGTCTTCGCGTCCGTCTGGAATGACCCGGCGCAACTGGTCGGCCGAATGCGCCAGCGGCGCGGCGCCGGAGCCGGCCTCGCCATTGCGCGCGGTCGGGAAGGGCACGCAGGGGCCGCGATACCAGGCACGGACCGGATCGCCGCGACGGGTGCGGTGATCCAGACCGATGTGTCCGGTCTGCACCAGCTCCGGTGTCGCCGCCGTTGCCGGCTGCTCCTCGGGCAGCGTGCCGAGCAGGCCCACATCCAGATCCTTCATCAGGTTCTCGAAGCTGACATCGCCGGCGGTGGTGAACGACCAGTGCGCCAGCACCGGGAAGCGCAACACCTTCTCCCGCGCGTACAGTTCGATCGGCAAGCGAAAGCCCTTGGCCATCGTGTCGCGAACCAGCAGCTTGGCGTCCGGATCGCTCGCCGCGGCGGCGACCTGCGCGGTAACCGGCGACCACTGCCTGGTCACCGGCACTTCCTTCATCGCGGCCATGCCATCGATCGCGGCGCCCATCGCCGAGGCGTGGACCTTGGGTTGCGCGGCCGCGGCGGCGACCGGTGTGTCGTGCGCGGTGCGGTGCACCGGTTGCGGCATCGGCAGTCCGCCGAGCACGCGCAGGTCCGGACTCTGCGCCTGCAGCTTGCCCAGCACCGACCAGTCCTGCGCCAGCTCGAACACGAAGCTGTCGGCGATCGTCTGCGGCGGCGGCAATGCGTCGAGCTGGCCTTCCAGGTTGACCAGGCAGGCCATGTAGCGCACGGGCCTGTCGTTGGTGTGGTCGAACACCGGCAGCCGGTTGGCGAGCACCACCGCCAGCCAGCCGTCGTCGTCGCCATTGGCCAGCTCGGTGTCGTTGACGTCCACTTCGCGCACGTGCGCCAGCAGCGGCAGGTCCTCGCGGCAGGGGAATATCTTGCGCACCACCGTCTCGGTCACGGCCAGGTACAGGCCCTGTTCGACATCGCGATCTTCGGGATGGAACAGCTTGGTGCCTGCCGTGATGCATTCACCGACGGCCGTGGCGGTGGACAGCTCGGCTTCGCCCTCGGCCACCACCACCAGCGCCAGCCAGGGCGTCTCCGAAGTATCCAGTCCGCCAGCGGGATTGCGTTCCCACGGCAGCGTGCGGCGCTTGAGCACGACCTGCGGCAGGCGCTCGCCGAACGCGCCTTCGGCGTTGGCCGGCGGATAGCTGGAGAGGATCTGGTCGGTGGGCATCGTGTAGCGCGGCGAGGACACCTGGATATGGGTGACCTCCGGTTCCACGTCGAACGGCGTGCCGTTCTGCCGCGTCCACAGCTGATAGCGGCCGGCGGTGAGCCGCGGCATCACGTTCGAGTGCAGGATGAAGTGGCCTGTCTGCGGGGGCATCAGCGTCGTGCTCCGTTCTTGGCGGTCTTGCGGGGTCGTTTGACCGCGGGCTTCCGTGCGGGCTTGCTGGTGGCAGGTGAGTCATCGATATCGAGGGGACGGCCGGCCTGGGCACGCGCAGCAATCCGCGCCTGGCGACTGCGCACCGGTCCACGCCACGCCAGCCGGCTGGTGGTGTCGGTGCCGGGCGTGGGCGTTGCCGCGAACGGCGCGACCACCGCGTCCAGTCCGCGCGCACCCACGCTGGCCACGGCCGAGCGCGCATCGATGTCGGTCGATGCCATCACCCCGACCAGCGACCAGTCATCGTCACTGGCAATGGTGACCACCACCGGCCGGTCGCCATCGGGCACGATGTCGTAGGCCAGCACGCTGCGGTTGTCCATGACCAGCAGCACCGGCGGCCGTTCGCCGGCGGCATCGCGTGCGCGCACCGCGCCATCCAGGCCCAGCAGCAGTTGCCGCGCGGCGGACGGATCGCCGGCCAGCGCCGGATCGTCGAGCACGACCAGCACCATGCGCGCCGGATCGACGAAGGTGGTGGTGACCGTGCCGGTGCCGCGCGCCAGCTCGGCGCCGCCGACCCAGCCGGCATCCTGGCGTTCGCGATGCAGCGCCAGGCGCTGGCCGCGCGAACGGACCACGCAGCCCGGCGCCACTGCCGTCGACCAGCCCGCATACGGCAGCTGCATGCCCGCATGCCAGCCGGACAGACCACGCGAACCCGCAACGCCACCATCGGTCGACCCCAACCCGATCGCCACGATCCGCTCGGTGCCCACCGGCAGTTCCAATGTCGCCGAGGCCTGGCCGGCGCCGACCCGCGCATCGGCCAGCCAGCGGCCACCATGCGCGAGCAGTACGACGCGCGCGGGCATGCCGCCCACCGCCAACTGCGGTCGCGGACCGGAACCGGCCACGTCGGCGCGCGCATTGGGCAGCTGCAGGACCACGGTCTGTCCGGCGGCCAGCGAGGCACCGGTGGCGGCGGTCGCGCGCCGGCTGCGTGTAACCGCTGCCTTCGAACTCATCGCCGCGCCGAAGCCATCCAGCGCCGCCTGCTGCGCCGATCCGTGCCGGGCAACACTGGCGGTGGCCGCATGTGCGATCGCGGTAGGCGGCAGTGCATTGGATGCCAGCACGGTGCCGCCTCGCAGCGCCTGCGCCGGCGTGTCGATCACGGTCAGGCGCGCGGCGATCGAGCGGCTGCGCCCGGCATCGACCGCGGCCAGCGTCGGCGGTGCGATCCGCCAACCCTTCGCCGAACCCTTCACCGTCGTGCGCGCCTTCGGGCTGACCGTCAGTCCGACGGTCGCGCCATTGAGCAACCCGACCACGATCGGTGCATCGATGAAGTGGTCATGGTCGGCGACCGCCGGCGATGTCGCCGGATCGGGTACGACCGTGGCCTGGGCGATCTCCAGTCCCTCGGTCAACGCGCCCACGCGCGGCGGCGATTGCCGTTCGCCGCGCAAGGCAGCCAACGCGGTGGGCGTGGCGCTGCGTGACAGATACTCGCGTGCCACCGCGAATGCCGCGGCGGTGTTGGCCGGCTGCTGCACCAGCGCTGCGACCGACTGCGCGGCAACCAGTTGGGCCTGGATCGCGGCAGGACGACGGCTGAAAGGCAGCGGCTTGCGCCTGCCGATCTCCACCTGGTGGTAGGCGATCTGCGGGCCGCCACCGGAGGGCAGGGCCTTGCACACCAGGTCCAGCTCGTTGAGCGCCTTGACCATCTCGCCCTTGGGCACCTTGCGCGCATTGGGATCCTGTTCCGGTCCCCACACACCCAGCGGGAAGCTGCCGTAAGGGCGGGTCTTGTCGTCGAACGGGAAGCTGCGGTCGGCACCGTCGGCGCGCCATGACAGGGCAATGGTCGAATTGGCCATCGCTGCGCCCATCGGCGCCACACCCAGCGAGGCGCTGGGCAGATGCGGGCTGGACGCCTGCTGGTCGGCGCGCGGCAGGGTCCGCGAGATGCCGGTGGCCGGCACGGTGGTGGTGAAGGTCATCGAGAATTCGTTGACCACCACGAACGGCCGCGACGACGAGCCATCCGGAGTGGAATCCTCGCCGCGCGCCGGCAGCGCGCCGGTGTTGACCATCACCGCATGCGGCCGCGCCTTGCCGTTGTCGGCCGCTTCCAGGTACTTGGCCACGAACGCGTCGGAGCCCATCACGTTGCGGTCGGCCTTCTCGCTGCCGCCGAACTTCACGGTCAGCTCGATCGGCCCGATCTCGAAGGTCGCGCTGCCGCGGAAGTCCGGACCCAGCACATGGATGCGCGCGCCGATGTTGATCGAGAAGGTGATCTCGCCGAACAACCAGGTATCGATCGTCACGCCCGCGGCGATACGCGCATAGGCGCTGACGTCGTAATGGAACGGATCGAAGAACACGATACCGTGCGCGCCGAACTTCACCTCGGCCCAGGCCGGGCCGAAGCGCGCGGACACCTCGAAGTCGCCGCCGGCCATCAGCGCCTCGGAGGTCAGCGCGAAGTAGGTGCCGGCCTTGATGACGATATTGCTGCCGATGCTCCAGCGCAGGCCCAGCCGCGGCACCACCGGATAGCCGTCGCGATGGAAGTCGGGGTGGTAGCCGCCCAGGGTCAGCACGAACTCGCCGGCGCGCTCGCCCTTGAACCAGATCACATAGGCAAAGCCGCCGGTGATCTTGACGTCCTCGTACAGCAGCCAGGAGTTGTCGGTCAGCTGGCCCTGCACCCACAGCACGCCTTCGCTGCTGGAAAAGCGCACCAGCAGTGCCAGCTCGATCGACACCAGCGCCGCCTGCGGGCGCGGCAGGGCCATGCGCGCCAGGCCGAGCAGGTTGATGTCCAGTCCGTCGCCGATCTGCACGCCGACCACGGCGATGCCGTCCACCAGCGCGAAGCTGTTGAACGACATGCCCGCCGCGAACCAGAACGTGCCGCGCTGCATCGGGAAGTACGCACCCAGCTGCCGCAGCTGGGTCATCGGGTCGCTGGGCGAGGCGGCGATATCCAGCGCCTGGATCAGCGGGTAGTCGCCGAACTTCGCCAGGTCGGATGGCAGGCGCAGCTGGCGGTTGATGCCGAAGCCGCCGCCAATACCCGTGAGGAAGAACGCCGGTGGGCCGCCGATCGGCCCGTTGACCGCGCCGATGGCGAAGAACGCGGTGAACTTCTGCCCGTCCTGTTCGCCTTCGCCATAGCCGCCATAGACGGTGAGGCCGTACACGGCGAAGCGGCCCAGCAACATGCCCAGGTATTCCACGCCCTGCGGGGTGGTCTGCTTGAGCAGGCCACCGGCCAGCGAGACCCCGCCCATGTCGGCCGATACCGCCAGGCCGGCCAGGTCGACCTGCCAGTTGCCCGGATTGAAGAAGTCGTCGTTGCCGGCCAGGTAGGTGATCTGCAGGTCGTCGACCGCGCAGGTCAGGCCGAACATCGACACCGAGCCGTCCATCAGCAGCGAGATCCGCTCCAGCCGGCCCTGCAATGAGGTCGCGCCGAAGCCGACCTGTTCCAGGTACAGCGGGCCGAAGCCGCGGCGGATACCGATCCACCACGGGCCGGCGCCGTCACCGGCCGACAGCGATACGTTGACCGGACCGCCGTCGTGCGACTGGATCGCCAGCGCGGGCGAGAACGCCGGCTTGGGCGGCGTCGGCCCGGTGTCGCGCATGATTCCCTGGGCGATGCCATTGCCACCCTGCGCCCCGGACGCGGCCACCGCCAGCTCGGAGAACTGCAGCTGCAGGCCCAGGTCCGGCGGCGTATCGCCGTCGACATTGGCGAACACATGCAGCGCCACCGAGCCGATGCTGATGCCCGCATCCAGCAGCGGTCCGCCGGAGCGGCCCACGCGCAGGCCGACACCGCGCACGGCCACCGAAGGCTTGAACGCCAGCGGACTGGTCTTCATCAGGCCGACGAACAAGCCACCGTCATCGCCACCGGCGCTGGAGGTGATCCAGTCGGCGTCGGTCTCCAGCCAAAGGCTCACATCGCCTTCGACCAGGGCGAAGCGGTCGGCGATGCCGACCTGCAAACCGATCCGGCCGCCATCGCGGGCGATGCCGATGGTCAGGCCCTCGACGGTGACTTCGAACTGCGCGTCGGCGATGTTCTCGAACAGCGCCTGGATCCGGTCGAGCAAGGTGTCCGGATCGAACAGGCCATCGATCAGCTGGTTGGTATCGGTGGCGTTGAGCAGCACGCCCTTGAGCAGGTCGCGCACATCCGAACCGGTGGTCGTACCGAACGGCGTGTCGAGCAGGTCCTGTACCGCCTGCTGCTGCATTGCCATCGCCGCGACCACGTCGGCGACCACATCGACGATGCGCAAGGCCACCTGCGCCGGATTGGGGATGGCGATCGCCTCGGCGAGCAGGCCGTCGCTGGCGACGATATCGAAGCCACCGCCATCCAGGCGCCAGCGTGCAGCGAAGTGATGGGTGTCGTCGGCCGACAGTCCGACCATGACGCGCTTTCCGCCCACAGGCGCATTGCCCACGGCCAGGCTGGCGAACGGACGCAGCAGCACGCCGCCGGCATCGATCCGCGCCGGGCCGATCGCTACGGCCAGTTCGTCCAGGCCCGCAGCGCTGACCGCCAGCGCCAGGCCCAGTGTTTCGATGCCCGGTACGGCGATCGCCGGCGCATTGACGCGCACGCGGCCTTCCGCCGGACGCCAGGTCAAGGTGACGCCGGAGACGGTGACGTCCAGCTGGGTCGGGATCGCGGTGGCCTGCACCGCGGCGGGCAGGAAGTCGTCGAGCAACGGACCGATCGCCTGCAGCGCGCTGCCGGTGAGGGTCGGGATCGCACCGGACAGTGCAGCGGCCGGATCGGCCGCCCATGCGCGCAGCGCCTGCGTGTCGAAGCGCGCCGGCGTGCCGCGGCGCAGTGCCAGCGCATCGCCGACGGTGCGCACCAGATTGCCGGGCGTGCCGGACAATCCGGCCAGCTCGTCGAGCAGATGGGGCAGGGCGGCTTCGGCGACGGAGGACAACGCGCCCAGTCCGGCGAATGGCACCAGCGAGATATCTCCACCGCTTTCCGGCCGCAGCAATACGCGCAGGTCGCCGCCATCGAGTGCGACGACCAATGACTGCCGCCCGCCGATCGCGCCAGACAAACCCAGCCTCGACTCCAGTCCGATCCGCGGCGCACCGGTTGGTGTGATCGCCAGGGTCGCGCCGATACCGCATGCCAGCCGGCCGGTAATCGCAGGCGCGGCATTCCAGCTCGAAGAATCCACGCTCAACGCCAGTCGCGCGCCGCTGCCATCGACCGCCACGGCCAGGGCCACGCCGGGCGCCAATGCGAGCGGCTGGCCGTTGCTGCCGGGCAGGCCAAGCAATGGCCGCAACGAATCGAACAACGCCTGGATCCGCGCCGGATCGGTCGCCAGTGCGCCGCTGCTGCGCAGCCAGGCAACCGGATCGGCGAACATCCCGGCCAGCGGCCGCAGTGCGCGCTGCGCGTCGCCGGCCGCTCCGGCGAGCATACCCAGCGTATCGAGCACGCCATCGAGCATCGGCCGCACCGCTTCGTCGGCGCGGCGCATGGTTTCCACCGCTGCCTGCGCGGCAAGACCCGGTGCCGCACGCGCGGCCATGCGTGCCAGTGCCTGCGGATCGGGCGCCGGCCACAGCTCGACGATCTCTTCGCTGCCGCCGGGCAACTGCCAGTCCAGTGCGATGCGCAGCGGTGCCAGGTCCAGACGCAGCTGCAGGCCGCCGACCATCGGCAAGGCGGCATTGCCCAGGCTCGCGTAACCAGCGAGGCCATCCGGCCCGGCGGACAGGTCCAGCTCCCAGTCGAAGCGGCCGTGGCCTTCGCCTTCCACATACGCGCGACGCGCGGGCAGGTCGATGCCGATGCCGCGCTGGCCCAGCAGCGAGGTCACCGCGATCGCCAGTTCCACGCCTTCGCTGGCCAGGCGCTGGCGCAGCAGGCCGAGCGGGTCGTGGACGAACTGGTCCAGCGCATCGCCGACCAGGCTGCCGGCGGCATCGAGGATGCCCAGCGCCTTGAACACTTGCGCCAGCGCCAGCGACGTCTGGCTGGCCAGATCCTGGGTCAGGCGCTGCATCGCCGCCGACAGCAGCACGCGTGCCTCGGGCAGGATCGCGGCAACCGCGTCGGCCGCACCGCCGAGGGTGAGTGCTTCCCAGGATTGGCCGTAGATGCGCGCGTCGTGCAGCACCACGCGCGAGCTTGCCTGTCCGTCGCCGGCCAGCGGCACGGTCAAGGCGACCGACACCGCGCGCAGCTCGATGTCGTGCGCGCCGACGATCCAGCCGGTCGCATCCTCGATCCGCAGGCGCACGTGCAGGGCACGCGCCAGTTCCGGCAGGCCTTCCAGGTCGCAGGCGGCCAGTTCAAGTTCGGCACTGCCGCTGATGCGCAGGGTGCCGGCGGTATTCACCGGCAGCGGCCAGCGCAGGCCGGCGCGGATGCCGGCGGCCTCGGCCGGTGCCGACGCAGTGCGCGCGCCGAGCGCGGCAGAAACAATCGCCGTGAGCGCCCGGGTGATGTCGGCTTCGGCCAGCACGCCAAAGATCGCGGCCACGCGCAGGCCCGATCGCGGATCGGGCAACGGTATCGCCGGCACGCGCAGGTCGATGCCCGGATCGGCCACCGTGGCCAGTTCCATCAGCGATTGCACCAGGCCACGGCCCAGCTTGAGGTCCGGCGAGTCGCCGCTGGTGGCCGCAGGCAACAGGCGTTGCAGCAGCCGCAGCGCATCGGCCGTGGGCTGGATCGACAAGGCGGTGAGCGACACCGGCGACAGCGGCGTGCCCAGCGTGACCACTTCGGTCACGTGGTCGCAGCGAACATCCTGCGCGGCCAGGCGAGCGGCATGGCCGGCGCCGGCCACCGCAACCACTACGACCTGAGTGGCGACCCCATCCAGCTCCAGCAGCCAGCGCTGCAGGCGCTGCGCCTGCTCGGGCGTGCCGTCGCTGCCGGCATTGCTGCCGCGGCAATCGGCACGCGTGCCCAGGGCCACGAACCATTCGCCGGTGGCGGCCGCCGGGAGCGCGAACATCGACGCATCCAGGCCCGCACCGCACAGATCGATTCGGCGCCCGGCCGGTGCGTCGGGCCAGGCATCGCTGCCGATGGCCACATGCACGATCGTGGTGAGTGGCCGGCCGAGCAACGTCGGCAGGTCGATGCGGCCGTGCAGCTGCACCGCCGACAGCGGCGCGGTATGCAGGGTCACGCCGGGCGGTGCGGTCGCCGGCATCACGATGCGACCGTCGCCGCCGGCCCAGCGCTGCACCAGCGCGGTCAAGCCGCCTTCGACATCGCGGCCTTGCAGCAGCGCCTGCAGGTCGCCGGACAGCACCGAGCGGGCGAGCAGGGCGGCGTGCAGCACGGCGGCCGACAGTCCATCGTCGCCGGGTTGCCAGCCATCGAGCAGGTCGTCGATCGCCGGCACCACCGGCGGGATGCCATCGGGTGCGAACCACAGCGCCAGCTCGGGCAATGCATCATCCACCGCGATCCGGTACGGATCATCCGGACGCCCGATGCCTTGCAGCGCGCCGGGCAGGGACGGTGTGCCGGCGAACAGATCGGCGGCCACAGCCAGGGCGCGTTCGCGCAGGTCGCCACTCAGCAGCGGCGGCAACCAGGCACGCAGCGCGGCGGCCGGATCATCAATGAGGTCGGCCAGGCGCAGCCGATGGGGAGCCGGCGCGTCCGGTGCGGCATCCCAACCCAGCACCGCGACCAGCTCGGCGGGGAAGCCGCCGGCCAGGCGGCCGATCTGCCCGGCCAATGCTTCCACGCCGTCCCAATCAGCCGGCGTAAGAGTGACGCTGCCATCGGCGGCGATGACCGGCAGCTGGATCGGCCATTGCGTGGCACTGCGATGCAGCGCCAGCTCAGGCACGTCCGCCGTCACCGACAAGCCTGCCGCCGGCGACCAGCCCACGCGCAGCCCGGCATGGCCGGCTTCCAGCGCCAGGCCATCGGCCAGGGTCAGCCGTGCCAGTGGCGATCCGCCATGCGAGCGCGTGGCGAGCAATGCGTCGACCTGGCCGAGCAACTCGATGCCGCGCGCGGCCAGATCGATGCGGGCCAGGCGCGCGGCAATGCGCGACTCCACCGTCGACACCAGACCGAGCGAGGCCACGCGGGTTTCAACGCCCAGGTCCACGACCAGCACGTCGCCATCGCGCCACAGTTCCAGTTGCAGCGGGCCGGCCAGCGCCAGCCGCCAGGGCTGCGTGCGCGTGCCAGCGCCGGTGACCGGCACCGCGTCCTGCGCGGCGTCGGCGATCGACCGGCGCAGTTCTTCCAGCACGCTCGTTGCCGCGGCCGGCACCGCCAGCAGCGAGCGCCAGTAGTCGGCCACCGCCGTCAGCGGATCGCTGAGCAACTGCTGCGCACTGATTGCGGTCACGCCTGCGGGCGCGCTGAGCCCGGTCAGGCGCCGCACCAGTGCGAGCGCGTCGCCGAGGCCTTCGAAGATCTCTTCGGCGATCTCGTCCAGTGCATCGGAGGCGATCTGCCCGGCCGCGCCCATCACCGCATCGGGCGTGCTCAGGTCCAGGGTGCCGTACGAGGTGCCGCGCAGGACCACGCCATCGGCGGCCAGCACGAAGGTCAGCCGGCGCGAGGCATCCAGGGCGAAGCCCAGGCGCAATGTCTCTGCGCGGGCTTCCGGTGTGTCCAGCAGCGGGCTTGCGGTCGTGCCGGCCGCGGCCCACAGGCCCAGCGAGGGCAGGGCGACGGCCTGGCCACTGACCAGATCCACGCGCATCAGGTCCGCGCGCGCTTCCACGCGCGCCGCGCCGCCGCCCAGCAATACCGACAGAGCCGGGGTCAGGCAGGGATTGCCGGTGGGGCCGTTGTCCACGCGCAGCGCGAGCTCAAGTTGCGCCGCGCCACCCAGGTCGAACCGCGCCGCACCACCGGACACGCTGCCGCCGAGCAGTCCGGCCAGATGTCCGAGCCAGTCGGTGCGCGCTGCCGTGTCCAGCAGGATCCCGCGCACCCAGTCGGCGATGGCCAGCGCACCACGCGCAGGCAGCGCGGTGATCGGGAAGTCGGGCACCTGGTCGCCATCGGACAGGCCGAGCAGGCCCGCCAGCGCAGACAGCTCCGCCGAAGCGCCGGCCGCATCGGCCTGCGCCTTGACCAGCGACAGGACCAGGTCGAGCAGGGCGTCGTCCAGTTCGTCGGCACCGTTGGCCGAGACATGCACATCGCGCGGTGCAGGCGCACCGGGCAATTGCAGGCCTTCCAGCAGCAGCCCGAACACCGGGCCGGCTGGATCGCCGGGCGAGGTCGGCAGTTCCACTTCCAGGCCGATGCCGCCCAGCCGCGCCTGTCCCGCTACCGGTGCTGTGTCATCCAGGGTGATCGTGCTGCCCAGGCGGATGCGGCCGCCGACCGAGCCCAGCAGCAGCGGTTGGACCGTCGGCCCGCCTTGCTTCTGCGCGCGGAACAGCGGAATGGCCACGGTGGTGGCCGAGTCGGGATCGGTGGTCGAACAGCGCAGGCCCAGGCCGATGTGCAGGCCCTCGGCCGGGCGGTCGTCCACGGTGATGGCGACCTGCAGCGGCGGGTCTTCGATCTTCAGCAGCGGCAGCCAGGTGACGCCGTTGTCGGTGGTGCGCTCGTCGCCGCCCATCGCCTCATCGATGAACGCCATCAGCGCTTCGCGCTGCGCCGGATTGGCCAGCATCGTCTTGAGCGACTGTTCGGGATTGGCGAACCAGTCCTGGTTCGGATCGCCGTCCGCATCGAACAGGCCCAGCGCCTTGCCCAACTGCCCCAGTACGCCGAAATCGTCGCTGCCAAGGCTCATGGCTTCACCGCCGTCTTGAGCGTGCTGGACCCTGCGAAGCGGAACCGCGCCATCGGCACGATCTCGATGCCCTGCCTGCGTGCGGACAGTTCGACCGGCACCAGCAGGTTGCCGCGCTGGTCCTTGCCCACCGCCGCGGCCATGCCGCTGACCAGTTCGAGCAGGCAGTTCCAGGCGAAGGCGACCAGCGCCTGGCTCCAGATCGCCACCACCGCCTCCGGCCCGGTCGGGCGACCGGCGGTGGCTGCATACAGTCCGGCCGGCGCATTGGGCGCACCGACCGCGAACAGCACAGTGACCGTGCCCTTGCCGATCTGGTCGCAACGCACCGGAATGCTGACCTGCAAGGTGCCATCGCCGGCCTGCACGCCGACTTCGGCGAAGTTCACCGCCAGTTCGTTATCGCCCTCGACCCATATCACCTCGGTGCGCTTGCTGGCGCGGAAGAACCCGGCCGCGCGTCGTGCAGCCACGCGCAACAGCGGATTGAGCCGGCCGGCGGCGATGAACACGCCGGGATACACGTCGCCTTCGGCCATCTTGGTGCGCGCGGCCGCTTGCGGCAGGCGACTGGCCAGGCGCTCGGCCTGGATGAAGTCGACGAATTCGGGAGCGACAGTCTCGGCCATCCGCGTAAGCCCTCCAGTGGCAAGCGGGCAGACAGGCAGACCTGCGCGGCGTAAAGCATCCGCAGATCTTCCAGCAGGGGAGGAAACGACAGTTGCCCTCTCTTCAACGCAGGGTCGCCGCGTGTCCGGCCAGCCGATTGCACAACGCGTTTAGCCTCGCCGCCGCCGCATGCAACACATATGGATGACGTGCGCTTGCCAGGGCGTGGCTGCGCGGGGCGGGGACAGGCCCCTGCATGCCCGATTTGCTTTTGGGCCGGGCGCGTCACAGCATGGGGACGCACCGCCACGCTGGCGGCCCATCGGAGGGGATTGGGTATGGCATCAGCTGACGCGAAAATGTCCCGGTTCCAACTCACCGCAATGGTGGTTGGCAGCATGGTCGGCGCGGGTATCTTCTCGTTGCCACGCACCTTCGCAGGAGCCACCGGCCCGCTGGGCGCGGTGATCGCCTGGCTCATCGCCGGCACCGGCATGTACATGCTGGCGCGGGTGTTCCAGTTCCTGGCCCAGCGCAAACCCGACCTGGATGCCGGCGTGTTCGCCTACGCCAAGGCCGGTTATGGCGACTATCCGGGCTTTCTTTCCGCATTCGGCTACTGGATAGGCAGTTGCATCGGCAACGTTTCCTACTGGGTGCTGATCAAGTCCACCCTCGGCGCGTTCTTCCCGATCTTCGGCGACGGCAACACCCTGGCCGCCATCGGCCTGGCGTCGGTCGGCATCTGGCTGTTCCACTTCATGATCCTGCGCGGGGTCCAGCAGGCCGCGGCGCTGAACATGATCGTGACCATCGCCAAGATCATCCCGATCCTGGTGTTCATCGCGATCCTGTTCTTCGCTTTCAAGATGGACACCTTCCGCTTCAACTTCTACGGCGGCGGCCTGGAAGGGGGCATCTTCGAGCAGGTGCGCGCGACCATGCTGGTCACGGTGTTCGTGTTCCTGGGCATCGAGGGCGCCAGCGTCTACTCGCGTTACGCCAAGGAGCGCTCGGACGTGGGTTTTGCCACGATCGTGGGCTTCGTCGGGGTGACCTCGCTGATGGTGCTGGTCACGCTGCTGCCGTATGCGGTGCTGCCGCGCGAGGACATCGCCGGTATCCGCCAGCCGTCCATGGCCGGCGTGCTGGAGGCGGTGGTCGGCCCGTGGGGCGCGGTGTTCGTCAGCGTCGGCCTGCTGATCTCGGTGCTGGGCGCGTACCTGGCCTGGGCGCTGATCTGCGCCGAAGTGATGTCGGCGGCCGCGCGCACGCGCGACATGCCGGCGATCTTCGCCCGCGAGAACAAGGCCAAGGTGCCGGCCGCGGCGATGTGGGCGACCAGTATCGTCATCCAGGTGATCGTGATCACCACCTACTGGTCCACCGACGCGTTCGCGCTGATGCTCAACCTGACCAGCTCGATGGCGCTGATCCCGTTCCTGCTGGTGGCCGGCTATGCGATGAAGCTGACCACGCGCGGGGATACCTACGAAACCAGCCCGCCGTCGGTGCGCTCGCGCGATGTGGCCATCGCGGCGATCGCCACGGTCTACACCGGTTACCTGGTCTACGCCGGCGGACTGAAGTTCCTGGTGCTGTCGGCCATCCTGTATGCGCCAGGCAGCCTGCTGTACGTCTGGGCACGCCGCGAGCAGGGCAAGAAGGTGTTCGAGCGCACCTCGGATATCGTGATCCTGGCCCTGGCCACCCTGGGCGCGCTGGTGGGCATCTACTGGATCGCGACCGGATATATCGTCCTGTAAGCGAGGTCGTTCTGTAGCGAGTTCAGGAGCGCGGGCGCGACCGGCAGACCCCCGAAACGAAACCGCCCCGGCCAAGGCCGGGGCGGTGGTTTGAAACCGGAGCGCCGCGTGTAACGTTACAGGCGGGTGACGCGCGTGGTCACGCCATCGGACGCGACATTGACGCGGTCGCCTGCGCGGAACTGGTCCGGGCTGCCTTCCTGCACGACCGCCACGGTGCGGCCGTTGTCCAGCTGCACGGTGACTTCCACGCCCGGACGGGTGGTGCCCGCCACCGCGTTGCCCGCCGCGCCGCCGGCTACCGCGCCGCCGACCGTCGCAGCGGTCTGGCCGCGACCGCCGCCGACCGTGCTGCCGGCCAGGCCGCCGAGCACCGCGCCGGTCGCCGTGGCCACGCCACGCGAATCATTCTGGATATTGACCGCACGGACCGCGCTGACGGTGCCGGCTTCGACATTCTGCGCCCGTCCCGCTTCGGACCGGGTAAACGTGTTGGGGCTGTTGGTAGTCGCGCACCCGGATGCCGCCAGTACACCGATAGCCAGGAACGCTCCGCCGATCATTGCCTGATACTTCATTTAGTGCTCCTCCTTGCGTTGATGGAACTGGAACCACATTGGTCCTGTTTCACTTCAGCCATGTCCGAAAAATGTAAAGGACACGGTTATTTCAAGGGCGTTTACTGATGCACGGGAACACGAATGGCTACATTCATACTCCCGAAGAGGAAAGGGCACAAGAGTCCCCCGGCCGATACTCGGAACGGCACGGATCGACAGGCCGCCGTCGGCGGTGTCAATATGAATCCCGAAGGCAAGCCACGGCCCGCACCCGCGGTTGATCGATGCATACGGCCCGCACAGGGAGGGGCCGCGGGATATTGCAGGCCACACATCGCAAGGGAGGCAAGAAATGTCCGCTCCTGTTTATGGTGTCCATTCGGAAGTCGGTGTTCTTCGCAAAGTGCTCGTGTGTTCCCCCGGTCTCGCGCATATGCGCCTGACACCGCGGAACAAGGATGACCTGCTGTTCGACGATGTGATGTGGGTGGACAACGCCAAGCGCGACCACTTCGACTTCGCCTCCAAGATGCGCGACCGCGGCGTGGATGTGGTCGAGATGCACCAGATGCTGGCCGAGACGGTGGCATTGCCCGAAGCGCGCAAGTGGATCCTCGACCACCAGATCAACGCCAACGAAGTCGGCCTGGATGTCATGGACGACGTGCGCGCGTACCTGGACAGCCTGTCGCCGCAGGAACTGGCCAACGCGCTGATCGGCGGGCTGAGCGTGCTGGAGATACCGGACGAGTTCGCAGGCCCGGTGCTCAAGGCCTCGCGTGCGGCGCCGGACATGATCGGCTACCTGCTGCCGCCGCTGCCGAACATGCTCTACACCCGCGACACCACGTGCTGGATCTACCAGGGCGTGACCCTCAACCCGCTCTACTGGCCGGCGCGGCATGAGGAAACCATCCTTACCACGGCCATCTACAAATTCCATCCGGATTTCACCAAGGCCAGTTTCCCGATCTGGTACGGCGACCCGACGCTCGACCACGGCAACGCCACGCTGGAAGGCGGCGACGTACTGGTGCCCGGCAACGGCGTGGTGCTGGTGGGCATGAGCGAGCGCAGCTCGCGCACTGCGATCCTGCAGATGGCCAAGTCGCTGTTCGCCAACGGCGCAGCCGAGAAGGTGATCGTCGCCTCGATGCCCAAGCTGCGTTCGGCCATGCACCTGGATACGGTGTTCACCTTCGCCGACCGCGACGTGGCCACGTACTTCCCCGGTATCGTCGACCAGATCACCCCGATCACGCTGCGTCCCAGCGACAAGGCGCCGGGCTTCGAGGTGACGGTGGAGAAGAAGCACTTCAACGACGTGGTCGCCGAGTCGCTGGGCTTCAAGAAACTGCGCATGGTGCCGGCCGGTGGCGACCACTACGCGGCCGAGCGCTCGCAGTGGGACAGCGGCAACAACCTGGTGGCGATCTCGCCGGGCGTGGTGCTGGCCTACGACCGCAACGTCACCACCAACACCGCGCTGCGCAAGGAAGGCATCGAGGTGATCACCATCGTCGGTGCCGAACTCGGCCGCGGCCGTGGTGGCGGCCATTGCATGACCTGTCCGCTGATCCGCGATCCGGTTTCGTTCTGAGGTTGCCGGCCGCAGCCGGCGCAGGAGGGGAGGGCAGCGCGGCTGCGCCTCCCCGGCAGTGGATCCACACGGGAACCCCCATAGTCCAAATGAACAAAGCCAAGCGCGTCGACTCCCGCCTAATTCCTTCCCGCCGGACTCCTTCGCGACTGCGCACGGCCGTGCTCACCGCGCTGTCGATGACGGCCCTGCTGGCCGGCGCGCCGGCCATGGCCCAGGTCGATACCGATCCGATCGCCGACCTGATCGACGAGCCGGGCAGTGCGGGCCTGGGCTTCCTGTACCGGTTCGAGGAGTCGCCGTACGTCGATGCAGGCCAGCGCACCGACCTGCTGCCGCTTTACCTGTACGAGGGCGAGCGCTTCTATCTCAACGCCGACCGTGCCGGCGTCAAGTTCATCGACGACGACACCCATCGCCTCGACGCATTCCTCTCCCGTCGCCTGGAAGGCTTCGCCGAGGACGATATCCCCGACATCCTGGAAGGCATGGAGCCGCGCAATGCCGGCGCCGATTTCGGCCTGCGCTATCGGCACACCCTTTCCTGGGGCACGCTGCGCGCCACCGCGCTGCGCGATGTCACCGACACCTCCAACGGCAGCGAACTGCGCCTGGGCTATTCGTACACCTGGGCCGGCGACCGCTGGAACCTGCGTCCGGACATCAGCGTGTCCTTCCGCGATGCCGACCTCAACAACTACTACTACGGCGTCAAGCCCGACGAAGCCACGCCCGACCGACCCGCCTACGCGCCCGGCAGCGGCGTGGACGTGACTGTGGGCCTGTATGGCACCTGGAGCTTCTGGCAGAACTGGCGCCTGATCGGCGGCGTGGCGGTGACCCAGCACGACAGCGCGATCGAGAACAGCCCGATCATCCGCGACGGCCTGCAGCCGGCGGTGTTCGCCGGCGCGGTCTACGACTTCGGCACCGCCATCGCCCGCTGGGACGATGCCGACGTGCCGCTGCTGGTCAAGGTGTTCTACGGGCGCGCGGCAGGCGATGGCTGCCACATGGTCAAGATCATGACCCTGAGCTGCACCTCGCTGGACCACGACATTCCCAGCAGCGTTATCGGCGCCCACGTCGGTCGCCCCTTCGTGGAGCGCATCAACGGCTGGCCGATCGACTTCCATGGCTACGCCGGCTTCCTCTACCGCAACGAGATGAACAACATCTCGCCCGACGCCTGGCAGTTCGACGCCTACATGAAGGGCTTCTTCTACGGCTTCCCGTGGAGCCACCGGGTCAATACCCGTATCGGCATGGGTGCGGGCATCTCGTACTCCAACCACGTGCCCTCGCCGGAAGTGGTGAGCCAGGCCCGCCGCGAGCGACCGACGTCCAAGCTGCTCAACTACCTGGATCCGAGCATCGACGTCAGCCTGGGCGACCTGTTCGGCAACAAGGACTGGAAGCAGACCTACTTCGGCCTGGGCATCTCGCACCGCTCGGGCATCTTCGCCAGCTCCCGCCTGCTGGGCAGCGTCAACGGCGGCTCGAACTATATCTACGCGTACATAGAGACGACGTTGTAAAGCGTAGAAAGGCGACAGTCGTGCGCCGCCGGCTGGGGTGGAGTCGCTCCTCCCTTGGCCGGCGAGTGTCAAGGCATCGATTCCTACAAAGATCCCGGACACGTCCTATACGTGGGTAAGCGATCCGCGCAAGCGCGGTCCGCGTCGATGCATACACTCCCATCAAAAGGAGTGGCCATGATGCGTACCCTGATTCTCTGGCTCATATGCTTGCCCGCGGCGGCCCAGGCACAGCAGGTCTTCAAGTGCGTCGCCGGAATCGAAGTCTCATATCAGTCCACGCCGTGCGTGGATGGCCACGTTGTCGAGCGGACGTGGGACTACGGGCAGTATCAGCCGCCGGACCGAACCGGGCAGGATCGAACAAGGAGCGAGCAACGCAGCAGTGAGCGGCGGAGCCGAGGCCATGGTGGCCGAAGTCGCGTGGTCTCGGTGATCAGGTCTGGCGCGACAGCTGATCCCAGCCATATAGGCAGATGTGCGCGTGCAAAAGCACGCCGTGATCGCGAGCTTTACAAGCTTGGTCCGCGCAAGCCGATCGAAGCATTGCGCTCATGGGACTCATATATTGCCGAATCTTGCAGATTCTGACTGCGAGTGTTGACCCGCGCAGTTCGGTGTTTCGATGGATTGGTTCGTCAAGCGTCATGTGGCGCTGAGTCGATTGGTTGTAGAGGTCACACGTTGATCGCCAGATCCTGGCCATGCATCGCACGTGTAGGCGCTTAGTCGGATGACTCTAGTTAAACAATCTAGTTAGTAGAGCGAGCTTATGACTCGCGTGAGAAAGCGCGCGCATCGCTCGTCTTAGAACCTGACGAACTCAGGCAGGGATGCTTGAGATGGTCAGCCACGACAAGTAATCGACTCATGCTCGACATGGGTGAGCGGTGCTTGTCTTTTAGGAGGGGTGCGCTATGAAATTCGCACTTTATTTCTTGGTTTGGTCGGCCACTTCAAGCGCGCTTGCCCAAGGTTCGGTGCCAGCACGATACACCTGGGAGGCCAGCAGTGATCGCATCGCCAGGAGTGAGGAAATATCATCCTTGGACGACAGCGCATTCGGCGATCGCATCAACTATTCCAACGGCAGCGTCGGATTCGAGGCTATCGACATTAGCCTGCCGGGCAACGACAAGCTTGCAGTGGAGCTTAAGCGCTACTACACAGTGAAGAACTGGCGCTACTTGTCCGTTGATGGAACACTGGGCGACTGGATGTTGGACGCGCCGCGAATCAGCGCCACATTTGCAACGGATTGGACGATTTCGCGGGGGTCTCCGGGCGCGCGATGCAGTATCACGGCATATCCCGAGCGACCGGTCGCGTTGCCTTCAAGTATCAATGTCAGTGACTACTACCAGGGCGTGACGTTGATCCTATCTGGAGGAGTCTCTGACCTTCTCGTCACCAGTGGAGCAACGACCAAGCCTGCCGACGGCAACACCTATCGTTGGGTGACCGCAGATGGCATGAGCCATGTGTCTTGCCTGCCGACGATCAGGAACGGAAGTGGGGAAGGGTTCATGGCCATCACGCCTGATGGCACGCGCTACTGGTTCGACCATATGGCGCAGTATCGGGAAGCTCCGATCAAGCATCCGATTGTACATGTCGAGCAGAGTTTCACCCAGTACGTTCATGTGAGAACCAATGTCCTGTATGCCTCACGCATCGAGGATCGATTCGGGAACCATGTCACCTACAACTATTCAAATGCTTGGGATCAACCGGCGAAGCTCGATTCGATTCAGGCCAGTGATGGACGGAAACTGACCTTCAGCTACTCGGGCAAGTTCCTGGCGTCGGTCACTGATGGAGCCCGTACCTGGTCTTACGACTATGCGACTACGCCGGGGGGGCGCAAGACGCTGACCACGGTCAAGTTGCCAGATCAGTCAGTCTGGTCGATCGCGTTCAATGGCCTGACTGACGCGGAGATCATCTACAGCGAGCTCAACGTTGGTGAGCCGCAGCGCTCATGTACCCGAAACCAGGTTCCAAGCAATTACCTGGCCACACCCGTTGGATCGATAACCCATCCCGCAGGAGCCGTCGGGGTATTCACATTCTCCTTCTTGGAGCATGGGCGCAGCAATGTGCCGGTCGACTGCAGTCCTATCCAGACGGTTCCGGTCGGCGCGCGCCCGGGTACCGGCAACAATGAAGGTGACGACGAGAACGCCTACACGATCTCCGGCTACTCCCTCACGCTGACCAAGAAGCAGGTCAGCGGCCCTGGGTTGTCGACGGCCGAGTGGCTGTATACCTATGCTCCTGGCATCAGCGTCCATCGTTGGCCGGGCACTACCTTCACCTATCCGCGCTGCGTGCTGTCGCCCGCGAGTGAGTGCGCCAAGCCCGTCTGTACGTCTGACACCTGTGCCGGTTTCAGCCAGACCACCATCACCGGCCCCAACAACAGCTGGGAACGGCATACCTTCGGCAACAGCTACCGCTACAACGAAGGCAAGCTGCTCAAGGTCGAGCGC
>Ga0160434_100135_pt1 | contig 40035 bp, 39 predicted proteins | sample HID1973I_E0MG_FD_108273 | JGI IMG/M metagenome (GOLD analysis project Ga0160434, IMG submission 108273) | Enriched mosquito-associated microbial communities from UW Madison campus, WI, USA - HID1973I_E0 MG | ecosystem: Host-associated > Arthropoda: Insects > Digestive system > Unclassified ... | reverse complement strand
TCCTGCTCGACGTCTGGGAGCACGCCTACTACCTCGACTACCAGAACGTGCGCGCCGACTACGTCACCGCCTGGTGGAACCTCGTCAGCTGGACCGACGCCGAGGCCCGCCTCCAGCGCGCCAAGACCCAGACCGCCGGGCTCATCGTCCCCGCCTGACACCCCGCACCACGAACCCCGGGCCGCCACCAGGCGACCCGGGGTTCGTCGCGTCTACGCCCCTGGCACACGGCACACCGGGACGACGGGACGACGGGACGAGCCGTGTCGGCTCACGTGGGGACCAGAAGGAGCCCCGGACGCCCCCGCGCGCCACGAGGCGTCGTCGTACGGGGTCGAGGGCGCCCGTGCGCCGTCGGGCCGGGCCCGCAGGCTCCACGATGCCCACGGGGCCCACCGCCCGCCTCAGAGGCGCCGTGCGGGCACCCTCGTCGGCCCACGCTCACGCCTCCACGGGCACGCCCTCGGCCACCGCTCCCGTGCGGACACCGGGCCGTAGCCCCGCTCCCCCGCCGCACGCTGCCGCACGGTCCCGCGGACGACGGCGGGGGACGACGAAGGGCCCGGACCTCTCGGTGAGAGGTCCGGGCCCTGTCGTGTCGTGCGCGACGACTCAGTGCGCGTGCTGCCCGCGGGAGAACTCGAAGACCCAGCCGACGAGCGCGACCGCGCCGAACGCGATGCCCACGTAGACGAGCCACCAGCCGACCGCGAGGCCGAGGAACGTGATCGCCCCGGCGGCGCCGATGGCGAGCGGCCACCAGCTCCACGGCGCGTACACGCCCTGGTCGCCGGCGCCCTGCTCGATGAGACCCTCCGGGTCGTCCTCGGGACGGGCGTCGATCCGCCGCGCCGTGAGCATGAGGTACGCGCCGATCATGGCGACGAGGCCCGCGGTGAGGAGGATGGAGACGGAGCCGACCGGCTCCCAGCCGCTCCAGAGCCCGTAGACGAGACCGGCGGCGACGAAGAAGGGCGCCCCGAAGAGGAAGAGCTTGTACTCGATCTTCACTTCCGGTCCTCGCTCTCGCCGTCGGTGCCCGTGCGGGGCTCCTCGATGATCGTGGTCGTCGTGGAGTGGCTCGCCGTCTCGTCCCCGCCGCGCAGGCGGTCGAGGGCGACGCCCTTCTCACCGCGACGGTCGGCCTCGCCGTAGACCTGCTCGAGCACGCTCGGGTTCGGCTCGGCGTGGTCCATCGCGGCCACCTCCGGGTGGTGCAGGTCGAACGCCGGCGACTCGGAACGGATGCGCGGCAGCGACGTGAAGTTGTGGCGCGGCGGCGGGCAGGACGTCGCCCACTCGAGCGAGCGGCCGTAGCCCCACGGGTCGTCGACCTCGACCTTGGGCGCGTTGCGCCACGTCGTGTAGACGTTCCACAGGAACGGCAGCGTCGAGGCGGCGAGGATGAACGCGCCGACCGTCGACACCTGGTTCTCCCACGTGAACCCGTCGGACGGGGCGTAGTCCGCGTAGCGGCGCGGCATGCCCTCGACGCCCAGCCAGTGCTGGATGAGGAACGTGGTGTGGAACCCGATGAACAGCAGCCAGAAGTGCAGCTTGCCGAGACGCTCGTTGAGCATGCGGCCCGTGAACTTCGGCCACCAGAAGTAGAAGCCCGCGAACATCGCGAACACGACCGTGCCGAACACGACGTAGTGGAAGTGCGCCACGACGAAGTACGAGTCGGACAGGTGGAAGTCCAGGGCCGGGCTGGAGAGGATGACGCCCGTCAGACCGCCGAAGAGGAACGTGACGAGGAAGCCGATCGACCACAGCATCGGTGTCTCGAACGTCAGCTTGCCGCGCCACATCGTGCCGATCCAGTTGAAGAACTTCACACCGGTCGGGACGGCGATGAGCATCGTCATGAAGGCGAAGAACGGCAGGAGCACCGCGCCGGTCACGTACATGTGGTGGGCCCACACGGTGACGGACAGGGCAGCGATCGCGATGGTCGCGTAGACCAGGCCCTTGTAGCCGAAGATCGGCTTGCGGCTGAACACCGGCAGGATCTCGGTCACGATGCCGAAGAACGGCAGCGCGATGATGTACACCTCGGGGTGCCCGAAGAACCAGAACAGGTGCTGCCAGAGGATCGCTCCCCCGTTCTCGGGGTTGAAGACCTGGGCACCGAGCCGCCGGTCCGCGCCGAGCGCGAAGAGCGCGGCGGCCAGGGGCGGGAACGCCATGAGCACGAGCAGGCTCGTGACGAGCGTGTTCCACGTGAAGATCGGCATCCGGAACATGGTCATGCCCGGCGCGCGCATCGTGATGATCGTGGTGATGAAGTTGACCGCACCGAGGATCGTGCCGAAACCGGCCAGCGCGAGCCCGAAGACCCACAGGTCTCCTCCGAGGCCTGGACTGAAGGTCGTGTTCGACAGCGGCGCGTACGCGAACCACCCGAACGACGCGGCGCCCTGGGGCGTGAAGAAGCCCGCGGAGGCGATGAGCCCACCGAAGAGGTAGAGCCAGTACGCGAACATGTTCAGTCGCGGGAACGCGACGTCCGGCGCACCGATCTGCAGCGGCATGATGACGTTCGCGAAGCCGGCGAAGAGCGGCGTGGCGAACAGCAGCAGCATGATCGTGCCGTGCATCGTGAAGAGCTGGTTGTACTGCTCCTTGCTCTGCACGATCTGGATGCCGGGCTCGAAGAGCTCCGCCCGGATCACCAGGGCCATGAGGCCGCCGATGCAGAAGAAGATGAACGACGTGATCAGGTACATGTACCCGATCGTCTTGTGGTCGGTGGACGTGACCCACTTGATCACGGTCCGCCCGAGGGTCTGACGCCGAGGGGCGAGACCGGGGACGACTTCGGCCTGCGCGACCATCAGTGCTCACCCTCCGTGGTAGCGGCGACGGGGTTCGGGTCCTGGAGGCGGCTGAAGCCCTCCACCGGGATCTGGCCCTCCTGGCCCTTGGCGCGGAGCGCGGCCATCTGCGCGTCGAACTCGGCGCGGTCGACGACCTCGACGTTGAAGAGCATGCCCGAGTGGTGCTCGCCGCAGAGCTCGGCGCACTTGCCGGCGTACACGCCCTCGCGCTCCGGGGTCACGACGAACTCGTTCGTGCGGTGCGGGATCATGTCCTGCTTGTAGAGGAACGCGGGGATCCAGAAGGAGTGGATGACGTCGCGCGAGTCGAGCACGAAGCGGATGCTCTCGCCGGCCGGCAGGTACAGGGTCGGCAGCGCCGCACCGGTTCCCGGGGCGCCGTCGATCATGGCCTCGTCCGTCAGCGTGTCGCCCACGTTCGCGAGGTGCTGGCCCGTCTCGTAGACGTCCTCGTCGACGTAGTTGAAGTCCCAGCTCCACTGCTTGCCGATGACCTGGACGGTCATGTCGGCGTCCTGCTCCTTGTCCTGGATCGCGCTCATGTCGCGGTCCGTGTAGAAGAACAGCACGAGGACCATGAGGATCGGCACGGCCGTGTACATGATCTCGAGCGGCAGGTGGTAGCGCGTCTGGACCGGCAGCACGTGGTCGTCCTTGCGCTTGCGGTAGGCGGCGACGCACCACAGCATGAGGCCCCACGTGATGATGCCGACGATGAGGGCGGCGATCCACGAGCCGGTCCACAACGACGTGATCCGGGCGGTCTGGTTGGTCACCTCCCCGTCCTCGTAACCGGGCAGGTACCCGCGCTGGACCGTGTCGCTGGCGCAGCCGGACGCCACCGCCGCGACGGCGACGGCAAGAGCCGTCGCCCGCAGGATGGTGCGCCGTGTGCGGCTAGGGGGTTGCGAGTGCAAGGGGGGCCTTTCACGTCACGTCCGGACCGGGCCCGTCTCCACGAGCCCAGCACAGGACCTTCGTCCTCGACACACGAAGCCTAGCGCGGGATTCCGCGCTTCGTGGCCCGGGACGCGTCCCCGCGGGGGGAGATCCGCGCCACGTCCGGGCCGGTCAGACCAGGTTCGCCACACCCCGCCCGACTCTGTCAGATCGTTCCCCCGCGTCCCCTCCGGCACGGGGGCGGTACCGTGCTCGTGTCCCGCGCGCACGGACCGTCGAAGTCCGCACGAGCGCAACGATCCGGCGGGAGGACGGCCCCGCGCGCCCGCCTCCCGGCGCCCCGCCCGCCCCTCCGTCCGCGACGCTGGAGACCTTGTGACGCACACCACCCGCCCTCCCCGCGTCCGCCTGGACAACGGCGGTCGTGCGCCGTGGCACCCGCTCGCCCGGCAGGCCTTCGAGCAGGCGCTCGACGACGGCTGGGCCGACTCCCGCCGTCTGCACGCGGAGGGACGCCGGGCCGCCGCGCTGCTCGACGGCGCGCGCGAGGCCGTGGCCGGCGCGCTCGGCGCGCGCACGCAGGAGGTGACGTTCACGCCGTCGCACACCGCCTCGCTGCACACGGCCGTCGCGGCCCTCGCCGCGGGACGACGCCGCACGGGCACGCGCGTCGTCGTCGGCGCGGTCGAGCGCGCGGCGCTGCTGCACGCGGCGGAGCACGGCGGCCTCGAGCGCGCGACCGTCGGGGTGGACGCGACGGGCCGCGTCGACGCAGGCGCGATGGCGGACGCCGTCGCGCGCCCGGGCGTGGCGCTCGCCGCGCTGCAGCACGCCAACGGCGAGGTGGGCACGCGGCAGCCGGTCGAGGCCGTGCACGACGCGGCCCGCGCGGCCGGCGTCCCGCTGCTCGTCGACGCGGGCGCGAGCCTCGGGCACGCGCCCGTCGGCCCGGCCTGGGACGCCCTGGCGGCCGACCCGGGCGACTGGGGGGCGGCGCCGGGCGTGGGCGTGCTCGCCCTGCGGTCCCGCGTGCGCCGGCGCAGCCCGTTCCCGGAGGACCCGGACCCCCTGTCCCCCGGCGGCGTGAGCGTGCCGGCGGCGTTCTCGGCCGCGGTGGGCCTGCAGGCCGTGCTCGGCGACCTCGACGCCGAGGACCGCCGCCGGCGGGCACTCGTGGACCGCGTCCGGGCGCAGGTCGCGACGATCCCGGACGTCGAGGTCGTCGGCGACCCCGACGACCGCCTGCCCCACGTCGTGACGTTCTCGTTCCTCTACGTCGACGGCGAGGCGCTGCTCACGGAGCTCGACCGCGAGGGCGTCGCGGTCGGCTCGGGCTCGGCCTGCACGTCGAGCGCGCTCGAGCCCTCGCACGTGCTCGCGGCGATGGGCGTGCTCACGCACGGGAACGTGCGGGTCGCGCTCGACCGCTCCACGACGACGGACGACGTGGAGCGCCTCCTCGCCGTGCTGCCGGGCGCCGTCGCGCGGGTGCGCGCGACGCTCGGGGTCGAGGGGCTGTGAGCGCCGCCGAGGCCGCGGCGCCCGGCGACGACGTCGTGGACGCCCGGGGGCTGCGCTGCCCGCTCCCGGTGATCCGCCTCGCCGCCGCGGCGCGCGACCGCGCCCCCGGGTCCCGCCTCACCGTCTGGTCCACGGACCCGGCGGCGCGGCTCGACGTGCCCGCGTGGGCGCGGATGCGCGGTCACCGGGTCGTCGACGAGCACGAGCTGCCCGGCGACGACGCCGCGTGGGCGATCACGGTGCGCCTGGGACCCTGAGCGGCCCGGGACGACGAAGAGCCCGACCCCCGCGGGGGTCGGGCTCTCGCCGAGGAGGTCCGGCGGTCAGCTGAAGGAGCCGCCGCACGCGCAGGCGCTGCCCGCGTTGGGGTTGTCGATCGTGAAGCCCTGCTTCTCGATGGTGTCGGCGAAGTCGATCGTCGCGCCCTCGAGGTAGGGGACGCTCATCTTGTCGACCACGACCTCGACGCCGTCGTAGTCGCGCAGGGCGTCGCCGTCGAGCAGGCGCTCGTCGAAGTAGAGCTGGTAGATCAGGCCGGAGCAGCCGCCGGGCTGCACCGCCACGCGCAGGCGCAGGTCGTCGCGACCCTCCTGCTCGAGGAGGGTGCGAACCTTGTCCGCGGCCCCGTCGGTCAGGTTGACGCCGTGGGTGGCAATCTCGGTGGTCTCGCTCATCTCGTCTCCGCGCTGTCGGGGGCACGTGCTGCCCCGGTGGTGGCCGGCTATCCCGGGTCTGTCTCGACAGTTCCCGTCAGGTCCTCAACACCACACGTGCCGGTCGTGTTCCCGAGTCTACGACGCGAGCGCGACGTACGGTCGAGGAGGCCGCCGGGCGAGCCGGGTCGCGGCCACGACGAGAGGACGGCGATGGACCAGGCGCTGCACTTCGTGACCGTCGCGACGCGCGACCTCGACGCCGCGCGGCGCTTCTACGGCGCGCTCGGCTGGCAGGCCAAGCTCGACGTGCCCGGCGAGATCGTCTTCTACCGGTCCGCGGCGGGCCAGCTCCTCGGCTTCTTCGACGCTGGGGCGTTCGCCCGGGACCAGGGCGAGGCGTCGCCGCCGCACGTCGCGGGCGTCACGCTCTCGCACAACGTGGGCTCGCGCGCGGAGGTCGTCGCGCTGGTCGAGCGGATGGCCGCCGCGGGCGGCGAGGTCCGCAAGGCCCCGCAGGAGGGCGAGTTCGGCGGCGTCTTCCACGCGCACGTCGCGGACCCGAACGGTCTCGTGTGGGAGGTCGCGCACAACCCCGCGTGGTCGGTGCTCCCCGACGGATCGGTCATGCTCGGCTGACCGGCGCGCGCACGCGCTCAGGTGCGCGACCACGTCCGCGCGACGCGCTCGACGAGCGACCGCGCGGGGTCGTCGCCCCACGCGTACGCGCCGCTCAGCCCGGCCGCCGCCTGCTCGCGGCGCCCGGCCACGACGGAGCGCGCGACGACGACGACCGGCAGCGCGTGCGGCGCCGCACGGTGCGCGACCTCGTGCACGGCGCCCTCCCCCAGCTCGTGCGCGCCGAGCTCGTCGGCGACGACGACCACGAGGTCCGCCGCGGCGAGGCGACCGTCGAGGCCCGCCGCGTCCGCGACGACGCGCAGCGCGGGGACCAGCCGTCCGCCGAGCGCCGCGACGGCGAACGCCGCCCCGCCGCCGCTGCCCGTGCCGGGGACCCCCGCGAGCCGGCGCGGTGACGACGCCGCGAGGAGGTCGCGCCCCGCGACGGGCCCCGCGCCCTCGCGGTCCAGCGTCTCGACGGCGGGCGCGACCTCGTGCGCGACCGCGCCGAGCGCGCGCTCCAGGTCCTGCGCGACCGCGTCGTCCACGCCGCGCGCCGCGAGCGCCGCGCTCGCCCCGTGCAGCCCGAGCAGCGGCGCGTCCGTGGCCACGGCGCCCACGAGCGCGGTGCCCCGCAGCACGGAGCGCGCGGCCCGCAGGAGCGCGACCGGCCCCTCGCCCGGGCCGGACGCCGCGTGCCCCGCGAGCGCGCGCAGGAGGCCCGCGCCCGCGTCGTGGGCGGCCGCTCCCCCGGTCGCGAGGACGACGCGGCCCGGCCGCCCGTCCGGGGTGCGGGCCGCGTCCACGGCCAGCGCGAGGAGGTGGCCGAGGGCGGCGGACGACCGCGGCGCGCCCGCGGCGGGGACGGCGGGGTCGGCGTCGTCCGGGAGCGCGGGGACCTGGGAGGCGTCGGCGTAGACGGTCCCGGACCCGGGGTCGCGACGCACCGCGACCGGCACGTCCGCGTCCTGCGCCCCGGGCACGACGCCGGCGAGCAGCTCGGGCGCGGCCTCCGCGAGCGCGTCGAGGAACGCGGGACCGCTCGCGGCGAGCGCCACCGGGTCCGCGTGCACGGCGCCCGCGGCCTCGGCCCACCAGCGCGCCACGTCCGCCGGGACGGGCCCGGGCGGGCTCGCGGCGAGGGTGCCGGGCCACGCGCCGTCGGGCACGACGGGACCGGCCGTGCCGGTGACGAGGACGCGCATGCGGGGATTCTGCCAGCCCGTGCCGGGCGGGCCGCGACCGCCCCTGACCGGGGACGATCGCCCCGGCCGCCGCGGGACGCGCTGTGCGACGATGGTGCCGTGAGCACAGGTAGCACCTTGCTGGACTCCGGTCCGACCGGTCCTGGGGCGACGTTCGTCGAGCCCGCCCCCTCCGCCCTCCTCCTGCTGGGACAGGGGCGCGACCTCGCCTCCGAGCGCGGCGTCGAGTGCGTGGGCGACCTGCCCGCGCCGAGCGACCCCGACCTCGTGGAGCGCGCCCGGGCGGCGCGCGCGGCGCTCGGCGAGCGCGCGTTCGTCCTCGGCCACCACTACCAGCGCGACGAGGTCATCGACTTCGCCGACGTCACGGGCGACTCCTTCAAGCTCGCGCGCGAGGCCGCGGCCCGCCCCGAGGCAGAGTTCATCCTCTTCTGCGGCGTGCACTTCATGGCAGAGAGCGCGGACATCCTCACGTCCGACGCGCAGCAGGTCGTCCTGCCCGACCTCGCGGCCGGGTGCTCGATGGCCGACATGGCGGCGATCGACCAGGTCGAGGACGCGTGGGACGTGCTCGAGGAGGTCGGGATCGCGGACTCGACGATCCCCGTGACGTACATGAACTCCTCCGCCGCGATCAAGGCGTTCACGGGCCGCCACGGCGGGACGGTGTGCACGTCGTCCAACGCGGAGGTCGCGCTGCGCTGGGCGTTCGACCAGGTCGGCGGCGTCGACGGCACGGGCAAGGTGCTCTTCCTGCCGGACCAGCACCTCGGGCGCAACACCGCCGTGCTCAAGCTCGCGATGTCGACGGGCGACTGCGTCGTGTTCGACCCGCGCCGGCCGAACGGCGGGCTCACGGACGCGCAGCTGCGCGACGCGCGCATGATCCTGTGGCGCGGCCACTGCTCGGTGCACGGCCGCTTCTCGGCGAAGAACGTCGAGGACGTCCGGGCCGCCGCGCCGGGCGTCAACGTGCTCGTGCACCCCGAGTGCAAGCACGAGGTGGTCACCGCGGCCGACTTCGTCGGGTCGACGGAGTACATCATCAAGACGCTCGACGCCGCGGAGCCGGGCTCGTCGTGGGCGATCGGGACCGAGCTCAACCTCGTGCGGCGCGTCGCGCGGGCGCACCCGGACAAGCAGGTGCACTACCTCGACTCGACGGTGTGCTTCTGCTCGACGATGAACCGGATCGACCTGCCGCACCTCGTGTGGGCGATGGAGTCGCTCGCCGCGGGCCGCATGGTCAACCGGATCGTCGTGGACGCCGACGACGCGCACTGGGCGCGCGTCGCGCTCGACCAGATGCTCGCCCTCCCGGGCCTGTAGCCCGGCCGGGCACGACGGGCGGCGGGACGCAGGCACGCGGAGCACCCGGAGGCACGACATGGGGACCGGCAACGGGATGAACGTCGGCATCTTCGTCTTCGACGAGGCGGAGGAGCTCGACGTCGTGGGCCCGTTCGAGGTGCTCGGCGCGTGGGCGGAGCACTCCGCGATCAAGCCGCACGTGTCGACGTTCTCGTGGGACGGCACGGGCGTGCGCCTCGCGCACGGGCTGCGGCTCGTGCCGGACCGCTCGGCCGACGACGTGGGGCCGCTGCACCTGCTCGTCTACCCCGGCGGCTGGGGCACGCGGACGCTCCTCGCCGACCGCGTGCACCTCGAGTGGCTGCGCGCCGTGCGCGCCCAGACGCCGGTCGTGGCGAGCGTGTGCACGGGCTCGCTCGTGCTCGCGGCGGCGGGCCTGCTCGCGGGGCGGCCCGCGACGACGCACCGCGAGCACTACGACGAGCTCGCGGAGATCGACCCGAGCGTCGTGGTCGACACCGAGGCGCGCTTCGTCGACGACGGCGACGTCGTGACGTCGGCGGGCGTGTCCGCCGGCATCGACATGGCGCTCCACCTCGTGGCGCGCCTCGAGAGCCCGGACGTCGCGCGCGCCGTGCGGCGCGCGATCCAGTACGACCCCGAGCCGCCGGTCTAGCCCGACGCCGGGGCCGTGCTCAGGCGGCCGCGGGCGGCGCGGGACGGCGCGGGGCGTACCGGCCCGTGCGGTGGGCCCACACGTCGAACGCGACCGTGCAGAACGGCGGGACGGTCGCGGCGAGGGCCAGGAGGGCCGTCCACGGCGACCAGCGCACGCGCACGGCGACGACGACCGCGAGCGCCACGTAGACGAGGACGAGACCGCCGTGGACGGGCCCGAAGATCTCGACCCCCCGCTCGGTCGTCCCGGCGACCCACTTGAGGTACATCCCCACGAGCAGGCCTGCCCACGAGAAGGCCTCGGCGACCGCGACGGCGCGGAACGCGCGGACCACCCAGGGGTGCGGCACGGGGTCGGTGGTGGCGGTGGGGCGAGGTGCGGTGCTCGTCGTCGTCACGGCGCGCATCCTCGCACACGGTCCTGGACGCCGGGTGGGACCGGCGAGCCACGGATACCTGATACCGCCCGTCCGGGACAGTACCCTGCGACGGTGACCCGACAGATCCAGCTCCTCGTCGCCAGCACGATGCCGCGCAGGGCCGTCCCCGGCCGGGGCGTGCTCGACCCGTCGGTGACGCGCATGCGCGTGCACCCGGGCGACCTCGACTTCTACCTGCACGTGAACAACGGCGTGTACCTGCAGATGATGGACGTCGCGCGCAGCAACTTCATCGCCGACGTCGGCGGGTTCGGGCTGCTCAAGGACAAGGGCTGGTACCCGGTCGTCGCGGCGTCGACGATGAAGTACCGCCGCTCGCTGCAGCTCGGGGACCGGTTCGAGATCACGACGCGCGTGCTCGGCTGGGACGAGCGCGTCGTGTACCTCGAGCAGGTGTTCACGCGCCGGGGCGACCTGTGCGCGCGCGGCCTCGTCGCGGGCCGGTTCCTCGCGCGCGGCTCGGGCGATCGCGTCGCCGCGCCCGACGTCGTCGGGCTGCTCGGCGGGGACGTCGCGTCCCCGGAGCTGCCGGAGGACGTCGCCGCGTGGTCGCGCGCGGTCGACGTCGCGCACCGCACGGTCTGACCCCGCGGCCCGGTCGCGCGCGGCGCACCGCCGGGCGGTGGTTCGATGGGGCGATGGCAGCCGACCCGTTCGACGCGACGATGGTGCCCGCGCTCCCCTGCCCCGACGTCGACGCGATGCGCGACTTCTGGGTCGCTCTCGGCCTCGAGGTCGCCTACCGCCAGCTGCGGCCCAACCCGTACGTCGCGCTGCACCGCGGCGGCTTCGTGCTCCACTACTTCGGGCTCGACGGCGTCGCGCCCGAGGACAGCTACAGCACGTGCATCGCGGTCGTCGACGACACCGCCCCCGTCTTCGAGGCGTTCGCCGCGGGGCTGCGCGCGCGGTACGGCCGCCTCCCGCTCACCGGGGTCCCGCGCGTCACGCGGCCGCGCCGTCGCGCGAACGCCGGGGGCGCGACCGGGTTCAGCGTCGTCGACCCCGCCGGCAACTGGGTGCGCGTGATGCGCCGGCCCCCGGCGACGACCGGGACCACCGCGTCCGAGGCGGGTCCCGAGGCCGCCTCTCCCGAGGCGACCGGCACCGACTCCGCCGCGCCGGCGTACGCCGAGCGGCCCGCGGGCAAGGTCGCGCGGGCGCTCGACGACGCGGTCGTCCAGGCCGACTCGCACGGCGACCCGGTCCAGGCGCGCCGGATCCTCGGCGGCGCGCTGCGCCGCTCGGGCGAGGAGGCCGAGCCCGCGGACCGGGTGCGCGGGCTCGCCTACCTCGCCGAGCTCGCCGTCCGCACGGACGACCCGGACGCCGCGGCCGCTCTCCTCGACGAGCTCGACGGGCTGGTCGCGTCGCTCGACGAGACCGCCCGCCGAGCCCTCGAGGGTGCGCTCGCGGACGCCGCCGAGCTGCGCGCGTCCCTCGACGGCTGACCGGCGGGCCGCCGGGCCGGTGCCCGGGTCAGGCGGCGGCGCCGCCGAGCCGCGCGAGGAGCAGCGCCTCGGCGAGCACGACCTTCTCGAGCTCGCCGAGGTGGACGGACTCGTTCGCGCCGTGCGCGCGCGAGTCCGGGTCCTCGACGCCCGTGACGAGGATCGCGGCCTGCGGGAAGACCTCCAGGAGGTCGGCGATGAAGGGGATCGACCCGCCGACGCCGATGTCGACGGGGTCGGTGCCCCACGACGTCGCGAACGCCCAGCGCGCCGCCTGCATGGCCGCGGAGTCGGCGGGCGCGAGGAACGGCTTGCCCTGCTCGCCGTCGCGCACGGTGACGCGCGCGCCGAGCGGGGCGTTCTGCTCGAGGTGGGCGCGCAGCGCGGCCATCGCCGCCGCCGGGTCCTGCCCCGGGGCGAGCCGCACGGAGAGCTTGGCCGTCGCGCGCGGGGTGATCGTGTTCGACGCCCGCGCGACGCTCGGCGCGTCCAGGCCGATGACGGCGATCGCCGGCTTGGTCCACAGCCGGCCCGCGATGCTGCCCGTGCCCGCGAGCGCCGCGCCGTCGAGGAGCGAGGAGTCGGCGCGGAAGTCCGCCTCGGCGTAGTCGACGGCGGGCTCGGCCCCGACGACGAGCCCCGGGACGGCGACGTCGCCCGCGTCGTCGTGCAGGGTCGCGACGAGGCGCGCGAGGAGCGTGACCGCGTCGAGCACGGGACCGCCGAACATGCCCGAGTGCACCGCGTGGTCGAGCACGGCGACCTCGACCTCGCAGTCGACGAGGCCGCGCAGCGACGTGGTGAGGGCGGGGACGCCGACCTTCCAGTTCGAGGAGTCGGCGACGACGATGACGTCGGCGGCGAGCAGGTCGCGGTGCTGCGTGAGGAACGGCAGGAACGTCGGGGACCCGACCTCCTCCTCGCCCTCGACGAAGACGGTGACGCCCACAGGGAGGTCGCCGAGCGCCGTCAGCGCCCGCAGCGCGCCGAGGTGCGCGACGATCCCCGCCTTGTCGTCGGCCGCGCCACGGCCGTAGAGGCGCCCGTCGCGCTCGGTGGGCACGAACGGCTCGGTGTCCCACGCGGCGTCCTCGCCCGGGGGCTGCACGTCGTGGTGCGCGTAGAGCAGGACGGTCGGGGCGCCGTCGGGCGCGGGACGGCGCGCCACGACGGCGGGCGCGCCCTGGGTCCCGTCCTCGGTCGTGGCACGCAGGACCTGGACCTCGGGCAGCCCGGCGTCGCGCAGCAGGGCCGCGACGGCGTCGGCGCTCGCCGCGACGTGCGCGGGGTCGAACGCGGAGTTCGAGACGCTCGGGATGCGCACGAGGTCCTCGAGGTCGGCGCGCAGGGCCGGGAACTGGGCGGCGACGGTCTCGCGCAGCGTGGTCGCGAGCGGGTGGGTGTCGGGTGAGTTCGTCACGACGAGCACCGTACGTCACGGGCCGGGCCGGACCGCCCCGGCGCTCGACTACGCTGGACCCGTGTTCTCCCGCAACAGGTCCGGCGCGACCTCGCCCACCCCCGACCCCGTCGACGCGGCGGCCGAGATCGAGCAGGCCGGCACGACGCCCGCCGGCAAGGGCCGCCCCACGCCCAAGCGCAAGGTCTCCGAGGCGGCGAACAAGCGCCCCCTCGTGCCGAACGACCGCCGGGCGGCGGCGAAGTCGGCCCGCGAGAAGCAGCGCGCGGTGCGCGACCGGGAGTACCAGGCGATGCAGACCGGCGACGAGCGCTACCTGCCGCCGCGCGACAAGGGGCCGGTGCGCCGCTACGTGCGCGACCACGTCGACGCGCGCTGGAACCTCGGCGAGTTCTTCCTGCCCGTCGCGCTCGTCTTCATCGTCATGTCGCTGCTCACGGCGCAGAACCAGGCGCTCGCGTTCTTCACGGTCATGGCGCTGTACGTCATCGTGCTGCTGACGATCGTCGACGCGTTCGTCATGTGGCGCGGGCTGCGCAAGCGGCTCGTCCGCAAGTTCGGCGAGGTCCCCCGGGGCACGGTCATGTACGCCGTGATGCGCGCGTTCCAGCTGCGCCGGGCGCGCCTGCCGAAGCCGGCGCACAAGAAGCACGGCGTCTACCCGGAGTGACGTTCGCGACGCACCCCGGCGCACCGTCCGGTGCCCGGGGCGACGGTCGCGCCCGATAGGTTGAGCCCATGCCCACCTATCGCTACCTCGGCAACTCGGGGCTCAAGATCTCCGAGATCACCTACGGCAACTGGCTCACCCACGGTTCCCAGGTCGAGAACGACGTCGCCACCGCGTGCGTCCACGCCGCGCTCGACGCCGGCATCACCTCGTTCGACACCGCGGACGTCTACGCGAACACGAAGGCCGAGCAGGTCCTCGGCGACGCCCTCAAGGGGCAGCGCCGCGAGTCGCTCGAGATCTTCACGAAGGTCTACTGGCCGACCGGCCCCGGCGGCCCCAACGACTCCGGGCTCTCGCGCAAGCACGTCATGGAGTCGATCAACGGCTCGCTGCGCCGCCTCGGGACGGACTACGTCGACCTCTACCAGGCGCACCGGTTCGACACGGAGACGCCGCTCGAGGAGACGATGCAGGCGTTCGCCGACATCGTCCGCCAGGGCAAGGCCCTGTACGTCGGCGTCTCGGAGTGGACCGCCGACCAGATCCGCGCGGGCCAGGCCCTCGCGACCGACCTCGGCTTCCGCCTCGTCTCGTCGCAGCCGCAGTACTCGATGCTGTGGCGCGTCATCGAGGACGAGGTCGTCCCGACCTCGCGCGAGCTCGGGCTGTCGCAGATCGTCTGGTCGCCCATGGCGCAGGGCGTGCTCTCCGGCAAGTACCTGCCCGGCCAGGCGGCTCCCGCCGGGTCGCGCGCGGCCGACGAGAAGGCCGGCCGGGGCGGCATCGGGCAGTTCATGACGGACGACGTCCTCACCCGCGTGCAGGCGCTGCGCCCGGTCGCGGACGAGCTCGGCCTGAGCATGGCCCAGCTCGCGATCGCCTGGGTGCTGCAGAACGACAACGTCGCGGCGGCGCTCGTCGGCGCCTCGCGCCCGGAGCAGGTCGCGGAGAACGTCAAGGCCGCGGGCGTGACGATCCCCGCCGAGCTCCTCGCGCGCATCGACGAGGTCCTGGGCGACGTCGTCGAGCGCGACCCGGGCAAGACGGCGGAGGGGCAGCCGAAGAAGCGCCCCTCCTGACCCGTCCTCCCACCGCACGACGCGCGGGGTGCCCGGCCCGGGTGCCCCGCGCGTCGTCGTCCCCGGCCCGGGCGGCGGGCATGCCTCCCGCCGCCCGGGCCGTGGTTCATCGGCGCGCCGCCGGCTCGGCCGGGCGCGCCACGTCCTGTCCCGCCGGCTCGGCCGGGCGCCGGGCGACGAGACCGGCGGGCGCGAACCAGCGCACGGTCGCCTGCACGACCGGCCCGACCCCGAGCGCGTACGCGAGCGTCGCCCAGCCGAGCGTCCCGCCGAGCGCCCACCCGAGCCCGACGACCACGACCTCGATGACGGTGCGCACGAGGCGCACCGAGCCGCCCGTGCGCTGGACGAGGCCGGTCATGAGACCGTCGCGCGGCCCGGGACCGAGGCGCACCCCGAGGTAGGCCGACGACGCGAGGCCGTTGAGCACGATGCCCCCCAGCGCGAGCGCGACGCTCGCGGCGGCGCCGGGATCGGGCACGACGCGCTCGACGAGCGCGATCGCCGGGTCGATCGTCACGCCGATGACGACGACGTTCGCGACCGTCCCCCAGCCGGGCCGCTGCCGCAGCGGGATCCACGCGAGCAGCGCGAGCCCGCTGAACGCCAGCACGACGACGCCGAACGGGAGCCCCGTGCGCCGCACGACGCCCTGGTGGAGGACGTCCCAGGGCATGCCGCCCTGCCCGGCGTGCAGGAGCATCGCCATGGACAGCGCGTAGGCGAGGAGGCCGAGGAGGAGCTGGACGATCCGGCGGGTCGGTGACATGGCCCCCATCCTCGGCGCCCATTGGCCTCGACTTCCATAGCCAATCGCGAGAGAGTGGACCGCGTGACGCCCCGCGAGACCCTGTCCCCCGCCGTCGGCACCGCGCCGCGCCCGGTCCGCCCCGGGCCCGCCGGGCTCGACGTGCACCGCCACCTGTCCCCCGCGGCCGCCGTGCGCCTCCTGGGCCGCTGGCATGCGGGCGGCCCCGCGTACGTCGCGCTCGCCGACGCGGTGCGCGCCGCCGTGCTCGCCGGCACGCTCGCCCCCCACACGCGGCTGCCGTCGGAGCGCGACCTCGCCGCCGCCCTCGGCGTCTCGCGCACGACGACGGCGGCCGCGTACGCGCGCCTGCGCGAGCTGGGCCTCGCCCGCTCGCGCACGGGCGCCGGGACGGTCGTCGTGCTCCCGCACGGCGGCCGGCGGCGCTCCGGCGCGCGCACCACGGGCGGCGACGCGCCGGCCGGGGCACGCGCCGCGGCCTCGCCCGTCGACCTGGCGGACCTGTCGCAGGCGACGTCCGCGGCGCCGTCCGGCCTGCACGCCGCCTACGCGCGCGCCCTCGAGCGGCTGCCCGCCTACCTCGGCGAGGGCGGCTACGAGCCGTACGGGGTCGCCGCGCTGCGCGAGGCCGTCGCCGCGCGCTTCACCGCGCGCGGCACGCCCACCGAGCCCGACCAGATCCTCGTCACCACCGGCGCGCAGCACGCCATCACGACCCTCGCGACGACGCTCCTCGGCAGCGGCGACCGCGCCGTCGTGCAGTCGCCCACCTACTACCACGCGATGGAGGCCCTGCGGCGCGCGGGCGCGCGCCTCGTCGCCCTGCCCGTGGGGCGCGGCGGGCCGGGCGAGGCGGCGGCCTTCGACGTCGGCCTGTTCGAGTCGACGCTGCGCCAGGTCTCCCCGCGGCTCGTCTACCTCGTGCCGGACTTCCACAACCCGACCGGCTACACGCTCACGCCCGACGAGCGCGCGGGCGTGCGCGAGGCGGCGGCCCGCCACCGCGTCACGGTCGTCGGGGACGAGACCCTCACCGACCTCTCGCTCGACACCCCGCCCGACGCCGCGGACGACGTCGCGCCGCCGCTCGCCGGCGACGGTGCCTCGCCGTACCTCGTCACCGTGGGCTCCGCGTCGAAGTCGTTCTGGGGCGGCCTGCGCGTGGGGTGGGTGCGCGCGCACCCGGAACTCGTCGCGCGGCTCGCGCGCACGCGCCAGTCCGCGGACATCGCGACCGCGGTGCTCGAGCAGCTCGCGGTCGTCGAGCTCCTCGGCGAGCGCGGCGCGGTGCTCGCCGAGCGGCGCACGGCGCTGCGCGCGCAGCGCGACCTCGTGTGCGGCCTGCTCGCGGACGCCCTGCCCGACTGGCACGTCCCCGTCCCGGCGGGCGGCCTGTCGCTGTGGGCCGGGTTGGGGGCGCCGCTCGCGCACGCGTTCGCCGCCGCGGCCGCCGCGGAGGGCGTGCTCGTCAACGCCGGCCCGACGTTCACGCCCGACGGCAGCTCGGCCGACCGGGTCCGCCTGACCTTCTCCCGATCGCGCGAGGACCTCGAGCGCGCCGTGCCGCGCCTCGTGCGGGCATGGGAGCGCGTGACGGCCTGACGGCCGACCGGGCGGCGGCTCAGCCGGCGCGGAGCTCCACGGGGGCCGTCGCCTGCGTGCCGTCGTGCAGGAGCCGCGCGACGACGGCGCCCGCCGCCGCGAGCGAGCGCCACGTCTCGCCGAGCCACTGCTCGGCGTCGTACTGCGTCGTGAAGACCGGGCTCACCGGGGAGTCGAGCGCGCGCCCCTCGGCGTCGTCGAGCTCCCAGACCCACTGCGGCCGGATCATCGGCCCTCCTCCTCGCGGACGGCGCCGCGCACGTGCGCACCCGGCTCCGGGTGGCGCACGAGCGAGCGGTTGATGCGGGCGGCCCACAGCGGGCCCTGGTAGAGGAACCCGGTGTAGCCCTGCACGAGGTCGGCGCCCGCGTGCAGGTAGTCGCGCGCGTCGTGCGCGGTCGTGATGCCGCCCACGCCGATGATCGCGCGGTCGGGGCCGAGCCGCTCGCGCAGCCGCGCGACGACGGCGATCCCCCGGGCCCGCACGGGCGGTCCGGACAGGCCGCCCGGGCCGCGGTCGTGCCCGATCGTCGTGTTCACGGCGACGACGCCGTCGAGGCCGAGCTCCTCGACGAGCGCGGCGACGGCGTCGACGTCCTCGTCGGCGAGGTCGGGGGCGATCTTCACCAGCAGCGGCACACGACCCGTCCCGGCGGCCGTCGTCGACGCGTCCGCGGCCTCGCGCACGGCGACGAGGATCGGGCGCAGCGACTCGACCTCCTGCAGGTCGCGCAGGCCCGGGGTGTTGGGCGAGGACACGTTGACGACGAGGTAGTCCGCGTGGGGGGCGAGCAGGCCGGCGCTCGTCGCGTAGTCCGCGGCGGCCTCGGCCGCCGGGGTGACCTTGGTCTTGCCGATGTTCGCCCCGACGAGGACCGCGCGGCCCGCCGCGCTGCGCCGCAGGTCCTGCAGGCGCCGGGCCGCGGCGGCGGCGCCCTCGTTGTTGAAGCCCATGCGGTTGCGCACGCCGCGCACGTCGAGCTCGCGCCACAGGCGCGGCTTCTCGTTCCCGGGCTGGGCGTGCGCGGTGACGGTCCCGACCTCGACGAACGCGAACCCGAGCATCGTCAGGCCGCGGACCGCGCGCGCGTTCTTGTCGAAGCCGCCCGCGAGGCCGAACGGCGCGGGGAACACGCGCCCCAGCACCTCCACGCTGCCGCGCCCGCCGGCGCCGCGCCCGAGGTAGGGCGCGAGCGCGCCCTGCACGACGTCGCGCAGCACCGGCACGCGGCCCGCGGCCTCGATGAGGGTGAACGCGACCTCGTGCGCCCTCTCGGGGTCCATGCGCGTGAAGACCGTGTCGAACAGGAGCGAGTACAGGACCGGGCGGCGGCTCATGCGACGTCCTCCGGGGTGTCGTGGGCGGACGTGACGGGTGCCGGGGAGCCCCCGGCGGCCGGGGGCGCGGCGTCGGGCCGCGGACGCGTGCGCCACAGCCACCACAGGCCGACGAAGGGCAGGACGAGCGGCACGTAGCCGTAGCCCTGCCCGAAGCCGGACCACACGGTCGCGCGCGGGAACGCGGCGGGGTCGAGGACCGAGAGGGTCCCGACCGCGAGCACGCCGACGAGCTCGACGCCCACGGCGCACCAGGCGACGACGCGCGCCACGGGGCCGCCGCGGGCCAGGGCCACGGTCGCCACGACGTACACGAGCGCGGCGAACGCCGAGAGCGCGTACGCGAGCGGCGCCTCGTGCCAGTCGCGCAGGAGCTGCACGGCCGCGCGGGCCGTCGCGGCGACGGCGAAGATGCCGTAGACGACGACCAGGACGCGGCCGAAGCCGCTGCCGGTCGTGCCGGGTGCGCTCATCGGGACCTCCAGGTCACGCGTTCCAGATCTGCCAGACCCGCCACTCCAGGAACGCCACCGTGAGCGCGGCGACCGCGAGCACGACCGAGCTCCACCGCGTGCGCTCGGCGAAGGCCCACAGCGCCGCGACGGGCAGGACGAACAGCGCGGTCACGAGGTAGCCCCACAGGAGGACGGGGTCGGTCGGGGCGGTCCCGCCGAGCCCGAGGACGGCGAGGACGACGCACTGGACGAGCATCAGGCCTTCGACGACCGCGGCGCCCCAGAGCTGGCGCAGGACCACGGCGCGGTCGCGCACGACGAAGACCGTCGCCCAGGCCGCGAGGGCCACGCACGCCGCGACGACGACGAGCACGAGGGGTAGGACCACGCCGCCGAGCGTACCGGCGGCGGACCGCCCGGACGGAATCGGCCCCCGCCGGGGTGGGCGGCCGCCCGGCGGGAGCCCGCCCGGGCCCGCGGGCGATAGCATCGCCGGTGTGGCTGAACTGACCGTCTCCAGCAAGAACCCCGCCGGTGCCAAGGTCGACGCGCTCGTCGTCGGCACCCACACGACGTCGGACGGCGTCGCGATCGTCGGGGGCGACCTGCCCCGCGCGGTCGTCGCCGGTCTCGAGGACCTCGCCCCGGCGCTCGGCATCACCGGTGCCGCCGACGAGGTGCGCCGGCTCCCCGCCGGGCCCGAGCTCAAGGCCGACGTCCTCGTGCTCGTCGGGCTCGGCGCCCGCCGCGCCGACGGCACGTTCGGCGCCGAGGCGCTGCGCCGCGCGGCCGGGGCGGCGCTGCGCGCCCTGACCGGCACGGCGTCGGTCGCCGTGGCGCTGCCCGTCGAGGACGACGCCGACGTCGCGGCCGTCGCCGAGGGCGCGCTGCTCGGCGCCTACGCGTACACCCGGTACCGCACCGGCGAGTCCGCGACGTCCGCCGCGTCGCTCCCGCCCGCGTCGGTCGAGGTGCTCGCCGCGAACGCGCGCAGCACGGCGGTCAAGGGCGCCGTCGAGCGCGCCCGCGTCGTGGCCGACGCCGTCAACGCGACGCGCGACCTCGTCAACGCGGCCCCGAACGACCTCTTCCCCGCCGCGTTCGCGGACGTCGCGAAGCAGGCCGTCAAGGAGTCCGGCGCGAAGGGCCTCAAGGTCACCGTCCTCGACGACAAGGCGCTCGCCGCGGGCGGCTACGGCGGCCTCGTGGGCGTCGGCCAGGGCTCGACGCGCGGCCCGCGCCTCGTCAAGGTCGCCTACTCCCCCGCGCGCCCGGCGGCCAAGGTCGCGCTCGTCGGCAAGGGCATCACGTTCGACTCGGGCGGCATCTCCATCAAGCCCGCGAAGGGCATGGAGGCCATGAAGTCCGACATGGCGGGCGCCGCCGCGGTGCTCGGCACCGTCGTCGCCGCGGCCCGTCTCGGGCTGCCGGTCGCCGTGACCGGCTGGCTGTGCCTCGCGGAGAACATGCCGTCGGGCGCCGCGCAGCGCCCGTCGGACGTCGTGACGATCCGCGGCGGCAAGACGGTCGAGGTGCTCAACACCGACGCCGAGGGCCGCCTCGTCATGGCCGACGGCCTCGTCGCCGCCGTCGAGGAGAAGCCGGACGTCGTACTCGACGTCGCGACCCTCACCGGCGCGCAGATGATCGCGCTCGGCAACCGCGTCTCCGCGGTCATGGGCGCCGACGCCGTGCGCGCCGAGGTCGTCGCGGCCGCCGAGGCGGCCGGCGAGCAGTTCTGGCCGATGCCCCTGCCCGAGGAGCTCGGCGCCACGCTGAAGTCGAAGGTCGCGGACCTCGCGAACATCGGCGACCGGTTCGGCGGCATGCTCGTCGCGGGCCTGTTCCTCCAGGAGTTCGTCGGCACGACGCCGTGGGCGCACCTCGACATCGCGGGCCCCGCGTTCAACGAGGGCGCCGCGCACGGCTACACGCCGGTCGGCGGCACGGGCGTGGCGGTCCGCACGCTCCTCGCGCTCGTCGAGGGGCGCGCCGCGCGCTGACCCGTCGCCTGCACGCCGTGGCCCGTCCGGACCTCCGGGCGGGCCACGGTCGCGTCCGGGCGCGGCGACGGGCCGGGTCGGCGAGGGTGCCGGGCCGCGTCAGCGGCGACGCTGGGACGAGTTCCAGTCGCGCATGCGCTGCGGGTAGCCCGTGAACCGCACGTTGTAGACCGGGATGCCGAGCGAGCCCGCGACGTCGAACGCCGTGCGCTCGTCCGGCACGCGGCGCCGCGTCCACTCCCCCGTCGTCGCGATGAGCAGGAGCGTGGCGCCGGTGTCCTGCGTCGGCGGCTCGACGTACGCCTCGACGCCCACGCGCGTGCGGACGAACTCCTGCAGGTGCTCGATCGTCGCGCGCCGCGCCTCGGTGGACGACGGCGCGGGGGACCCCCCGCCCGGGGCCGGGGCCTGGCGGCGGGAGAAGAGTCGTGAGAGCCGGGACACATCGGCAGGGTACAGCGCACCGCTGGACGCGTCCCGGGCCCGGGTCGCGACGTCCGCCCGCGGGCGCCGCCGGCGGTCCTGTCTCCATCGTCACAGGCCCTCGGGACCGGTTTCGATTGGGGAGGGGGTGCGCGAAGTGCCAAGATGGCTCCGGAGAACGTCCACCCGTCGCGGACCGGCCCTCTTCCCGGTCGGTCGCCGTCGTGCGCTGGGCGTCCGAACAGCTCTCCCCTCGCTGAAGGAGTCGCACGTGGCCGAACCCGGCACACCATTCGACGTCGTCGTCCTGGGCGGAGGCAGCGCCGGCTACGCGACCGCGCTGCGGGCCGCCCAGCTCGGCCTCGACGTCGCGCTCGTCGAGTCGGGCAAGCTCGGTGGCACGTGCCTGCACAACGGGTGCATCCCCACCAAGGCCCTGCTGCACGCGGCCGAGCTCGCCGACGGCGCCCGCGAGGGCGAGCGGTTCGGCGTGCGCAGCACCTTCGAGGGCGTCGACATGCCCGGCGTGAACCGGTACAAGGACGGCGTGGTCGCCGGGCTCTACAAGGGCCTGCAGGGCCTCGTCGCCTCGCGCGGCATCACGTACGTCGAGGGGCACGGCCGCCTCGTCGCGCAGGACACCGTCGAGGTCGACGGCACGCGCTACACCGGCCGGCACGTCGTGCTCGCGACGGGCTCGTACTCCCGCTCGCTGCCCGGCCTGGAGATCGGCGGCCGCGTCATCACCTCCGACCAGGCGCTGCGGCTGGACCGCGTGCCGCGCTCGGTCGTCGTGCTCGGCGGCGGAGTCATCGGGGTCGAGTTCGCGAGCGTGTGGCGGTCCTTCGGCGCCGACGTCCAGATCGTCGAGGCGCTCCCCCACCTCGTCCCGAACGAGGACGAGGCGCTGTCCAAGGCGCTCGAGCGCGCGTTCCGCAAGCGCGGCATCAGGTTCTCGCTCGGCGACCGCTTCGCCGGCGTCAAGGAGAACGACTCCGGCGTGACCGTGACCCTCGAGTCCGGCACGACGTTCGAGGCCGACCTCCTGCTCGTCGCCGTCGGGCGCGGGCCGCGCACGGCGAACCTCGGCTACGAGGAGCAGGGCGTGCGGCTCGACCGCGGCTTCGTGGTCGTCGACGAGCGCCTGCACACGGGCGTCGGCAACGTCTGGGCCGCGGGCGACATCGTTCCCGGCCTGCAGCTCGCGCACCGCGGGTTCGCGCAGGGCATCTTCCTCGCCGAGCAGATCGCGGGCCTCGACCCGACGCCGATCGTGGAGTCGTCGATCCCCCGCGTGACGTACTGCGAGCCGGAGGTCGCGTCCGTCGGCCTCACCGAGGCCGCCGCCCGCGAGTCCTTCGGGGCCGACGCGGTCGAGACGCTCGACTACAACCTCGCCGGCAACGGCAAGAGCAAGATCCTCGGCACGAGCGGCTTCGTCAAGCTCGTGCGCCGCAAGGACGGTCCCGTCGTCGGCGTGCACATGATCGGTGCGCGCGTCGGCGAGCTCGTGGGCGAGGGCCAGCTCATCGTGGGCTGGGAGGCGTACCCCGAGGACGTCGCCGCCCTGGTCCACGCCCACCCCACCCAGAACGAGGCACTCGGAGAGGCGCACCTGGCACTGGCCGGCAAGCCTCTGCACGCCCACAACTGACCCCAACGATCGAAGGAGACCAGGCAGGTCATGTCTGAGAACGTGCAGATGCCGGCCCTCGGCGAGTCCGTCACCGAAGGCACCGTCACCCGCTGGCTGAAGTCCGTCGGCGACACCGTCGAGGTCGACGAGCCCCTGCTCGAGGTGTCGACCGACAAGGTGGACACCGAGATCCCGTCGCCCGTCGCGGGCGTCCTCGAGCAGATCCTCGTCCAGGAGGACGAGACCGTCGAGGTCGGCGCGAACCTCGCCGTCATCGGCTCGGGCGAGGGCGGCGGCTCCGCCGCCCCCGCGCAGGCCGAGGAGCCGGCGGCCCAGGAGGCACCGGCCGAGGAGCCCGCCCCCGCGCAGGAGTCCCCCGCCCCGGCCCAGGAGGAGGCACCCGCCCCCGCCGAGCAGCCCGCCCCCGCGGGCGGCTCCGGCGGCGAGGAGATCAAGCTCCCCGCGCTCGGCGAGTCCGTCACCGAGGGCACCGTCACCCGCTGGCTCAAGGCGGTCGGCGACTCCGTCGAGGTCGACGAGCCCCTGCTCGAGGTCTCGACCGACAAGGTCGACACCGAGGTGCCGTCGCCCGTCGCGGGCACCGTCCAGCAGATCCTCGTCCAGGAGGACGAGACGGTCGAGGTCGGCGCCGTGCTCGCGATCGTCGGGTCGGGCTCCGCCCCGGCCGCGGCCCAGGAGGCCCCGAAGCAGGAGGCGCCGAAGCAGGAGGCTCCGGCCGAGCCCGCGCAGGCCCCCACGCAGGCGCAGACCCCGGCGAGCGAGGCGGACGTCCCCGCGCAGGCCGCGCAGGAGGAGACGCCGTCCACGGCGGCCCCCTCCGCGCCGTCGGCGCAGACCGCCCCCTCCGCGCCCGGCGCGACGCCCGCCCCGGCCGCGAAGGCCGGCGGCACGTACCTCACGCCGCTCGTGCGCAAGCTCGCCGCGGACAAGGGCGTGGACCTCGCGTCCGTCACCGGCACGGGTGTCGGCGGCCGGATCCGCAAGGAGGACGTGCTCGAGGCCGCACGCCAGGCCGAGGAGGCCAAGGCCGCCCCGGCAGCCGCCGCCCCCGCCGCCGCACCGGCGTCGGCCCCGAAGAAGGCGTCCGTCCCCGCCGTCTCGCCGCTGCGCGGCACGACGGAGAAGACGAGCCGCCTGCGCAAGCTCGTCGCGAGCCGCATGGTCGAGGCGCTCAGCACGCAGGCCCAGCTCACGACCGCGGTCGAGGTCGACGTCACGCGCGTCGCCGCGCTCCGCAACCGCGCGAAGGCGGACTTCAAGGCGCGCGAGGGTGCCAACCTCACGTTCCTGCCGTTCTTCACGCTCGCGGCCGTCGAGGCGCTCAAGGCCTACCCGAAGATCAACGCGACCTTCGGCGAGGACGAGATCGTCTACCACCCGCAGGAGAACGTCGGCATCGCCGTCGACACCGAGCGCGGCCTCGTCGTGCCGGTGATCAAGGACGCGGGCGACCTCAACCTCGCCGGGATCGCGCGCAAGATCGCCGACCTGGGCTCGCGCACGCGCGCCAACAAGGTCGGTCCGGACGAGCTCGCGGGCGCGACGTTCACCATCACGAACACGGGCTCCGGCGGCGCGGTCTTCGACACGCCGATCGTCCCGGTCGGCCAGGTCGCGATCCTCGGCACCGGCACCATCACCAAGCGCGCGGTCGTCGTCACCGACGCCGACGGGAACGACACGATCGGCATCCGCTCGACGTGCTTCATCTTCCTGTCGTACGACCACCGCCTGGTCGACGGCGGCGACGCGGCCCGCTTCCTCTCCGCGATCAAGAACCGCATCGAGGAGGGCGCGTTCGAGTCCGAGGTCGGCCTCTGACGCGCGCCTGACCGCGGCGCGCCGGGCTCCCCGGCGCGCCGCACCCCGACGAGGGCCCCGGCCGGGCACGGCCGGGGCCCTCGCGCGTCCCCCCGCGGTGGGCGAGCGCCCCCGGGCCCCGTACCGTGAGGGCATGGACATCGTGGTGGCGGGCTCGCACGGCCTCATCGGCAGCGAGCTGCTGGAACGGCTGCGGGAGGACGGGCACCACGTGCGCCGCCTCGTGCGCCGCCCTGCCCAGACGCGCGACGAGCGCGAGTGGGACCCCGACGCGGGCATCCTCGACCCGTCGGCGGTCGAGGGGGCCGACGCCGTCGTGAACCTCGCGGGCGCGGGGATCGGCGACCACCGCTGGACGACCGAGTACAAGCGCACCCTCGTCACGTCCCGCACCCGCACGACGGGCCTCCTCGCGAGGACGCTCGCCGCGCTCGACGCGCCCCCGCCCGTCTGGGTCCAGGGGTCCGCGATCGGCTACTACGGTGACCGGGGAGCCCAGGTGCTCACCGAGACGTCGTCGTCCGGCGAGGGGTTCCTAGCGCGGCTCGTGCGCGAGTGGGAGGCCGCGACGGCCCCCGCGCAGGACGCGGGCGTGCGGGTCGTGCACGCGCGCACGGGCATCGTCCTGTCCCCCGAGGGCGGGGCCCTCGGACGGCTGCTGCCGCTCCTGCGGCTCGGCGTCGGCGGGCGGCTCGGGCCCGGCACGCAGTACTGGAGCTGGATCACCGTGCATGACGAGGTCGCCGCGCTGCGCCACCTGCTCACCGCCCCCGTGCACGGCGCCGTCAACCTCTGCGCGCCGCTGCCCGCGACGAACGCGCAGATCACCGCGGCGCTCGCGCAGGCGCTGCACCGCCCGGCCGTCGTGGCGGTCCCGTCGTTCGCGCTGCGCGTCGTGCTCGGCGAGCTCGCGAGCGACGTGCTCGGGTCCCAGCGCGCGCTGCCCACCGTGCTCGAGGCGAGCGGCTTCCGGTTCGCGCACCCCTCCCTCGAGGCCGCCGCGCGCTGGGTCGTCGACCGCTGACCCGCCCCCGGCGGCCGCCTCAGCGGACCTCCGCGACGCGCCAGCCGTCCGGCGTCCACCGCAGCACGAGCACCACCGTGGTGCGCGGCGTCGCGGCGACCTGGACCTCCTGACCCCCGACGCGCTGCCGGTGCGCGCTCACGGCGTGGTCGACCTCGACCTCGACGTCGCGCGGCGGCTCCCCGCCCGGGGTGGGCGACGGCCCGTGCGGGCGGGCGTCGAAGACCTGTGCGCGCGCGTCGAGCACCTCGACGCCGTCGAGCTCGGCGAGCACCTGCTCCTCGGCGCGGGCCGCGGGCGACCCGGGGACCACGACCGCGGCGAGGTCGACCTCGCCGCCGGTGAGGAGCGCGAGCCGCCGGACGGTCAGCTCGCGGGCCGCGCCGAGCGGGTCGTCCCGGTCGAGCGTCGGATCCGCGCGCTCGGCGGCCGTGCCCGGTCCGACGTCATGCACGCCGGGCCGGCCGTCCCGCGGCCCCGCGAGCACCAGCACCGTCACGAGCACGGCGCACCCCGCGACGATCCCGACCGCGGCGAGCACGCCCCGGCGGGCCGGGCGGGTCCCCCGCCGCAGACGGCCCGGCCGCAGGCCGTTCCGCCGCGGCCCGCCCGTCCGCGGCCCGTCGTTCCACCGCCCCTCGCCGGGGCGGTCTCCCCCGCGCGACGCTCCGGGTCCCCCGGCCTCGCGCCGCCGGTCCCCGTGCTCCCGGCTCCCCCGCCGCCGGTCCGCGTGCTCCCGGCTCCCCCGCCGCCGCTCCGCACGTCCCAGGTCCGCGCGTCCCGGGTCCGCGCGGCCCGGGTCGGTGCCTCGCGCGCCGGCACCCCGTACGTCGGCACCTCGCAGGTCGGCACCTCGCAGGTCGGCGCGCCGACGCTCTGCCCGTCCTGCCTCCCCGGCACCCGCGCGGCCAGCACCGGACACGTCGCCCGCGCGGCCCGTACCGGACGCGTCGCCCGGGGCGGACGCGCGGCGTCCGCCGAGCGCGGCCGCGACAAGGCGCGCCGGGTCGGGCATCGCGAGGGGTTCCGGCTCGACGGCGTCGTAGCAGCGCGCGGCGAACGTGCCCGCGGCGGGGCGCGTCCCCGGGTCGTCGCGCAGGGCCCGGACGAGCTCGGCGTGCAGCGCGGCGAGGGCGAGGGCGTCGTCCGGGGGCGTCCCGGCGGCCGCGGGGTGGCTCGACGCGGGCGGCGGGACGAGACCGACGACGACCCGCGCGAGGTCGCGCACGTCGTCCGCCGGGGAGCCGGCGCCGGGACGCCGCGGCGGGTGCACGACGGCGCGCCCGTCGCCCGCGACGGTGATCGCGCCCGCGTCGAGCGCGCCGTGCGCTCGACCGTGGCGGTGCAGCGACGCGAGCGCCTGGGCGACGGGCACGAGCACCGTGACCGCCTCGCCGGCGCGCAGGGGCCCGCGCGCGGCGGCGAGCTCGTCGAGGCGCAGCCCGTCGACGTGGTCCGTGAGGACCGCCAGCGCGCCGTCGCCCGCCTCGACGACGGCGCGCACGGCCGCGAGGTGGTCGCCGCCGCCGGCGAGGGCGTGCAGGTGCTCGACGAGCGCGGCGCGGGCGCCGGGCTCGGCGGGGACGTCGACGACGTCGACCGTGCACACCTCGCCCGCGGGGCCGCGCGCGACGACGCCCCCGGGCGCGCCGGGCCGTGCGCCGACGTGCCAGCCCGCGGCCGCGAGCGCGGCGACGACCGGCTCCGGCGGCGGCCCGGGGAGGCCGCCCAGCGGTGCGCCCGGTCCCGGCGCGCCGGGCTCCGCGGTGCTGCGGCGCGCCGGGCGAGGTCGCGGCGTCGGGAGGGCCATGCCCCCATCTCACCGTGCCGCGAGGGTCCGCCCGCGGTTGTCCACAGGCCGGACCACGAGGACGCCGCTCAGACCTCGACGCGGCACCCCTGTGCGGCGCTGCGGCGCGCGGCGTCGAGCACCTCGGCGGTGCGGACGGCGTCGCGGGGGTCGACCGGCACGGGCCCGTCGCGCAGGAGCCAGTCGCCGACGGCGCGGTAGAAGTCCGCGTGCCCGCCGGGCGCGCGCGGCACCGGGGTGCGCTCGCGACCGTGCGCGAGCCATCCCTCGGAGCCCTCCGGCGCGCCCTCGTCGAGCGCCTCGAAGGGCGAGGCGTCGTTCTCGAACGTCGTGACGACGTACGCGCCCGCCGTGCCGAGCACGCGCGTGCGCGGGCCCGGGGCGCCGACGACCGAGCCCGCCCAGAGCCGGCTCACGACGACCTGCCCGTCGGCGCCGGGCGCGTGGTGGAGCACGAGGAACACGTCGTCCTCGGTCGGGGTCGTGTGGGAGCGCAGCTCGGCCGACACCGCGACGACCGGGCCGAAGAGCTGCGTCGCCGAGTCCACGAGGTGCGGGCCGAGGTCGAGCAGGAGCCCGCCCCCGACGGGGTCGTTCTCCTTCCACCGCTGCTGCGGCACCGGGCGCCACCGCTCCCAGCGCCGCTCGAACGTGTGCACCGTGCCGAGGTCGCCGCGGGCCAGGACCGCCCGCAGGGTGAGCTGCTCGGGGTCCCAGCGCCGGTTCTGGAACACGGTGAGCGGGACCCCGGCCGTCCCGGCGAGGTCGACGACCGCGCGCGCGTCCTCCGTGCGCAGCGCGAGCGGCTTGTCGACGACGACGGGCACGCCCGCGCGCACCAGGGCGGTCGCGTGCTCGACGTGCAGCGCCGTGGGGCTGGCGACGACGACGACGTCGTACGCGGCGCGGTCGGCGACGAGGGCCGCGAGGTCGTCGTGGAGCCGGACGCCCGGCCAGTCCTCGACGGCCTGCGCGCGCCGCTCGGGCGAGCGCACGACGACCGCCGTGACGACGTGCCCCGCCTCGCGCACGAGGCGGGCGTGGATGCCGCGACCGGCTCCCCCGTACCCGACGATCCCGACCCGGAGCGGACCCGCAGCGCTGACCATGCGCCCCAATCTAGCCGGAGCGACCGGCCGCGACCCGGGCGCGGGTCGGCGCGCGGAGGGTGCGGGAGCGAGGCCGGCGCACGACGCCGCGGACGTGGTCCGAGCACCCTCCGGGACCTGGCAGAATGTGCGCGTTGGTCCGGATTGGTGTACTGCGTGCCCTCTCCTGGTGACACGTGTCGAGGGTCGGATTCGGGAAGGTCGTCCGTTGAGCACCACGAGTGGTCGGGTCACCCGACGCACCACCCTGCGCTACGTGCTCGTGGCGCTCGCGCTCCTCATCATCCTCGCGAACGTCCTCGGCGAGCAGTCGGCCGCGGTCGACGCCCCGGGGACGACCGCGGCGCCCGCGGACGGGACCGCGCTCGCGGCCCTCGCCGAGCTCGTGGTGAAGGGTCCTGCGCCCGACACCGGGTACGAGCGGTCGCGGTTCGGCAGCGCGTGGGCCGACGTCGACGGCAACGGCTGCGACACGCGCAACGACATCCTCGCGCGCGACCTCACCGACCTCACCTACTCGACGCGCGACGAGCCGTGCCAGGTCCGCACGGGCACGTTCCAGGACCCGTACACGGGCGAGACGATCGACTTCCGCCGCGGCAACGCGACGAGCTCCGCCGTGCAGATCGACCACGTCGTCCCGCTCCTCGACGCGTGGCGCAAGGGCGCGCAGTCGTGGGACGCCGAGACCCGTGCGCGGTTCGCCAACGACCCGCTGAACCTCCTCGCGTCCGACGGCCCGTCGAACCAGTCGAAGGGCGCGCGCGACGCGTCGGCGTGGCTGCCGCCCAACCACGCGTTCCGCTGCCCGTACGTGGCGCGGCAGATCGCGGTGAAGAGCGCGTACGGGCTCGCGGTGACCCCGTCCGAGGCCGAGGCCATGGGGCGGGTCCTCGCGGACTGCCCGGCCGAGCCGCTGCCCGCCGGCTGACCGTCAGCGGCCGCCAGCCCGCTCGTCCGCCGGCTCGGCCGCGCCCCCGGCGCCCGGCGCCGCGACCTGCGCGCGCGGCGTCGCGCCGTCGTGCCGGCCGAGCGCGCTCGGCCACCACGCGCGCCGGCCGATGTCGTGGACGAGCGCGGGCACGAGCAGGCTGCGCACGACGAGCGTGTCGACGAGCACCCCGAACGCGACGATGAACGCGATCTGCGCGAGGAACAGCAGCGGGATGATCCCGAGCGCGGCGAACGTCGTGGCCAGGACCACGCCCGCGGACGTGATGACCGACCCCGTGACCGCGAGCGCCCGCAGGACCCCGCGCCGCGTGCCCACGACGAGGCTCTCCTCCCGCACGCGTGTCATGAGGAAGATCGAGTAGTCCACGCCGAGCGCGACGAGGAAGCAGAACGCGTAGAGCGGGACCGCCGGGTCGGCGCCCGGGAAGCCGAGCACGTGGTCGAACACGAGCGCGGCGACGCCGAGCGCGGCGCCGAAGGACAGCACGTTCGCGGCCATGAGCAGCACGGGCGCCAGGATCGAGCGCAGCAGCAGGACGAGGATGAGCAGGATCACGACGAGCACGACGGGGACGATGACCTGCAGGTCGCGCTGCCCGGCGAGCTGGGTGTCGAGCCGCTCGGCGGCCGCGCCGCCGACGAGCGCGTCGGGCGAGGCCTCGTGCACGGCGTCGCGCAGCGCGGACACGGTCTCGACGGCCTCCTGGCTGTCGGACGGCGCGTCGGTCGTCACGTCGACCCGCACCTGCCCGTCGACCACCAGCGGGTCGCCCTCGGCCGGGGCGCCGGGCGCCGCCGCGGGCTGGTCCGTGACGGGGGTCGCGGCGGCGACGCCGTCGGTCGCCTCGGCCGCGTCGACGACGGCCTGCAGGTCGTCCTCGGGCGCGACGACGATCGCGGGCTGCGCGGAGACGCCCTCGAAGTGCTCGGTGAGCACCTCCTCGCCGTCGACGGAGTCGACCTGGGTGAGGAAGACCTCCGAGTCGCCCGTGCCCTCGGCGTCGAGCGTCGGGACGAACGCCGCGCACGCGGCGAGCACGACGGCGGTCGCGATCCACACCCGCCGGTCGTGCCGGCCGACGAAGCTCGCGACGCGCGACCACACGCCGTGCCCCTCCACGCTCACGGTGTCCTCCGACGCCGCCGCCGGGCCGCCGGCCGCGGCGAGGTCCGCGTCGTCCACCGCGTGGTCGCCCGCGTAGCGCGGCATGCGGGGCCAGAACAGGGCGCGCGAGCGCTGGCCGGCGACGAGGAGCAGCGCGGGCAGGAGCGTGAGCGCGGCGACGAACGCGGCCGCGATGCCGATCGCGGCGACCGGGCCGAGGCTGCGGTTGGACGCGAGGTCGGACAGCAGGAGGCACAGGAGGCCGGCGATGACGGTGCCGGCGCTCGCGGCGATCGGCTCGACCGAGGCGCGCACGGCGCGGCGCAGCGCGGTCGCCGTCGAGCGCACGTGCCGCAGCTCCTCGCGGTAGCGCGCCACGACGAGCAGCGAGTAGTCGACCGCGGCGCCGACGACGAGGATCGAGAGGATGCCCTGGGACTGCCCGTTGAGCGTGAGGACGTCCGCGGCGGCGAGGTGGTAGACCACGAGGCCCGCGAGGGTCAGCGCGAGGACCGCGGTGAGGATGACGAGGAACGGGAGCACGGGCGAGCGGTAGACGACCGCGAGGATGACGAGGACCGCGCCGAGCGCGACGAGGAGCAGGACGGTGTCGATGCCGCCGAACGCGGTGACGAGGTCGGCCACGAACCCCGCGGGCCCCGTGACGTAGACGTCGAGGCCGGTCCCGGCGAGGCCGCCGTCGGCGGCGTCCGCCGCGGCCAGGTCGCGCAGGGCCCCGACGGCGAGCTCGCTCACGCTGTCCTCGTCGGCGCCGATCCGGTCGGAGGCGACCGCGGCGTCGAGCGAGACGACGACGAGCGCGGCCTCGCCGTCCTCGGAGGGCACGAGGACCGGGTCGGCGACCGAGACGTCGCCGACCGTGGCCGGCTCGTCCCCGGAGGTGCCCGCGAGCGGCGCGTCCGGCACGGCCGCGACGTACGCCTCGAGCGCGGCGAGGTCGTCGGGGTCGAGCGCGCCGCCGTCGCCGGTCGTCGCGACGACGAGCGCGGGCAGCGCCTCGGTGTCGACGAACTCGCCCGCGAGCTCCGCGGCCTGCGTCGACTCGGCGCTCGCGGGCAGGAACGCCGCGGCGTCGTTGGTCTGGACGGTGCTCAGCTTGCCCTGCGCCTGTCCGCCGAGCGCGCCGATCGCCGTCCACACACCGATGACTGCGACAATGATCAGCCCGCGGAGGATCCCGCTCGTCCTGTTGCTCAGCATGCTGAGGAATGGTGCCATGTCGGAGGGAGGAATGCACGTGGAGAGACCGACGACGCCGCGCGCGACCGGGTCGGGTACCGACCCGGCCCTCGCCGACCCCGCGTACGGCCCGCGCGAGACCGGTGAGGACGGCATCGCCGGCACCGGGTTCGCCGACCCCGCGTCGAGCGACCCTCCGCAGTGGCCGACAGGACGCCTGCTGTTCGCGGTCGCCCGACGGATCGAGCGCGAGTGGAACGCCCACCTGGCCCACTGGGACCTCAACCACGCGGGCTTCCCCGTGCTCATGCACCTGCTCGCCGGGCCGCGCTCGCAGCGCGAGCTGGCCGCCGCGTCGGGCGTCACCGAGCAGACGATGAGCCGCATCGTCGCCCGCCTCGAACGCTCCGGGTACGTCTCGCGCACCGGCGACCCCGCGGACCGCCGCCGCCGGGCCGTCGCGATCACCGCGACCGGCCGCGACGCCGGGCTCGCCGCCGCGCGGCGCCGGCCCGCCGAGGACCTCGCGACACGGGGCCTGGACGACGACCAGGTCGCCGCGCTGCGCGAGGTGCTCCTCGCGATGCTCGAGCACTGGCCCCGCACCCCGCAGGACGAGGGCTAGCCTGGCCCGATGGACGTGCTCACCCTGCCGGGCCGGACGGACTACCACGAGGCCTGGGACCTCCAGCGCTCGGTGCACGACGCCGTCGCCGGCGGCGCGCGCGAGGACACCCTGCTCCTCGTGGAGCACCCGGACGTCTACACCGCGGGTCGCCGGACGAACCGGGCGGACCGCCCGGACGACGGCACGCCCGTGGTCGACGTCGACCGCGGCGGGAAGATCACGTGGCACGGGCCGGGGCAGCAGGTGGTCTACCCGATCGTCCGCCTCGCGGAGCCCGTGGACGTCGTCGCGTACGTGCGGGCGCTCGAGGACGCGGTCATGGCCGTGTGCGCGGGCCTCGGGCTCGCGACGATGCGCGTCGAGGGACGCAGCGGCGTGTGGGTCGCGGCCGACGCGACCCGCCGCGAGCGCAAGGTCTGCGCGATCGGCGTCCGCGTCGCGCGCGGCGCGACCATGCACGGCCTCGCGCTGAACTGCGACCCCGACCTCGCGGTGTTCGACCGGATCGTGCCGTGCGGGATCGACGACGCCGACGTGACGTCGCTCACGGCCGAGCTCGGGCACGACGTCACGCTCGCCGACGTCGCGGGCCCCCTCGTCGCGGCGCTCGAGGTCGCGCTCGCGCCGCTGCGCGCGGCGACCGCCACCGGCCCGACGACCGCCGAGGCCGTGCCCGTCGCGTAGCGGCCCGCGCTATCCTGGAGGTCCAGGGAAGTCTTGCGCGCCGGAGTACGGGTGGGTCGGCGCGCGACACGTCGAACCCTGGACCCTGCATGTCACGAACCGCCTCCCCCGCCCCTCCTCTCCCGGCCACCGCGCCGCCGCCGCCGCCGTCGCCGTCGCCGTCGCCGTCGCCCGACGGTCCGTCGGCTCGCGCGCGCACCGGCGCCTACGCGCGGCTCCCCCGCCTCGCCGGCACGTCGTTCCTCCCCGTCGCGTTCCTCGCGCGCCTGCCGTTCTCGATGCTGACCATCGGCACGCTGCTGCTCGTCACCCAGACCACCGGGTCGGTCGCGCACGGCGGTCTCGCGTCCGCCGCGACCGCGCTCGGCACCGCCGTGGGCGGCCCGACGCAGGGCACGCTCGCCGACCGCGTGGGGCAGCGCCGGGTCGTCCTGGCGTGCGTGCCGCTCGCCGTCCTCGCCGTGGCCGCGCTGCTCGTCGCGAGCGCCGACCCGTCGGGCGCCGGGCTCGCCGCCGTCCTCGGGGCCGCCGCGCTCGTCGGCGCCTCGGTGCCGCAGGTCGGCCCGCTCGCGCGCGTGCGCTGGATCGCGCTGACGGCCGACGAGCCGCGCACGCTGTCCGCCGCCATGAGCTACGAGAGCACGGCCGACGAGGTGAGCTTCGTGCTCGGCCCGGCCCTCGTGGGCGTGCTCGCCGCGGCGGGCTCGCCGCAGGTGGCGGTCGTGGTCGCCGCGGTGCTCGTCGCGACCGCGGGGACGGCGTTCGCCCTGCACCCGACGGCGCGCACCGCCGCGCCCGCGCACGCCGGCCCGGCGTCCACGGCCGTCGCGCCCGGCGTCCCCGCCGGGCTCCGGGGCGCGCTGCACCTCGTGCGCCGCGAGTCGGTCGCCGTCGTCGGGATGGTCGCCATGGGGCTCCTCTTCGGCGGGACGCAGGCCGCGCTCACGGCCTTCACGCGCGACGCCGGGTCCCCCGACGTCGCGGGCCTCGTCTACGCCGTCATGGGCGTCGGCTCCGCCGTCACCGCGCTGTCGGTCGTCGCGCTGCCCGACCGCTGGTCGCACGCCGCGCGCTGGGCGGGCTTCGCGGGCGGGCTCCTGCTCGGCGCCGGGTCGCTGCTCGGCGCCGCGTCGACGGGGTCCCTGGCGGCCGTCGTCGCCGCGGTCGCCGTCGTGGGCCTGTTCGTCGGCCCGGTGATGGTCACGGTGTTCACCGTCGCGGGCGACCGCGCCCCCGCCGGGCGCACCGCGGCCGCGATGACGCTCGTCGCGAGCGCGAACGTCGTCGGCGTCGCGCTCGGCGCGACGAGCGCCGGGCAGCTCGCCGAGTCCGTCGGGACGACGGCCGCGTTCGCCGTCCCGGTCGTCGCGGCGGCGGTCCTGCTGGTCACCGGGGTGTCGCTGACGTCACGTCCACGTGCTGGGCGAGGGACGGGACCGGCCGCGGCCGCTGCCGTACGCTGACCTGAGTCCGGCGTCGTACCTCCGGGCGACCGCTCACCCGGCGTCGCCCGACCCGGCCGCTCGCGGCCCGACGCCGGCGCTCACTCGCCACGACGACCGGGAGACACCCGTGACGATCGCACCTGAAGGCCGGCGCATGCTGAGGGTCGAGGCCCGCAACGCCGCGACGCCGATCGAGAAGAAGCCCGAGTGGATCAAGACCCGCGCCACGATGGGACCCGAGTACTCCGAGCTCAAGGGCCTCGTCAAGCGCGAGGGCCTGCACACGGTGTGCGAGGAGGCGGGCTGTCCCAACATCTTCGAGTGCTGGGAGGACCGCGAGGCGACGTTCCTCATCGGCGGCGACCAGTGCACGCGCCGGTGCGACTTCTGCCAGATCGACACGGGCAAGCCCGCGGACTTCGACGCCGACGAGCCGCGCCGCGTCGCCGAGTCGGTCCAGGCGATGGGCCTGCGCTACTCCACGATCACCGGCGTCGCGCGCGACGACCTGCCGGACGGCGGCGCCTGGCTGTACGCCGAGACCGTCCGCCAGATCCACGCGCTCAACCCGGGCACCGGCGTCGAGCTGCTCATCCCGGACTTCAACGCGGTCCCCGAGCTGCTCGACCAGGTGAACGAGTCCCGGCCCGAGGTGCTCGCCCACAACCTCGAGACCGTGCCGCGCATCTTCAAGCAGATCCGCCCCGGCTTCCGCTACGAGCGCTCGCTGTCCGTGCTCACGCGGGCGCGCGAGGCCGGGCTCGTGACGAAGTCGAACATCATCCTCGGGATGGGCGAGACGATCGACGAGGCCAAGGAGGCCCTGCGCGACCTCCACGACGCCGGCTGCGACCTCGTGACCATCACGCAGTACCTGCGCCCGTCGCTGCGCCACCACCCCGTGGACCGCTGGGTCAGGCCGGAGGAGTTCGTCGAGCTCTCCGAGGCCGCCGAGCAGATCGGGTTCCTGGGCGTCATGTCCGGGCCGCTCGTGCGCTCGTCGTACCGGGCCGGGCGCCTGTGGGGCCAGGCGATGACGCGTCGCGGCATGCAGATCCCCGCCGCGCTCGCGCACCTCGCCGAGCCCACCACGTCGCGCCAGGAGGCCGCGAGCCTCCTCACCCGCGCACCCCACTAGACTGAGGGACCATGGCCCGCAAGAACTCCGAAGCCACCGGCGCGCCCGCCGCCGGCGAGCCGGTCGGCAAGCAGAAGAAGCCCAAGAAGCAGCGCTGGTACCACCAGGTGTGGGCCGCGTACCAGATGACGCGCAAGCAGGACCCCGCGGTCACGTGGGTCATGCTCGGCGTGTTCGTCGGGATCCTCGCCGTCGCGCTCGGCATCGGCCTGTGGTGGGGCCAGTGGGTGTACACGCTCATCGTCGGCCTGCCGTTCGCGGCGCTCGGCGCGATGTTCGTCCTCACCCGCCGCGCGGAGCGTGCCGCGTACCAGCAGATCGAGGGCCAGCCCGGCGCCGCGCGCGCCGCGCTCGGCACGATCCGTCGCGGCTGGACGTTCGACGAGGAGCCCGTCGCCATCGACCCGCGCTCGCGCGACCTCGTGTTCCGCGGCGTCGGCCGCGCCGGTGTGGTGCTCGTCAGCGAGGGCCCGGCCCACCGCGTGACCCGCCTGCTCGAGAGCGAGCGCAAGCGCATCGCGCGCGTCCTGCCGAACGTCCCCGTGACGACCCTCCAGGTGGGCGACGACGCCGGTCAGATCGCTCTCCAGAAGCTCCCGCGCACCGTGCAGAAGCTCAAGCCGACGCTCACCAAGCCCGAGACGGCCGAGGTCTCCAAGCGCCTGCGCGCGCTCGGTGCCGCGCGCCTGCCGATCCCCAAGGGCATCGACCCGACGCGCGCCCGCCCCGACCGCAAGGGCATGAAGGGCCGCTGACCCGCGCAGCGGGCCGACAGGCACGACGACGGAGGGCGCGGACCGACAGGTCCGCGCCCTCCGTCGTCCCCGGTGCCATGGCCACGGCCCCGGGGCAGCACGCTTCTCGCGCCGAGGGAGAACCCCGGTCGGGCGAGGTCGAGCCGTGGTCGCCCGAGGGAGAACCCCGGTCGACCCGGTGGAGCGGCTGCCGTCAGATGCGGACGAGCACGGTGCCGGCGGCGCGGTCGTGCAGGCCACGGCCGTCCGCGTCCCACACGACGGCCGGGATGACGAGCAGCAGCAGCACCGTGCGCAGCAGCGCGCGACCGATGCCGACCATGCGCGCGGGCTCGGCGAGGCGCCGCACGCGCAGGCCCATCAGGCGGTGGCCCACGGTGAAGCCCAGCGTGCTCACGAGCAGCACGTTCTCGACGGCGAAGACGAGCGGCTGCGACCAGACGGGCAGCGCGGAGATCCCCTCGAAGAACCCGTGCTCGGCGGGACGGAAGAAGAGGAACGCGACGAGGGTCGCGAGCGTCCAGTCGACGACGAGCGCGACGACGCGCCGCCCGAGCGTCCCGAGCGACCCCGGCCCGTCCGGCGGGAGCCCGAGCCGGGCCCCCCGTCCGCCCTGGCCCCCCTCGGGGGTGCCCTCGAGCCACGAACCCATGTCCTCGCGTGAAACCACGGACCCAGCCTACGTGCCGCGACATGGACGCCCGGGACGCGCCGGTCGCGAACGGCGGTACCGTGCGTCACGGCGCACCGGCCGTCCGTGGTCGAGCGCGCCCTCGCGTAGCACGACCGTCACACACGGACGGCGGACGTAACACGGACGAAACAATGGGTACACCGCGGGGTAACCCCCGCGCCATAGGTTCGTGGTCGCCACGTCAGCGGACTCGTGCCCGCGCGGCCCGACGGCACCACCGATCAAGGAGCAACGGATGTTCAACAACGCGGAGGAGGCAATCGCCTTCACGCGGAACGAGGGCGTCGAGTTCGTCGACGTCCGGTTCTGCGACCTGCCCGGCATCATGCAGCACTTCAACATCCCCGTCTCGCAGTTCGACGAGGCGGCGTTCGAGGACGGCCTGATGTTCGACGGATCCTCGATCCGCGGCTTCCAGGCGATCCACGAGTCGGACATGAAGCTCGTGCCGGACGTCAAGACCGCGTTCGTGGACCCGTTCCGCAAGCGCAAGACGCTCGTCGTGAACTTCTCCATCGTCGACCCGTTCACGGGTGAGCCGTACTCGCGCGACCCGCGCAACATCGCCGCCAAGGCCGAGGCCTACCTCGCGTCGACCGGCATCGCGGACATCGCCTACTTCGCCCCCGAGGCCGAGTTCTACGTCTTCGACGAGGCCCGCTTCGCGACGAACCAGCACTCGAGCTTCTACTACCTCGACTCCGTCGAGGCGGCGTGGAACACCGGTCGCGAGGAGGAGGGTGGCAACCTCGCGTACAAGACGCGCTACAAGGGCGGCTACTTCCCCGTCTCCCCGTCGGACCGCTTCGCCGACCTCCGCGACGAGATGGTGGCCGTGCTCGGCCAGGTGGGTCTCGACGTCGAGCGCGCGCACCACGAGGTGGGCACCGCCGGCCAGCAGGAGATCAACTACCGCTTCAACACGCTGCTGCACGCGGCCGACGACCTGATGAAGTTCAAGTACGTCATCCGCAACGTGGGCTTCGAGGCCGGCAAGTCGGTCACCTTCATGCCGAAGCCGATCTTCGGCGACAACGGCTCGGGCATGCACTCGCACCAGTCGCTGTGGCTGAACGGCGAGCCGCTGTTCTTCGACGAGAAGGGCTACGGCGGTCTCTCCGACACCGCTCGCTGGTACATCGGCGGTCTGCTCAAGCACGCGCCGTCGCTGCTCGCGTTCACGAACCCGTCGGTGAACTCGTACCACCGCCTGGTCCCGGGCTACGAGGCCCCGGTGAACCTCGTGTACTCGGCGCGCAACCGCTCCGCGTGCATCCGCATCCCCGTCACGGGCTCCTCCGCCAAGGCGAAGCGCGTCGAGTTCCGCGTGCCGGACCCGTCGGCGAACCCGTACCTCGCCTTCGCCGCGCAGCTGCTCGCCGGCATCGACGGCATCAAGAACCGCATCGAGCCGCCGGAGCCGATCGACAAGGACCTCTACGAGCTGCCGCCCGAGGAGCACGCGCAGATCGCCCAGGTCCCGGCGTCGCTCGGCGAGGCGCTCGACGCGCTCGAGGCCGACCACGAGTACCTCACGCAGGGTGACGTGTTCACGCCCGACCTCATCGAGACGTGGATCGAGTACAAGCGCGCCAACGAGATCGACCCGATCCGTCTGCGCCCGCACCCGCACGAGTTCGAGCTCTACTACGACATCTGACCGGTCTGGCTCGTCGTGAGCCGCTGACCTGCAGTGATGGCACCCCGGCCGCCCGACACGGCGGGCGGGGTGCCACACTCTTGCCACACACCGGCCGCGCCGGTGGTGCGGGCACTGCGCGGACCGGGGTCCCCGGCACGGTCCGCGCCATGCATACCCGGACCACCCCGCTGCCCCCGGTCGAGCTGGCCGACCCCGTCTGGACGATCGAGCACGTCGCCCGCCTGCTGCGCCTGGGCCCGCGCGCCACCCGCACCGCGATCACCGCCCCGGGCTTTCCCGCCCCGTTCCGGCTCAACCCCTCGCCCACCGCCCGGCTGTACTGGCTGCGCGAGGACGTCCTGGCCCACCTCGCGACCCTCGCCGGCGCACCGCCGCCGGCTCCGGTCCCCGCCGCCACGCACCACCCGGCGGCGCGCACGACGCCACGGCGCCCGCTGGACCGCGAGGCCGCGCTCGCCGAGATCGCCGCCGGACAGTTGCGATGAGCACCGCCACGCGTCGTGCGGCCGGCAGCCGGGTCGGCGCCGGGCACGTCACCCTGTACCCCCCGACCGCGCACCACCGGTACTACCGGTTGGTGTTCACCGACCGGGAGGGGCGCCGCGCCCAGCGCAGCGCCGGCCGGGACCCGATCGAGGCACTGGAGCGCGCCAAGCGCCTCGACGACGACCTGTCCCGCCAGCACGGCCAGGCCGGCCACCGGACCCTGGGCGACCTGGTCGCGGAGTACGTCGCCACCCCCCGCGGACGGCTGCGCACCCCGGGCGGCCGCCTGGCCGCCGGGGACTGGCAGCCCACCCATCACGACAACGTCGCCCGCACCCTGCGGCGCGCCGTGCAGGGCCTAGGTGTACTGACCAGGATCGTTGTTGACGTAGCGAGAGACCTCCGTGTCGAGTGGGAGCTGTCTAGGAACCCGGCTCGTACCAACGGAGGTCTCTCGTGTCCCACGCTAACGCCCGGCTG
>Ga0160434_100132_pt1 | contig 40344 bp, 31 predicted proteins | sample HID1973I_E0MG_FD_108273 | JGI IMG/M metagenome (GOLD analysis project Ga0160434, IMG submission 108273) | Enriched mosquito-associated microbial communities from UW Madison campus, WI, USA - HID1973I_E0 MG | ecosystem: Host-associated > Arthropoda: Insects > Digestive system > Unclassified ... | reverse complement strand
GGAAGTCTCCCTACACCCCAGACAGACCGCGCAATGCTGGAAGTCTCCCTACACCCCAGACAGACCGCGCAATGCTGGAAGTCTCCCTACACCCCAGACAGACCGCGCAATGCTGGAAGTCTCTCTTCTCCCGCTAGCGGGAGAAGGTGCCCCGAAGGGGCGGATGAGGGTGCTCAGCCCGCCGGCGGCTCCATCGCCGCACCCAGCTCGCGCGCGGCGGTCTGCACCAACGGAATCACCCGGTCGTAGGCCATGCGCTTGGGGCCGATCACTCCCAACACGCCCAGCACCTGGCCATGCGCGGCATACGGCGCGGTCACCAGCGACACCTCGCCCAGCGAGACCACGCCGGTCTCCTCGCCAATGAAGATGCGCACGCCCGGCGCGCGGATCGTGCGCTCCAGCAACTGCAGGATCTCGCGCTTGCTGGCGAAGGCCTCGAACAGCTCGCGCAGGCGGTCCAGGTCCGACAGATCCTGCACCCCCATCAGGCGGGTCTGGCCGGCGACCACGATGTCGTCCGAGGCCGGCACCAGCACCTCGTCGGCCAGCTCGACACTGTGCGCCAGCAGCTGCTCCATCTCGTCCTTGGCATGGCGCAGCTCGCGCAGCAGGCTGGCGCGGATATCGGCCAGGGCGCGCCCGGCGAACTGGGCATTCAGGTAATTGGCCACGCGCTCGAGTTCGGCCGGCTCATAGGCACGGCGCGGCTCGATCACCCGGTTCTGCACTTCGTTGTCGGCGAACACCAGGATCGCCAGCACCCGCCGCGCGTCCAGCACCACGAAATCGATGTGGCGGAAGGCGAACTGCTCGCGCCGCGGCGCGCTGACCACGCCGACGAAATGGGTCATCGCCGACAGCATCTCCGAGGCGCTGCCGAGCAGCGACTGGGTGCCGGCGCTGCCGGCCAGCTCGGCGCGCAGCCGCCGCACCTCGTCCTCGGCCGGCGGCTGCATCTGCACCAGCGAATCGACGAACACCCGGTAGCCGTGCGCGGTGGGGATGCGGCCGGCCGAGGTATGCGGCGAGGCCAGCAGGCCCAGGTCCTCCAGGTCCGCCAGCACGTTGCGGATCGTCGCCGCGCTGATGTCCAGCCCGGCGTGCTGGGCCAGGGTCTTGGAGCCGACCGGCTCGCCATCGCGGATATAGCGCGCGATCAGCGTGCGCAGCACCTGGCGGGCCCGGGGGTCGAGCGTGGACATGGATGAGGGATGCATGGAATCAGCCGATGAGACGACGCATTAGATAATGTGTCGCCAGACCCTTGGCAAGCGCCATCCCCCATTCCCGTTGCCCCCGTTCACCCCCTAAGCTTCCACCGTTCATTGAACCGCCAGGCCATGCTGACCCATCTTTCGATCAAGGATTTCGCCGTCGTCCGCGCCACCGAACTGGAATTCGGGCCGGGCATGACCGTCGTTTCGGGCGAGACCGGCGCCGGCAAGTCGCTGATGGTGGACGCGCTGGGCTTCCTGTCCGGCCTGCGCGCCGACAGCGGCGTGGTCCGCCATGGCGCCGAGCGCGCCGAGCTGTCGGCCGAGTTCGCCCTCGCCGACGCCAGCCCGGCACGCGACTGGCTGGCCGAACAGGAACTGGACGACGACGGGCAATGCCAGCTGCGCCGGATCATCCGCGCCGACGGCGGCTCGCGGGCCTGGATCAACGGCCGCTCGGTGACCCTGTCGCAGTTGGCCGAGCTGGCCGGCTTCCTGGTCGAAATCCACGGCCAGCACGAACACCAGGCGCTGATGGCGCGCGCCAGCCAGCTCAGCCTGCTCGATGCCTACGCGCGCAACGGCGAACAGCGCGGCCAGCTGCGCCTGGCGACCGCGCGCTGGCAGTCGCTGCTGGACGAGCGCGAAGCGCTGTCGGCGCAGGGCGACGTCTCCGACCGCATCGCCTTCCTGGAGCACCAACTGGGCGAACTCGAGCGCGAGGACCTCGCCCCCGAGGCGATCGCCACGCTGGACGCCACCCATCGTCGCCAGGCCCATGCCACCGCCCTGATCGCCGCCTGCGAACGGGTCGCCGGCCAGCTCAACGGCGAGGACGGCGAGTCGGTGCTCAGCCTGCTGCAGTCCGGCCGCCACGAACTGGCGCGAGTCGCCGAACACGAGCCGCGCCTGCGCGACGTCGACGCCCTGCTGGACAGCGCCGCGATCCAGCTCGACGAAGCGCTGGCCCTGCTCGACCGCATCGGCGACGACCTGGACGCCGATCCGGCCCAGTTCGAGGACATGGAGCGCCGCCTCGGCCGGCTGCACGATCTGGCCCGCAAACACCGGGTCGCCCCCGAAGGCCTGGCCGAGCATCGCGACCGCCTCGCCGCCGAGGTGGAAACCCTGCGCGGCGCCGACCTGCGCCTGCAGCAGATCGACCGCCTGATCGCCGACGCCGCCAGCCAATGGCGGGCCGCCGCGGCCGCGCTCACCGCCACCCGCCAGGCCGCCGCCACGGCCCTGTCGCGCGACACCACCGCGCTGATCGGCGAGCTCGGCATGGGCGGCGGCCAGTTCCTGATCGAGCTGCAGCCGCAGCCGGGCGACCGCCCCGATCCGCAGGGCGCCGAACGGGTGGAATTCCTGGTGGCCGCCAACGCCGGGCAGCCGCCGCGCGCCTTGCGCAAGGTCGCCTCCGGCGGCGAACTGTCGCGGGTATCGCTGGCGATCGAGGTCGCCGCGCTGGGCCTGGATGCGGTGCCGACGATGGTTTTCGACGAGGTCGACTCGGGCATCGGCGGCGCGGTCGCCGACATCGTCGGCCAGAAGCTGCGCGCCCTCGGCGAGCAGCGCCAGGTGCTGTGCGTGACCCATCTGCCGCAGGTCGCCGCCAAGGGCCACGCCCACTACCGGGTCAGCAAGGCGCCGGTCGAAGGCATGACCCAGAGCTCGGTCGAACTGCTCAGCCCCGGTGCCCGTCAGGAAGAACTGGCGCGGATGCTCGGCGGGGTCGAGGTCAGCAAGGAAGCGCGCGCGGCGGCGCGCAAGCTGCTGCAGGAAGCCGGCTAGCCACTGTGGGAGCGGCTTCAGCCGCGACTGCGTGATTCATGGCATGGCGGGGTCGCGGCTGAAGCCGCTCCTACAAGGGCGGAACTAAAGAAAAAGGCGGCCCGGGGCCGCCTTTTTTCGAACTACGCAGTGCAACCGGCCAGTGTCAGCGCGGACGTTTCTTGCGCACGTACAGCACCAGCGAATGCTCTTCCAGCTCGTAGCCGTGCTTGGCGGCGATGGCCTGCTGAAGTTTCTCGATCTCGTCGCTTTCGAACTCGATGATCTTGCCGGTGTCGATATCGACCATGTGGTCGTGGTGGCCGCCGCGATCAAGCTCATAGACGGCCTGGCCGCCCTCGAAATTGTGCTTGAGGACCAGCCCGGCGGCCTCGAACTGGGTCAACACCCGGTAGACCGTGGCCAGGCCGATTTCATCGCCATGATCGAGCAGTTGCCGGTAGATGTCTTCGGCACTGAGGTGGTGTTGGGCGCCCTTCTGTTCCAACAACTCCAGGATGCGCATGCGCGGGTGGGTGACCTTCAGCCCGACCTTGCGCAGATCGTGGGATTCCATGGGCGTCTCCATTCATTGCCTATTTAGCGCCAACCGACCGGGTCCGGTCGCGGTGGCCGCCGGGAGTGTATCATCGGCCTGATTTTCACTCGCCCTCAGATCCGATGCGTAATTTCTTGCTGGTCGCCGCCGTCGCCCTCGCCACTTCTGGCTGCGGCATCATCTACAAGCAACCGATCTACCAGGGCAATCTGATCAAGGAAAGCTCGGTCCAACAGCTGCAGGTCGGGCAGAGCAAGCAGGCCGTGACCGCGCTGCTGGGCACCCCCTCGGTCCCGGACCCGTTCCACGCCCAGCGCTGGGACTACACCGCAACCCAGCGCACCGACCGCCTGGCCCGCACTGAAGTGAAGAACTTCACCGTCTACTTCGAGAACGACCGCGTGGTCCGCTGGGACGGCGATTACTTCCCGAACGACGACCTGGCCCTGGCCAAGAATGCGCCCAAGCAGTTCGGCCGCAACCTGGCCAAGGACAAGAAGGCCCAGCGCGGCCGCTGACCGCCGCTGCCGCCCGGGTCAGCGCCCGGGGATGCCCTTCATCGGGCTGGCCCGGCGCCGCCGGGCCTCCTTCGGGTCGGCCAGCAAGGGCCGCAGCAGCTCCACCCGGTCACCCTCGCGCAGCGGCTGATCGGGCCGCGCGATGAGGCCATGCACCGCCACCCCGTCGGCCTCGCCGGCGCCCGGCAGCGCCGCCGCCTCGATCGCCTCGGCCACCGTCGTCCCGTCGGGCAGCTCCAGCTGCCGGGACTGGTAGTGGTCCGGCCAGGCGATCAGCACTTCCACGCGCATGGCGTCGCGGCCCGGCTCAGGCACTGTCGCTGTCGGCGACGCGGACGAAATCGTTGACCATGCGGTCGGCCAGGCCCTGGAAACCCAGTGCCAGCGCCGGCCCCAGCAGCCGCGAGGACGGCTCGAAATCCAGGGTCAGGGTGACCTTGCAGGCGTCCTCGTCCAGCGCATGGAATTCCCAGCGCCCGTGCAGCCGCTTGAAAGGCCCATCGCGCAACTGCATGTCGATATGGTGCGGACGCTTGAGCGTGTTCTCGGTGGTGAACCAGGTGCGGAACGAGCCCAGGCCCAAGTCCAGGCGCGCGACCAGGCGGTCGTCCTCCTGTTCGATCAGCTGGGCCTGATCACACCAGGCGAACCGGCGCGGATAGGCGGCGACATCATTGACCAGGTCGAACATGCGACAGGCACTGTGTTCGACAAGGGCGCTGCGGCGGATGGTAGGCATTCGTGCGTGTGGGGAACGACGGCTGGCTGCGGTGGCCCGGACGGATCCGAACGCGCGGACCCGAATAGGAGACAATAGGACGATGAGCAAGAAGCCCGACAACAAAAAGCCCGCCAAGGATAAAGCAAACGGCGCGACGGCCCACAAGACCATCGCCCTGAACAAGCGCGCGCGCCACGAGTACCACCTGGAAGAGCGCTACGAAGTCGGCCTGGCCCTGCAGGGCTGGGAGGTCAAGTCGATCCGCGCCGGCCGCGCCAACATCGGCGATGCCTACGCATTCGTGCGCGCCGGCGAGCTGTTCCTGTACGGCGCGCAGTTCACCCCGCTGATCCAGGCCTCCACCCACGTGGTGGCCGAAGAGCGCCGCGACCGCAAGATGCTGCTGCACCGCCACGAGATCGACAAGCTGATCGGCCGTGTCGAGCGCGACGGCTATACCCTGATCCCGACCGCGATGTACTGGAGCAAGAACAAGGTCAAGCTCGAGATCGCGCTGGCCAAGGGCAAGCAGGCGCACGACAAGCGCGACGCCGCCAAGGACCGCGACTGGCAGCGCGACAAGCAGCGCGCGATGCGGGCGCACAACAAGAACGCCTGAAGCCTTCCACTGTAGGAGCGGCTTCCGCCGCGACCGCGATCCATGGGCTCGCGGCTCCGCTCAGTCGGGGCTGAAGCCCCTCCTACAAGGGCTTCGGACTGAAGCCCAGCCACACACCCGGCGCCGCGCCCTTGTGGACACCCCACCCCGCCCCTACACTGTGCGGGTCAGCGTTTCATGCTTTACCCCGGGGGTGCACTGGTTTCGACGGGGGTCGCAAAATCGCTTGGCGCATGCCGAGGGGGCAGCTTTCCTCGTAAATCCAGCCGCAAAATCATAGTTGCCAACGACGACAACTACGCACTGGCCGCTTAAGGCCTAAGCCCCGAAATCGCTTGTGTCCGTGCTCGCGACGTAGGGTCATTATCACGGAACCGCCTGTGGTGGCTGCCTGTCAGCCGCGGGTTAAATAAAGCGGGCTGGTCTTGGGATGCGCTTCGCACATCGTGCTGTCCCGAGACGAGATCCAACGATGAGCTAAGCATGTAGTGCCGGGGATGGAGTGCCTTCGGACGGGAGTTCGATTCTCCCCACCTCCACCATTAGCCGGATCGATGAGGTCCATGAAAGGCCGGAATTCTGGGGGACCAGGTTTCCGGCCTTTTCATTTGTGGCGCGCGAGTCGCATTTCAACGCGCGTCATCCGGATCCTCATACTTGAACGGATCACTCAGCGCCGGCTGCGTCGGCAGCACCTGCCGGGGCAGTGGCTCGGCGCGATTGGCCGCTTCCAGCAACACGCCCGCCAATACCATCGCCCCTTGCCGCAGATCCTCGGCCTTCAAGTGGTCGTAGGTGTCGATGCTGGAATGGTGCACGCGAGTCTCGTAGTCGAGCGGATCCTGGATGAACTGGAAGGCCGGCAGGCCCACCGCGGCGAAGAACTCGTGGTCGGTGCTATCCGTGTTGCCCGCCACCACTTTCTCCACGCCCAGCGAACGGTAAGGCGCAATCAATTCTTCCAACGCAGGAATCGCGAGGAACAGGCACAGCGTCCTGTGGAGACACGCATCACCAACAACCTGGTGCTGAAGAAGCTGCGCGTGGCTTTCCAGCTGAAGGATGTGGATATGCATGACATCATGCAGGCTGCGGGGTTTCCGCTGACCAAGCCGGAGATGACCGCGCTGTTTAGGCAGCCGGACAACCGGCATTGCGGGGATCAGATCCTGCGGAACTTCCTCAAAGGGCTGACGTTGCGGTTTCGGACGGATAAGTCGGGCGCGCCGCTGGCTTGAGGCAACCCTGCTGCCTTCTGCATCAACGGCAGCCCGGCACCGCAGGTGGACGGATCAGCCTCACCGCTTCAGCCCGCGACCGAGCAGCACACCCATCAGATAGAACTCCACCAGACCGGTAATGCCGAGCAGGCCCCACTCCACCCCGGCGCGCGCTTGGTCGGAAAGTCCAAGCGCGCCCTGCAGCGCCCCGCCAATCGCGTGGCAGACCAACGAGAACGGAAGGGTCACCATCCACACCAGGAAGACCGACTGCCAGTTGCCCAGACTCGCCCCAAGCAGGCAGATCAGGAAAAGTGCCAGGAAGGCGGTCGCGCCGAGCAGGCCTGGCCGGGACGGACGGATACTCACCATGGCACACCGCTCAGGGGCGTGATGGACTTGTTCCCGAGATCGAACTGTACCTGGAGCGCGTTGTCCACGGCGCTCGGCAGGAAGCTTCCTCCGTATACGTTGACACCACCCGCACTGAGCGCAGAGAAAGCAGCGGTCGAACAGTTCGTTTCGTTGTCGCCGGGGGTCGCGTCCCAGAACGGGCGATTGCGCAGGGCGGCCGCGCTTGCGTTGAACGAGGCATCGCTGGAGATGTGGATCTTCCAGACGCTATCGGGTTCACGGCCTTCGGCCGCCAGCGTGGCAGGCCAGCTGTACGTCATATTGATGCCGTGTGTGGCGTGCGGCAACGGAAACTGGCTCAGGATGACCTTGCCATTGGTTTCGCCCACGAATACGTGCCCGACGGAGAACGGGTAGCCGCGGCCATGCCAGATCGCGACGATCACGTCGCGCAACCCGAGCGGATCGATCCGGCTGAAAGGATTGCCTCCGGCATAGACGTAGGTGTTGAGGCCACCATTCAATCCGGAGGGGTCGGACTGGAGATATCGGCCGATTCCCGGATCGTAGTCCCGGAAGCCGTTGTACCAGAGCCCGGTTTCCGCGTCATAGCTCTGCCCCGGCAGGCCAACGCTGATGCCACCGATCTGGTCGTTCTCGACGGAGCGTCCATATGCGTAGTTGTACGCCCGCCACGCCTCACCGCCGTTCGTGTCCGTGGCTACATCTGGACGCCCGAGGTGATCGTCATGAATGGCGTAGGCGTGCCCGTCCCTGATGATGCCGACCAGTTCCCCGTTCAACCAGACATACTCGGCCTGGGAACCTGGCCCGACCTCGGCCAACAGGTTGTTCTGTCCGGAATACACCGCTTGGGTCCAGTCTGTTCCGTTCGACTTGAGGACACGCTGGTCGAAGGCATTGACGGTGTAGAAGGTCGAAGCACCAGCGGAGGCCGTAACCGACATCCGGTTGAATGCGTCGTAGCCATATGTTCGTGTCGATCCGGCGACGGTCTCCTGCGACCGGCTGCCGTTCGCATCGTAAAGGTAACTACGGGGCGCATCGTCAGGCATCGTCGTGGTGGTCGCCATGACCCGGTTGCTGGCTGGATCAATCGAGTAAGTGCGCACGCTGCTGCCCTGGCTGAAGGTCAACCAGTTGCCGCCGGCGTCGTAGGTCATCTGGTAGGTCAAGTCGACACTCCCAATCCGCTCCTGCTGGATGAAGCCGAATGAAAACTCATGTGCTGTTAGCGCGCCCCGAAGCTCCACATCTCCTCGTCGCCGAGCAAGGCCATGATCAACGCCGCTCGTTCAAAAGTGCGGCTATTTCCGCCATCTTCTCATCCAATAAAGCGCCCTGCTCACCAGTAAGCAAGTGCTGCCGGACGAATGTCTCGTAGTCCGTGCTGGCGCAGGTGCCCATGGCAAGGCACGTGCCGTACATGATCCGGGACTGCGGGCCGCAATCGAGGCCTTGCCGGCAGGCGGCTATATACCAGGCATAGCCCGCCACCGATCCCTGCGCGACGTCGGTATATCGCCCCAAGCCTTGGTTGCTCTTGGTTGCGGAAACGGCATCCCCGAGCACGAACATCGCCGCCGGGTCGCCGCTGGCGACGACCTGATCGACGAAACTGCGCAACGAATCGCCCTGCGGCAAGTCGAACGTGTGGATGCGCAACTTCAGCTGCGCTGCGAGGTCGCCGTGCTTGGCGGCTTGTTCAAGCCAGAGGGTGAATGCCTCCCCCGGGATCACCGCACCATCGTCAACGACAGCACAGTCTTCTGCGACGAGGCGGGCCACTTGCGGCAGCAACTTTGCGCTCGTCGGGTCCTTCGCCAATCTGGCTATGCTGTCGTAGGTGGCCAGGAATCGCTGCGGGCCCACGTTGACTACGATGCAGTTCCCGTATCGGAACGCCAACTGGCGCTGAGCAACTGCGTCGCCGCCTTCCGCGCGTGTCTTGAGTGCGAGAAATTCCCTGGCAGCCAGATCCCTTTGGCTTCTTTTGATATTGCCAATTGCTGGACGCCCATCTAATCGTGAGAGGACGGGGCGGGTCGATGCCGACTGGTTTGGGCTGTTCGGATCGGCGCCCGACTTAGGGGAATGGGTCGCCAAACAAGCTTTCCAGCCGAGCGCGATGACGATGATGATCACCAGTCCAGCGATCGCCACTGGCAGCCTGTTCCTGAGGATCCGGGCACCCCTGTTTGTTTGGCCTCCGGCCATGCTTCCCCCCTTCCCTACCCGTCGCGATTTTAGTCGAGCTTCGGCCTGTCTTCGGAACTATCGCACGCATCGCCCGCGTTGGCAGTTCCCTTACGTGGCAGAACGCTGATGACGGCAGCAATTGGCTCGACGTGCTTCCAGCCGCCCCGTACTCTCCTCATCACGGAACTCAGAACCCCGGATTGAACCAGCCACTGCGCTTCTCTTCTATCACGGGCTCTAAAGAAGACCCGTGCACCCGAGTTGCGCCGGGAGGGCGGCTAATAGAACACCTGGCGCAGCCCGGGGAATACGCCCGCCGATCGTTCAATCTCGGTTCTGAGCCTCCCGGCACCCTTCGCCATCCGGCGATGGGATTCCTTAATGGATGAGGAGCTTCCTATGTCTCAGGACGCGCGGGGCGGTCATGCCCCCGACTCGCAACCGGGTCACATGCAACGGCAAGTACCCGCTGGCATGCGTGCGATCAGCCGAGGCTTGGCCGAACCCTTAGCATCCAACCACAGCAAACCAACACGAGCAGGGCTCCGGCCGATGCTCTAATCCTCGTGACCGTCACCCAAGATTTGCTCACTTCTCACCTGACCTCTTGCCGAATACAGCGCGCACTTCCCGGCAGGAACTAGGCTGGCGACAACGGACCTCCACCTCATAACTGCCATCCCCGAGGCAGTAGATCTTGCGCACGAAGCGGTCGTCGAAATACGCGCTGATCGCTTGCCCCGGCTCAATCGTTCGCACATCGGTCACGTAGTCAACGAAGGTGCACAAATCGAGCAACTTGCCGCCCTGGTAAACGCGCCAATCGATATCGCTGAGGAAGGACGGCGCCCCCACGGCACGAGGACCGCGAATAATGCGGCTCCCCGTCGACGTGTTGCGAACCTGCAGGTCGAAGCCCCCCGCGGCAGGCACGATCTTCAATGCCAATGTCGGCGCTGGTTGCGCTCCTGCCTCGGCAGGCAGCAATAAAAGCAATGCCGTCGCAAGAAGCAAGGCGCCCATGAATGTCCGCTTTGGTTTCAACTTACCCCCTTGCTCCCTGTCGCTCGCGATCATTGGCACAAGGCACATCCCGCGGCGCTAGCACGTTAGCAGACTCCCTTCTGCGGAGACAGAAATTCAAGGCAGCGGCCGGCGCCCAAGCCACATCGCCAGGCCACGCTTGCGAACCTTTGACATCACAAACTCCTTCGTGATCGCCGCCATCCTGCGGCGACCGCAACGTAGCAAGCGGCTACCGCCGGGACCGCGACTCAGGCCGCGGAAATACATCTCCAAACCGGAGCCGACACTCAAGCCTCTCCGTTGCAGAAGATCGCAGCAAGCCTTTGCGTATCGAGGTTGTAGCGCAGGTTCACCACACTGCAGCCGCCGTCGATAATCAAAGGCAATTCCCCGCCAGACACGATGCGGATGCCGTCCTCGCCACGCACGAAAATGCCGATCAACATGCCATCGCGCTCCGCGTAGTAGCGGGTGTAGGCCCGCAGCGCAGCTGCGCCTTCCGGCATCATGAGGTTCCATTCCAGGGAACCGATGACATCGGGCAACGATGTTTGAGCGTTCCCGGCATAGGCCTGGGGCTGACTGGCCAGCGTGAGCAGTCCAGCCGCGACCAGCGCCTTCAATGTTCTTCGCCTGCGCAATCAGCTCCGAAACCCGATCCGCCGGTGCGTGCCGTCGCAGTACGGCTTGTTCGCCGAACCGCCGCAGCGGCACAGGTAGGTGCTGGTGACGCGATTGATGGTGCGGCCGGTGCCGCAGCAGATTTCCAGGTTGCCAGTGACGGCCAGCGGGCCGTTGAGTTGCGGCTCGATCTGCAGCGGGCCACCGCGTTCGGCGAGCGGCTCGGAAGAGACGGTGAGGGGCTCGCCGGTAGCCTGGAATTCGATGTCGTGGTGGCTGCCGTCGCAGAAGGGTTTGTGCTTGGAGGCACCACAGCGGCACAGGACCACGCGCATGCCGATCGCTTCGCCGTCGAGGATGATCTGCGCGCGGATGCCGAGCGGCCCGTTCTCGCGTATCTGTACGAGATTGACCGGTGGCGGCGCTTCCTCGGCGCCGCCATCGTGGCGTCGATACGCGATCGCACCGGAGGGGCACAGGTGCGCGACGGTGACCAGTTCCTCGGTGCTGGCCACGGCCGGGTCGATCCACGGACCTTCGATGTTCGCCTTGAACACGCCCGGCAGGCCGAGCACGCAATGGCGCGCGTGGATGCAGCGCTTGCCGGTGTAGATCAGGTCGATATCCGGGCCGGGAATGCGCTCGATGCCGTCGCCTTCGTCGATGGGCACGGGGATGCCGCTGGCGGTCCTTTCGATTTGCGTGTCCCCCGCAGGCGCTGCCGGTGCGGGAGCCGTTGCAGCTGCAGGCGCGGTCGTCGCTGCGGTCGCGTTGGCGGCTCCGGCTCCGGCTCCGGCGGCTCCGGCGGCTGCGGCGGCTGCGGCGGCGAGCGCGGCGACGCATTGCTCGCGCTGCCGCGCCAGGCGCGCGTGCGTCTGCGCCAGACCTGCCTGCGTACTTGCCAGCAACGAGGCCTGGTCCGGGTACGCCACCGCCAACTCGCCGCAGCGCTGCGCCATCTCATCCACGCGCTCCAGCAGCACGTCCACGCTGCCGACATCGGCCAGTAAGGCGCCCGACGCTCGCAATGTCGCAAAGCTCAACCCGGCCGTGGCCTCGGGCAGGTCCGGACTGGCCGGCAAGGTGCCGAGCACCGTCGCCACCGGCGTGAGCACGTGCATCAGGTCGATGCCAGCCTGCACCAGGCCGCGCTGCAGCGTGGCGTCCACGCCGCTCCAGGCCAGGGCCAGGCAGCGCAGGCTGTGGTTGTATAGCGCGTTGCCGAGGTCGAGTAGGCTGGCAGCCGGCTCGCGGGTGATCCACAGCTTGCCCTCCGGCGTCGGCGGCCTGCGCATCACCGGATTGTGCGCGCTCATGCGTGCCGGACGGAACGCCGGTCGCGCCTGCCGCAACGCTTCGTACTCGCGCTGGATGGCCAGGAAGCGCTGGTAGTGCGAAGCCTCGCCCGCCTCGGCGGCGCCCTCGCCCTGTTCGATCACCGCGGCGATCGCGCACTGCGCGGTTTTCAGGCAGCGCACCACTTTCAGGCCAGGCAGGCGCGCGACGTCGGCGCCGAGCTGGTGGCTGGGATTGCCGACGAAGAGTTTTGCCTCGCCCATGTCCTGCGCCAAATGGTCCAGCCCGGCGCTGATCGACTGGTACAACTCGCCGACCGTGTCGTAGTTGGTCGCCGAACTCATCAGGCGATCCATGCGGCCATCGCGCAGATAGGCGTGCGGCGGCTCGAAGCCTTCGCCGTCGGCGATCTGCGCGCCTTCGGGACGCTCGAGATAAATGAAGTGCGCCAGCGTCCGCGCGTTGAACGGAGTCAGCTTCACCACCACGCCCGCCGGGTGGTAGCCGGTGGCGACCGGGAAGTTCTGGTGCACCAGGTGCGCCGGCGCGCCCAGGCTGCACAGCAGGTTGCAGACCGTGGCCAGGTGGCCCATCTCTTCCACTGCGATGGCGAGGATGGCGCCGCGCCAGCGCTGCACCGCCGCCAGTTCGTCGGCTTGCAGATCTTCGTCCGCACGCTCCTTGAGGCTGAAGGCCGCATAGAGATAACAGCACATCAGGTGGTGCTCGATCTCGGCCGCCTCGGCCAGCAGACCCCACACCTGTTCTCTTGACATCGGCACTGCCGTCTCTGGGTTCATCGCCTGGATCCGCCTGCAGCTGCCCCCATGGTGCGCCAGCCAGCGCGGCAGGAACAGTCATACCCAAGCATGAGCCCGGCGCGGACCGACCGTGCGTGTCCATGCACGCGGCCACCTCGCGCCGGACTTCGCGCGCGATTGACCCCCACCGTGGCAGCGTGGTCGTGGAACGAAGCCGGAGACGCCCACGCCCACCCGCGACCAGCTCGAAGCCGACCTCAGGGCGCTGGAACAGACCCTGCCCGTGCAGGGCACGGCCGACGATGCCAGCTTCGACTACAACGCCTTCCAGGCGCGGGTAGCCGAACTGATCCGCGTCGCCGAGCCGTACGACCAGGAATACGTGCGCGAACGCGCCAGTTGCATGCTCGGCGCGGCCGGGCTGATTCCCTCGGACAACGAGGGCAAGACCTGCCTGTAGCCGCCGGGCCACCTGCTCGCCCATTCGCCGGCGCGCAGCCGGCAGCTGGCGGTCGGCCAGCCCATGAACGCTCACTACGGTCGGCGCGCAAGCGAGCCTTTGGACCGTTACAATCGCCCGCGCGAGGCGGTTCGCCGTTCGCAGGTCTGGCGCTGCGGCGCCGGACAGCTGCGTCGGGACCAGGTCCGGGGATGGGATGGGTCCGCGCCTTTACAGGGATGCCACAACGGGCGGCCCGACCCGAGTCCGATCCGGCGGCGTGCGTTGCACCCGCGCGGGGCGGCCGGCGACCGGCCTGCCCTGCCAGGGACGGAAACTGATTCAAACTTTGCCGCGTCCGGGCGCTAATACGTTCAGACGCTGCGTTTCGCCACCCGGGTCCTTATCCACGTGATCGTCCACCTGCGGCGCGATTTCCGCTCCGGCACCCCACGGGTGCTGGCGCCGATGACCGCCTCCCTCCTGCTGCTGTACGCCGTTGCCCTGGCCTGGACCGGGCAGTGGCTGGGCGCGGCCCTGAGCCTGGCATTGTCGGCCCTGGCCGGCTGGCGGATCTGGCGCATGCGCCGGCCCGGCGCCGGCGCGGTGGAAGGGCTCTGGATCGCCGCGCTCAACGTCAGCGGCTGCCTGCTGGCCTGCGGCTACAGCGGCGCGGCGGCGTTGCCGTGGCTGTTCCCGGTGATGATGACCAATTACTTCCTGTGCGAACCGCGCCGCGCGGTGCTGCTCAACACGCCGCTGGTGCTGTTGCCGGTGCTGTTGCCGGGCATGTTGACCGGGCTGGGCCAGGGCTTTTCGGTGATCGCGGTGGCCTTGCTGACGATGGTGCTGGGGCTGGCGTTCTCGGTGCGCCTGCAGGACGACCGCGTGCAACTGGAAGAGCTGGCCTCGCAGGATGCGCTGACCGGCCTGCCGAACCGGCGCATGCTCGAGCGCGCAATGACCCGGCAGATCGACGAGCGTCGCGATCACGAGCGGCTCAACGGCCTGATCATTCTGGACGTGGACCATTTCAAGGAGGTCAACGACCTCTTCGGCCACGCCGCCGGCGATGCCGCCCTCGCCGACCTGGCGACGATCCTGCGCTTCGAGCTGCGCAGCGGCGACGAGGTGTTCCGTTTCGGCGGTGAGGAATTCGTGGTGTTGCTGCGGGTGGAATCGCTGGCCGACCTGGAGCTGGCGACCGAACGCCTGCGCCGCGCGATCCGTGGCGCGCTGCGCGGCCCCGGCGGCAAGATCACCGTATCGCTGGGCGCGGCCCGGCATGCTGGCGAAACGCATTGGCAGGATTGGTTCTCGCGCGCGGATGCGGCGCTGTACCTGGCCAAGAACAACGGCCGCGACAACTACCGCATCGCGGACCATCTTTGAGGCATCGCCCAGCGCGGGTGGCGCCACTACAAAAAGCGGTTCGCCCTCCCTCCACAAGGGTTAGCGCTACTCGGCCGATGCAGCGCGTGGCGCCGGGCGGGGATGCGCTGTGGTGCGAATGTCCTCCGGCACCGATAAAGCCGGTGCCTCCCCCTTGATTTCGCACCACAGCGCATCCCCGCCCGTCGTTCCGGAATCGCGGCGGCTCAACCAACAGCAGCCAAGCTCGCCCCTCACCTATCCGCAAGCCGGTGGTCCTGGCATGGCCTGCGCGCCTTCGGGGCGAAATCAAGGGGGAGGCACCGGCTCTACCGGTGCCGGAGGACATTCGCCCCGAAGTCGCGCAGGCCATGCCAGGGCCGATCAGCTCGCAGTGAAAACAAAAAAGCCCCGGTGCGAGGGCACCGGGGCAATCAGGGGGAGGGTCGAACTATCGTTTCGCTCAGCGCACCGCGACCGGCGTTTCCTCCGGCGTAGGCTGGCGCCAACCGCCCAGCGCCTTATAGACCGCCACCACACCGACATTGACCTGCGCCTCGGCATCAGCCAACGCATCATCGGCCGCCAACTGCGTGCGCTGCGCATCCAGCAACGTGAGGAAATCCTCGGAGCCTTCGCGATAACGGACGTCCGCCAACGCCTCGGCACGCCGCGCCGCATCGGCCTGCTCGGCGACGATCGCCAACCGGGTCTGCCGCCGCGCGTAAGCCGTCAACGCGTTCTCGGTGTCCTCCAGCGCCAGCAACACACTCTGCTCATACTGCGCGAGCGCGCCATCGGCCTGCGCCTCGCTGGCACGCAGACGCGCACGCACAGTGCCGAAATCGAACGCCGCCCAACTGATCGACGGCGTGATCGACCAGGCCTTGCTGGCACTGTTGGTCAGCGAGCCCGCATCGCCGGACAGGAACCCGACAAAACCGCTGAGGCTGATCCGCGGGAACAGATCCGCCGTGGCCACGCCGACGCGTGCCGTCGATGCGGCCAGGCGCCGTTCCGCTTCGCGCACGTCCGGGCGCTGACGTAACAACTCGGCGGTGTCGCCCAACGGCAGCGCATGCGCGAAGGCCGGCGTCGGCTTCGGCACCAGCATCGCATCGAGCGCATCGGGCATCCGCCCAACCAGCACCGCCAGCCGATGGCGATACTGCGCCTGCGCCACTTCCAGCAGCGGAATATCCGCCTCGATCGCCTTCAGGCGCGCCCGGCTGCTCTGCACGTCCAGCTCGCTGCCCGCGCCCAGATCCCAACGCGTCTGCGTCAGCTGCTGGGTGTCGCGCAGATTGACCAGCGTGTCCTTGGCCACGTTCAAGCGCTTTTGCACACCACGCAACTCGAAGTAGTTGCGCGCGACCTCGGCGGCCACCGTCACCTGCGCGTCGGCCAGGCTGGCCTGCTCGGCCTGCAGATCCGCGCGTGCCGCTTCGGCGGCACGACGCTGGCGGCCGAACAGATCCAGCTCCCAGCGCGCATCGAAGCCAAGGCTGTAGCTCTCGGTCAACACGCGCTCGCCGTCGGGCGTGCTCAGGTCAGGTTGCTTGCGGCGATCGTAGTCGCCGCCAGCGGTGACATGCGGCGCCTGGTCCAGGCGCGACTCGACGAACACCGAGCGCGCCTCCTTCACCCGGGCCACCGCGATGCGCAGGTCGTGGTTGGCGACCAGCGCGTCGCGCACCAGCGACTCCAGCACCGGATCGTCGAACTGGCCCCACCACTGCCCCACCGGCGATTCGCCGCTGAAAGCGGCATCCTGCGCGCCCTGCAACGTTACCGACGGCGGCGGCGCGGCCTTGTAGTCCGGCCCGACCGCGCAGCCGGCCAGCACCAAGGCCGCCAAGGCCATGCTCAGTGGACGTATCACCATGGCAGCACCTGCCCGAGATGAGTGAAGCTGCCATTCGGCCCGTCCGCATCGATCAGCGCCAACTCGACGCTGCTCTTGGCGCCTTCGGGGATATCGATCTCGCCGCCGCCGGCGTTCATGTCCGTCTTCACGTAGCCCGGGTGGATGGTGTTGACCTTGATCGTGCTGTCGCGCAACTCGTAGGCCAGGCTCACCGTGTAGCTGTTCACCGCGCTCTTGGACGCGTTGTAGGCCGGGATCTTGAAGTCGTAGATCGGCGAAGCCGGATCGCTGTGCAGGGTCAGCGAGCCGAGGATGCTCGACACGTTGACGATGCGGCCGGCCGGCGAACGCCGCAGCAACGGCAGGAATGCCTGGGTGACCGCGACCAGCGCGAACACGTTGGTGTCGAAGGTCTTGTGCCAAGTGTCCAGCGTCTGTTCGGACGGCTTCTTGCCGGCGTCGTCGATGGCGATGCCGGCGTTGTTGACCAGGATGTCGAGCCGGCCGTGGCGCTGTCCGACCTCCTCCACTGCCTCGGCAATGCTCGCCGCATCGGTGACCTCGAGTGCGATCGCCTCCACCGGCAGGCCCTCGGCCTGCAGCTTCAGCGCCGCCTCGACCGCGCGGCCGCGGTCGCGACCGGCCAGCAGCGTGTGCACGCCGGCCTGGGCCAGCTGACGCACCGTTTCCAGGCCGATGCCGCGGGTGGCGCCGGTGACCAGCGCAATCTTCTGGGTGTCGTTCATGTCATTCGCTCCAAGGGGGAAGAAAGGTCAGGCTTGCTGAGTGTGCGCTTCGTGCCCGCTGGCGCCGTGCACGGCATGGCCGTCGGGCGCATGCGAGACCAGCGGACGGTTGGCCAGCTTGCGCAAGGCTACGTAGAACACCGGGGTCAGGAACAGACCGAACAAGGTCACGCCGAGCATGCCGGCGAACACCGTCATGCCGGTCGCCGAGCGCACTTCCGCACCGGCGCCATGCGAGAACACCAGCGGCACCGTGCCGGCGATGAACGCGATGGAGGTCATCACGATCGGGCGCAGACGCAGGCGGCAGGCTTCCAGCGCCGATTCGACGATGCCCTTGCCCTGCAGTTCCAACTCACGGGCGAACTCGACGATCAGGATCGCGTTCTTGCACGCCAGGCCCATCAACACCACCAGGCCCACCTGAACGAACACGTTGTTGTCGCCATTGGTCAGCCACACGCCCAGCAGCGCCGACAACAGGCACATCGGCACGATCAGGATCACCGCCAGCGGCAGGGTCCAGCTTTCGTACAACGCGGCCAGCACCAGGAAGGCCAGCAATACCGACAGCGGGAACACGATCATCGCCGCCTTGCCCTGGCTGGCCTGCTGGTAGCTCAGGTCGGTCCACTCGATCGCCATGCCGTTGGGCAGCACCTGCTTGGCCAGCTCCTCGACCTTGTGCATCGCTTCGGTGGACGACAGCAGGCGTGCATCGGCCTCGCCGGCCAGGTCGGCCGCCGGATAACCGTTGTAGCGCAGCACCGGGTCCGGGCCGTAGGTCTGCTTGATCGTCACCATCGAGCCGATCGGCACCATTTCGCCGCGATCATTGCGGGTGCGCAGGCGCGAGATGTCCTCGACGCTGTCGCGGAACGGCGCATCGGCCTGAGCGATCACCTGCCAGGTACGGCCGAACTGGTTGAAGTCGTTGACGTAGGCCGAGCCCAGGTAGGTCTGCAGCGTGTCGAACAACTGGGTCAGTGGCACGCCCTGCGCCTTGGCCTTGACGCGGTCGACCTCGGCATCGAGCTGCGGCACGTTGGCCTGGTAGGTACCGATCGGATACGCCAGGCCCGGCGTCTGCGCGATCGTGCCCTGCATCGCGTTGACCGCATTCTGCAACGCGCCGTAGCCCAGGTTGCCGCGGTCCTCGATGAACAACTGATAGCCGTTGCCGTTGCCCAGGCCCAGGATCGGCGGCGGCATGAAGGCGAACGTCAGGCCCTCGCCCAGGCTGCTGATCTTCTGGTTGATCTCGGCATTGATCTCCAGCGCACTGCGGTGGCGCTCGGAGAACGGCTTCAGCGGCAGGAACACCACGCCGGTATTGGGCGTGTTGGTGAACTGCAGCGCGTTCAGGCCCGGGAACGCGATCGCATGCGCCACGCCCTCGGTGTTCATCGCGATATCGGTGACCTTGCGCAGCAGCGCATCGGTACGCTCGATCGAGGCGCCTTCTGGCAACTTCACGCCGGCGATCAGGTACATCTTGTCCTGGGTCGGGATGAAGCCGCCCGGCACCGCCTTGAACATCAACCCGGTCGCCAGCAGCAGGCCGATATAGACCGCGAACACCGCGCCACGACGGCCGAGGATCTTCGACACCGCGCCCTGGTACTTGTTGGAGCTGGTATTGAAGAAGCGGTTGAACGGACGGAACAGCCAGCCGAACAGCTTGTCGATCAGGCGCGACGGCGCATCCTTCGGCGCATCGTGCGCACGCAGCAGGCGCGCGGCCAAGGCCGGCGACAGGGTCAGCGAGTTGATCGCCGAGATCACCGTCGAGATCGCGATGGTCACCGCGAACTGCTTGTAGAACTGCCCGGTCACGCCCGACAGGAACGCCATCGGCACGAACACCGCGCACAGCACCAGCGCGATCGCGATGATCGGACCGGACACCTCACGCATCGCCTGGTGCGCGGCGGCCATCGGGCTGAGCCCTTCTTCGATATTGCGCTCGACGTTCTCCACCACCACGATCGCGTCGTCAACCACGATGCCGATCGCCAGCACCAGGCCGAACAAGGTCAGCGTGTTGATCGAGAAGCCCAGCACATACAAGGCAGCAAACGTACCCACCACCGACACCGGCACCGCGATCAACGGGATGATCGAGGCGCGCCAGGTCTGCAGGAACAGGATCACCACCAGCACCACCAGCAGCACCGCTTCCAACAGCGTGTGGACCACCGCGCTGATCGAATCGCGCACGAAGATCGTGGTGTCGTAGACCGCCTCGTACTTCACGTCGTCCGGGAAGCGCTGGGTCAGCTCGTCCATCTGCGCGATGACCTTGTCGCGGATGTCGAGCGCATTGGCACCCGGCGCCTGGAAGATGCCGATGCCGACCGCGTTCTTGCCGTCCAGCTGCGAACGCAGCGTGTAGTCGCCGGCGCCCAGCTCCAGCCGCGCCACGTCCGACAGGCGCACGATCTGCCCGTCCTGGCCCGCCTTCAGCACGATGTCGCCGAATTCCTGCTCGGTGCGCAGGCGGCCCTGCGCATTGATCAGGGTCAGGAACTTGCTGTCGGGCATCGGCTCGGCGCCGAGCTGGCCGGCCGAGACCTGCACGTTCTGCTCGCGCATCGCCGCCACCACGTCGCCGGCGGTCAGCCCGCGCGCGGCGATGCGCTCGGGATCCAGCCAGGCGCGCATCGCGTAGTCGCCGCCACCGAACACCTGCGCATCGCCCACGCCCTGGATGCGCGCCAGCGAATCCTTGACGTGCAGGCGTGCGTAGTTGCGCAGGTACAGCGTGTCGTACTTGCCCTTGGGTGAAGTCAGGTGCACGACCATCAGGAAGGTCGGCGACTGCTTCTGGGTGGTCACGCCCTGCCGGCGCACGTCCTCGGGCAGGCGCGCCTGCGCCTGCGAGACGCGGTTCTGCACCTTGACCGCCGCATCGTCCGGGTCGGTGCCCGGGCGGAACGTGATGGTCATCTGCAGCACGCCATCGGAGCCGGCGACCGACTTGATGTACATCATGTTCTCGACGCCGTTGATCGCTTCTTCAAGCGGCGTGGCGACGGTCTCGGCGATGACCTTGGGGTTGGCGCCCGGATACACCGTGCGCACCACCACCGACGGCGGCACCACTTCGGGGTACTCGCCGATCGGCAGCAACGGGATGGAGATCAGGCCCGCGGCGAAAATAATGATCGACAGCACCGCGGCGAAGATCGGCCGGTCAATGAAAAATCTGGAAAAGTCCATGGGGGTGTCCTTCTGGTGGACTTGAAGTGGTCAGGCCGGCCGCTGCTGGCGATAGCAGGCAGCGAAGGCCCGCCGCCGACCCCGCGAGGGGCCGGCGCTGCCATTGGATTGGGTTGTAGTGCGGAGGTCAGTTCATCGCGGTCTTGCGTGCAGGTGCCGCGGCCACCGGCGCGGGCGCCATCGCCACCGCCTTGGCCTGCACCGGCATGCCGGGCATGAAGACCTTCTGCACGCCGTCGATGATCACCTTGTCGCCGGCGGCCAGGCCGTTGCTGACGATGCGCAGGCCATCGGCGGTGCGGCCGAGCTCCACGTCGCGGCGCTGCGCCTTGCCTTCCTTATCGACCACGTACACGTACTTGCGGTCCTGGTCGGTCAGCACGGCCTTTTCATCGATCAGCACGGCCTTGAACTCGCCGCTGCCCAGCAACTGCACGCGGGCATACAGGCCCGGCGTGAACAGGCGCTGCGCGTTGTCGAGCACGGCGCGGACGCGGATCGTGCCGGTGGTGCGCGCGATCTGGTTGTCAAGGAAGTCGACGCGGCCGGTATGCGGGTAGCCGTCTTCGCCGACCAAACCAATCCGCGCCGGCAACGCACCGTCGCGTTCGCTCGGGCGTTCGCCGGTGCGCGCCATCTGGGCGTAGCGCAGGAAAGTGCCCTCGTCGGCATCGAAATACACGAAGACCTTGTCCTGCGAGACCACGGTGGTCAGCACGCTGGCGGCATCGCCGGCGCTGACCAGGTTGCCGGCGGTGACCAGGGCACGCCCGGCGCGGCCGTCGATCGGCGAACGCACGCGGGTCCAGTCCTGGTTCAAGCGTGCGGTCTCCACCGCGGCCTGGGCGGCGAGCACGTCGGCGGCAGCCTGATCGGCGGCGGCCTTGCGCTGTTCCCAGGTTTCGGTGGAAATCGCCTGCTGGTCGGCCAGCTTGCGGGCACGCGAGGCCTCGCTACGGCTGAGTTCGGCCTGGCTGCGTGCGCGCGCCAGGTCGGCTTCGGCACGTGCCAGCTCAGCCTTGTAGCTGCGGTCATCGATGGTGAAGAGCACATCGCCCTTCTTCACTTCCTGGCCTTCGGCATAGTTGACCTTGTCGATGTAGCCGGACACGCGCGGACGCAGTTCGACGCTTTCCACCGGCTCGACGCGGCCGGTGAATTCGTCCCATTGCGCGACCTGCTTGATCAACACCGGTGCGGCGCCGACCTGCGGCGGCGGCGGCGCGGTCTGCTCGGCGGCCTGCGAACCGCAGCCGGCCAGCACAGCGGCGAACACGGCCGCGGCCAACAGATTGCGCAGCGGGCGTGATGCGATCGACGAGAACGGGGTGGCGTTCGATGTCATGGGGAATACCTCTTTATAGGGGGAGAGGGAGGGAGACGCCGGCCAGTAATCCATTGACCGGTTGGCTGGAAAGTTTCTTGTCGGCGTTGACGATCACCGGATCGGGCTGTCCGCGGCCCGCCAGCAACGCCACGGCATTGCGACCCACTGCCAATGGGCTGAACCACTCCGGGCAAGCCTCGTGCTTGCGCTCCGGGTTGCAGACCGGCTGTTCGACCGACAGCATCTGCACGCGCACGCCCAGCGGCTGCGCTTCCTCGCGCAAAACATGGGTGAGCATGCGAGTGGCCGAAGCGGCGATCGAGGTGTCGCCGTGCCCGGACCACGGGCGCAGCGCGCAAGGACTGCCGATCAGCAGATAGCGGCCGCCCAGGTCGGCCAGCAGCGGCAGCAAATGCCGCGCGGCGGCCAGGTGCGGCAGCAGATCGCGCTGCAGCCGGCGCAGCAGCGCCGAGGCAGGACGGTCGATCAGACGGCCACTGGTAAGCGGGCTGCCAAGGCTGGCGACGACCGCCGCCAACGGGTGTTCGCGCTCGGCAATGGCGTTGGCCAATGTTTCGGCGCTGGCGTCGTCGGCGACCGAGCCGACCATCGTCTCCAGGCCAGGGGTATCGGCGAAGCGCTGTTCGAGCGCCCGCAGGCGGCGCGCATCGCGGCCGACCACCAGCACCCGGCTGCCGGCTTCCAGCAGCGCGGCGACTACGCCGCCGCCCACCGTACCGGTACCGCCGAGCACCAATACCTCTGGCTGGAGCATCCCGCTCATGGGACTTTTACTCCCGAAAACGGGACAATGCGAATCCCGCCCAGGCGGTTGGACTGGCGCGCGGCCAGCCGGAAGCTGCCGCCGCCCTGGCGCTTGGGCGGCGGGGTGAATTCGCGAAAAGCCACGGGATCACGGGCATTCACGTTGAACGACACCGGGTCGAACGCGTGTTCCAGGGTCTCGTTGCGGGACGGCGGCAAGCCGAGTAGACGACGCAGCCACATGGCGCACCTCGGGGGGGATCAGGATTGGCGCCAAGTTACGCCTCGAAGCCGCACTTGATTAGTCCTGATTTAGGGGAATAATCGTCCCGGAGACGGTCCAATCCCCAGGACCGGTCGTCTGTCCGTCTGGAGAGCCCCCATGACCCACGATCTCAACGACACCCTGATTTTCGTCAAAGTCGTCGAACAAGGCAGTTTCATCGCCGCCGCCAACGCGCTCGGCCTGCCCAAGACCACCGTCAGCCGCAAGGTGCAGGATCTTGAGCAGCGCCTCGGCGCGCGCCTGTTGCACCGGACCACGCGTCGGATCGGATTGACCGAAGCCGGTTCGGTCTATCACGAGCATTGCCAACGCATCGCACGCGAACTGGAAGAAGCCGAGAGTGCGGTCGGCCAGTTGCAGTCCGGCCCGCGCGGCTGGCTGCGCTTCACCGTGCCCTACTCCATCGGCATCACCTGGATCGCGCCGTTGCTCGGCGAATTCCACGCGCAATACCCGGAAATCCAGCTCGACATGCACTTGGGCAACGAGAAGCTGGACCTGATCGCCGGCGAAGCCGACCTCGCATTGCGGGTCGGTTCGCTGCCGGATTCGAACCTGGTCGCGCGCAAGCTCGGCAGCCTGCGCACGCAGGTGTTCGCCAGCCCGGCCTATATCGAGCGCTACGGCGAGCCGCTGCATCCGGAAGAACTGCAGTTCCATCGCACGCTGGCGATGCGCAAGAGCCGCACCAACACGGTCAACAACAACCGCTTCTACTGGTCGTTGACCGATGGCACGGAGTTGCACGATTTCCCGGTCAGCCCGCTGATGGTCGCCAACGATCCGTCCGCGCTCAACGGCGCATTGCTGTGCGGCGAAGGGCTGATGTTGACGGGCGACGTGATGGCCAAGCCCTTCGTCGAATCGGGCATGGTGCGTCGCGTGCTGGCCGGCTGGACCGGGCCGGAGGTCGACTTCAACGCGGTGTTCGCCGGCGGGCGCTTGATCTCGCCGAAGGTGCGCGCCTTCGTCGACTTCCTGGTCGACAAGCTCAACTTCGACGCGAACTACATGATGGCGCAGTGCCCCGCCGCCAAGCTGGCAGCCGCGCAGGCGCGCCAGGCCGAGCTGCAGTCCGAGGACCCGGCCGAAGTCCAGGCCGAAGAAGAAGTCGAAGCGCTGCTGGAGAAGGTGGCGCGCTGAAACCAGCTCCGGGCGCGGCGATCGCGTCGCGCCCGGACTGGATGGATGGATGCCGGCGACCGGCCTCGTTCGAGTGTCGGGGCTAAAGCCCCTCCCACAACGCTGGCGATTGCACTGTAGGAGCGGCTTCAGCCGCGACCGCCGACACCCTGCAGTCGCGGCTGAAGCCACTCCTACAACGGCTCGGCCTGCCCTTGTTGCCGGCAGCACCGGCAGTAGTGATAGGCAAACCGGAAACCAGAAGGGCCGCTCGCGCGGCCCTTCTGCTACCCATCGCGCTCGATCGCGTCAATGCGTACCGGTCGCGCCCTGCGCATCCTCGCGCAGCGGAATCAGCCGGATCTCGACGCGACGGTTCTTGGCGCGGCCGGCGTCGGTGCCGTTGTCGGCGATCGGCATGCGCTTGCCCATGCCCAGCACCTCCAGGCGCTCGCGCTGCACGCCCTGCGCGGTCAGGTATTGCGCGACCGAATTGGCGCGCTGTTCGCTCAACCGCTGGTTGACCTCGTCGCTGCCGACGCTGTCGGTGTGGCCGACCACCTCCACCATCGTCTGGTTGTATTCCTTCAGCGTCGCCGCCACCCCATTGAGCGCGCCGTAGAACTCGGGCTTGAGCGTGTACTTGTTGAAGTCGAAGGTCACGCCATCGGGCAGGTTGAGAGTGATGTTGTCGCCCTGCCGCGAGACTTCGATGCCAGTGTTGGCGGTGCGCTCGCGCAGCGCGCGCTCCTGGCGGTCCTGGTACTGGCCGATGGCCGCACCGCCAAGCGCACCGATGCCGGCGCCGACCATCGCGTGCTGCCGGCGCTCGGTGGCGCTGTCGCCGGTGAGCAGGCCGCCTGCGATACCGATGGCCGCGCCGATCAGCGCGTTGCGGCCGGTCTTGTTCTGTTGCTGGGTCGGGTTGCCATACGGATCTTGCTGCACATAGGAACCGCCGGTGGCGCAGGCCGACAGGCTCACCGCCGCGACCAGGGCCACGCACATGCTTTTGCTTGCTGCTCGGAACATCGTTTTCTCCTTGTCGCCGCCGGCGGCGGAATTGGGACAGGAGGATAAACAGGCAAACGCGACCGCGACATGATGGAAACCGGTTACGCGGCGTGCCAGCGAGCGCGCATTCAGTTGGCAGTGGGCGCCGTCAGTCCGCCGTGCGCATCGCGGCGTAGGCATCCAAGGCCTGCCTGCGTCCTTCGGCCAGGTCGACGCAGGGCTGCGCGGGATAACCGGGCACCGCCATGCCGTGCTGCCACGGCGCAAAGCGCTGCGCTACCGGCAACGCCGCCAACTCCGGCACCCAGCGCGTGATGTAACGCGCCTGCGGATCGAAACGACGCGCCTGCGCGACCGGGTTGAACACGCGGAAATACGGCGCGGCATCGGCACCGCTGCCGACCACCCATTGCCAACCCAACGTGTTGTTGGCCAGGTCCGCATCGACCAGCGTGTCCCAGAACCAGCGAGCACCCTCGAGCCAATGCGCGCGCAGATGCTTGACCAGCACGCTGGCGACGATCATGCGCACGCGGTTGTGCATATAGCCGGTGGCCCACAGTTCGCGCATGCCGGCATCGACGATCGGGAGGCCGGTGCGGCCGCGCTGCCAGGCCTTGCGATCCGCGGGCGACAATGTCGCCCAAGGGAAACGGTCGAAACGCGCATCCAGATTGTGCTCCGGCGTGCGCGGGAAGTGATGCAGCAGGTGGTAGGCGAACTCGCGCCAGCCCAACTGCCGCAGGAAAGCATCGATATCGGCAGCGTTTGCCGCATTGCGTTCGCCGGCCAGGCTCGCGCAGATCCGCCACGGCGCGATTTCGCCGAAGTGCAGGTGCGGCGACAGTCGCGAGGTGCCGGTGCGGTCGGGCAGATCGCGCTGTTCGCGATAACCGCGCAAGGCGCCGTCGCCGAACGCTTCGAGCATCGACCGCGCACCGGCTTCGCCTGGTTGCCAGTGCTCCCAGAAACGCTGGTCCCAGCACGGTGAGGGCAACAGCTCCCACGCCTCGAGATCGTCTCCCTGCAGCGCCACCGGTTTGGGCAGGCGCATCGGCGCATCCCACGGCGCTGGCATGCGCCATTGCGCCAGGGCCGCACGCCAGAACGGCGTGAACACTTTGTAGGGTCCGCCCTGCTTCGTCGCCAGCTCCCAGGGCTCGAACAGCAGTGCGCCGTTGAAACTCTCGCATTCGATGCCCTGCTCGCGCAGCCGGCGCTTGATGCGCGCATCGCGCGGCTGGGTCGCCGGTTCGTACTTGCGGGTCCAGTAGACCGTCCGTGCGCCGCTGTGCGCGATCACTTCCTGCAGCACACGCTCGCTGTCGCCGCGGCGCAATAGCAGGTCCGACCCGCGCGAACGCAGGTCGTCGCGCAAGGCCCGCAGCGAATGGTGCAGCCAGGCGCGCGAAGCCGCGCCCGGCGCCCAGGCGCCCTCTTCCTGCGGCGCGTGGATGTACAGCGGCAACGGCACGTGGCCGGCATCCAACGCCGCGTGCAGGGCCGGTTGATCGTCCAGGCGCAGGTCGCGCCGCAGCCATACCAATGCGTGGGTCATGCGCAAACCAGCGTGGGCGGGCGGCGATCATAGCGAAGCCGCGCTGGCGACCGGATCACGGCAAACCCACCGTGACCCGGCCAGCGGCAGGCGGCGCTATTCGCCCGCCTGCCGCTTCGCCGGCACGCCCAGCAGTTCGATCTCGGCCAGCGAGCATTGTCCGGCCCCACTGCCGCCGGCCATCACCAGCCGGTACTGGCGATAGCGGGCAGGTGCGGCCAGACGGAACGGCCGCGTGTAATGGGCCCATTCGAAGGTCTCGCCTGCGCGATGGTCGAGCAGCTTCCACGCGCGGCCATCGTCCGAGCCCTCCAGGCGCCATGCACGGGGGTAGCCGCCGCTGCTGCCGGAGGTCAGCGTGTAGAACGTCACCGCGGTGTCCGGCGCTTTCGCCAGTGCATAAGCCAGCGTGGTCGGCACCGCGCAGGAGAATGCCAGCTCGGTGCGCGAGCTATCGTCGAACAACACGCCGGCATCCAGGCCCGGCGTACTCGCCGAGGCGACACCGCGCCCGCTGCCGGTGATGTCGGCCAACGGCGCGGGCGGCGCGCCGGCGGCGGTCAGCGAAGCCGGCAACGCCGCGCTGTCGCGGCCCCACGCAGCGGGCTCGGGCGACATGTTGAACTCGATGCGCCCGCCCTCGGCCAGCACACGGTGCGGAATCGCGGTGCTGTGCCAGGGCTTGCCATTCACGGTGACGCCGGCCACGTAGATGTTGCGGGCGCTGTTGTCGGGTGCGCTGATCACCAGCGTGCGGCCGTTTTCCAGGCGCAGCGTGGCCTGGGTGAACAGCGGCGAGCCGATCACCAACTGGTCGCTGCCCATCTGCAGCGGATAGAAGCCCAGCGCGGCGAACAACCACCACGCGGAGGTTTCGCCGTTGTCTTCGTCGCCGGGATAGCCCTGGCCGATTTCCGATCCCCCGTACATCCGCGCCAGCACCTCGCGCACGATCTGCTGGGTGCGCCACGGCTGTCCGGCGTACAGGTACATCCACGGCACGTGGTGGGCGACCTGGTTGGAGAACCCCCACTGGCCCATCCGCACGTCGCGCGCCTCGACCATCTCGTGGATCAGCCCGCCGTAGGAGCCGGGGTAGCCTGCCGTCTCGGGCGTGGCGAAGTACGCGTCTAGCTTGCGCGCCAATGCGTCGCGGCCGCCGTACAGATTGGCCAGTCCCTGTCCGTCGTGGGGCACCAGGAACGCGAAGCCCCAGCCGTTGGTTTCGGTGTAGTCGTGCTCGTGGCCCCAGACCCGCGGGTCGTAGTCGCCGGGCGACGACTTCCAGCGCCCCTCGATCGAACGGCCCTGGAAGAATCCGATCGCCGGGTCATACATCCGCACATAGTCGAGCGCGCGATGGCGGTAATAGTCGCTCTCTTCCTGCAAGCGCTGCGCGGGCAGCGGCGCGGTGGGGTCGGCCGCCATCTTCTCCAGCATGTGGGCGATGCCGAAATCGTTGACGTAACCCTCCAGCGCCCACGAAACGCCCTCGCGAACCGAACTCGGCGTGTAACCGATGAACGGCGCCACCTCCATGCCCTTGCGGCCGATGTTGTCGCTGGGCGGCAGCACCGCCGCGTTCTTGATCGCCGCCGCATACAGCGACGCGACATCCAGGCCCGGCACGCCCTTCAGGTAGGCATCGGCGAAGGCCACGTCCGAGCTGGTGCCCGTCATCAGGTTGGCGTAGCCAGGCGAGGACCAGCGCGGCACCCAGCCGCCCTCGCGATAGTGCTGCAGGAACCCATTGACCATCTCGGCCGCCTGCGTCGGCGCCAGCAGCGACTGCGCGGCCCAGACCGTGCGATAGGTGTCCCAGAAGCCGTTGTTGACGTAGACGCGGCCATCGACGACGGGCGCGCCGGTATGCGTCTGCGTGGTCCCGGCCGGGAGGTCCTTGCTGGCTGACGACTGCGACGCGTGCTGCCAACGCGGCGCGTCTCCGGTGCCAGTGTTTTCGTGGGCCGAATTGGGATACAGGAACAGCCGGTACAAGTTGGAATACAGCGTGGTGAGCTGTTCGGGCGAGGCACCTTCGACCTCGATCACATCGAGCTTCTCGTCCCAGGCCCGCTGCGCGCGGTCGCGGACCTCGTCGAAGCCGTCGCCGGCGGCGATCTCCAATGCCAGGTTGCGCTTGGCCTGCTCGAGGCTGATCAGCGAAGTGGCAATGCGCATGGTGACACGGCGGTCCGCGCCGGCGTCGAAGCTCAGATAGCCGGGCACCTGCTCGCGCTGCTGGCCCGGCTTGCCTTCCTTGCCCGGGTCGCGTGCGACCAGCTTGCCGCTGGCCACCACCGGGCGATCGAAGGTGGCGTACACGAACATCCGGCCGGCGCCGTTGGACAGGCCGCTGCGGGTGTCCGTATAGCCGCTCAGTTCCCGGGTTTGCGGCGACAGCGTCAAGCCGCCCTGGTCGGTGACGTTGTCGAAGATCAGGCTCGCGTCGTGGCCGGGAAAGCTGAAGCGGAACATCGCGGCGTGGTCGGTCGGCGCGACCTCGGCAATGATGCCGTTGTCCAGCCGCACGCCATAGTAATGCGGCCGCGCGACCTCGTTGTCGTGGCGGAACGGCAGCGAACGCGCGGCGCGGTCGGCGCTCGGCACGCCGCGCGCCAACGACGGCATCACCTGGAAGGTCTGGCGGTCGCCCATCCACGGGCTGGTCTCATGGGAGAGCGCCAACGCTTCGAGCCGCGGTCGATTCTGCGCGTCGTTGCCCGCGGCGTACTCGTAGATCCAGCTCAGCGAGCCGGCATTGGTCACCGGCGTCCAGAAGTTGAAGCCATGCGGCATCGCGGTGGCCGGGATGTTGTTGCCGCGCGAGAAGTCACCGCTGGAGTGGGTACCGCGAGTAGTCAGCACATGGTCGCTGGGCCGTGGCGAGGCGACGGCGGCGGGCACGTCCGCGAGGCGGATATCGTCCACCCAGCCACGGAACCGCACCGGCCCGAACGGCGCCTGGTAGCCGATCAGGATCTTGTCGATCACCTTGCCCGCGGCTACCTCGCCGAGGCGCACCTGCTTGTGGTTCCACTGCTGTGTGTACAGCGACTTCGACTCGCCCTGGCCACGCGGTGACAGTGCGAAGCCCTGCTGGTCGCGCGCGCCCGACTCGGAAAGCCGGCTGCCATCGGTGAACAGCAGATCGATGGCGACGAACGTGCTGGGGTAGCGCAGATCGCCTTCGATGAACTCGGGAAAGACCTTGTAGGACAGCTCGGTCGTCGCGGTCACCGGTATCGACACATCGAACAGCTCGACCGTGGCCTGCCCGCCATTGCCCGCGAGCAGTTCGCCGTCGTAGCCCAGCGAATGCAGGCCACTGAAGCCGACACCCGGCTTGGCCGCATAGGCAACGTCGCTACCGCCGCCGACGCGGACCGACAGCTTCGCACCGTCGCCGCGCACAGGCGCTGCTGTGGTCAGGCGCGGGTCGCCCGGTTCGAACGAGGTCCGGAACAGATCGCGCCCTGGCTCGGTGGTCGCCGGCGGGGTCGCACCCAGTGGCGCGGCGCAGGCGACCAGTGCGGCGACCGCGAGTGCGGGGAGGAACGAAGACCTTCGGCGGGGCAGATTAAGGGGCATGGTGGTCACGGCAATCGAAGGGCAATGGAGGGGCCGAAAGCGCGCTGGGCGCCGGTGGCGGCAGTGGAGCGAACAACTCACTTGTGAGAGGCAGGCATGCTGTCGGCCAGCGAGCGCAGCCGCAACGCGGCACGCAGCTCCTCCAGGCTTGCCGAGGAGCTCACCCGCACCGCCACCCGCTCGCCGGGCAGCAGGGTCAGCGCATTGTCGGAGGGCGCCGCGTCGATCGCACCGAAGTCGATCCACACCGCTCGGGCCAGCCGATCCGCGCGCAGCTCGAGCAGGTAGTCCGCGCCGTCGCGACCCCAGTCGATATGCAGACCAGGTGCGGCCCACCCCATCTGCTTGGCCGCGGCGAAATACACCAGGCTTCGCGAAGGCGGCTCGCCCTCGACCTGCAGATCGAACACCGCCACCGTCGTCGCGGGATCGGCGCCTGCCAGCAGCGCCGCGTCCGCATGATCGGCGATCCGGGTCGCCGACAGCGGCGCCAACGTCACCGCCTTGCGTTCGTCGCGCAGCAACTTGCCCTGCAGGCTCATCACCCGCAGCCGCAGCTCGCCACGACGCGCTTCGGTGCGGTCGTTGAGCAGGCTCACCTCGGTATGACCATCGCCGCGCAGCGCCGCCACCGCGACCGGCGCGAAGAAGCGGCGCGCATGGAACTGCAAGGCCTTCCAACGACCGAACCAGTCGATGCTCGACCACGAGGCGCCGGGCCACACGTCATTCAACTGCCAATACAGTGAGCCCATCGTGTAGGGGCGGCTGGCGCGATGATGCAACGCGGCCAGCTCGATGCCCTCGGCCTGCATCACCTGGCTGAGGTAGACGAAATCGTCGAAGCGCGCCGGTTCGCCGAACTCCATCCGCACGTAATGCAGCAAGCGCTCGTTGCCCTTGCCGGCCATGAACTTCTGGTGCGCCTGGATCACCGGGCTGGCAATGCCCTGTTCCTCGCGCGTGGCGAAGGCATCGATGGTGCTTTGCACCGGCCAGGCCTGCAGGCCGTATTCGGACATGAAGCGCGGGGTGACCTTCAGGTACTGCGAGGGCGGATGGGCGGGATTGCCCCAGACCTCCCAGTAATGCATGTCGCCGCTGGCCGGCGTATTGGCGACCTCGGCCAGGTCATCGCTCGGCGAGCTGGCCCAGTAGGCGATGCCACCGCCCTCCTCGGCCACCACCGCGCGCAGGTCGTGGCCGAACAACTGCACATAGCCCGCCCAGACCTGTTCGGCGAACCCGGGGTCGGCCGCTTTCAAGTCCTTGCCGTGGCCCCAATACTTCCACGCGATCTCTTCTTCGTTGTTGCCGGCCCACAGCACGATGCTGGGGTGGTCGCGCAGCCGTCGCACATTGTCGCGCGCCTCGGCAACGACGTTGGCGCGGAAGGCTGCGTCGTAGGCCGGCTGCATGCCGCCGCCGAACATGAAGTCCTGCCACACCATCAGGCCGAGTTCGTCGGCGATGTCGTAGAAGCGGTCGGACTCGTAATAACCGCCGCCCCAGCCGCGGATCATGTTCATGTTCGCATCGACCGCCGACTGCAGCACGCGACGCAGCTGTGCTTCGCTGACCCGCGGCTCGAACATGTCGAAGGGAATGTAGTTGGCGCCCTTGGCGAACACCGGGATGCCGTTGACCTCGAAATGGAAGTCCCGGCCCTGCGCGTCGGGTGCGCCGCGCAGCGCCACGCTGCGCAGGCCGGTGCGCCGGCCGGCCGTGGCCAGCACGCCGCCGTCGTCACTGATCTCGACGTCGAAGCGATACAGCGGTTGCGCGCCGTAGCCGGCCGGGAACCAGCGCTGCGGCTGCGCGAGCGTGAGCGGCACGTGCACGGTGTCGGCCCCGGCGTTCAAATCAAGCGAGCGCGAGGCCGCCTGCTTGCGCACGCCATCGGGCCCGGTCTGCCACAGCCGCAGTTGATACCGACCGGCACGCGCGACATCCAGCCCGACCTGTACCTCCAGCTCGGCGCGCTCGGCCTCGACGCGATCCTGTCGCACATGCACATCGGCAATGCGCAGCGCATCCCACTGCTGCAGCACGACGTTGCGCCAGATCCCCGCGGTCACATAGCGCGGTCCCCAGTCCCAACCGTAGTGGTAGCCGGGCTTGCGCACGAAGTTGGCGGTCATCGCATCCGCCGGCTCGTCGCCATAGGGGGACGGATAGTTGCCGGCGAGCTTGTGCGGCATCGCCTGCACTTTCGGCAACAATGCGGTAATCGGCGAATGGAAGACCACCCGCAGTTCATTGCGGCCCGGTCGCAAGTGCTTCTGCACCGGCACGCGCCAGGTGCGGAATGCGTTGTCCGCTTCCAGCACGCGTTCGCCATTGAGGAAGACCTCGGCCAGCGTATCCAGCCCCTCGAATACCAGGTCGCTGCGCGCGGCGTGCCGCGCGTCGGGTGCAATATCGAAATAGGCGCGGTATTCCCAGTCGGCCAGGCCGATCCATTGCAAGCCGGCCTCCGGGGCACCCACATAGGGATCGGGGATCAGGCCGTTGCCTAGCAGATCGGTATGCACCGTGCCGGGAACGCTGGCGGCATGCCATTGCGTGGCCGGCGGATGGGCATCGGCCTGCGCATTGCCGGGCACCAGGCGGAACTGCCAGCCGTCGCCGAGTTGCCGCTCGCCCGGCGCGCCTGCGATGGCCACGCAGGCCCACAGCGCCAGCGCGGATGCGGCGACCCGGCACAACAGAAGACGGAAGCGGCTCGGACGCTGGGGCATGGATTCCTCCGTCGGGTTGGCCGGATGCCGCCCCGTGCCGGGTGGCACGGGACGGCTGGGTGGATCAGAACTTGTAAGTCAGCCCCATGTAAAGGATGCGACCGGTGTAGCTGTTGGAGTAGAAGCGGTTCTCGGTGTCGTTGCCCAGGTGCATGCGCTGCTCGGACTTGGTCGCGTTCAACACCGACGCCGTCAGGATCAAGTCGTCGGTGATGTTGTAGGCGGCGTTCAAGTCCAGCTGATCGTACGGCTCCTGATAAGTGTTCATGCCGTTGATGAGACCGCCCACCACTTCGCCGCGCCAGTTGTACGACGCACGGGCCAGGAACTTGCTGTTCTCGTAGAACACCGTGGCATTGGCCTGGTAGTCGGCGCTGCCCACCAGCGGCGACTCGCCGATGTTCTCGCCGTCGATGACGATGGACGCCAGGTTGGTGTCGTTGAGGGTGTAGTTGGCCTGGAAACCGAAGCCGGACGCGAACGTGTGCTGCATGTACAGCTCGATGCCCTGCGAGACACCATCGCGGCCGTTGGCTTCGGTCGAGTAGTTCTGCACCGTCACCGTCTCGCCGCCGACGTCGACCTGCTGGTCGCGCACCACCGGCACGGTGAAGTTCTTGACGTTCTTGCGGAACAGGCCCAGGCCCACCACCGAACCCGGCTGGAAGTACCACTCCAGGCCGACATCGAACTGGGTCGCCTCGAACGGTTCCAGATCCTTGTTGCTGCCCGAGCCATACCAGCCCGGGTTGGTGGCGCCACCGGCGGCGGTACGGTCGTCGCTGTACTCCTCGCTGATGTACTGCAGGCCGCCCGGATAAGCGATGCTGGTGTACGCAGGACGCGCGATCACCTTGGAGGCGGCGCCGCGCAGCACCACGTCCTCGGCGAGGTCGTAGGCGATGTTGAGGCTCGGCAGGACGTCGGTGTACGTCTTGTCCATCGAGGTCAGTTCATAGGTCTTCGGGTGCGAGTCCTGGCGCACATAGCCGCTTTCGCAGGTGCTGCCCGGCGGCAGCGGACCGGCACTGCAGGCCAGCGGATTGCCGTCCGGACCATCCACGAAGTAGTCCATGAAGCGCTCGATCGAGTCCGACGAGGCCGCATGCTGCTCGGTGCGCACGATCCGCACGCCGAGGTTGCCGCGCAGGCGCTCGGTCCTGAAGTTGGCCTGGAAGTAGCCGGCCGTGACCTTCTCGCCGACGTCGTAGACGAAGTCCGGCTCGATGCGGTTCTGCATCTGGCCGTAGCGATCGTTCAAGTAGCTGATGTAGGCCGGGTAGTTGATGCCGGGGAAGACATTCGCATTGAAGCCACCGTTGATGTCGCTCAACGGCTGGTTGTAGAAGAAGCCCGGCTGCGCCAAGCCCGCATCCGGATCGCAACCATTCTGGTAACGCATGTCGTAGTCGGAAGGATCCGCGCCCTGGCACACCCAGTAGGTATTGCCGGTGTTGCGATGGACCTTGCCATCGCTGTACTTGGCACCGAACTGGAACGAATCCAGCCAGCCCTGGTCGAACAACTTGGTGAAGTCAGCCTGGAAGTAGTTCTGCTCGATCTCGGTCTGCAGCCAGGACGAGTCGGTCGAGCCGGTGTCGACCTCGGCCACGCCGGCCATCAGCATGTCCTGCAGGTTGGACGAGAACGTCGCCGACGGCGTGCCGCTCACGTCCCACGCGCTATAGGTATTGCCTGCCTGCCAGGCGCCATCGACGAAGCGACGCGGTTTGGCGGACATGCGGAAGTTCATCGACGGGCCACCCTTGGACCAGGTCCTGCCGCCCTTGAACGAGGCTTTCCACAGCGTGCTGATGTCCCAATCCAGGCCCAGGTCGGCGGTCTGCGACAGCGCTTTTTCGCGGCTGTAGCTGCCGGTGAGCTGCGGGGTCGGCACGGTGCAATCGTCCGGGCCCCAACCGCCGGGCGCCAGCCCGGCGGCGGCGGCCTGCCCTTCATCGCAGTAGTAGTTCTTGCCGGCGAGCAGTTCGTACTGCGCGCCATTGACGATGCTGCCGCTGGGGTCGAAGGACAGCCCGTTGAGCAGCCGACCGCCCGGCCAGTTGCCGTCGCCCGAGTAACGGGCGAGGTTCCATTCCGTCACCTTCAGCATGTTCTGCGTGTAGTCGCCCTGCAGATCGAAGCGGAAGTAGTTCGCCGTCAACGTCATGTTGTCGAGCGGCTTGAACTGGAAGGTCACCTGGGTGCCCTTGCGTTCGCGCTTCTCGTTGCGCACGGCGAAGTTCATCGACGTGGGCATGAAGAAATTCGTGTAGTAATCGCCGCCCTGGTTGTAGAAGCCCGACTCGCCCCACCAGTAGTGGACACCGTCCTGCGTCAGCGGCCTGCCGTTGACATCGAACGCAGGCGTGCCGTCGTAGTCGTCGCCATACCACTGATAGTCCTCCGCGTCGACGTTCATGCTGCGATTGGTGCGCTTCTGGTCGGTCAGGCCGACCAGGAAGCCGAAGCGTTCATCCTTGCTGTGCCAGGAATACATCGCCGACAACTGCGGGTCGGTGGTGCTGCTGGTATCGGAGTAGGTGCCCTCCACCGTGGCGAAACCCGAATTGGATTCCAGGTCCAGCGGGCGGCGGGTATGCAGGATCACCGTGCCACCGATGCCGCCTTCGTCGATGCGCGCTTCCGGGGTCTTGAACAGCTCCGCGCTGGACAGCATGTTCGACGGCATCAGCACGTAGTTGAACGAGCGCGTGGCCTCGTCGTTGGTCTCGGAGGTGGCAATGTAGTTGCCGTTCAACTGGGTCAGCGTGAGGTCCGAATCCAGGCCGCGGACGCTGACGTACTGCCCCTCGCCGCCGCTGCGGCTGATGATCACGCCGGGCACGCGCTGCAGCGCGTCGGCGACGTTCTTGTCGGGGAACTTGCTGACGTCCTCGGCGGTGATGACCTCGACGATCGCATTGGCGTTGCGCTTCTGGTCCAGGCTCTTCTCGATCGAATAGCGATAGCCGGTGACCTGGACTGCATCCAGGTTGGTGGCGGTGGGCGCCGCGCTGGGCGTGCCCTCTGCCTGCTGCGCGAATGCCGCCACCGGCAGCATCGCGGTGGTCAATGCGAAGGCGATCGCGGTCGATAGCGAACTCCTGGCCTGGGTGCTGGTGTTCTTTTTCATTCCAATCCCTCTCCTGATTGAACCGCGCGGCGCGCGAAAGAAAACTGAATCGATCTAAATCCGCGGCTGGACATCCCCGAAGCAGCCCACCGCTTGCACAGGCTGCGTCCGTCAAATCGACGCCCCTGCCGCTCTTGACCGTGATCGTCAATTAGATCGATCTAATCAGTCGAGCGGATTTTTAACACGACGGCGTTCCAGACGCATGCTGCCTCGCAGCATCGCGTCTCTCCCCTGCACCGCCAGGGCGCCGCCGATCAGGCCGCGTCGTCGGCGCCGAGCAGCACGCGCACCTCATCGTCGCTGGGCAGCGACGCGAACGACCCCTGGCGGGTGACCGCCAACGCCCCGCAGGCGGAGGCATAACGCAGGCAACGCGCCAGCGCCGCGGTATCGGCGAGGAAACCCTCCAGGCCGTTCGCGTCGACGGCTTGCCGCTGCAACTGCGAAAGCAGGCCGCCGACGAAGGCATCGCCGGCGGCGGTGGTATCGATCGCGCGCACCGCGAACGCCGGTACCTGCCCGGCCTGGCCGCGCGCATGCCAGCGCACCGGCGCGGCGCCATCGGTCAGCAGCACGAGCCTGGCAGTGCGAAGCAGGCGCGCGACGATGGCCTCGCCATGGCTGCCGTCGTGTTCCAGGAACGCCAGTTCCTCGCCCGCCAGCTTGACCAGGTCGGCCGCCTCCAGGGCTTGCCACAGCAGCGGCAGGCTCGGCGTCGCCGCCGGCCACAGCGCCGGTCGCAGGTTGAGATCGATGCTGACCAGTGCGCCGTGTGCGCGTGCCGTCGCCATCGCCGCCAGCGTGGTCTGCGCGATCCCCGGATCGGTCAGGCTGTTGCTGCAGACATGGAACACGCTCGCCCCGGCGAAGCAGCCGGCATCGAAGTCGGCCTCGCGGAACAATAGGTCGGCCGCCGGCGGTCGATAAAAATTGAAACTGCGCTCGCCCTGCCCGTCCAGCGACACGAATGCCAGGGCGGTATTGGCCTGGTCGGTGCGCCGCACGTAACCGGTGCCGACCCCGGCTTCGCGCAGGCTCTGCAGCAGGAAATCGCCGAACATGTCGCGTCCCAGCATGCCGACGAATTCGCAGTGGCCGCCGAGCCGGGCGACCGCGACGGCGGCATTGGCGGGGGCGCCGCCGGCGAACTGGCGGAAGCTGCGCACGCCATCGGCGGCCGGGGCCTCGGAGAGGAAATCGATCAAGGCCTCGCCGAAGCAGACGATGGCGCCGGCGCTCATGCGAACACCTGCGCCGGTTCGGCGGGGGCCGCGGGGTGGTGGGCACGGCATTGGAGCGGATGTCGCATGGGCTGCGTTCTCGTTCGGGAATGGGTAGACGGTCGTCCTGCCCTAGCGCATTCGCGCGCATCGGACGGTTAGATCGATCCAAACTCTATCCTGCGACAGCCGGCCGGCCGGTCGCAAGGGATTTGGATCGTTCTAAATCTAGGTTACAGTCCGCCGGCACGGCCGTGCCCACGCCGCCCGATGTCGAACCGAACCGCTTCGTCACCCTGACCGCGGGGCGCGAGCCCCCACCAACGGAAGGACCGCAATGCGCAGCCCCACCCTTTCCAAGTCCTGTTTGGCGCCGCTGTTCGGCGCTGCCCTGCTGCTGTCCACGGCGACCGGTGTCGCCTCGGCCGGTGCCAACGACGACGACCTGCCGGCGCGCGTCAACACCCTGATCGGCACGCAGGACGAGGGCAACACTTTCCCCGGTGCCTCCGCGCCATTCGGCCAGATCCAGGTCAGCCCGATCGGCTCGCACTACGCCGGCTGGCGCCATGGCGACGAGAAGATCCGCGGCTTCGGCCATTCGTTCCTGTCCGGCGCCGGCTGCTGGGAACAGGGCGGACAACTGTCGGTGTTGCCGGTCACCGGCAGCATCGGCCCGGGCGGCGATTTCGATACCAACGACGCGAAGAGTTTCGACCATCGCAAGTACGGCGCGCGCTACCGCCATGACGGCGGCGCGCAGCAGGCCGGCTACTACAAAGTCCGCCTGACCGACTACGGTGGCATCGACGTAGAGGCCACTGCGCGGACCCGTGCCGCCGCCGAGCGCTACACCTTCGCGGCTGGCACTGGCACTGGCCACGTGCTGGTCAACGTGGCCCAGGCCAACGAAAAACACCGCGTCATCGGCAGCCAGGTGCGCGTGGTCGGCGACCGCGCGGTCGAAGGCAAGATCACCACGCTGAGCTTCTGCGGCGGCCACGAGTACGCGACCTGGTTCCGCATCGAGTTCGACCGCCCGTTCAAGGCGTTCGGGGTCTGGGGCCAGGCCGGCGGCACGCCGGCGGCGCGCTACAGCATGGAGAGCGAGTACGAACCGCTCAATGGTGCATGGCTGAGCTTCGACCTGGGCAAGGGCCGCAGCGTGACCGCCACCAGTGCGATCTCGCACGTCGACCTCGAGGGCGCGCGCGCCAATCTGCGCGCGGAGGGAATGCGCGGCGGCAAGCTGCTGCCCTTCGATGCGATGCGCGACGCGGCGCGCCAGCAGTGGCGCGACGCGTTGGCGAAGATCCGCGTCAGCGGCGGCAGCAGCGATGACCAGACGGTGTTCTACACCGCGCTGTACCACGCCCTGCTGCAACCGCTGACCGGCAGCGACGCGGACGGCCGCTATCGCGGCTACGACGACCAGGTGCATGTCGCCGACGGCTGGACTTACCACGAGTTCTTTTCGCTGTGGGATACCTACCGCTCGCAGAACCAGTTGCTGGCCTTGATCGAGCCGCAGCACGCGCGCGACATCGGCCGCTCGCTGCTGGCCATCGACGCGCAGGGCGGCTGGCTGCCGCGCTGGGGCTATGCCAACTTCGACACCAACACGATGACCGGCGACCCGGTCACCCCGTTGTTGGCGGACCTGTGGCGCTATGGCGCGCTGCAAGGCCTGGAAGCCCCGGCATGGAAGGCACTGCGTAAGAATGCCTGGGGCGTGCCGCCGCTGCAGTCGCGCCACGAGGGCCGCGCCGGCAACGCCAACTATCTCGAACACGGCTTCGTGTTCTTCGATCGCACCTTCCCGGCCAAGGGCATGGATGTCGATCCGCACAACGGCGGCTCGGCGACCCTGGAATACGCGCTGGCCGACTGCTCACTGTCGCTGATGGCCGATGCGCTCGGCGAGAAGGCCGATGCGGCGGCGTTGCTGGCGCGCAGCGGCAATTGGCGCAAGGTCTGGGATGCCGGGCTGAGCGAGGCCGAATCCGGCTTCACCGGTTTCCCGCGGCCGCGCCTGGAGGGGGGCGATTGGTTCACTCCGCCGACCGGGACTTATAGCCCGCGTTCGCACTACGGCTTCCACGAGGGCACGGCCTGGCAATACCAGTGGCTAGTGCCGCAGGACGTGCCAGGGCTGATGCAGGCGATGGGTGGTCGCGAGGCGATGGCCAAGCGCCTGGACGCCTTCTTCGCCTACGACGCGCTGCTCGCCGATCCGCTCGGCGCCGCGCGCAAGACCTGGGTCGGCGGACCGTACGCGTACTACGGGCAGTATCGCTACAACCCCAACAACGAACCGACCATGCACGTGCCCACGCTGTACAGCCTGATCGGCCAGCCGTGGAAGACGGCAACGGTGCTTTCGGCGGTGCAGACGTTGTTCACCAACGCGCCGAATGGTGTGACGGGCAACGATGACCTGGGCACGATGTCGGCGTTCTATCTGTTCGGTGCGATGGGTTTCTCGCCGTTGACGCCGGGCAGCGGAAAGCTGCTGCTGCACCCGCCGCGTTTCGATCGCGTCGAGGTGGCGTTGGGCGACGGCAAGCGCCTGGTGGTCGAGGCCGGCGGCGCTGGCGGCGGGCGTCCACGCTATGTCGATTCGGTCCGTTTCAACGGGCAGCCGCAGGAGGCGGTGTGGCTGGACGTGGATCGCCTGCGGCAAGGTGGCACGCTGCAATACGCGTTGTCGGCGACGCCGGATACCCGCGGCTGGGGCACGCAGGCGGCGGATGCGCCGCCGGCGATCTGCCCTTCTCACTAGATTCCACTTTGCAACCATACTCGGCGCCCTGTACCCCGCAGGGCGCCGTTTTTTTTTGCGGCTTGCGAGGTGGGGTTTTGTTGAGGGGCGCGCTTGGTGTGGGCGGTTAGTGGCGTCGACTTACGGTGCGGGCACCGCCCTGACGGGAGGGGGCGGGCCCGGCTCGGTTGGACATCCTGTCCAACTCGCCTACCGCGGACATCCATGTCCGCTGGCCACCCCCTCCCGCCAGGACGGCGCAAGGCGCTT
>Ga0160434_100131_pt1 | contig 40451 bp, 33 predicted proteins | sample HID1973I_E0MG_FD_108273 | JGI IMG/M metagenome (GOLD analysis project Ga0160434, IMG submission 108273) | Enriched mosquito-associated microbial communities from UW Madison campus, WI, USA - HID1973I_E0 MG | ecosystem: Host-associated > Arthropoda: Insects > Digestive system > Unclassified ... | reverse complement strand
CGTCCAAGTGCCCGTCGGCAGGGGAGTTTCCGTGGGGCTTATTCCCAAGAGTCAGTCGCCGCTCATTGGCGTCGATATCAGTTCGACTGCGGTAAAGCTTTTGCAGCTTTCCCGTAGCGGCAATCGTTTCCGCGTGGAGCATTACGCGGTGGAACCTCTGCCGCCCAATGCGGTGGTGGAGAAGAACATCGTCGAGGTCGAGGCGGTGGGGGAGGCGATCCGTCGCGCCATCAACCGTTCCGGCAGCAAGGCCAAGAACGCGGCCGCCGCCGTGGCCGGTTCGGCCGTGATCACCAAGCTGATCCCGATGCCGGCCGATCTGGACGAGAACGACATGGAGGCCCAGGTCGAACTGGAAGCCACCAACTACATTCCGTACCCGATCGAGGAAGTGAACCTCGATTTCGAGGTGCTCGGCGCAATCCCGAACAACCCGGAGATGGTGCAGGTGCTGCTGGCCGCCTCGCGTTCGGAGAACGTCGAGCTGCGCCAGTCGGCGCTCGAACTGGGTGGGCTGACGGCCAAGGTGATGGACGTGGAGGCCTTCGCGGTCGAGAACGCGTTCGCGCTGCTGGCCGGCGAATTGCCGATCGCGCACGACGGCCTGGTCGCGCTGGTGGACATCGGTGCCACCATGACCACGCTCAACGTGCTGCGCTCCGGTCGTAGCCTGTACAGCCGCGAGCAGGTGTTCGGCGGCAAGCAGCTCACCGACGAAGTGATGCGCCGCTACGGCCTGACCTATGAGGAAGCCGGCATGGCCAAGCGCCAGGGCGGGCTGCCGGAAAGCTACGAGGTCGAGGTCCTGGAGCCCTTCAAGGAGGCCACGGTCCAGCAGATCAGCCGACTGTTGCAGTTCTTCTACGCGGGCAGTGAGTTCAACCGTGTCGACTGCATCGTCCTGGCGGGCGGCTGTGCCGCTTTGGCCGGCCTGCCGGAAATGGTCGAAGAACAGCTGGGCGTGACCACGGTGGTCGCCAACCCGCTGGCGCAGATGACGCTGGGCCCGAAGGTCCAGGCGCAGGCGCTGCAGCAGGATGCCCCGGCCTTGATGATCGCCACCGGCCTGGCCCTGAGGAGCTTCGACTGATGGCCAGAATCAACCTATTGCCCTGGCGCGCAGAGCGCCGCAAACAGCGCGAACGCGAGTTCTACGGGATGCTGGGCTTCGCCGCCCTGGCCGGCGTGCTGTTGTCGATGCTCATCTGGTTCTACTACGACCGGCAGATCAGCGGCCAGCAGGATCGAAATGCGTTCCTGACCGCCGAGATCGAGAAGGTCAAGGCGCAGAACAAGGAAATCGACGAACTCGACAAGAAGAAGGACCGCCTGCTCGCCCGCAAGAAGGTGATCGAGGAGCTGCAGGCCAACCGTTCGCAAATGGTGCACCTGTTCGATTCGCTGGTGCGCACGATCCCCGACGGTGTGGTCCTGACATCGCTCAAGCAGGAGGGCGAGGTGCTGACTCTGGAGGGCCGTTCGCAGTCCAACGCCCGCGTCAGCGCCTACATGCGCAACCTTGAAAGCTCCGGCTGGATGACCAATCCGGACCTGTCCATCATCGAGGCCAAGGCCGAGGAGAAGGACAAGAACAAGCCGGCAGTGGATACCAAGGCGCTGCCGTACGTGTTCAACCTGAAGGTCAAGCTGGCCAACCCTAGCGCGGCCAACAAGGAAGGCGAGGCAGCCACTGCGACCACGGGCCCAGCCCAGGCTGGCGCGCAGCCGGCAGCGCCGGCGGCTGCAGTCCCGGCCTCCGGCGTCACCGCACCGGTCGTCAGCCCGGCCACCCCTCCGGCCAATCCGGCGGCCAAGCCGGCAGACAGTGCGACGCCGGCAGCCCCGGCCGCGAAACCGCAAGCGGGAGCGGCGTCATGAGCCAGAAGAAATTCAGCATCAACGATCTGGACTTCAACAATATCGGCAACTGGCCGCAGCGCGCGAAGATCGTGTTCTGCACGTTGTTGGCGCTGTTCATCCTGGTCATGGCGTGGTTCGTCCTGATCAAGGGCAAGCGCGAGGAGTTGCAGGGGCTCGAGGGCACCGAGACGCAGCTGCGCGCCGACTTCGAGAAGGAGCAGGGGCGTGCGGTCAACCTGGAGCCGCTGAAGCAGCAGCTCGCGCAGATGGAGCAGGTGCTGCAGCAGATGCTGCGCCAGCTGCCCAGCAAGACCGAAATGCCGGACCTGATCATCGATATCTCTCAGACCGCGTTGTCCAGTGGTCTCGCCAACGAGCTGTTCCAGCCGGGTCCGGAGACGCCGAAGGAGTTCTACGCCGAGAAGCCGATCGCCCTGCGCATGGTGGGCAGCTATCACCAGTTCGGCGCCTTCGTCAGCGGCGTGGCCTCGCTGCCGCGCGTGGTCATCCTGACCATGCACGACATCAACCTCAAGCCCAAGGACCCCAAGGTCGGCATCACTCCGCGCGGTGCGCTCGAGTTGTCCGGTACGGTCAAGACCTACCGTTACTTGGACGACGAGGAAATGGCCGCGCAGGAGAAGAAGGCCACCGAGGCAGCGGGCAAGAACAAGAAGGGTGGCGCATGAGCAAGACGTCTTACACAAGGCTGTCCTGCCTGGCCCTGGTGGCGCTGCTCGCCGGCTGCGGCCGCGGTGTGAACAGCACACCGGGCGATGCGCCGAATCTCGAGCGTTGGGTCGCCGAGGTGCGGGCGCGTCCGGCACCGCCGCTGGAGCCGCTGCCGGTCATGCAGCAGTTCGAGACTTTCGAATACTCGGCGATGGGCATGCGTGATCCGTTCACCGATGCCTGGGCGAATCCGGATGGCGGCAGTGGCCTGCGTCCGGATCCGAACCGGCGCAAGGAACCGTTGGAAGCCTTCCCGCTCGACAGCCTCGACATGGTCGGGACCATCGGCGGCGGCCCGGGCCTCATCGCACTGGTGATGGCGCCGGACAAGGTGACCTACCGGATCCGTCCCGGTATCTACGTGGGGCAAAGCGATGGTCGGGTGACTGGGGTGTCCGAAGATCGCATCGATTTGATTGAACTGGTGCCGGATGGTGCTGGTGGATGGCTGGAACGACCGGCCTCCATCGCACTTGACGATCAATGATTGATTAGGGGATAGCACGATGACTTTTTCCAAAGCCCTGAGCCTGCGTCCCATCCGGCGCCAAGCGATCCGGGCGTGCGCGTTGGGGTTCGCGCTCGCACTGGCTAGCGGCTCTTCCTTCGCGGCGCAGAACAGGCCCGCGGACTTGAACGCCCACGACCCGGCCAAGGTAGTGCCGGCCACCGTGGCGGTGTCCAAGATCGACTTCAAGCGTGGCGAAGACGGCGCCGGCCGGCTGATCCTGCAGTTCGACGGACAGGGCGCCAGCCCCGACCTGCGGACCCAGGGCAACAGCGTGCTGGTGGACGTCGGCAATGCCAGGCTTCCGGCGGAGCTGCAGCGCCCGCTCAACGTCACCGATTTCGCCACGCCGGTGCAGCGTATCGACGCCAAACCGTCCGGCGGCGGTTCGCAGCTGGTGCTGACCACGACCGGTCCGTTCGAGTCGCTGGCTTACCAGAGCGGCAACGAGTACGTGGTCGAGATCAGCCCGCGCAAGGGTGTGCCGGCAATGGGCGCGGTCAGCGCCACCAGCGTGACCCAGGCCGCCGCCGCGGTGGCCAAGCGTGGCTACAGCGGCCGTCCGGTGACGTTCAACTTCCAGGACGTGCCGGTGCGCACCGTGCTGCAGCTGATCGCCGAGGAGTCCAACCTCAACGTGGTCGCCTCCGACACCGTGCAGGGCAGCGTGACGCTGCGCCTGGTCAACGTGCCGTGGGACCAGGCGCTGGACATCGTCCTGCGCGCCAAGGGCCTGGACAAGCGCCGCGACGGCGGCGTGATCTGGGTGGCTCCGCAGTCCGAGCTGGCCAAGTTCGAGCAGGAGAAGGAAGACGCGCGCATCGCCATCGAGAACCGCGAGGACCTGATCACCGACTACATCCAGATCAACTACCACTCGGCGAGCGCGATCTTCAAGGCGTTGACCGAAGCCAAGGGCATCGGCGGCAGCAGTGGTGGTGGCAGCGGCGGTAGCGACCAGCAGGAAAATGGCTTCCTGTCGCCGCGCGGTCGCGTCGTCGCCGATGAGCGCACCAACACGCTGATGATCAGCGACATTCCGAAGAAGGTCGCGCAGATGCGCGAGCTGATCGACCACATCGACCGTCCGGTCGACCAGGTGTTGATCGAAGGCCGCATCGTGATCGCCTCCGATACCTTCGCGCGCGATCTGGGCGCCAAGTTCGGCATCGGCGGTACGCGTTCCTACAACAACGGCGACAACGTGGCCACGATCGGTTCCGGTGCGACCGGCCTGGGCAACGACGCCACCCGCGGCCTGAACGTGAACCTGCCTGCGGGCACGTTCACCAGTCCGGGTGCCGCCGGCGCACCGAGCCTGGCCTACACCCTGCTCGGCGCCAACTTCAACCTGGACCTGGAATTGTCCGCACTGCAGGAAGAAGGCCGCGGCGAAGTGATCTCCAACCCGCGTATCGTCACCGCCAACCAGCGCGAAGGCGTGATCAAGCAGGGTAAGGAAATCGGCTACGTCACCATCACCGGTGGCACCACCGGTGCGGCGCCGACCCCGAACGTGCAGTTCAAGGAAGTGCTGTTGGAGCTGAAGGTCACCCCGACCATCACCAACGACAACCGCGTCTTCCTCAACATGAACGTCAAGAAGGACGAGGTCGACCAGTTCCTGGAGCTGGAAGGCTACGGCACGGTGCCGCAGATCAACCGTCGCGAGATCAACACTGCGGTGCTGGTGGAAGATGGCCAGACCGTGGTTATCGGTGGCGTGTACGAGTTCACCGATCGCGAGAGCGTCAGCAAGGTTCCGTTCCTGGGCGATATCCCCTTCCTGGGCAATCTGTTCAAGAAGCGTGGCCGCAGCAAGGACAAGGCCGAGTTGCTGATCTTCGTGACCCCGAAGGTGCTGCGCGTGGCCAAGGGCTGATGCGCTGAAGAGCTAAACCTGAGCTGCAAGAGAAGAGAGGGCATTGCCCTCTCTTTTTTTGTTCTTCTTTTATCAGTGGGACATCTGCGGCTTCTGCGGCTTGCGAGGGTGGGGGTTTATTGAGGGGCGCGCGTGCTGTCTGCGGTTTGTTGCGTTGGCTTACGGTGCGGGCCCCGCCCTGACGGGAGCGGGCTGGCCCGGCTCGGTTGGCAAAGCGCTTTCGGCTGTTTATTTCCCCGGCCGTGGCGACGGCTGCATTGCCGTGACAACGGAACGTGCCAGGGAGCGCGGCCGCTGGCCAGCCCCTCCCGCCAGGACGGCGCAAGGCGCTTTGTTTTTCAAGCTTCGATAGGGCGCGTCGGGAGGGTGGGAAGAGAAGAGCCTGGCTCCTATTTCCATTGGCACCCGCCCAATCCCGGCTTCGAGGAGGTCCCACTGTAGGAGCGGCTTCAGCCGCGACCGCAGGATCCCGCGGTCGCGGCTGAAGCCGCTCCTACAAAGAACACAAGGACATCGCCTCGGGTGGAGAGCCCTCTTTGTTAAAGGACGCGGCGACAGCCGTGGGGATAGGGAGCCACGTAGAGTCCCATGCGTTCATGATCGGCTTCACAGTGCGCCGGCGTGTACTCGGTCACGGCCGGGAAGTGGGCGTTTTCGCCGAATGGCGCAGCCGGTGAACCATTTGCCGTTCGATCGGTCAAACTCGGCCTATGAACGTGCCTCCTATGCTCCCTGACGAATCGCGCCCCGGCGACATCGCCGCCGCGCCGGATACCGACCGCCTGCACGACGCCTTCATCGCGCTTCGCGATGCATTGGCCAGCCGCATCGTCGGCCAGTCGGCGCTGGTCGAGCGCCTGCTGATCGCCTTGCTTGCCGACGGGCACCTTCTGGTCGAAGGTGCGCCCGGCCTGGCCAAGACCACCGCGATCCGTGCCCTGGCCGCGCGCCTGGAAGCGGATTTCGCCCGCGTCCAGTTCACCCCGGACCTGTTGCCGGCGGACCTGACCGGGACCGAGATCTGGCGGCCGCAGGAGGGCCGTTTCGAGTTCGTGCCTGGGCCGATCTTCCACCCGATTTTGCTGGCGGACGAGATCAATCGCGCACCGGCCAAGGTGCAATCGGCGCTGCTGGAAGCGATGGGCGAGCGCCAGGTCACGGTCGGGCGCCACACTTACGCGCTGCCGGCGCTGTTCCTGGTCATGGCGACCCAGAACCCGATCGAGCAGGAAGGCACCTTCCCGCTGCCGGAAGCGCAGCTGGACCGCTTCCTGATGCATGTGCGCATCGGCTATCCGCAGGCCGATGCCGAAGCGGAGATCCTCCGGCTGGCGCGCGAAGCGGCGCGCGGTGCGCTCGGCGAGCCGGAAACGGCACCGGCGAAGTTGCCGATGGAAGACGTGTTCGCGGCACGCCGCGCGGTGCTGTCGCTGCACGTGTCGCCAGTGCTGGAGCGTTACCTGATCGAGCTGGTGCTGGCTTCGCGCGACGCGCATCGCTACGACCCGCAGCTGGCGCGGCGCATCGCCTGGGGCGCCAGCCCGCGCGGTTCGATCGCCCTGGAACGTTGCGCGCGCGCGCGCGCGTGGCTGGCCGGTCGCGATTACGTGACGCCGGACGATGTGCGCGCGGTGGCCCCTGATGTGTTGCGACATCGCATCCTGCCCAGCTACGAGGCCACCGCCGAAGGCTGGGACGGCGAACGCTTGGTCCATGCGTTGCTCGACAAGGTGCCGCTGCCGTGATCGGCCGCGAAGCCCACGATGATTTCCGTGCCCGGCAAGCGCCGGCGGACTGAGGTGGCTGAGCCGATGGCGACGGCCGCGCACGCTGGGACAGCGACCGGCGAGGGCTTGCGCCCGACGTTGGCGGAACTGATCGCGCTGCGCGGCAGCGTGCAGCGCCGTGGCATCGACGGGCGCGGCCGGCACGGCCTGACCGGGCCGGCGCCGTCGCAACTGCGCGGGCGCGGCATGGAGTACGCCGAGTCACGCGAATACGTGGCCGGCGACGACGCGCGCCATATCGATTGGCGCCTGACCGCGCGCAGCGGTCGCGCCCACACCAAGCTTTTCCAGGCCGAGCGCGAGCGGCTCAGCCTGATCGTCGCCGATACCGCTCCGGCGCTGTACTTCGGAACGCGCGTGCGCTTCAAGTCGGTACAGGCCGCGCGTGCCGCAGCCGTGGCCGCCTGGTTGGCGCAGCGCCAGGGTGATCGCGTCGCGGCCCTGCGCGGGAGCCAGCGCGAAGCGCCGATCCCGCCGGCCGGCGGTCCGCGCGGTGTGTTGCGCGTGCTCGACGCGCTGGTGCGCTGGTACGCCGAGCCGCCCGCCGACGATGCCGGGCTGGCGGTGGCGCTCGACCATGCCGCGCGCCTGCTGCGCCCGGGCTCGCGATTGACCGTATTCGCCGATCCGCGCAGTGCGGCCGCGCTCCCCGCCGCGCGCTGGTCGGGCCTGGCGCAGCACCACGAGGTGGTCCTGGTCCTGCTGGTCGATCCGCTGGAACTGTCGCCGCCGCCCAAGCGGCTGCCATTCCTGGCCGGCGACCAGCGTGTCGAGCTCGACCTGGCGGGCACGCCGACCCGCGAACGTTGGGAAACGGCTTTCGTCGCGCCGCTGCGCCGGCTGTGCGAAGAGCTGCCCGCGCGCCGCATATCGGTACGCGTGCTGGCTGCCGACGCCGCCAGCGACGACTGGCTGTTGCCGGGCCGCGGGAGTGTGCCCTGATGTCCCCGGCGGAACTTCCGTTGCGCGATGTGCACCTGCCGCCGACGCCGCCCTGGTGGCCGCCGGCCCAGGGCTGGTGGTGGGTGGGCGCGGCGCTGTTGCTGTTGGTCGCTGTGTTGCTTTGGCTGGCCTGGCGTCGCCAGGCCCGGCGGCGCGGCTGGCGGCTGCAGTTCGATCGTGAACTGGCCGCGGCCGGTCCGGCGACCGCCCGCGTCGCGGCGATGTCCAGCCTGCTGCGACGTGCCGCGCGCCGGATCGAGCCCGGCGCCGACACATTGCGCGACGAGGCCTGGCTGCGGCTGCTCGACGGACGCAAGGGCCAGGCGTTTTCCGCGGGCCCCGGCCGCCTCCTGCTCGAGGGCGGTTTCCGCGCCGACCTGGCGGCGGCCGAGGCCGCGCAATTGGAACCGCTGGCGCGCCAGCGCTTCCTGCAATTGATGGCGGGCCGGCGATGAGCGGTTTCGATCCGGCGCTGTGGCTGCAGGCTTTCCAGAACGCGGCGTGGCCTTGGGCGTGGTGGTTGTTGCCGCTGCCTGTACTGGCCTGGCTATTGCCGCGTCGGCGCGGTGGCGCCGAGCGTGCGGCCTTGCGCGTGCCCTATGGCCAGACCCTTCGGCAGATCGCCGCCGATGTGCCTTCTCGCCCCGCCTGGCGCGGCGGCCAGTGGGTGTGGTGGCTGGTGTGGCTGTGCCTGTGCGCGGCGCTGGTTCGCCCGCAAGAGCTGGGCGAACCGATCCAGCCGCCGCACGAAGCGAGGCAAATGATGCTCGCGGTCGATCTGTCGGCGAGCATGACCGAAACCGACATGCAGCTCGGCGGGCAGGTCGTGGACCGGCTGACGGCGGCCAAGGCGGTGCTGGCCGACTTCCTCGAACGGCGCCAGGGCGATCGCGTCGGCCTGCTGGTGTTCGCGCAACGCGCCTACGCGCTGACGCCATTGACCGCGGACCTGGCCACCGTCGGCGACCAGTTGCACGACAGCGTGGTCGGACTGGCCGGCCGCCAGACCGCCATCGGCGATGCGCTGGCCTTGTCGGTCAAGCGCCTGCGCGAGCAACCGTTGGGCCAGCGGGTGGTGATCCTGCTCACCGACGGCGACAGCAATGCCGGCAGCATCACCCCGGAAAAGGCCGCCGAACTGGCGGCTGACAGCGGCGTGCGCGTGTACACGATCGCTTTCGGTGGCGCTGGCGGGGTTTCGCTGTTCGGGATCCCCTTGCCGGGGGGCGGCGACGACATCGACGAGACCACGCTCAGGGATATCGCCACCAAGACCGGCGGCCGCTTCTTCCGTGCCCGCGATGCCGACGAACTGGCCGGTATCTATGCAGAACTGGACCGGCTCGAACCGGTCGCGTCCGCCGGCGTGGCGGTGCGGCCGCGCATCGAGCGCTATGCCGGCCCGTTGCTGCTGGCCTTGCTGCTGGGGGCCATCGCGCTGGCCTGGACGGGGCGATCGCGATGAACGCTGAGCTGATTTCTTTCTGGCAGGCATTGCACTTCCTGCGCCCGCACTGGCTGTGGGCGTTGCTGGCGATACCGCTGGCGGCCGGGTTGTGGCGCTATCGGCTGCGTCGTGGCGAAGCCTGGCGCGACAGCGTGGATGCCCATCTGCTGCCGGCCTTGCTGGTCGCTGGCGGGCGCGCATCGTGGGCGGGTTTCGTGCTGGCCAGTCTGGGCTGGCTGCTGGCCGTGACCGCATTGGCGGGCCCGGCCTGGCGCAAGAGTGAACAACCGCTGTTCCGCAGCCAGGCGCCGCTGGTGATCGCGCTGGATCTGTCCGCGCGCATCCAGGCGGCCGACCTGCCGCCGTCGCGCCTGCTGCAGGCGCGCGCGAAATTGGCGACCTTGCTGCATGAGAGAAGTGGCGGCGAAGTCGCGCTACTCGCCTATGCTGGCGAAAGTTTCACCGTCGCGCCGCTGACCGACGATGCGGCCAACGTGGCGCTGTTCCTCGATGCGCTGGAACCTTCGGTGATGCCGGTCGACGGCCAGCGTGCGGATCGCGCGATCGCCGATGCCGAACGCTTGCTGGGCCAGGCCGACTTCGCGCGTGGCGACATCCTATTGATCACTGATCGCGTCGACGCTGCCGCGATTGCCGCGGCCACGCAGGCGCGCGCGCATGGCTATCGGGTTTCCGTGCTGGGCCTGGGGACGCCAGCGGGTGCAGCCTATCGCGGCGCCGACGGCAGCATCGCGCAGGCGCGGCTGGAGCCGGGCTCGCTGCAGGCGCTGGCCAGTGCCGGCGGTGGCCGCTACGCCGCGTTGGGCGCTGGCGACGACGACCTGCGCGCGCTGGGCGTGCTCGATCCGGTGCTGGAGGAAAGCAGCAGCGAGGCGCAGACCGGCGGCGCGCAATGGCGCGATGAAGGCTACTGGCTGCTCGCGCCGCTGATGTTGCTGGCATTGCTGGCGTTCCGCCGGCGTGGGGCGCTGATGCTTGCCGCGTTGTGCATTCTGCCGTTGGCAACCCCGGCGCAGGCCGCCGAAGGCAACTGGTGGCGGCGCGCCGACCAGGTCGAACAACAGCGCCTGGACGCCGGTGTGCAGGCTTACCGGAAGGGCGACTTCGCTGGCGCACAAAGCCAGTTCGACGGCATCGACAGCGACCAGGGTTGGTACAACCTGGGCAATGCGTTGGCGCGACAGGGCCGCTACGACGAGGCCATCGCCGCCTACGACCGGGCGCTGGCCAAGCATCCGCAGATGCCCGATGCGGTCGCCAACCGTGCTGCGGTCGATGCCGCGCGCAAGCGTAAACAGAACAATCGCGACGATGGCGGGCAAGGCCAGGGCCAGCAGGGCGCCAACAACCAGAACCCGAACAACCAGAACAGCCAGAGCGGCAAGAACCAGGACAGCCAGGACCCGCAGAACGGCCAGAACCAAAGCCAGAGCGGCAGTCCGCAGAACGCGGACAACCGCAGCGGCAAGGATTCGGCGAAATCGCAGGCGAACTCGCAGCAACAGCCCTCGCCGAAGCCGGGACAGGACAAGGCCGATGCACCGCCCCAGCAGGCCGATGCCGAGGCGCAGCGCCAGGCCGATGCGGCCCAGCGCGAGCGCATGCAGCAAGCGATGGCGCAACAGCAACAGCAACAAGGCGCGCAGGCGGGCAATGCGGCGCAGGCGCAGGAAACACCGGAGCAGCGGGAACAGCGACAGGCCGTGGAAGCGTGGATGCGTCGGGTACCCGACGATCCGGGCAGTCTGCTGCGCGCCAAGTTCCGGCTCGAACACGAACGCAGGCAACGGGAAGGACCATGATCGACAGGCAAGCGCCGAGCGCGCGCATCGCATGGCTGGCGGGCCTGTTCCTGCTGATGGCGACGTCGTTGGCCTCGGCGGCGACACGGGCCTGGCTGGATCGCGAGACGGTCGCGGCAGGCGAGCCGGTCACGCTCAATATCGAGACCGACCAGCGCAGCGCCGGCCCGGACTACGGCGCGCTGCGCGCGGATTTCGGTATCAGCGCGCAGCAGAGCAGCCGGCAGATGGAAATGAGCCAGGGCACGGTGACGGTGCGCTCGCTGTTCGCCGTGGTGCTGACCCCGCGCCGCGCCGGCACCTTGACCATCCCGGCGTTGCCGGTCGGCGCGGACATGACCGCACCGTTGCACCTGACGGTCACCGCCGGCGCGAGTGGTCCGACCGGACCTTCGCCTGCAGGCGCATCCGGCGCGCCGGGCGCGGCGCGCGGCGATGAGAACGTCTTCGTCGAAACCCGCGTCGACGATACCCAGCCCTATGTGCAGCAGAGCGTGGGCGTAGTGGTGCGGCTGTACTACGCGACCCAGCTCGCCGCCGGTGCGCTGGAACTGGACGCCCCCGAGGGTGCGTCGCTGCAACAGGTCGGCGACGACGCCAACACCGTGCAGACCGTCAATGGCCGCGCCTACAACGTCGCCGAGCGCCGCTATCTGCTCGTGCCCGAGCGCAGCGGCACGCTGCAGTTGCCCGGGGCCAAGTTCACCGGCCGCGCGGTCGGCGGGTTCTTCGACGATTACTTCGGCCGCGGCAGCGGCGAGCTGAGTGCGCGCAGCGCCGCCACGACCTTGCAGGTGCGCGCGCAGCCGGACAACGCGCCGCAGCCGTGGTTGCCGTTGCGCGACCTGCACCTGCGTTACACCGCCACGCCGCAGCGCGCCGTGGCGGGCGAGTCGGTGCAGATCGTCGTCGAGGCTACTGCGGTCGGCGCCACCCGCGCGCAGTTCCCCGACCTGATCTTGCCGCCGGTGGCCGACGCCCAGGTTTTTCCCGAGCCGGCGCAGTTCGACGAGCGCTTCGTCGGCGGTTCGCCGCAACTGAAATGGACGCGCCGTTTTTCGCTGGTGCCCAATCGTGCCGGCCGCCTGGTTGTACCGGGGGTACGCCTGGATTGGTGGGACGTGCGCGCGGGCGCGATGAAGACCGCCACGCTGCCCGACCTGACCCTGGATGTTGCGCCCGGCAGCGGGGCATTCGCCGCGCCGCCGCCGCTGCAGGCGCCTGCACCGGCAGCGCCCGCGTCCACGGCTGCCGCGGCCCCGAACGCAATGGCGTTGCTGCCGCCGCGCGGCCGCACCGCGTGGGCTACGGTCGCGGCTGCGTTCGCGCTGCTGTGGCTGGTCACCCTGGTGGCCGCGGTCATTCTGTGGCGCCGCCGCGCGGCGCCGTCGCCGTCGGTGGATCAACCCGCTGGCGCGCGCCCGGCCGTGGCTGGCGGGGTGGCGACGGCGGAGTTGCGGCGTGCGATCGACCGCGGCGGCCTGGATGAAGTGGCCAGCCTGCTGTGCACGATGGCCGGCGTACCGGACCTGGATGGTGTCGTCGCACGCTTGGTCGATCCGGCCCAGCGCCAGGCGGTACAGGCGATGCAGCGCGCCCGCTGGGCCGGCGAGGGCGACCTCGGCCAGGCCCGTGACCGGCTGCGCGAGGCCTTCCGCGATGGCCCGCGCTGGCGCTCGGTTTCGGCGCCACGCGAGGCGGGCGAACTTCCGCCCTTGTACCCGAAGCGTTAAGAAACACTGTCGCGAAGGGTGATTTTTCGTAGGTCTGGGTCGGGACGGCGGATCGGTAGCGCCTGTTAAAGTCGCGCTTTAGTTTGCGCTCACAGGAACCGCCGATGTCGACGTCCGCCACCCCGCCACGCCCTGGTTTGCCGCTGCACTGGAAGATGGGGATTGGTTTTGCCGCCGGCCTGTTGCTGGGCCTGCTGGCGTTCGCGATGGGCGGCGCGGAGCTGACCTGGGTCGACCGGTTCACGACCTACGTCACCACGCCGTTCTCGACGCTGTTCCTCAACCTGATCTTCATGCTGATCGTGCCGCTGCTGTTCTCGGCGCTGGTGATGGGCGTGGCCGAGATGGGCGACATCCGCTCGCTGGGCCGCATCGGCTGGAAGACTCTCGCCTACACCATCGTGCTGTCGGGCATCGCGGTGCTGCTGGGCCTGGTGCTGGTCAATGTGCTCAAGCCCGGCGCCGGCGTGGACCCGCAGCTGGCGCAGCAACTGCTGACCGCCAACGTCGAGCGCAGCCGCGAGATCGCCGCCGGCGCCACCCAGCAGCCGCAAGGGCTGGACATGCTGATGTCGATCGTGCCCAGCAACATCGTCGCGGCCGCTTCCAGCAACGGGGCGATCCTGTCGCTGATGTTCTTCGCGGTGATGTTCGGGGTCGGCATGGTGCTGACCGCCGATGAGAAGGTGGCCACGCTGCGGCGGACGATCGAGGGCATCTTCGAGATCTCGATGACCCTGATCGGCCTGGTGATCCGGCTGGCCCCGTATGCGGTGGCCTGCTTCATGTTCAACCTGGCGGCGCTGTTCGGGCTGGATCTGCTGATCAAGCTGGGCGCTTATGTCGGTGTGGTCGTGCTGGCGCTGGGCCTGCACATGGTGGTGACCTACAGCCTGGCGGTGAAGTTCGCCGGCCGTTCGCCGCTGCAGTTCTTCCGCCAGGGCCAGGCCGCCACGGTGATGGCGTTCTCGACCGCGTCCAGCAATGCGACCTTGCCGACCGCGCTGCGCGTGGCCGATGAGATGGGGCTGCCGCGCAAGGTGTCGCGCTTCGTGCTGACCGTCGGCGCCACCGCCAACCAGAACGGCACTGCGTTGTTCGAGGGCGTGACGGTGATCTTCCTGGCCCAGTTCTTCGGCGTGGACCTGAGCCTGGCCCAGCAGTTCATGGTGATGCTGGTGTGCATCCTGGGCGGCATCGGCACCGCGGGCGTGCCGTCCGGCTCGCTGCCGGTGGTGGCGCTGATCTGCGCGATGGTCGGGGTCAACCCGGTCGGCATCGGCCTGATCCTGGGCGTGAACCACTTCCTGGATATGTGCCGTACCGCGCTGAACGTGACCGGCGATCTGGCCCTGGCGACCCTGGTCTCGCGCGGCGAAGAGGGCTGACCGGACGGCCCAGGCCGCTCGCGCGGCCTGCGCGGCCTGCGCGGCCGAGCCGGAGCACGGGCGCTGCCGGCGGTCGGTATGGGACAATGGGCGTGCCGCCCCGCGGTGCCCCTTCCGCTCCTTCAGACGCCCAATGACCCAGCCCACCCGCCGCCAGCTGGCCAACGCCATCCGTTTCCTCGCCGCCGACGCGGTCGAAGCCGCCAATTCCGGCCACCCCGGCATGCCGATGGGCATGGCCGACATCGCCGAAGTGCTGTGGAACGATTTCCTCAGCCACAACCCGGCCGATCCGAAGTGGTTCAACCGCGATCGCTTCGTGCTTTCCAATGGCCACGGTTCGATGCTGCAGTACGCCTTGCTGCATTTGACCGGCTACGACCTGCCGCTGGACGAACTCAAGCATTTCCGCCAGTTGCACAGCAAGACCGCCGGGCACCCGGAGCACAGCGAAACCCCCGGCGTGGAAACCACCACCGGTCCGCTGGGCCAGGGCTTCGCCAACGCGGTGGGTTTCGCGCTGGCCGAGAAATTGCTGGCGCAGCGCTATAACCGCAACGACCACGCCATTGTCGACCACCGCACCTGGGTGTTCATGGGCGACGGCTGCCTGATGGAAGGCATCTCGCACGAGGCCGCATCGCTGGCCGGCACCTGGGGCCTGGGCAAGCTGGTCGCGTTCTGGGACAACAACCACATCTCCATCGACGGCAATACCGACGGCTGGTTCACCGACAACACGCCCGAGCGTTTCGAGGCGTATGGCTGGCAGGTGATCCGCGATGTCGACGGTCATCGGCCGGAGTCGATCAAGGCTGCGATCGAGGCGGCCATCCTCGAGGACGGCAAGCCGACGCTGATCTGCTGCCGCACGATCATTGGCTTTGGCGCGCCGACCAAGGCCGGCAAGGAATCCTCGCACGGCGCTGCATTGGGCAAGGACGAACTGGAAGGCGCGCGCAAGGCGCTGGAATGGCCGTACGGCCCGTTCGAAGTGCCGCAGGACATCTACGATGCCTGGAACGCGGTGGCTGCCGGCAAGCAGGCGCAGGCGCAGTGGCAGCAGTCGTTCGAAGCCTACCAGCAGGCCTTCCCGCAGGAAGCGGCCGAGCTGATGCGCCGCTACCACGGTGAGTTGCCGAAGGATTTCGTCGCCCAGGCCGATGCCTTCATCGCCAAGGCCCAGGCCGATGGCCAGACGATTGCTTCGCGCAAGGCTTCGCAGCTGACCATCGAAGCGTTCGCGCCGCTGCTGCCGGAAATCGTCGGCGGCTCGGCGGACCTGGCGCACTCCAACCTGACCTTGTGGAAGGCCAGCAAATCGGTCGCCACCGATGATCCGAACGCCAACTACGTTTATTACGGCGTGCGCGAGTTCGGCATGACCGCCATTGCCAATGGCTTGGCGCTGCATGGCGGCTTCATTCCCTTCGACGCGACCTTCCTGGTGTTCAGCGACTACGCCCGCAACGGCGTGCGCATGAGCGCGCTGATCCCGGCACACGCGATCCATGTCTATACCCACGACTCGATCGGCCTGGGCGAGGACGGCCCGACCCATCAGCCGGTCGAGCACCTGGCGTCGCTGCGCTACATCCCCAACAACGACGTGTGGCGCCCGTGCGATGCGGTCGAATCGGCGGTGAGCTGGAAGGCCGCGATCACCCGCCAGGACGGCCCGAGCTGCCTGGTGTTCAGTCGCCAGAATCTGCCGCACCAGCCGCGCAGCGACGAGCAGGTCAAGCTGATCGAGCGCGGCGGCTACGTGCTGGCCGACGCCGAGGGCGGCCAGCCCGACGTGATCCTGATCGGCACCGGTTCGGAGGTCGGCCTGGCGGTCGATGCGAAGAAGCTGCTGGATGCCGCGGGCCTGAAGACGCGCGTGGTCTCGATGCCGTCGACCGATGTGTTCGATCGCCAGGATGCGGCCTACCGCGAGTCCGTGCTGCCGAAGGCGCTGCGCAAGCGCGTGGCGGTGGAGGCGGGCGTGACCGGCTTCTGGGGCAAGTACGTGGGCCTGGACGGTGCGGTGGTCGGCATCGACACCTTCGGTGCTTCGGCGCCGGCGAACGTGCTGTACAAGCACTTCAACATCACGGTCGAGCACGTGGTCGAGGCGGCGAAGGCGCTGTAAGGCGCGCAGCCCCTTACAGCGCCGGCCATCCCGCTTGCGCGGGGGGCACCCAGGTTTGCTGCGCAAACCTGGGTCCGGCGTCGCTTGCCTATCCCCGCGGCACCCGAGGCGATGTCGCTCGCTCTTTGTAGGAGCGGCTTCAGCCGCGACCACGGATCCGTTCGCCGATCGAGGGGCGGGTGCGTTACAGCGGTTGGCCGTCGTGGAGGATGGGGTAGGGGTTGATCGCATCGCCCTCCCACCAGTGGCGCTCGGGGCCGAGGCGGAAGATCGCGAAATGCAGGTGCGGGGCTTCGGCGCTGGCGTTGCCGGTGCTGCCGACGTAGCCGATCACCTGGCCGCGATGCAGCGTCTGTTTCTCGGCCAGGCCGGGCGCATAGCCTTGCAAATGCGCGTAGTAGTACGCATAGCGCCCACTGGGCTCGAACTGGTAGATCGTCAAGCCGCCGCGCTTGCTGTCGAAGAACTTCTCGACCGTGCCGTCCGCGACCGCGAGTACCGGCGTGCCGGCGGGGGCCATGATGTCGATCGCATCGTGCACGCGTCCCTCGCTGCGAGCATCGCTGAAGGTGTCGTGCAGTTGTTCGCGGGTGAGGCCTTGCACCGGCAGCAGCAGCGGGCCGGCCGCGATTCCCTGGGCGGCATCGGTCGCGGCCGGCGCATTCGCCGGAACCGCTTCATGGGGCGTGCCGGTCGATGTGGTCGGGGTATGCCCACTGTCCGCGGTCGGCGCGGCGGGCGAGGGCGCTGGCGCTGGCGACGGGGCGGGCATGATGGCTGGCGCGTCGGTGGGCGGCGTCTCCTGCGAGCTCGCCTGTGCGACCGCGGCGCCTATCTGGTTTGCCGTCGATGGTGTGGCGGGACCATACAGCCACCCGTAGCCGGCGGCGCCGATCAGCAGGCCGAGCAGTAACAGTCCGGGCGTCTTCATCGCATCACTCCTGCATTACTGCCGGCACCGAAGCGTCCACCGCGGCGGCGACCTGCAGCACATCCCAGTTGGTCAGGCGGACGCAGCCATGCGACTGCGTTTTGCCGACGCGTCCCGGTTCGGGTGTGCCATGAATGCCGTAGTGCGGCTTGGACAGGTCGATCCAGACCGGGCCGACCGGATTGTTCGGGCCCGCCGGCAGCGTGGCTTTCTGGTCGCCGGCCTGCGCGTCCCAGAACAGCTTCGGGTTGTAGTGGAACTTCGGATTGCGTGCCAAACCCAGAATCTTCCATAGGCCGATCGGCAAGGGATCGTGTTCGCTGCCCGATGAAGCCGGGAACTGTGCGTAGACCTTGCCGTCGGCGTCGAGCAGGCTGAGCGTGGCGTCCGACTTGTCGACCACCAGTTTCGCGGCTTTCGGCAGCGCCACGGCCGGGTCGATGTTGGGAAGTTGCAGTTCGGTGCCGGCACGGTTGAAGTCGGCGCCGGGATTGAGCGCGCGCAGCAGTGCCGGGTCGCTGTGGAAGCGCTCGCCGAGCATCTCCAAGATCGAGGCGTAGCCCAGCGACGGCAGTTTCGCCTGCTCTGCCGGCGTTCCCGGCAGGGGCACGAACGGACCGGCAACATCGGCGGCGGTCAAGGTGTAGCGCGTCAATGCCGGGGTGGCGTCCGGCTGCAGTGCCTGCCAGGTGGCGTCGTCGAGATCGCCGGTCGGCGCGAGTCCGTAGGCGCGCTGGAATCCACTGACCGCGCGGCGTTGGTTGGAGCCGGCCAGGCCATCGATCTGGCCTGGCGAGAAGTGCAGGCGGTCGAGCAATACCTGCGCATGCAGGTCCGAACGCGGACCGCTGTCGACAGGCTGCAATGCGACAGGTGACGATGCCGCTGCAGGCGCGGCCGGAACCGCTGGTGACTGTGCGAATGCCCATGCCGGCGACAACGCCAGGCAAATACTGGCCAGAGGATGGTAAGCGGGGCGGGCGCGATTCGGCATGCAGGCAACTCCGTGCGTGATGGCCCAGCTTGCCGGCGCACGGCGCGCGCGAACTGTGAAAAGGCTTGCTCGCGGCTGACCGCGCCGTTGATGTCAGCGTCGCGTGAGCCATCTGCGAACACGCGACCCGTGCGCGGTCAGCGCCGGGTCGTTGCCAATGCCAGCGCCAGCAGGCGCGCCAGCAGGCGTTCGCCGAATCCCGCAGGCGCCGCCAACTGCATTCGCTGCAGGGCTTCGGGATCGTCGCTGGACGATTGCGTCAAGGCTTTCAGCACCGTTGCGAGTTTGCCGCCGGTGGTGCCGGTGCGTTGCCTGAGCCAACCCAGGGCGCGCAGCAACCGTTGTTCGACTTCGTCGAAATCGCTGCCGAGCGGGTAATCGGGCAGCGTGGCGTCGCTGCGGAACGGCGCCAGCGTCGCGGACAGCGTAGCTGGTGTGTTGCGTGGCCAGGCCGCGTTGTAGTCGCTGCGCAGTTTGCGCGATTGCTTCGCGTCGGCGAGCAGGGCCGCCTGGAATGGCTGCTCGCAGATTGCGGCCATCGCAATCACGCAGTCCTCGTCGGTGGCGCCACGCAGGTCGGCGATGCCGTACTGGTTGACGTAGATGTCGCGCAGATGGCGCGGGATGGTCGTGTGGCCGTAGTTCCAGCGCAGGTTGGATTCGACAACGCCGCCCGCACCTTCGCGGCTGGCGCGGAACATCAGCACGCTGCGCGCATCTTGCAGCGCGTGCGCCATCGCCACGAAGTTGTACTGGCCACCGACACCGGAGACGATGCGGCCGTCCTCCAGCCCGTCGGAGACCGCCGCGCCCAGTGCGGTGGCCATCATGCAGCTGTTGAAGAAGCGGGCATCGCGGCGTTGCAGCCGTTCCAGCGCCTCGTTGCCGCCGTAGAGCTGGTTGATCTCGCTGATCCGGCGCATGCCCACGCCGTGCGGCGCGTCGCCCAGGCCGCGCAGCCAGTCGTAGAACTCAGGCGAGCCCAGGTAGAACGCACCGTGCAGGAATTCGCCCTCGCGCTGCAGGCGCGCCTGGTCTTCCGCATCGGCGCTGCCATCGGCCAGGCGTTGCATCAGCGCGGCGTCGTCATGCACGCGGCGCCGGATCACCCCGGTCTGGACCAGGCGGCGGAAGCCTTCGTTGAGCATCTCGCTGCAGCCATAGAGGCCTTGCTCGAACGGTGCCAGGCCGCCGCATTCGAGCACCAGCGGATGCTGTTCCAAAGCGGGGTCGAGCGCGGCGATGACTTGCCGGTAGCGGGCGTTGTCGGTGTGCCGCAACACCAGCGCATGGCTCAGCGCATCGGCGAGCGCACCGATGCCGATCTGCAAGGTGCCGCCATCGCGCACCAGCGTGCTGGCGTACAGGCCGATGGCGTAGTCGGCGTCGCCGACCGGTTGCCGCGGCAACCCGAACAGTGCCGGATACGGTCCCGGCGGCTCTACGATCAGGTCGAAGAAATCTTCTTCGACCGCTGCAGTGCCGCCGAGCCACGGCAAGCGCGGATCGATCTCGGCGACCAGCAGCGGTCGCGGCAGGCCGCGGCGTGCCACGGCGTCGACCGTGTCCTGGGTGATGTCGTTGTTGCACGACAGCGACAGGCGGCGGCCACCGGGTTCGCGCGCCACTTTCTGCACGATCAGGTTGGGCGCGCGCTGCGCCACCGCGTCGGCCGCCATCGTGTAGTTGAGGCTGGTGTAGGCGCGCTGCGCCTGGGTCGAACGCAACAGGGCGCCGGACTGCATGTAGAACTCTTCGACCTGCACGTGCGCCGGCAGCGCATCGCGGCGCATCGCATCGACATAGGACAGGCGCGGGAAGTCGGCGCCGAAGTGGCGACGCACGAACGGCGTGGCGAAGCGGCCTTCCAGTCCGGCGGCCGGTGCGGGCGGGTCGAGCGACAGCGCGGTGTAGATCTGCAGCGGATGCGAGGTGTCGGCGAGCACGCGCGCGTATAGCGCGTTGATCAGCCGGTGCGGTTTGCCCAACCCCAACGGCGCGCCCATCCGCAGCGGCCCCGGGATGCGTTCGAGGATGCGCGCGACGGCGTGGTCCAGGTCGGTCAGCGTTTCGGTCATGGGCGCAGCGTAGCCGATGGCCGGGTGGACGGAACGCCAGGGTCGGCGCGCGCTGGCCTGGCGCGGGGGCTTGACAGGAATATCGATTACGGGCGTAATCGATAAAAATTACAGGCGTAAACGAATGTCCGCTTCCGTACCGATCAGTGACGCCGAAGCCTTGGTCATGCAGGTGCTGTGGGAACGCCACCCGCTCGGCGCCGAAGAGGTCTTCGCCGCGCTGGCCGAACGCAGCGACTGGGCCGAGCCCACCGTCAAGACCTTGCTCAACCGCTTGCTCAACAAGGGCGCGATCGCGGCGGTGAAGCAGGGCCGGCGCTATCTGTATTCGCCGCGGCTGCAGCGCGAGCAGTGGGTGCAGCAACAGAGCGAGGGGCTGCTGCAGCGGGTGTTCGGCGGACGGGTGGCGCCGCTGGTCGCGCATTTCAGCGAGCACGGGAAGCTGAGCGCGCAGGACATCGCCGAACTGAAGCGGCTGATCCGGGAGCTCGACGATGCGCAGTGATGTCCTGCTGTTGTGGGCCAGCGCCGCGCTAACGATCGCCTGCCTGTGCGTGCTGCTGTTGCGCGGTCCGTTGCGCCGGTTGGCTGGGGCCAGGGCCGCTTATGCATTGTGGATGCTGCCGCCGCTGGCCATGCTGGCCGCGGTGCTGCCGGCGCCGTCCGCGCCGATCGTGCCGATGCATGCATTGCCATCGTTGCCGGCCACCACGATGTTGCCGCGTGCGGCGTCGCTGCCCATGGCCGACACCGGCTGGCTTCTGTGCGTGCTGTGGTTGCTCGGCGTGGGCGCTTCGCTGCTGTTGCAACGGCGCGCGCAGCGGCGATTCCTGCGGGGTCTGGGCGATCTGCGGATCGAGCGGCGTGGTCGCTTGACGGTGTGGCGGGCGAGCGTCGATGCGGGGTTGCCGGCGCTGGTCGGAGGGTGGCGGCCGCGCATCGTGTTGCCGGTCGATTTCGAGCAGCGTTACCCGGCGCCACAGCGTGCGCTGCTGCTGCGCCACGAACTGGTGCACTGGCGGCGCGGCGATGCCTGGGCCAATGCGTTGGCCGCGCTGCTGCGCGCGCTGCAATGGTTCAACCCGCTGATCCCGCACGCCTATGCACGCTTCCGTCGTGACCAGGAATTGGCCTGCGATGCGCGCGTGCTGGTATCGCGTCCGCGCCAGAAACGCCGCTATGCCGACGCGCTGCTGCGCGGCAGCCTCGGCGGTACTGGCCTGGCACCGCTGGCCTGCGCTTGGCGGGCCACCCATCCCTTGAAAGAGAGGATCCAGATGCTCCGATCACCCCGACCCGGCCGGCTTCGCAGCAGCATCGCCTGGCTGCTCATCGTTGTACTCGCATCGTTTGCCGCGTGTGTGGCCTGGGCCGCGCAGCCTGCACGTGCACCGGTGGCGGCGCTGTCCGGCGCGCAGTGGTATCGCACCGAGGTCGATCTGACAGTCGACGGCGAAAGCCGGCGTTTCGGCCTGCTCGAGCGCGCCGGGCAATGGCTGTCTTTCGACAGCGGCGATGGCGACGCTGCCTGGCAGGCCCGGCTGCGCTGGCAAGCGCTGGATGATCGGCGCCTGCAACTGGACGTGGAGCTGCGCCGTGGCGATGCGCTGGTCGCTTCGCCAAAAATGATCGTCGGGCTCGACGATCCGCAAGCGGCACTGGAAGCGACCAGCCAGGACGGCCGCTCGCGCTTCGCCGCGACGTTGCGCGCGATGCCGGCCTCGGCGCCCCCGCCAGCGCAGGCCGGCGACGCCGACGCCACCCGCTTGGCGCCGCCGCGCTATCCGGCGGACGCCTATGCGCGGGGCCTCGGCGGACGGGTCGTCCTGCTGGTGGACGTGCGCGCGGACGGTTCGGTGGCCGGCGTGGCCGTCGAGCACTCCGAGCCACGCGGTGTATTCGACGCGGCGGCGTTGAGCGCTGCGTGGCAATGGCACTTTCAGCCATCGGTTGAGCGGGGCCAGGCGGTTGCCGGGCGCGTGCGCGTGCCGGTTGAGTTCGAGGTCAACCGCAGCGCTGGTGCCGCCGCGGGCGAGGGGGCGATGCCATGAGGACGGCGGCATGGCAGCGTGGCCGCCGCCGGGGCCTGTGCCTGGCCTCGGCGTTACTGCTCGGCGGCTGCGCCAGCGTCGACGAGCAATGGGCGGAACAGCGCAGAGATTCGGTCGACCAGCGGCTGCTCGCGCCATCCGCGTCCGTGGCCGGGGCCGCGCAGGTGGAGCAGTACCGCATGCAACCCGGCCAGGCTTTCCGCATGCCGCTGCTGCACGACAATGCCGACCCGGCGCTGCCGGCGGACACGCCGCGGCGCAGTCTGGCGCCCACGGTGATCTGCGTGCGCGTGATCATCGATGCCGGCGGCGCGGTGCAGCGCAGCGAGCCGCTGCTGGATCGCGCCGAATGCCAGGCCGGAGCCGATCCGGCGAACGCGGATCTGTTGCAGGCGATCGATGCGGCCGCGCGCAGCTGGCGCTACGTGCCCGCCGCGGTCTGCCATTACCGCGGGCCGCCGCCTGCGCACGTCGGCGATTGCGCCGATGCCGAGCGCATCGAGGAAGTGGCGGTGACGCTCAACTATGCGTTCACCTTCCAGATGGAGCGCGGGCAGGTGAGGGTGCAGCGCGGCGGTGTCGGCGGGCGCTAGAGCATTTCCGGCAGGAACAGCCGTTTGCGCGAGATGTCCGGCCCCGACACCATGAAGCGTCCGTCGCCGCGGTAATGCACGGTGCGCGGCAACTTCGGGGTGCGTGCGACGTGCGCCTTCACCACTTCCCAGATGAAAAGACCGTGGCGGCGGACCTGGCTGCCGTCGTACAGCCGGCACTCGAAGTTGGCCCAGCATTCGTCGATGCGCGGCGCATCGACCTGGCTGCCCTGCAAGGCGGTCAGCCCGAACGCGTCGAACTTGTCGATCTGCGCGCCACTGCTGTTGCCGATGCGCACCACGGTGTCGACCATCTCCACGGTGGGCAGGTTGATCACGCATTCGCGGCTGCGGCGGACCAGGTCGAAGCTGTGGTTCTCGTTCCAGATGTAGCAGGCGAACAGCGCGGGCTCGAAGCCCATCATCATGTGCCAGCCCATGGTCATGATGTCGCGTTCGCCTTTCCAGGCCGAGCTGACCAGCACGATCGGGCCAGGCTCCAGGAAGCGGCGGATCTGGTCGGTCGGGAAATCATGCTTGCGGTAGCGCTTCATCGGCGGACCTCTCGTTGCCCGGAAGGTCCAATGACACCGCTTCGGCCGTGAACCGGCAGTGCGCGCCTGCGCTCGTCACCCGTGCTTCACGCAGCTGTCATCCCCGCTGCATCTGAATTGCGCTGCCTTCCGCTTGCGGCGGCGCCCGGCCAATGCCCACCGAAGCGACATCCATGACACCTGCAGCTTCCGCATGAACGACACCCGCCAGGAACAACGGGTACTCAAGATCTCCATCGGTGCGACCGTGGCAGTGGCGGCGATCGGTTTCGTCGGCGGCCTGCTGGCGCGCTCGCAGGCGATCCTGTTCGACGGCATCTACAGCCTGGTGGACGTGGCGCTGACCCTGGTGGCGTTGTCGGTGCTGCGGCTGGTCGCGCGCGAGGCCAGCCCGCGCTTCCAGTACGGCTACTGGCACCTGGAGCCGATGGTCGAGGCACTGGGCGGCGCGATTCTCTGCCTGGCCTGCATCTATGCGCTGGCCAATGCGGTGATCACCTTCATCGAGGGCGGCCACGAGGTGCGCTATGGCGCCGCGTTGGGCTATGCGGCGCTGCTCACGGTGGTGGACCTGGCGATGGCCGCGTGGATCGGCCAGCATGCGCGGCGCCTGGAATCGGGATTGCTGGCCCTGGACGCGCGCGCCTGGCTGCTGACCGGGTTGATGAGTCTGGCGGTGGTGTTGGCCTTCGTGCTGGCGCTGGCGCTGCATGGCGGGCCGCATGCGCGGTGGGCGCCGCTGATCGATCCGCTGGTGCTGGCCCTCATCAGCCTGGCGGTGCTGCCGTTGCCGTTGCGCGGGGCCTGGAAGGCGATGCGCGAAGTGCTGCAGGTCGCGCCCGACGACCTCGACCGCCGCGTCCAGCAGGTGATGAACGACTTCGTCGCCGAACACGGATTCCTCGGCTTCACCAGCCACGTGGCCAAGATGGGGCGGATGCGCTTCGTCGAAATCCACGTACTTACCGCTGCGGACTATTCGCCTGGAACCATCGGCCAGGCCGATGGCTTGCGCAATGCGATCGCCGAACAGCTCGGGGCGCGCGACGCGCAATTCTGGCTGACCATCGATTTCACTTCGGACCCGGCATGGACGTGAGCGGCGAGGCGGCTCACGTCAGCGTATGCACCGCATCGGCGATGCGCCGTACCTCGTCGTCGCGATGGCTGACGTAGAGCATGGGTAGGCGGATCTCGTCGCGCACCCGTTGCAGATAGGGAATCAGTTCCTCGCGCCGCGGTTGGTCCAGTGCCGACAGCGGCTCGTCGAACAGCAGGATCGCCGGCTGCGACAGCAAGGCGCGGCCGATCGCCACGCGTTGCGCCTCGCCGCCCGAGAGATTGCGCGGCCGGCGTTCCAGCAATGCCTGGATGCCGAGCAACGCGACCACGTCGTCGAAGTGGAACTGGGTGTCGCGGCCGCGGCCGTGGCGCCCGTAGCGCAGGTTGCCGCGCACATCCAGGTGCGGGAACAGGCGCGCGTCCTGGAACACATAGCCGATGCGGCGCCGGTGGGTTGGCAGGTCGATGCGGCGCGCGTGATCGAACAGCACACGGCCATCGATGGCGATGCGGCCGGCGTGCGGGGTGACCAGGCCGGCGATCGCGTTGAGCACGGTAGTCTTGCCGGCGCCCGAATGGCCGACCAGGGCGACCACGCGCGCGGTCTCGGCAATGCTCACCTGGCGATGGAAATCGCCGCGTCGCAGTTCGACATCGATCTCCAGCATCAGCCGTCCTCGCGCCGCGGCTGGCGCCGCACCAGCCATTCGGACAGCAGCAGTGCGAACAGCGAGATCGCCAGCGCCACCGCGGTCAGGCGCCAGATGCCCGACTCGCCGCCGGGCACCTGCAGCAGGCCGTAGATCGCCGACGACAGGGTCTGGGTTTCGCCGGGGATGTTGGAGACGAAGGTGATCGTCGCGCCGAACTCGCCCAATGCCTTGGCGAAGGCCAGCACCGCCCCGGCGACCAGCCCCGGCCATGCCAACGGCAACGTGATGCCGAGGAAGACGCGCCAGGGTGGCGCGCCCAGGGTGGCGGCCGCCGCTTCCAGGCGGCGGTCGGTGGCTTCGATCGACAGCCGGATCGCGCGCACCATCAACGGAAAACCCATCACCGCGCAGGCCAGTGCCGCACCCGTCCAACGGAACGCGAACTGCACGCCGAAGTGTTGCAGCAACCATGCGCCAATCGGCCCCTGGGTGCCGAACAACACCAGCAACGCGTAGCCGGTCACCACCGGCGGCAACACCAGCGGCAGCAGCAGTAGCGCATCGAACAAGGCCTTGCCGGGAAAGTCGCGGCGCGCCAGCAGCCAGCCGCAGGCGATGCCGAACGGCAGGCTGGCCAACGACGCCACGACCGCGACCCTGACGCTCAGCGCGATCGCGGCCAGCTCGGCGGGTGTGAACGCGCCCAATCCGGACTCAGTGCACCAGGCTGAAGCCGCGGCGCTGGAAGATCTCGCCCGCCTCCGGCCCCTGCAGCCAGATCACGAACGCCTGCGCCGGCTTCGAAGCCTTGGCCAACGGCGCGACCGGATAGACGATCGGCGGATGGCTGGCGGCCGGGAAAGTACCGACGACTTTCACTTTTGGTTCGGCTTTGGCATCGGAGCCGTAAACAATGCCCAGCGGCGCTTCGCCGCGCGCGACCAGCATCAATGCGGCGCGCACACTTTCCGATTCGGCCAGTCGCGGCGCCAGCGCCTCCCACTGGCCCAACTTCTGCAGCGAGGCGCGCGCGTACTTGCCAGCCGGCACGCTGGCGGTCTGGCCGACCGCCAGGCGGCCGTCGGTGCCGAGCGCGCCGGCAATCGCGCCGGGTTGGGTCGGGTCCACGCGCGCAGTCTTGCTGGCGGCCGGGGCGACCAGCACCAGCGTGTTGCCGAGCAGATTGTGGCGTTGCGCCGGCTGGATCAGATTGCGTTGCTGCAGGTAGTCCATCCATTCCAGGTCGGCAGAGAAGAACACGTCGGCCGGCGCGCCCTGCTCGATCTGCCGGGCCAGCGCCGAACTGGCCGCGTAGGACACGCGCACCGGCGTGCCGGTAGCCTGTTGGTAGGCAAGGGCGGCCTCGTCCAGCGATTCCTTCAGGCTGGCGGCGGCGAATACGGTGACCGGTGCGCCGTCGGTGTCGGCCTGCGCTTGCGCAAGCAGCGGGATGGCTAGGGCGAGGGCGAACAACGTCGCAAGCAGGCGGGGCAGCGATTTCATCGGTGGCTCCTCGATCGGGGACGGTGCGGGCCATCATAGCGAGGTGGCGCGTGATCGCTGCGCCGGCCCAGGCATGGCCGGGCTATAGCGGCAGCAGGTCCTGGTAGCGGCCGCCCTGGATATTGGCCTTGATCGCCGGCCCGATCAGTTTCGGCTCCGGCAAGGTCGCATCGCGGCTCTGGCGGCGTTCGACGAATTCGGCTTCGCCCACGCCATCGCGCACGTGGATGTTGGCGCGGCGCTGTTGGCCAATGCTGGTGGTGTGCGAGACGGCGCGCCCGGCGGGGCCGTAGTCGTGGCAGACGAAGACCGTGGTGTCGTCCGGCAGCGCATACAGGCGCTGGATCGAATGGAACAATTGCGCCGCATCGCCGCCGGGGAAATCGCAGCGCGCGGTGCCGCTGTCGGGCATGAACAATGAATCGCCGGGGAACAATGCATCGCCGATGAGGTAGGCGATGCTGTCGCCGGTGTGGCCGGGTACCGCGATCACCTGTGCGGCCAGCGCGCCGATCCGGAATTCTTCGCCGTCGCCGAACAATCGGTCGAACTGCGAGCCGTCGGCGCGGAAGTTGGCCGGCATGCGATAGCGCGGCGCGAACGCGCGCTGCACCTGCACGATGCCGGCGCCGACGCCCAGCCGTGCCTGCGGCCATTGCCGCTTCAGCCACTGCGCGGCCGACACGTGGTCGGCATGGGCGTGGGTTTCCAGCAGCCATTCGACCTGCCAGCCGCGCCGCGCGACCTCGTCGACCAGCGCCTGCGCCGGCGTCGCGTCGGCCTGGCCGCCGGCCGGATCGAAATCCAGCGCCGGATCGATCACCGCGGCGCCGCCCGTGTCGCGATCGCCGACCAGGTAGCTGAAGGTATTGCTCTGCGGGTGGAAGAACGCGATGACTTCGGGCTGCATCGTGACCTCCAGTGGATGCGCGATCAGGAACCGCCGAGTGCCGCGTTGAGGATCGCGGCGAGGCGATCGCCGGCCTGGCGTAGCGCCGCTTCGGCTTGCGGGCGGTGCACGGCCACGTAGTCGGCCGGCAGCACGTGCGAGGCAGGATACACGCCCGGCGCGACCGCCACCCGGCACGAGGCCTGCGCCCAGGCGACCGCCGCCGGCGGCAGCGCCGGACGTGCCACCGGCGTGGCCGGCTGCTTCAACAGTTCGGCCAGATAGGCGTCGTCGTCCAGCCCGCGGTCCTTGAGCATGCCGCTGTCCCACAGCGAGTGCAGGTTGCTGCCCTTGCCGTTGAACTGCAGCTGGAAATCGTTGCCGCCCTTGTCGTGCGCGTAACCGGCGTGCATGGGCTGGTGGATGTCGCCGACGAAGTGGACCACGAACTTCAGCGCCTGCCGCCGCGCTTCCAGCGGCTGGCTGCGATCGGCCAACAACGCGGTCTGTTGCTGCAGGGCGGCGATCACACAGTTGCCGTCCGGGCAGTCGCGCGGCGGTTCGTATCCGCAGTCGTACTCGCCCAGGTTGACGTAGTGCCAGCGCGAGCTGCGCTTGCCCAGGTCGGGGTCGTGCTCGCGCAGCTCGTCGGCCCAGGAGGCAATGCCGGCCAGGGTCGGGTCGGGCTCGCCGGCCAGCAGGGTATCGACCTGCGCGCGCGCCTTGGGGGTGAGCTCGGTCTCGGCGATGCGGGCGACCAGGCGATGGCCCTGGCCGCCCCAGGCATGCGCCTGCGGGCTGTGCAGCAGGGAAAGGGCAAGCAGCAGGAGGGGGGCAAGGGCGCGCATTGGGTTCATCCGGACGATTTTAGCGGTCGGCCGTGACTGCCTGATGTGCCATTGGTGGCGGCTGTGGTGGGAAGTCGCCGCGGCCACTTCCCCCGCGGCAACAGCCGCCCGCGCACGCGGCGCCGCGGCTCCGCACACCCGCCGCTCAGAAACGATGCACGTAGGCCACGCCGTAGACCCACGGGTCGATGTTGACCGTGCCCAGGGCCTGGCCGTCGAGCTTGGCCTTGCTGTCGATGTCGATCCAGCGCGCGTCGACTCGCAGGGCGCCGCGATCGCTGACCTTGAAGTCCACGCCGGCGTGCAGGGCCAGGCCCCAGGAGTCGTCGAGGCGCAACTGGCTGCCGGCCAGCGCGCCATGGGTGTCCTCGCTGAAGAACGTGGTGTAGTTCAGCCCGGCGCCGACGAACGGCGACAGCTTGCCGGCGCTGTTGAAGTGGTATTGCAGCGACACCGTCGGCGGCAGCTGCCTGGCGCTGCCGATCCGGCCCAGGCCGGCGACCGCGATGTCGTGCTTGAACGGCCACGCCGCCAGCACTTCCAGGCCCAGGTTGTCGGCGATGAAGTATTCGCCGCTGAGGGTCGGCTTGAAGTCGCTGTCCACGCGCACCGGCAGCGTGCCGGCGGCGAGCCTGCCGTTGTCGGACTTGGGGTCGACCTGGTGGACGCCGACGCCGACGGTCCAGTCGCCCCTGGACTGGGCTAGTGCCGGTGCGCTCGCCGTGGCCAGCGCGGCGGCCAGTGCGAGACAGGGGAAGGGGTGGGGGAGCAGGTTGCGCATCATCGGTTCCGTGCGGTGGGGTTGGGCCGCAGTCTTCCCGTTTGCCGGCCCGGCGGCCTTGATTTCAATCAAAACTACCGGCTGTCTGCGCGTGGCCGCCGGAGAGGTCCCATCGGCACCGGCGGAATGCTGTGTGGCCGCCGGCCCGGCCCTTGTGCGGCAGGCGCCCATGCCCCTGCCTGCTAGAATGGCGCTCCCTTTCCATCCGCCGCGATGGCGCGGCTGCAGGAGCTTGTGAACATGGCAATCAAGGTCGGCATCAACGGTTTCGGTCGCATCGGACGCAACGTGCTGCGCTCGGCGGTGCAGAACTTCGGCAACGACATCGAGATCGTGGCCATCAACGACCTGCTGGAGCCGGATTACCTGGCTTACATGCTCCAGTACGACTCGGTGCACGGCCGCTTCGACGCCGACGTCAAGGTCGAGGGCAACACCTTGATCGTCAACGGCAACAAGATCCGCCTGACCCAGGAGCGCGACCCGGCCAACCTGAAGTGGGACGAAGTCGGCGCCGAGGTGGTGCTCGAATCCACCGGCCTGTTCCTGACCAAGGAAACCGCGCAGAAGCATATCGACGCCGGCGCCAAGAAGGTGATCATGTCGGCCCCGTCGAAGGACGACACGCCGATGTTCGTGTTCGGCGTCAACGACAAGACCTACGCCGGCCAGGCGATCGTCTCCAATGCGTCGTGCACCACCAACTGCCTGGCGCCGCTGGCCAAGGTCGTCAACGACAAGTGGGGCATCAAGCGTGGCCTGATGACCACCGTGCACGCCGCCACCGCGACCCAGAAGACCGTCGACGGCCCGTCGAACAAGGACTGGCGCGGCGGCCGCGGCATCCTCGAGAACATCATCCCGTCCTCGACCGGTGCGGCCAAGGCGGTCGGCGTGGTGATCCCGGAGCTCAACAAGAAGCTGACCGGCATGAGCTTCCGCGTGCCGACCTCGGACGTGTCGGTGGTCGATCTGACCGTCGAGCTGGAGAAGCCGGCGACCTACGCCGAGATCTGCGCCGAAGTGAAGGCACAGAGCGAAGGCGCGCTGAAGGGCATCCTCGGCTACACCGAGGACAAGGTCGTGGCGACCGACTTCCGCGGCGACGCGCGCACCTCGATCTTCGACGCCGAGGCCGGCATCGCGCTCGACGGCACCTTCGTCAAGCTGGTGTCCTGGTACGACAACGAGTGGGGCTACTCGAACAAGTGCCTGGAAATGGTCAAGGTCGTCGCCGGCAAGTAATCGCCGCGGCCCGCTGACGACGAAAAACCCCGGCTCCGGCCGGGGTTTTTCTTTGTGCCGTGCCTTTCCCGGCCACGCACCGGGCACGACGCTGTCGGACCGTTTCAGTACCCGTGGTCGGCAGCTGTTCCCGTAGGAGCGGCTTCAGCCGCGACCGCGAGATCCTGCAGTCGCGGCCAAGGCCGCTCCACCCACGGCAGCGTCCGGTAGCATGGGTCCGCGCAGGATCGCGCGGCCCCGGCCGCCAGAGGAGCTGGACGCTTGGAATCGATCATCGTATTGGTGGTGTTGGTGCTGCTGGCTGTGCCGGTATTGCTCACGGTGGCGCTGGTCTGGATCGCCGGACTGCGCCGCCGCGTGTCGGCGTTGGAGGCGGAAGTCGGCGCCTGGCGACGTGATGCTACGGTCGCGCCGACGTCCACGCACGTTGCGGCCGCGGAGACCGTTGCGCCGCGACCGCCGCCGCTGGCGCCGGTAAGCGCTTCGCAGGCGTCGCGCCCCGCGCCGCCGCCGCTGCCCGTCGACGCCGCCGTACCCGAACCTGCCTACGCCTCGGTCGCCGAGGTCGATCCGGCCGCACCGTTCGCCTCGCGCAGCAGCGAGTCCGCGTCGGTGCGCGCTCCGATATCCGTGTCGAATCCGCGCGTCCCGCGTGGGCCGGGCCCCGTCGAGCGCCTGCTAGCGGGGATCAAGCACTGGTTCACCGACGGCAACGTGCCGGTCAAGGTCGGCATGCTGGTGCTACTGGCCGGTGTGGCGGCGCTGCTCAAGTACGCCAGCGACCAAGGCTGGCTGACCCTGCCGATTCCGTTGCGCCTGGCCGCCATCAGCGCCGCGGCGCTGGTCGGGTTGCTGTTCGGCTGGCGCCAGCGCTTGCAGCGGCCGGCTTTCGCGCTGGCCTTGCAGGGCGGCGCGATCGGTGTGCTGTTGCTGGTGCTGTTCGCGGCGGCCAGGTTGTATCCGTTGATGCCGATACCGGCCGCGTTCGCGCTGAGCGTGGTGCTGGTGGCTGGACTGTGCGTGCTGGCGGTGCTGCAGGATTCGCGCACGCTCGCCGTGCTCGGCATCCTCGCCGGGTTCCTCGCGCCGATCTGGCTGTCGACCGGCCGCGGCAACCATGTCGCGCTGTTCTCCTACTACGCATTGCTCAACGCCGGTGTGTTCGCGATCGCCTGGGTGCGGCCGTGGCGTGCGTTGAATCTGCTGGGCTTCGCCTTCACCTTCGGCATCGGCACGTGGTGGGGCGTCACTGCCTACCGGCCCGAACAGTTCGCCAGCACCGAGCCGTTCCTGTTGCTGTTCTTCGCGATCTACGTGGCGGTGCCGGTGCTGTACGCACGCCGCGCGGGATTGTCGCCGACCGCGGTGATCGACGGCAGCCTGGTGTTCGGTACGCCGTTGGTGGCCTTCGCGCTGCAGGCCGCGCTGCTGCCCGACGACACGCTGCGGTTGGCGCTGTGCGCGTTGGCGGTGGCGACGTTGTACGCGCTGCTTGCGGCCTGGCTGGTGCGCGACGAGCGCACGCGATTGCTCGGCAGTGCGCATGCGGTGTTGGCGGTGGGCTTCGCGACGTTGGCAGTGCCGCTGGCGTTGTCGGCGCGCGCCACCGCCAGTGTGTTCGCGCTGGAAGGCGCCGGCTTGCTGTGGCTGGGTCTGCGCCAAGGTCGCGCGCTACCGCAGTGGAGCGGCGCCTTGTTGCAGATCGCCGCGGCGGTGTCCTTCGCGTTCGGCGTGGACCGTTGGCAGGCCGACGCGCGTGCGCTCGCCAACCCGACCTTCCTCGGCGCGCTGCTGCTGACCCTGGCCGGCCTGGTCAGCGCCTGGCTGTATCGGCGCGAGCAACGACGCGGTCTCGCGCTGCTCGCCTACCTGTGGGCGCTGGCCTGGGGCTGGGCCGGCCTGCAGCTGGAAATACAGCGGTTCGTGGCGGCGCAGGCGCGACCGGATGTATGGCTGGCGGTGCTGGGCATGCTCGCGCTGGCCGCGGCGCAGGCGCATCGGCGCTGGCCGTCGGTGGCGCTGGCCGGCACGGTGCTCGCCGCGTTCGCGCTGGTGCTGCCGATCACCCTGTGGCAGGTCGATGCGCATGGTTCGCCCTTCGCCGGGCAGGGTGCATGGGCGTGGCCGCTGTTCGCGCTCGCCGGCGTGCGCGCGTTGTGGTGCCTGCGTGGCGCGGCCGGCCGGGTGGCGATCGGTGCCCAGTTCGTCTGGTGGCTGTTGTGGCCATTCGTGGCGGCGTGCGCATTGGCGTGGCTGGCGCAGCGCCAGGAGTTGGCCTGGGGCTGGCGTTGGGCGTTGTGGACGCTGCCGTGGTGGCTGTTGGCGGCAGTGGCGCTATGGCGGGGCGCATGGCTGGCATGGCCGTTGGGCGAGGCCTTCGCGCCCGCGCGGCGGGCCTTGCTCGTTACCTTGTTCGTGCTGCTCGGCGCAGGCTGGCTGCTGAGTCTGCTGGCGTCGGCGCCGTCGGCCCCATTGCCGTGGGTCGCGGTGCTCAATCCCGGCGAGCTGACCCAACTGGCGGTGCTGCTGCTGGCCGCGCGCTGGTGCTGGTCGACGCAGGCGCCTGTCGATGCTGCGCGCTGGCGGGTCGCTGCGTTCGCGGTCGCCGCCTTGCTGTGGGTCACCTCGGCCACGTTGCGCAGCGTGCACGAGTGGGGCGGGTTGGGCTGGAACGCAGGCCTGTGGAGCGAGTCGCTGGCGCAGACCAGCCTGACCGTGGTGTGGAGCGTGCTGGGGGTGATCGGATGGGTCGTCGGCTCGCGCCGCCGCCAGCGCGGGTTGTGGCTGGCCGGCGCGCTGCTGATGGCGCTGGTGCTGGTGAAGCTGGTGCTGATCGATCGCCAGCATCTGGGCAACCTGCTGGGCATCGGCTCGTTCCTGGCCTATGGCCTGTTGTGCACGGTGATCGGCTATCTCGCGCCGGCACCGCCGCGCGAGGAAGCCGTGAGCGAGGAGGAGGTCCGCACATGAGCCGCATCCATCGCCTGGGCTTGGGTTGGGTGTTGTTGTGCCTGCCGGTGCTGGCGCTGGCCGCGCCTACGCGCGAGGACTTCGCCCGCGAATGGACGCTGCGGTTGACCGAGCCGGAAGCTGGCGCCTACCGCTTGCGCCTGCCCGAAGCGGTCTACCGCAGCGCGCACCTGGCCACCTTGCGCGACGTGCAGCCGTTCAATGCCGCCGGCCAGCCGCTGCCGGCCGCGGTGCTGGCGCCGGACGAACCGCTGGCCAGCGCGGCGCCACTGCGGACCCTGCCGCTGTTCGCGCTGCCGCCGGCCGCGACCTTGGCCGGCGACGACCTGCGGGTGATCGCCGAGCGCGACGCCCGTGGCGCAGTGACGCGGGTGGAGACCCGCAGCCTGCCGCGTGACGCCGCGTCCGCCGCGACCACTCGCTGGCTGCTGGACGCCAGTGCACTCGATGCGCCATTGCGCGCGCTGCGCCTGGAATGGACCGCGACCGCAGCGGTGCAGGCCGAACTGCGGGTGGAAGGCAGCGACGACCTGCGCGATTGGCATGTGCTCGATCCGCATGCGACCGTCATCGATCTCGGCCGCGACGGCACGCGCCTGCAGCAGCGGCGCATCGCGCTGGATTCGCGCGCGCGTTACCTGCGGCTTAGCCTGCTCAATGGCGCGGTGCCGGATGGTTTCCAGGTGCAGGCCGAACTGGCCGCACCGCCGCTGCAGGATTGGCACTGGATCGGCCTGCAGGGCCGTCCGGTCGACCGCGGCTTCGAATTCCGCTCGCCGGGCCCGTTCCCGGTCGCGCGGGTGGACCTGGAGGTGGAGGGCAACCAGGCGGTCGAATGGATCGTGCAGAGCCGCGACACCGACGATGCGCCGTGGGTGCAGCGCGCCGGCCCCTGGCTGGCCTATCGGGTTGCCACCGCGGGCAAGGCCGAGCGTTCGCCGCCGCAGCCGTTGTCGGTGGTCACCCGCGATCGCTATTGGCGGTTGATTGCCGCCGAGGGCGAAGCGGCCTCGTTGCCGCGCCTGCGCCTGGGCTATCGCCCCGAGGTGCTGGTGTTCCTGGCGCAGGGTGCGGTGCCCTATACGCTGGCGGTGGGCAGTGCGCGCGTGCAGCGTGCGGAAGCGCCATTGCCGCGTCTGGTCGCGGTGTTGCGTGCCCAGCGCGGCGCTTCGTGGCAGCCGGCGCAGGCCGAGCTGTCCGGCGAGCTGCGCGTGCTCGCCGGCGACGCCGCGCTGCAACCGCCCAGTCCGCCGCTGGACTGGAAGAAGTTGCTGTTGTGGGCATTGCTGATCGGCGGCGCGCTGCTGGTGGCGTGGTTTGCGCTGAGTCTGATGCGTGGCGCGCCGTCTGATTCGCCGCCTTCCGGGGAATAGGGGTCTTCGTTTGTCTGCGGAGGTCGGCATTCGCTGCGGCTGGCGAGGTGGGGGTATTGAGAGGGGGGCGTGTGCTTTCGCGGTTGGTTTTGTCGGCTTACGGTGCGGGCCCCGCCCTGACGGGAGGGGGCTGGCCCGGCTCGCTTGGCAAAGCACTTCCGGCTGTTTATTTCCCCGGCCGTGGCGACGGCTGCATTGCCTGGATGACGGAACGTGCAAGGGAGCGCGGCCGCTGGCCACCCCCTCCCGCCAGACGGCGCAAGGCGCTTTGTTTTTCAAGCTTCGATCGAGGCGCGCCGAGAGGGTGGGAATTGCCGTCGGCCCCCGACCCATCCCGGCGTCGAGAAGATCCCCACTGTAGGAGCGGCTTCAGCCGCGACCGCGGGATCCGGCAGTCGCGGCTGAAGCCGCTCCTACAAAGAGCGAGCGACTCGCCTCGGGTGGAGAGCCCCCTCTGTTGAGGGGGCGCAGCCCGCGCAGCGGGAAGCGCCGCGTTGCCGCGCGCCGGCCAAGCCCGGACAATGGACGTTCTGCGGCATGCATCGGCCGCGCGTTCGTTCTCTCCCTCGAAACAGGAGTTGTCCGTGTCCATCCTTCGAATGACCGACCTCGACCTCAGCGGCAAGCGCGTGCTGATCCGCCAGGACCTCAATGTGCCGATCGACCACGGCCGCATCACTTCCGAGCAGCGCATCACCGCCTCGGTGCCGACGATCAAGCTGGCACTGGAGAAGGGCGCGGCGGTGATGGTCACTTCGCACTTGGGCCGGCCGAAGGAAGGCACCTGGACCGAAGAGGATTCGCTGGCGCCGGTGGCCGAGCGCCTGTCCGTGCTGTTGGGCGTGCCGGTGCCGCTGCTGCGCGACTGGGTGGAGGGCGTGCAGGTCGCGCCCGGCCAGGTCGTGCTGCTGGAAAATTGCCGCATGAATGTCGGCGAGGGCAAGGACGACGAGGCGCTGGCGAAGAAGTACGCGGCGCTGTGCGACGTGTTCGTGATGGATGCCTTCGGCACTGCGCACCGCGCGCAGGCGTCGACCCACGGCGTGATCCGCTTCGCGCCGGTCGCCGCCGGCGGCCCGCTGCTGATGGCCGAACTCGATGCGCTGGCCAAGGCGCTGCAGCACCCGGCCAAGCCGCTGCTGGCGATCGTCGCCGGCAGCAAGGTGTCGACCAAGCTCGAGCTGCTGAGCAGCCTGGTGGACAAGGTCGACCAGCTGATCGTCGGCGGCGGCATCGCCAATACCTTCATCGCCGCGGCCGGCTACCGGGTCGGCAAGTCGCTGTGCGAGCCGGATCTCATCGAGACGGCCAACAAGATTGTCGCCGCGGCCAAGGCGCGTGGCGCCGACATTCCGCTGCCCAGCGACGTGGTGGTCGCCAAGCAGTTCCTGCCCGACGCCGAAGCGACCGTGAAGGCGGTCGACGCGGTGGCCGAAGACGACCTGATCCTGGACATCGGCCCGGACACCGCGGCGCGCTATGCCGCGCTGATCGCCAAGGCCGGCACGGTGGTGTGGAACGGCCCGGTCGGCGTGTTCGAGTTCGACGCCTTCAGCAAGGGCACCGAAGTGCTGGCCCACGCGATCGCCGAGTCGCCGGCGTTCTCGATCGCCGGCGGCGGCGACACCCTGGCGGCGGTGGACAAGTACGGCATCGCCGACAAGGTCAGCTATATCTCCACGGGTGGCGGTGCTTTCCTGGAGTTCCTCGAAGGCAAGACCCTGCCGGCGGTGGCGGCGCTGGAGGCACGCGGGCAGTGAGCGCGCCTTCGGCTAGCGTGCCGGCCACGAGCGCGCCGGCGCTGTTCTTCGACATGGACGGCACGCTGATCGATTCCGAACCCGGGATCGTCGGCGGCATCGTCCACACCTTCGAGACGCTGGGGCAGATGCTGCCCTCGGCGGTGCAGTTGCGGAGCTGGATCGGCCCGCCGCTGCGCGACAGCTTCCACGAGCGCTTCGGCGGCGACCAGGTACTGATCGACCAGGCGCTGGCGCTGTACCGCGAGCGCTACGACAGCGTGGGCTGGACCGAGCACAGTGTGTTCCCCGGGATCGCCGAGGCGATCCCGGCGCTGCGCGCGGCCGGGCATCGGTTGGCGGTGGTGACCTCCAAGAACGAGCGTTTCGCGCGCCGCATCGTCGACCACCTGCCGTTCGGCGATTGCTTCGAGGACGTGATCGGCGCCAGCGACGACGGCGAACGCCGTTTCAAGCCGGACCTGGTGGCCGAGGCGATGCGCCGCCTGGCCCTGCTGCCGGCGCAGTGCGTGATGATCGGCGATCGGCGCATGGACATCGAAGGCGCGCGCGCCCACGGCCTGCGCAGCATCGGTGTGTTGTGGGGCTTCGGCGACGAAGCCGAGCTGACCCGTGCCGGCGCCGACGTGCTGGCGGTCGAGCCGGGCCAATTGCAGGCCCTGGTGGCGGGCTGAACGGCTTGCCCTGCCAGGGCGCGTTGCCGCACAGTGGCCGCAAGCCGGAATGTGGCCACGGGTGGCGATGATGGAATCCACTTGGTTCTCGCAAGTGAGGCTGGCGCGGTATGCGCCGGCCTCACGCATGGCGGCGCACGTGCACGACGAGGCTTCGCTGTGCCTGCTGGTGGCGGGCAGCTACGAGGAACGCATCCGCGGCCGCGGCGATTGGCACCATCCCGGCCAGATGATGTTCTGCCCCGTGCACGAGTCCCACGCGCAACAGTTTTCGGCGGACGGCGCGCTCAAGCTGCTGGTGTCGCCGCGCGCCGGCGCGCTGGAGTTCCTGCGCGCGCGGCAGCCCCTGGAGCAGGCGCCCTTCGCCGGATCGCCGCGCCTGTTGGCGATCTCGCGGCGGATGGCGGTGGAATTGGCGGGCCCCGATGACGGCGCCGCGCGATTGATGGTCGAGAGCCTGCTGCTGGAGGCACTGGGCGAGTTCGACCGCAGCGCCGGCCATCCCGCGCGGGTCGAGGCCTGGCTGGCCCGTGCGCGCGAGTTCGTGCATGCGCATGCCTGCGAGAGCTTTGGCCTGGAAGCGCTGGCACGGGCGGTGGATCGGCATCCGGTGCATGTAGCGCGCAGCTTCCGCGCCGCCTACGGCATGAGCGCCGGGGAGATGACCCGCACGTTGCGGCTGGCGCGTGCCGCGCGGCTGTTGCGCGAAACCGATTGTCCGATCGCCCGGATCGCCGGCGATTGCGGCTTTACCGACCAGGCGCACCTGACGCGCTTGTTTCGCGCCGCCTACGGCATCACGCCCGCGCGCCACCGGCGGGGCGCGCCGATACCGCGCTAGCGGCGTACAAAACGTTGTGCGGGTGCAAGCACGGCGCGCGCGGGCCGAAGAGAATGGCGTCTTCCTTGCCCCGGTCATCCGCATGCGTGTGCCAAACCTGAGCTCTTGTCGTGGAATCGTGCTGTTGTTCGCGGCGCTGGCCTGCACGCCTCGCGCAGCCGCCGGCGAACCCGCGGCCACGTTCGATCGCGTGGCGTGGCAACAGGACTACGCACAGTTGAAGCAGGCGCTGGAGCAGGGCTATGCCAACCTCGCGTGGTTCGGATCGCCGCAGGGCGGCGTCGACCTGCCGGCGCTGGACCGGCAGACCCGGCGTGCATTGAGTGGTGCCGAGAACGATGCACAGGCGGCGCAGGCGCTGCGCGATTTCGTCGCCGGCTTCCATGACGGGCATTTTTCCTTCCTGGCCGCGTTGGCGCCGGCCGTCGCCACTGCGGCCCCGGCCCCAGCGCTTCGCGAGGATCTTGCCGGGCTGGACGCGGAGGCCGCTTGCGCGGTGTTGGCCGCAGCGGATGGACGCGTCGCGTTCAGCTTGCCGATCGAGGCGCTTCCAGGGTTCCATCTCACGCGCGACGGGCTTGTGCAACCTTTCCGCAGCGGGGTGTGGACGTCCGCCGACGGCGTGAGGACGGGCGTGGTACGCATCCAGTCTTTCAGCGCGGACGACTATCCCGCGCTGTGCAGGCAGGAATGGACGCGACTGCGCGACTTGCCATCGCAGCAAGAGATGAAGGCCGAGCTCGAGGACGCCTGGTATGCGTCATTGGCGGCGATATTGCGCGAGTTCGCCCAGCAACGCGTCGATACGCTGTTGGTGGATGTCGGATCCAATCCCGGCGGCGACGACAGTGGCGACATCGCCACGCGATTGTTCAGCGACAGGCCATTGCAGGCGGCGCCGTTGCTGGTCAGCCAGGCCGCCACGGGCGCGGCCTATCTTGACGAACAGATCGAACGATTGGCCGGCGCGATCGATCGGCGCCAACCCGATCGCCGCGAGCGCGCGCTGTTGCGCGAGGCGAGCACGGCTTTCGCAGCGTCGCGACGCGCTCTGGACGGGCCGGCCTGCGACCTCTCCTGGGTCTGGCACGAACGCCGCGATTGGACCACCGGTCATTGCCGCCGCCTCGTGCCGGCCGGCACGTCGGCCGGACCGCTCGGCCATTTGCCGGCCGAAGCCGTCGCCGACCTGCGCCTTGCGCACCGCCTGGACTGGACGCAGGACACCCGCGCCCACTGGGGCAGCTGGACCGGCCCGGTCTACCTGCTCACCGACGGCAAGACCTATTCCTCGGCGGAGATGTTCGCCGCACGGCTGCACGACAACGGGGTCGCGCGCACGCTGGGTGAGCGCAGCGGCGGCGACGGCTGCGGCTTCATGGTCGCCGCCGAGCCGGTGCGGTTGTCGCATTCCGGCCTGCGCCTGCGCATGCCCAACTGCGTGCGGTTGCGCGGCGATGGCAGCGACGAGGTCGCCGGCGTCGCCGCCGACCTGCCGGTGGTGCCGCGCGAAGGCGAGGGCGCCCGGGCGCGGGCGCAGCGCGCGCTGGAGACGGCCGCGGAGGATTGGCGCGCCCAGGCCGGCCGCTGAGTTCGCGCCCGGGTGGCGCCCCACGCGCAGTGCCGCGATTGTTCGTCGGCAGGTGCCCTTGCGCGATCGGCGATATACGAGTGGACGCGCCGGGTCGGGCGGGATGCATTCGGAAAAAGTTGAACTGACATTCGCTCCATGCGCGTGCGTAGGTTGTGCCGACATGCCGGAATATCGTGTCTGCTATACGCAATGCACATCCCTGCGAGGGGCCTACGTGTGCTACTTTTCCGGACTTTTCCGGGGGAGTCCCACACCATGATCGAACGCCAGCGCCGCACCAAGATTCTCGCCACCCTCGGACCGGCCACCGATCCGCCGGGCATGCTCGAGGATCTGTTCCGCGCCGGCGTCAATGTGGTGCGTCTGAACTTCAGCCATGGCGACCCGTCCGGCCAGGCCAAGCGCGCGGCGGACGTGCGCGCCGCCGCGGCGCGCGTCGGCGTCGAGGTCGGCATCCTGGCCGACCTGCCGGGCCCGAAGATCCGCATCGAGCGTTTTGCCGAAGGCAAGGTCGTGCTCAAGACCGGCGACCGCTTCGACCTGGTCGCCAACCCGAATTTCCCGCCCGGCGACCACACCCAGGTCGGCGTCAGCTACCTCGGCCTGCCGCAGGACGTGGGCCCGGGCGACGTCCTGCTGCTCGACGACGGCCTGATGCAGCTGCAGGTGGTCGAGGTACAGGGCGAGCGCATCATCAACACCGTGCTCAACGACGGCGTGCTGTCCGACCGCAAGGGCCTGAACAAGCAGGGCGGCGGCCTGTCGCTGGGCGCGCTGACCGAGCGCGACAAGGAACTGATCGGCATCGTCGCCAAGATCGG
>Ga0160434_100130_pt1 | contig 40779 bp, 27 predicted proteins | sample HID1973I_E0MG_FD_108273 | JGI IMG/M metagenome (GOLD analysis project Ga0160434, IMG submission 108273) | Enriched mosquito-associated microbial communities from UW Madison campus, WI, USA - HID1973I_E0 MG | ecosystem: Host-associated > Arthropoda: Insects > Digestive system > Unclassified ... | reverse complement strand
GCGCGCGCCGGCGAACAGGGCCGCGGCTTCGCGGTGGTCGCCTCGGAAGTGCGCACGCTGGCCCAGCGTTCGGCCAACGCCGCCAAGGAGATCAAGGGCCTGATCGATGAATCGGTCGGCAAGGTCACCGATGGCTCGGCGCTGGTCCGCAAGGCCGGCACCACCATGGGCGAGATCGTGGCCAGCGTGCAGCGCGTCACCGACATCATGGCCGAGATCTCCGCCGCCTCGCAGGAGCAGTCGGCCGGCATCGAACAGGTCAACCAGACCGTCACCCAGATGGATGAGACCACCCAGCAGAACGCCGCCCTGGTCGAGGAGGCCACCGCCGCTGCACGGGCGATGGAAGAACAGGCCGGCCACCTGGCCGAGGCCGTGTCGATCTTCCGCTTCGACGAGGCCCACGCCGTCGCAACGCCGGTGGCCGCCTCGCGTGCCGCCGAACGCCCGCAGCGTCGCCCAGCCGCGCCGCGTCCGCTACGCACGTCGCGCCAGGACAGCGAACCGGCCCTGGCCGACGGCGACTGGCAGGAGTTCTGATCGGCACGCCGCATGCAACGCAAAGACCCCGGCCCAGGCCAGGGTCTTTGTTTCCGTGCCCACTTCCTTGTAGGAGCGGCTTCAGCCGCGACCCGACCGCCCCGGCAGTCGCGGCTGAAGCCGCTCCTACAGTCGCTCCGCGCCCGGCCGATAACCCCTGTAGCCCAAGGTGCCGCCGCATGCCGACCCTGTCTTCCGCTACCGCCTCCGCCCCCTCCGATTCCCGCGAGTTCGAGTTCGCCGACCGCGACTTCCGTCGTGTCTGCGAACTGATCTACCAACGTGTCGGCATCGCCCTGGCGCCGGCCAAGCGCGACATGGTCTACGGCCGCCTGTCGCGGCGCCTGCGCGTGCTCGGCCTGCGCTCGTTCCGCGAATACCTGGACCAGCTCGAAGGCGGCGCGATGGAGGAAGAGTGGGAGTCGTTCACCAACGCGCTGACCACCAACCTCACCGCCTTCTTCCGCGAACCGCACCATTTCGAGCGCCTGCGCGAGGAGCTGCTGCGCCGCGAGCATGCCTCGCCGACCCTCAAACTGTGGTCATGTGCCGCCTCCACCGGCGAAGAGCCCTACTCGATGGCGATCACCGCCTGTGAGGCGTTCGGCACCCTGCAACCGCCGGTGCGCATCGTCGCCACCGACGTCGACACCCAGGTGCTGGAGACCGCCGCGCGTGGCGTCTATCCACTGGAACGCATCGCCTCGCTGGAGCCTGCACTGAAGCGTAAATACTTCCAGCGCGGCAGCGGCCCGAACGAAGGAAAATGCCGGGTCGTGCCCGCGCTGCGGCAGATGATCGAGTTCCGCCCGCTCAACCTGCTGTCGTCGCGCTACGAAGTCGGCGGTCCGTTCTCGGCGCTGTTCTGCCGCAACGTGATGATCTATTTCGACAAGCCGACCCAGCGCGGCATCCTGTCCAAGCTGGTCACCCAGCTCGAGCCGGACGGGCTGCTCTACACCGGCCACTCGGAGAACTATCTGCACGCCGCCGACCTGATCCAACCCTGCGGACGCACCCTGTACCGTCGCGCCCAGCGCGGAGCCGCCGCATGAACATCGCCCTGAAGATCGACGAGGTGATGCGCTACCGCGACACCCGTTTCCAGACCATCGCCGCCAAGTTGCTGCCCACCCAATACCTGGTGGTCGACGACGACACCGCGCTGACCACCATCCTGGGTTCGTGCGTGGCCGCCTGCGTCCGCGACCCGGTACTGAAGATCGGCGGCATGAACCACTTCCTGCTGCCGGAAGGCCAGGTCGGCGATGGCGCCCCGGCACGCTACGGCAGCTACGCAATGGAGCTGCTGATCAACGACCTGCTCAAGCGCGGTGCGCATCGCAAGCGCCTGGAAGCCAAGGTGTTCGGCGGCGCCAACGTGCTCAAGGGCTTCACCTCCAACCCGGTCGGCACCCGCAACGCCGAGTTCGTGCGCCAGTACCTGCAGGCCGAGCACATCCCGATCATCGCCGAAGATATGTGCGGCATCCATCCGCGCAAGATCTGGTTCTTCCCCGCCACCGGCCGCGTGGTCGTGCAGCGCCTGCCGCATGCGCACGAGGCCGAACTGGCCGCGACCGAATCGGCGGTGCGTGCGCGGCTATCGCGGACCCCGGTCAGCGGCGGCGTGGAGTTGTTCGAATGAGCCTGCAGGCGCCCGTGCGCGTGCTGGTCGTCGACGACTCGGCGGTGGTGCGCCAGATCCTCACCGAGATCCTCTCGCAGGACATCGGCATCGAAGTCGTCGGCAGTGCCGCCGACCCGTTGCTGGCGCGCGACAAGATCAAGCGGCTCAACCCGGACGTCATCACCCTGGACGTGGAAATGCCGCGCATGGACGGCCTGGCGTTCCTGGAGAACCTGATGCGGCTGCGCCCCATCCCGGTGGTGATGATCTCCTCGCTCACCGAGCGCGGCGCCGACACCACGCTGCAGGCGCTGGCGCTCGGCGCAGTCGACTTCGTCGCCAAGCCCAAGCTCGATATCGCGCGCGGGCTTGAGGGCTATGCCGAGGAAATCGTCGGCAAGGTCAAGGCCGCGGCCAAGGCGCGGGTGCGGCCGATCGCACGCGCCTCGTCGCCGCGCGTGACCCTGGACGCGACCCCGCCCGAGACGCCGCCGACGCCACCGGCCAAGCGCGGCGGCCATTTCCGCACCACCGACCGATTGATCGCCATCGGCGCCTCCGCCGGCGGCACCGAAGCGATCCGCGTCGTGCTCGAAGGCCTGCCGGCCGACGCCCCGGCCGTGGTGCTGACCCAGCATCTGCCCGCCGGCTTCAGCACGGCCTTCGCCGAACGCCTGGACCGCCATTCGGCCATGTCCGTGCGCGAAGCCAGCGATGGCGAAGCGGTGCTGCCCGGCCACGCCTATCTGCCGCCCGGCGGCCAACACCTGCGGGTGATCCGCGACGGCGCCCGCTGGCGCTGCCGCGTCGACGATGGTCCGCCGGTCAATCGCCACAAACCCGCGGTCGACGTGCTATTCCGTTCCGTCGCCGCCAACGCCGGCCCCAACGCGATCGGCGCCATCCTCACCGGCATGGGCGACGACGGCGCGCGCGGCCTGCTGGAAATGCAACAGGCCGGCGCTGCCACCCTGGTCCAGGACGAACCCAGCAGCGTGGTCTGGGGCATGCCCGGCGCCGCCTTCAAGCTGGGCGCCGCGCAGGAAACGGTCCCGCTGGACCGCATCGCCGAGCGCCTGCTCGCGCTCTCGCGGGCCGGCCACTGACATGACCAGCGCCCCGGGATCGATCAACCATGCAGCGGCGCCGCCACGCCGCGACGCCGACCTCCCGGCACCGGACATCGACCATCTGCTCTCGCACAGCCTGCTGCAGATGCCGGACGGGGTAATCGCGGTCGATCGCGAACTGCGCGTAGCAGTGTTCAACGCCGCCGCCGGGCGCATCTGGGGCGTGGATCCGGCACAGGTGATCGGCGCGCCGGTCAACCGCCTGCACCCACGCGCACTGACCGACTGCTTCCTCGCCCTGGCGCGCGCCGAACCCGGCCATCCCAGCGACCCGCTCGACCTGGCGCTCGAACACGGCGATGGCCGCCTGGCCACCCTCAGCGTCACCCTCGTCGCCGTCCGCGACGCCAGCCAGGTGCTCGGCGTGGCCTTCGTGCGCGACGTCACCCGCCAGCGCAGGCACGAGGCACACGCGCGCCAGCTCTCGCAAGCGGTGGACCGCAGCGACAACGCCCTGATCACGCTCGACCGCGAGCTCGGCATCACCTACGTCAATGCCGGCTTCACCCGCCTGTTCGGCTACACCATCGATCAGATGCGCGGCAAACGGCCGACCGAGGTCCTGGCCGGCCCGCACACCGACACCGACACCATGCGCCGCATCCACACCGAGGCAGCGGCCTGGCGCAGCTTCAACGCCGACCTGTTGCTGTATCGGCGCGACGGCCAGCCGCTGTGGGTGTCGATCCTCAACAACCCGCTAGGCGACGGCAACGGCGTGCCCGGCGACGCGGTCGCCGTGTTTACCGACATCACCCATACCAAGATGCACGAGGTGCTGCACAACCGCGTGCTCGATGCGCTGGTGCGCGAGCAACCGCTGGGCGAAGTGATGCGGCTGATCTGCATCGAACTGGAGCGAGTGGCGCCCGGCCTGCTGACCTCGGTGCTGGCGGTGGACAACGACAGCCGGCTGCGCCCGCTCGCCTCGCCCAGCCTGCCGCGCGACTACAGCGACGCGATCAATGGCCTGCAGATCGGCCCGAGCGTGGGCGTATGTGGCACCGCGGCCTGGCGTGGCCGCCCGGTCAGCGTCACCGACACCCTCAGCGATCCGCTGTTCGCCGACTTTCGCGAACTGGTGCGGCGCAACGGCCTGCTGGCGGCCTGGTCCAGCCCGATCAAGTCCAGCGGCGGCCGCGTGCTCGGCACCTTCGCGATCTACTACCGCCAGCCGCGCGAACCGGATCCGTGGCATATCAAGCTGGCCGAGATCTGCCTGCAGTTGTGCGCGCTGGCCCTGGAACGCGAACAGACCCGCGCGCGCGTGCACCAACTCGCGTTCTACGACGCGCTCACCGGCCTGCCCAACCGGATGATGTTCAACGCACGCGCCGAACAATTGCTGGTCAACGCCGAAAGCCAGAACACGCCGGCGGCGGTGCTGTTCGTCGACGTGGACCGCTTCAAGCGCGTCAACGAAACCCAAGGCCATGCCGCCGGCGATGGCCTGCTGCGCGATATCGCGCACCGCCTCGGCGAGAACCTCGACATGAGCGACCTGGCCGGTCGCCAGGCCGGTGACGAATTCGTGCTGGCGCTGACCCAATGCAGCGCCGAACAGGCCGCCGGCATGGCCGAACGCCTGCTCGGCGCGATCGCCGCGCCGTCGGTGGTCGGCCACATGACGCTGCACCCGTCGGCCAGCATCGGTGTGGCGATGTTTCCGGAGGACGGGCGCGACATCAACACTTTGCTGCGCCACGCCGACCTGGCCATGCACCGCGCCAAGACCGAAGGCGGCGGCAGCTTCCGTTTCTTCAGCGCCGACATGAACCGGCTGGCGCAGGAGCGCGTCGCGCTGGAGACCGCGTTGCGCGAGGCACTGCGTCGCGACCAGTTGCAACTGCACTACCAGCCGCAGGTCCACAGCCATCCGCCGCACGAGCTCTATGGCGTCGAAGTACTGCTGCGCTGGGACCACCCGCAACTCGGTGCGATCTCGCCCGCGCGCTTCGTGCCGTTGGCCGAAGAAAGCGGCCTGATCGGCGAACTCGGCCGCTGGGTATTGCAGCGCGCCTGCGGCCAGCTCGCCGACTGGCGCCGGCGCGGGGTCGCCATTCCGCGCATCGCGGTCAACCTGTCGGCGAGCAATTTCGAAGATCCGCAACTGCTGGACGAACTGCTGCGCCTGCTGCAGTCCAACGCGCTTTCGCCGTCGGACCTCACCCTGGAGATGACCGAGAGCGTCATGATGTCGCCGCAGCCGCGCGTGCTCGACAACATCGCTGCCATGCAGATGGCCGGCCTGGCGCTGTCGCTGGACGATTTCGGCACCGGCTATTCCAGCCTCAGCCACCTGCACCGGCTGCCGATCCACGAACTCAAGCTGGACATGAGTTTCGTCAGAGACCTCGAGCACAGCATGTCCGCGCGGGCGCTCACCAACTCGGTGCTGCGCATCGGCGAGAGCCTCAACAAGCTGGTCGTCGCCGAAGGCGTGGAGACCGAGCGCCAACAACGCCTGCTCGCCGGCCTGGGCTGCGAAGTGCTGCAGGGCTTTCTGTTCTCCAAACCGCTGCCCGCCGCCGAACTGGAAGCCTGGTTGCTGGCACGCCAGCCCTGACCGGCCGCCCCTCTGCCGCGGGCGCGCGCGCGTCGCTACACTCGGCCGACGCTGCGTTGCGCAGCAACGCCGGCACCGGCGGCTTCTCGCTGCAATGGTCCGGCAGCTCGCTGATCGTTTCGCACGTCGCCCTGGGCGCCGGCGGCGACCGCTGGGAGCGTTCGGCGCTGGTCGCCTGCCTGGAACGCGCGCCCACGGCGGTCTACGGCAGCGTGGGCAACGCGCTGTAATCCGTCGTAACCGACCGATGGCAGCTACCGGCACTGCGTAAAACTACTGAGGCGCAGGCCGTGCATTTGCCGACGCCGCGCGCGCGCGGCCTGCCTAGACTGAGCGCCGTCCCCCTCCTGCGACACGCCCATGAACAGGATGCGTCCCGTGTGGCTGGCTGCCACGCTCATCGGTGCGCTGCTGGCCGGCTGCCACGCCAAGCCTTCATCTGAAGCGACCGAGCAGTCGCCCGCCAGCAAAGACGCCGCCGCGGCTGCCGCCCCTCCGCCCGCTGCCGTGGCTACGCCCGATGTCGCCACCACCATCGCCACGCAGCGTGCGACCCAGGCCGCCATCTGGGGCATGCCCGCGGTCAACTACGACCTGATGCGCCAGCAGATGCTGAGCAAGACCGAGGGCAAGGCGAACCAGGTCATCTATTGGGGCCGGCCGCTGGACTGGCACAACCAGACCCTGACCCCGAACCCGGACACCATCTACATGATGGCCTTCCTCAATACCCGCGACGTCGGGCCGATCGTGGTCGAGATCCCCCCGGCCAGCGAGGCCGGCTCGCTCAATGCCAACTTCGTCAACGTCTGGCAGGCACCGATGGAAGATGCCGGCGGCCATGGCATCGACCAGGGCAAAGGGGTGAAGCTGTTGCTGCTGCCGCCCGACTACGAGGGCAAGGTGCCGGCTGGCTACGAAGCATTGCAACCCGGCACCTACGGCAGCTATGCGTTGATCCGCTCCAACCTGAAGAGCCATGCCGATGCCGATGTGGCCGCCTCGATCGACTACGGCAAGCAAGTGAAGATCTATCCGCTGTCCCAGGCCGGCAAGCCGCCGCCGACGGTGTTCTCGGACGTCGCCGGTGTCGACTTCGACTCGACCATCCGTTACGACGCCAGCTTCTTCGACAATCTCAACCATGTCGTGCAAGAAGAGCCGTGGCTGGATCGCGACCGCGTCATGATCGATGTGCTCAAATCCATCGGCATTGAAAAGGGAAAACCGTACTCGCCCTCACCCGAGCTCAAGCAGGCCCAGGAGGCGGGCGTGAAACTGGCGGCGCAGTACATGGAAAGCCTGTACGACGCGGGTTTCGAGCCCTTCTACGATGGCACCCACTGGACGTTGCCGGCGCAGCAGGATCTGGTGAAAGCCGCGCAGGAAGGTTTCAGCGATCCGGATGCCTATCCGATCGACCATCGCGGCCTGGCCTACACCTACGCTTTCATCGGCCTCAAGCGCATGGGTGCCGGGCAGTTCTACACCATCGCCATCAAGGACAAGGACGGCAAGCCATTCGACGGCAACAGGACCTACCGCCTGCACGTTCCGGCCGATGCACCGATCGAACAGTACTGGTCGGTGACCGCCTACGATCGCCAGACCCACGCGCTGATCCGCAACGTCGATCGCGCCAGTCGCGCTTCGAACAACACCGAAGTGCAGAAGAACCCGGATGGCTCGGTCGACCTGTACATCGGGCCCAAGGCGCCGGAGGGCAAGCAGGCGAACTGGATCCCGACCGATCCGCAACGCCAGTTCGAGTTGATGTTCCGCGCGTATGGACCGACCAAGGCGTTCTTCGAGAAGCAGTGGAAGTTGGGGGATGTGGAACGGGTGAACTAAAGGGGCTTTGCCCGCCCATCCAGCCGCTGAGACAAACAAAAAGCCCGGCTTTCGCCGGGCTTTCTGTTCCTGCTCGCCGCCACGCTTACGCCGCGACGGTGTCGGCCACTTCCTGGTAATCCTGGATCTGGTCGAAGTTCATGTAGCGGTAGATCTCCGCGCCCTTGCTGTTGAGCACGCCGATGTCGGCCATGTATTCGGCCTTGCTCGGGATGCGGCCCAGGCGCGTACAGATCGCCGCCAGTTCCGCCGAGCCCAGGTACACGTTGGTGTTGCGGCCCAGGCGGTTCGGGAAGTTGCGGGTCGAGGTCGAGAACACCGTCGCGCCCTCGCGCGCCTGCGCCTGGTTGCCCATGCACAGCGAGCAGCCCGGCATTTCCATGCGCGCGCCGGCGGTGCCGAAGGTGCCGTAATGGCCTTCCTTGGTCAGCTCCGAGGCGTCCATCTTGGTCGGCGGCGCAACCCACAGGCGGGTCGGGATGTCGCGCTTGCCTTCCAGCAGCTTGGCGGCGGCACGGAAGTGGCCGATGTTGGTCATGCACGAACCGATGAACACTTCGTCGATCTGCGCGCCGGCCACGTCCGACAGCGTCTTCACGTCGTCCGGGTCGTTCGGGCAGGCCACGATCGGCTCGTGGATATCGGCCAGATCGATCTCGATGACCGCCGCGTATTCGGCATCGGCATCGGGCGTGAGCAGCTGCGGATCCGCCAACCACTCCTCCATCTTCTTGATGCGGCGGCCCAGGGTGCGCGCGTCGGCGTAGCCCTCGGCGATCATCCACTTCAACAGCGTGACGTTGCTGTTGAGGTATTCGATGATCGGCTCCTTGTTGAGCTGCACCGTGCAGCCGGCCGCCGAACGCTCGGCCGAGGCATCGGACAGCTCGAACGCCTGCTCCACCTTCAGGTCCGGCAAACCCTCGATCTCGAGGATGCGGCCGGAGAAGATGTTCTTCTTGCCCTGCTTGGCGACGGTCAGCAGGCCCTGCTTGATCGCATACAGCGGGATCGCATTGACCAGGTCGCGCAGCGTCACGCCCGGCTGCATCTGGCCCTTGAAGCGCACCAGCACCGACTCGGGCATGTCCAGCGGCATCACGCCGGTGGCCGCGGCGAACGCGACCAGGCCGGAACCGGCCGGGAACGAAATGCCGATCGGGAAACGGGTGTGCGAATCGCCGCCGGTGCCGACGGTGTCGGGCAGCAGCATGCGGTTGAGCCAGCTGTGGATCACGCCATCGCCGGGGCGCAGCGACACGCCGCCACGGGTCGAGATGAATTCCGGCAGCGTGTGGTGGGTCTTGACGTCCACCGGCTTCGGATAAGCCGCGGTGTGGCAGAACGACTGCATCACCAGGTCGGCCGAGAAGCCCAGGCAGGCCAGGTCCTTCAGCTCGTCGCGGGTCATCGGGCCGGTGGTGTCCTGCGAACCCACCGAGGTCATCTTCGGCTCGCAATAGGTGCCCGGGCGCATGCCCTGGCCCTCGGCCAGGCCACAGGCGCGGCCGACCATCTTTTGCGCCAGCGAGAAGCCCTTGCCGGTATCCGGCGGGTTGACCGGCAGGCGGAACAGGTCGGTGGCCGGCAGCTTCAGCGCTTCACGCGCCTTGGCGGTCAGGCCGCGGCCGATGATCAGCGGAATGCGCCCGCCGGCGCGCACTTCGTCCAGCAGCACGTCGCTCTTGAGCGCGAACTCGGCGATCACCTCACCGTTCTTCAGCGCCTTGCCGTCGTACGGACGCAACTCGATGACGTCGCCGTGCTCCATCTTCGACACGTCCAGCTCGATCGGCAGCGCGCCGGCGTCTTCCATCGTGTTGTAGAAGATCGGCGCGATCTTCGAACCCAGGCAGACGCCGCCGAAACGCTTGTTCGGGATGAACGGGATGTCCTCGCCGGTGAACCACAGCACCGAGTTGGTCGCCGACTTGCGGCTGGAACCGGTACCGACCACGTCGCCGACATAGGCGACCAGGTGGCCCTTGTCCTTCAGCGCCAGGATCTGCTGGATCGGCCCGCGCTTGCCGTCTTCCTCCGGCTCGAACTGCGCATCGGGACGCTTGTTCTTCAGCATCGCCAGCGCGTGCAGCGGGATGTCCGGACGGGTGGTCGCGTCCGGTGCCGGCGACAGGTCGTCGGTGTTGGTCTCGCCCGGCACCTTGAACACCGTGATGGTCAGGCTCTGCGGCACTTCCGGCTTGCTGGTGAACCACTCGGCCTCGGCCCAGCTCTTCAGCACCGCCTGCGCGTTCGCATTGCCCTGCTCGGCCTTCTCCTGCACATCATGGAAGGAATCGAATACCAGCAAGGTGTGCTTCAGGCCCTCGGCCGCGACCGCGCCAAGCTCGGCGTTGTCCAGCAGCTCGATCAGCGGATGGATGTTGTAGCCGCCCAGCATGGTGCCGAGCAGCTCGGTGGCGCGCTGCGCGCTCAGCAACGGCGTCTGCTCGGTGCCGAAGGCCACCGCGGCCAGGTACGAGGCCTTGACCTTGGCGGCGTCGTCGACGCCGGCCGGCACGCGGTGAGTGATCAGGTCGACGAGGAACGCTTCCTCGCCGGCCGGCGGATTCTTCAGCAGCTCGATGACTTCGGCGGTCTGCTGCGCGCTCAACGGCAGCGGCGGGATGCCGAGCGCAGCGCGTTCGGCGACGTGGTGGCGATAGGCTTCCAACATGACAACACTCCGAAGATCTGGATAAAAGCGGGAAAGAAAAACGAGGGGGGATGGGCTCAGGCTTGCGGCACGATCAGCTTCAGGCCCTTGAAGTAGTCGCGATAGAAGGCGGTGTCGTGGGTAATCAGGCCGTCGCACTGCAGCAGCGCGTGCGCCCCGACCAGGAAATCGGCGATCGGGCGGCCAGCGGCTCCGCGCTGGCGCGAGCGGCGCTGCATCTCGCCTGCGCGCAACGCCGACTTGGCTTCGAGCGGATTGAAATGGATGCCCATCTCTTCCAGCGCGCCCAACGCCTCGGCGCCGTTGCGCAGGGCGGCGCACAGCTCGGCCAGGGCCGCATCGCTGACGACCACCTTGCCGTTGCCCAGGCATTGCCGCAGGCAGGCCTCGGCCGCATCGGCCTGCGGGCCGTTGGTCAGCAGTTCGACCAGCACCGGGGCATCGATGGCGATCATCGGCTCAACCCTGCTCCGGGTCCGATGGTTCCGGGCCAGTCTGTTCCGGGCCAGTCTGTTCCGGGCCAGCGGAAGGATCCAGCGAGAACTTGCCGCGGACCCGCGAGATCGCATCGTCCACGCTCTTGCGCAGCACGATCCGGCTGCCTTCCAGCTCCACCTTGAGCACACTGCCCTTGGTCAGGCCCAGCGCATCGCGCACGGTCTTGGGCAGGGTGATCTGGCCCCGCTCGGCAACGGTAGCTTCCATGGGTAGGCTCCAGAAAGTATGCATTGATTATACATACTTGCGGCCACGCCCGCTACGCGGTTATGACCCCACTCCTATCCCCGCGCCTCCGGCGCGCCGCTTGACAAAGGGGCACTCCACCCGAGGCGATGTCGCTCGCTCTTTACTTTGTAGGAGCGGCTTCAGCCGCGACCGAGGAATCCGGCGGTCGCGGCTGAAGCCGCTCCTACAGGGGCGAAGATCTTCCCGGCGGCGCCTCGAACGAAGACTGACATTCAAAGCGCCTTGCGCCGTCCTGGCGGGAGGGGCTGGCCAGCGACCGCGCGCCCCTCAATAAACCCCACCCGCACGTCCAATGCCCAAACCCCCATCCCCGCGACACTGCCAACACCCCATCGTCGCCGACACACAAGCCGCAAGAGCTGCAACCCACTGTTTCCTGCCACACGTCCCTCTCATGACATCGGCATTGCACATTCATGAGTAAGCTTTGCGGGTCCGGCCAATACCGGAGCCAGCCATCGCGGCCTACCGGCGCCCTGCGCCCACGGCCGCGGCCGCCGCGCCCGCGGCGCCAGCCATCGCACCCAGGAGAGCCCGCATGCACGATTCCTTTTCCACCCGTGCCTCGCTAGAGGTCAACGGCCAGCGGTACGACTATTTCAGCCTGCCGGCGCTGTCCAAGCATTTCGACATCTCGCACCTGCCCTACGCGATGAAGATCCTGCTGGAGAACCTGCTCCGGCACGAAGACGGCGGCATCACCGTCGGCAAGGAACACATCGAAGCGGTGGCGCGCTGGAACCCGAGCGCCGAACCAGACACCGAGATCGCCTTCATGCCCGCCCGCGTGGTCCTGCAGGACTTCACCGGCGTGCCCTGCGTCGTCGACCTGGCAGCGATGCGCGATGCCGTGGTCAAGCTCGGCGGCCGCCCGGAGCAGATCAACCCGCAGATCCCCTCCGAACTGGTGATCGACCACTCCATCCAGGTCGACGTATTCGGCAAGCCCGAAGCCCTGGACCTCAACGGCAAGATCGAATTCCAGCGCAACCAGGAACGCTATGGCTTCCTGCGCTGGGGCCAGAAGGCCTTCGACAACTTCAAGGTGGTGCCGCCCAACACCGGCATCGTGCACCAGGTCAACCTGGAGAACCTGGCACGCGTGGTGATGACGGCTGATAAGGACGGCCAGCCCATCGCCTACCCGGACACCGTGTTCGGCACCGACAGCCACACCACGATGATCAACGGCATTGGCGTGCTGGGCTGGGGCGTGGGCGGCATCGAAGCCGAAGCGGCGATGCTCGGCCAGCCGTCGTCGATGCTGATCCCGCAAGTGGTCGGCTTCAAACTCACCGGCCGGATGCCCGAAGGCGCCACCGCCACCGACCTGGTACTCACCGTCACCCAGATGCTGCGCAAGCTCGGCGTGGTCGGCAAGTTCGTCGAGTTCTACGGCGACGGCCTGCAGCACCTGCCACTGGCCGACCGCGCCACCATCGGCAACATGGCCCCGGAATACGGCGCCACCTGCGGCATCTTCCCGATCGATGCCGAATCGCTGACCTACCTGCGCCTGTCCGGGCGCAGCGAAGCACAGATCGCCCTGGTCGAAGCCTATGCCAAGGCACAGGGCCTGTGGCACGCCCCGGACAGCCCGCACGCGCAGTACAGCACGACCCTGGAACTGGACATGGGCGACGTCAAGCCGTCGCTGGCCGGCCCGAAGCGCCCGCAGGACCGCGTGCTGCTGCAAGACGTGCAGCAGAATTACCGCGACAACCTCGCCGGCCTCACCGTCAACCGCGACAAGCGCAACGATGAAGTGGCCAAGTTCGTCAACGAGGGCGGCGGCGCGGCGGTCGGCAACGAACAGCTGGCCAAGGGCTATGCCGACATCGAACTCGGCGGCAGCAAGCTGCGCCTGAAAGACGGCGCGGTGGTGATCGCCGCGATCACCTCCTGCACCAACACCTCCAATCCGGCGGTGATGATCGGCGCCGGCCTGCTGGCCCGCAACGCCGCGGCCAAGGGCCTGGATCGCAAGCCCTGGGTCAAGACCTCGCTCGGCCCGGGCTCGCGCGTGGTCACCGATTATCTCAGCAAGGCCGGCGTGCTCACCGAGCTGGAAAAACTCGGCTTCTACGTCGTCGGCTACGGCTGCACGACCTGCATCGGCAACTCCGGCCCGCTACCCACCGAAGTCAGCGCCGGTATCGCCACCGGCGACCTGGTGGTCGCCTCGGTGCTGTCGGGCAACCGCAACTTCGAGGGCCGCGTGCACCCCGAGGTCAAGATGAACTACCTGGCCAGCCCGCCGCTGGTCGTGGCCTACGCGATCGCCGGCACCACCGACATCGACCTGACCCGCGAACCGCTGGGCACCGGCAGCGATGGCCAACCGGTCTACCTGCGCGACATCTGGCCGAGCAACAAGGAAATCGGCGACGTCATCGCCGCCACCATCGGCCCGGAAATGTTCAAGCAGAACTACGCCGACGTGTTCAAGGGCGACACCCGCTGGAACACCATCGACTCGCCCGATGGCGACCTGTACGTATGGGATGCCGCCTCGACCTACATCAAGAACCCGCCCTACTTCGACGGCATGACGATGCAGGCCGGGCGCATCGAAGACGTCCACGGCGCACGCGTGCTCGGCCTGTTCGGCGATTCGATCACCACCGACCACATCTCCCCGGCCGGCAACATCAAGAAGGACTCGCCCGCCGGCCGCTTCCTGCAGGCCCGCGGCGTGCAGCCGGCCGACTTCAACAGCTACGGCAGCCGCCGCGGCAACGACGACGTCATGGTCCGCGGCACCTTCGCCAACATCCGCATCAAGAACCTGATGTTCGGTGGCGAGGAAGGCGGCAACACGCTGTACTACCCGGCCGGCGGCGGCCAGCCGGAGAAGCTGGCCATCTACGACGCGGCGATGAAGTACAAGGCCGACGGCGTGCCGCTGGTGGTCATCGCCGGCAAGGAATACGGCACCGGCTCCTCACGCGACTGGGCCGCCAAGGGCACCAACCTGCTCGGGGTCAAGGCGGTCATCGCCGAGAGCTTCGAGCGCATCCACCGCTCCAACCTGGTCGGCCTGGGCGTGCTGCCGCTGCAGTTCCTGGACGGCGAGAACGCCAAGTCGCTCGGCCTGGACGGCTCGGAAGTCTACAGCGTCACCGGCCTGGAGGATGGCGCCAGCAAGCGCGCCACCGTCACCGCGCGCAGCGCCGACGGCAGCAGCAAGCAATTCCAGGTCGTGGTGATGCTGCTGACCCCCAAGGAGGTCGAGTACTTCAAGCACGGCGGCCTGCTGCAATACGTACTGCGACAACTGGCGGGGAAGAAGTCCGCCGCCTGAGCGCTAGCGCCCTGCGATGGTGCACCGCATCATCGCAGGGCAGCCCTCCTCCTTTCGCAGCCCCCCCTGTAGGAGCGGCTTCAGCCGCGACCCGACCTGGCCCTCCGGCCTTTTCACACTCCCTTCGCGTTTTCCATTCGGGACGGTATCCTCAGCTACGCCGCTGAGCGGGTTACCACCCGCCGCGATCACCACACACCCTGGAGGGGGGCAGAATGAGTCAGGCACGTCCTTGGTTGCAGAGCTATCCGCACGGCGTCCCCGCCGAGATAGACGCCGACGAGTTCCGCACGATCGCGGAGGTATTCGAGGTCTCGGTGTCCAAATACCGCGACCGGCCGGCCTACACCAGCTTCGGCAAGACCCTCACCTACGGCGAGGCCGACGAGCTGTCGCGGCAGTTCGCCGCCTACCTGCTGGGCGAACTGCAGCTCAAGAAGGGCGACCGCGTCGCCCTGATGATGCCCAACTGCCTGCAGTACCCGATTGCGACCTTCGGCATCCTGCGCGCCGGCCTGACCGTGGTGAACGTCAATCCGCTGTACACCGGGCGCGAACTGAAGCACCAGTTGGTCGACGCCGGCGTCAGCGTGCTGGTGGCCATCGACAACTTCGGCACCACCGTCGAGCAGGTCATCGCCGAGACCCCGGTCCGCCAGGTCATCACCACCGGCCTGGGCGATATGCTCGGCTTCCCCAAGGGCCCGCTGGTCAACTTCGTCGTCAAGTACGTCAAGAAGCTGGTGCCGGAGTACCGCATCCACGGCGCGATCCGCTTCCGCGACGCGCTGGCGCTGGGCCGCCAGCACAGCGTGCCGGCGCTGGACATCGAGAGCGACGACATCGCCTTCCTGCAATACACCGGCGGCACCACTGGCGTGGCCAAGGGCGCGATGCTCACCCACCGCAACCTGGTCGCCAACATGCAGCAGGCCGCGGCCTGGATCGCCGCCACCGGCAAGCTGGAGGAAGGCCGCGAGGTGGTGATCACCGCGCTGCCGCTGTACCACATCTTCGCGCTGACCGCGAACGGCCTGGTCTTCATGAAGATCGGCGGCTGCAACCACCTGATCAGCAATCCGCGCGACATGCCCGGCTTCGTCAAGGAGCTCAAGAGCACGCGTTTCACCGCGGTCACCGGCGTGAACACCCTCTTCAACGGCCTGCTCAACACGCCCGGCTTCGACCAGATCGACTTCTCCAGCCTCAAGATGACCCTGGGCGGCGGCATGGCCGTGCAGCGCTCGGTCGCCGAGCGCTGGAAGAAGGTCACCGGGGTGACCCTGGTGGAAGCCTACGGCCTGACCGAGACCTCGCCGGCGGCCTGCATCAACCCGCTGGACCTGGCCGAGTACAACGGCTCGATCGGCCTGCCGATCCCCTCGACCAATGCCTGCATCAAGGACGACGCCGGCAACCAGCTGCCGGTCGGCGAGGTCGGCGAGCTGTGCATCCAGGGCCCGCAGGTGATGAAGGGCTATTGGCAGCGCCCGGAGGAAACCGTCAACGCGATCGACGCCGAGGGCTGGCTGCATACCGGCGACATCGCCAAGATGGACGACAAGGGCTTCTTCTATATCGTCGACCGCAAGAAGGACATGATCCTGGTCTCCGGCTTCAACGTGTACCCGAACGAGGTCGAGGACGTGATCGCGATGATGCCGGGCGTGCTTGAGGTCGCCGCGGTCGGCGTGCCGGACGAGAAGTCCGGCGAAGTGGTCAAGGTCGTCATCGTACGCAAGGACCCCAACCTCACCGAGGAGCAGGTCAAGGCCCATGCCCGCGCCAACCTCACCGGCTACAAGCACCCGCGCATCGTCGAGTTCCGCAAGGAGCTGCCGAAGACCAACGTGGGCAAGATCCTGCGCCGCGAACTGCGCGACACCCCCGCCCCGTAGCCCTGCCCCAGCCAGCGGCCACCGGTCGCAGCGGCCTTTCCAAGCGCCCGCAAGCACCCGCTTGCGGGCGCTTCACTTTGCGCGCATAGAATCGGCCGTCGGCGCGCGTCCTTCCCCTCACGCTCCCTTCTCCGTCCGCATGGCGGGCCGGCCGGACGGTCTTCACGGAGAATCCACATGTCTGTAGTCCACCCGTTTCCCCAGCACGCCTCCACCCACACCCTGCGCGTAATCGAAGAGTCCGAACGCGATGTGTATTGGATCAACATGCACGCCAATCTGGTGCTGCAGCCCGGGCGCGCGTGCTTCTCCACCCGCCTGGTCGACGAGATCGTGGCCTACCAGCAACAGCTCGGCCAGCGCTTGCAGCGCCAGGGCAGCCTCACCCCGCACGTGGTGCTGGCTTCCGACAGCGACGTCTTCAACCTGGGCGGCGACCTGGAGCTGTTCTGCCGGCTGATCCGCGAACAGGACCGGTCCAGCCTGCTCGACTATGCGCGCCGTTGCGTGCGCGGCGTGCACGCCTTCCACGCCGGCCTGGGGGTGAACGCCCACAGCATCGCGCTGGTGCAGGGAAATGCATTGGGCGGCGGTTTCGAAGCGGCCCTGAGCTGCCACACCATCGTCGCCGAGGAAGGCGTAATGATGGGCCTGCCGGAAGTGTTGTTCGATCTGTTCCCGGGGATGGGCGCCTACTCGTTCATGTGCCAACGCATCGCTCCTCGGCTGGCCGAGAAGCTGATGCTGGAAGGCAATCTCTACAGCGCCCGCCAGCTGCATGAGATGGGCCTGGTCGATATCGTCGTACCGCGTGGCGAAGGCGTCGCCGCAGTCGAACAGGTGATCCGCGAAAGCAAGCGCATCCCGCACGCCCGTGCCGCCATGCAGCAGGTCCGCGAGCTGGCCACGTCGGTGCCGCTGGAGGAAATGATGCGGATCACCGAGATCTGGGTCGATACCGCCCTGCAACTGGGAGAAAAGTCCTTGCGCACCATGGACCGCCTGGTCCGTGCGCAGAGCCGCCGCGCGGAGCCGATCCCGGCCTGAGCATCCGTCAGTGCCGCGGCGTGCGCTCGTCTTCGCGGGTCCTGGCTGCCCGGGCCCGCGCGTCGAGCGCGCTACGTCCCTGCGCGATCTGTTCGCGCAGCTTGGCCAGGCGCGCACGCCACTCGCCCTGCAGTTGCCAGTCCGGCATCCGCATCAGCTCGCCGCCACTGCCCGCCACCACCACCAGTCCCAGGTTGCTGGCCACGCCACGCAACGCATGGGCATGCTCGCGCAGGCGCTCCCACTGGACCACCTCACCCGCCTCGCCCATCCCGACCATGCAGTCTTCCGCATCGCTCAGGCATTGCCGGATGAACTGCTGCTCGAAGTTGTCGCCCATGCCCAGCGCGGCCAGCTCGTCGAGCACCCCCGTATCCAGCACCCCCTGCTGCGGCGCGTGCGAGTGGACCACCACGGCAGCGCCCGGCAGCGCCCGGCCGCTGGCGGCGATCTCGGCCAACGTATCCAACAACTTCACCGCCATCACCGGCTTGGCCAGGAAAGCGTAGGCGCCCGCCTGCTGGCAACGCCGGATGGACTCCGGCGTGACATCGGCACTGAGCACCATCACCGGCGTATACGGCGCACCGCTGGCCTGCATGACCCGCAACTGCTTGAGCATGTCCAGGCCGCTCATCCCCGGCATGTGCAGGTCCACGACCACCGCATCGAAGTCGGCATCGGACAACAGGTCCAGCACCTGTTCGGCACCGTTGACGCAGACCACCCGGTGCCCGGCCTTTTCCAGCAAGCGCTGCAGCACCATGCGGTTGGCTTCGTGGTCGTCGGCGACCAGCAGGCGCATGCTGCGCACCCGGGCGCGGTGGCGCAGGAACGGATTGGAGAACGCGATGACGTTGGACGCGGGCTCGGCGCCGTCCGCCTGCACCGCGGCCGCACGCTCGTCCGTCGCCCCCGGTACCGTCTCCAGCGGCAGCTCGAACCAGAACAGGCTACCCAGCGGCGCGTTGTCCTCATGACCGATGCTGCCGCCCATCGCCTCGGTCAGTCCCTTGGCGATGGTGGTGCCCAGGCCGGTGCCCTCATAGCGCCGGGCCAGGCTGACGTCGGCCTGCTCGAAGGCATCGAACAGCCGGTCGCGCATGCCCGGCGCCACGCCAATGCCGCTGTCCAGGATTTCGAACCGCACCTGCAGGCGGTCGCGCCCCGTGGCGGGCGCCGCGCCGACCCGGATGCGCACATAGCCTTGCTCGGTGAACTTGACGGCGTTGCCGGCCAGGTTGAGCAGGATCTGGCGCAGATGGCCGGCATCGCCGACCAGCCGCTCCGGCAACTCGGGCGCGATCTCGACGCTGTACTCCAGGCCCTTCTTGCGCGCCTGCGGCTGCAGGATCAGCCCGATCGCCTCGACGATCTCGCGCAACGAGAAATCCTGCCGGTCGATGCGGACCTTGCCGGCCTCGATCGCCGAAATGTCCAGCACCTCCTCCACCAGCGACAGCAGGCTGCGCGCCGACGCCTGGATGGTGCCCAGGCATTCGCGCTGCTCGACATCCAGCTGCGTCGTCGCCAACACCTCGGTCATGCCGGACAGGCCATTGAGCGGAGTGCGGAATTCATGGCTCATGTTGGCCAGGAAGCGGCTCTTCGCCTCGTTGGCATGGCGTGCCTCGGTCACCGCGCGGGTCAGCGCGTGCAGCAGCGAATCGAAGTACAGCGGAATGGCGATCAGGCCCAGCAGCAACCCCCACGACAGGTAGGGATTGGCCTGCCAGTACGACGACACCACGATCACACCGAGGAAGCACAGCCCGCCCAGTGCGGTGGCCGCACGCAGGTAACCGCTGCCGTAGCGCATGCCGTTGCCGATCGTCACCCACATGCATACCGCGTACAGCGGCGCGGCGACTTCGCCTTCGATCGCCATGATCGCGCCCATGCACACGTAGTCGGTGAACATGCCGATCCAGCGGCGCACATGGGAGATCTGCGGCTTCACCAGGATCGCCGCCATCAAGCACAGCGCAACGCACAGTTCGAAGACCAGGATCAGCCAGGTCACCGGCAGCGTGTCGCCGTGCGCGTGGTGGAAATAGCGCCAGCCCAGGTAGGTGATGAACAGCGCGGTGATGACGATGCGGATCAGGTTCTGCGTGTGCTCGCTGTCGCCCCGGCGCGACAGCCGCTGCCTCACCCAGCTTGCGAACGCCGGCAGCTTCACAGCCCGGGCCTCGCCGAGGCGGTGGAGAACTGTTCGCAGATCTGCAGCAACTGCTCACGCGCGCGGATCAACGCATCCACGCAGCGCGGATCGAATAGGCGGCCGCGCTGGGCATACAGGTAGGCCAGGGTGGCATCCATCGTCCAGGCCTCCTTGTACGGCCGCGGCGACACCAGCGCATCGAATACGTCGGCGACAGCGACGATGCGCGCCTCCAGCGGAATCGCTTCGCCGACCAGGCCGTCCGGATAACCACTGCCGTCATAACGCTCATGATGGCGCAGCGCGATCAGCGCGCCGACCTGGATGAAGCGGTTCTGGCTGCCGCTGAGCAGTTCGTAGCCGATGCGCGGGTGGCGGCGCATGATCGTCTGCTCTTCCTCCGTCAACCGGCCTTCCTTCAGCAGCACCGAGTCGGGAATGGCGATCTTGCCCATGTCGTGCAACGGCGCCGCCATCTCGATGATGCGCACCTCTTCCTCGGACAGGCCCAACTGCTCGGCGATCAGCCCGGCCACGTGCGACATGCGCTCCAGGTAGGCACTGGTGCCGGCATCGCGGTATTCGATCGCCCGCGCCAGCCGCGACAGCGTTTCGCGCTCGCGCTCCTCGACCTCGTGCATCGTCGCCAGCAATCGCTGCTCCAGCGACAGCGCTCGCTGCTTCACGTTCTCGCTCTGTTGGCGCAACTGCAGCAGGTTGCTGCAACGCGCCCGCAGCTCGCGCGGACGGATCGGCTTGACCAGGAAGTCGATCACCCCGGCCTCCAGCGAGGCCTGGCGGATCGGCTCGTCGCCGACCACGGTGATCAGGATGATCGGGATGTCGCGATGGCTGGGCAGCCGGCGCAGGCGCCGCGCGAACTCCAGCCCGTCCATGCCCGGCATCCGGTAATCGAGCAGCAACAGGTCGACGTGGCCGGCCTCGCACCAGGCCAGCGCGGCGAGCGGGTCGCCGAAATCGTGGACCTTCAGCTCCGGCGCGATGTCCTCGATCACGTGGCGCAGCATGGTGCGCGCCGAAGTCTGGTCATCGACGATGACGATGTTCAAGCCACTCTCCCCCCTGGGCGCCCAATCCGTCGGATTGGCGGACAACGATACGCCGGGTCGGTAGCCGGATGCGACTTCCTGCATGTGCGCTCCTCCTCATCAAGAGAGAACGGCAAACCGCCCTGGCACCGGCGCCCTGCCCCGGCGGAGCCAAGTACGTCACTTCGCCCCACCCCCCAAGAATATGCAGGAAACATGCCAGCCGCACACCCCGGGTGCGCCTATTCAGTTCTCCGGGCGCATATAAGGGAACAGCAGCACGTCGCGGATCGAACTGCTGTCCGTCAGCAGCATCACCAGCCGGTCGATGCCGATGCCCAGCCCCCCCGTCGGCGGCAAGCCGTATTCCAGGGCGCGGATATAGTCGGCGTCGTAGTGCATCGCCTCGTCGTCGCCGCCCTCCTTGGCCTCGACCTGGGCACGGAAGCGCGCCGCCTGGTCCTCCGGGTCGTTGAGCTCGGAGAAGCCGTTGGCCAGCTCCTTGCCGTTGACGAAAAGCTCGAAGCGATCCGTGTAGCCCGGGTCGGCGTCGTTGGACCGGGCCAGCGGCGAAACCTCGACCGGGTGATCGGTGATGAAGGTCGGCTGCACCAGGGTGTGCTCGACGGTGGCCTCGAAGATCTCCAGCAACAGCTTGCCCCAGCCGTAGGACGGCTTGACCTTGATCTTCAAACGCTCGCAATGGCGCAGCAGGGCCGCCCGGTCGGTGCAGTCGGCAGCGCTGATTTCCGGGTTGTGATGGCGTACCGCCTCGTCCATGCGCCAGCGCCTGAACTTCGGGCCCAGATCGATCTGCTCACCGTCCCATTGGACCTGGGTGGTCCCCAGCACTTCCTCGGCGGCATTGCGGATGACGTTCTCGGTCACATCCATGATCTCGTGGTACGTGGCGTAGGCCTCGTACAGCTCGAGCATGGTGAATTCGGGGTTGTGCCGCGTCGAGACACCTTCGTTGCGGAAATTGCGGTTGATCTCGTACACCCGCTCCAGCCCGCCGACGACCAGCCGCTTCAGGTACAGCTCCGGGGCCACGCGCAGGTACAACTGCAGGTCCAGGGCATTGTGATGGGTCGTGAACGGCTTGGCCGCGGCGCCGCCGGGGATGTAATGCATCATCGGCGTTTCGACCTCCAGGAACCGTCGCGCGTCCAGCCAGGAGCGCATCGAGCGAATGATCTTGGAGCGCTTGATGAAGACTTCGCGCGCCTCCGGGGTCACGATCAGGTCGACATAGCGCTGGCGATAGCGCTGCTCCACATCCGCCAGCCCATGCCACTTGTCCGGCAGTGGACGCAGGGACTTGGTCAGCAGCCGCAGCGAGCTCGCCTTCACCGACAGTTCGCCGGTGCGGGTACGGGTCAGCGTGCCCTCCACGCCGACGATGTCGCCCACGTCCCAACCCTTGAACGCCTCGTAGACCTCGCCGAGGTGGTTGGCCTGCAGGAACAGCTGGATGCGGCCGGATTCGTCCTGGATCTGGCCGAAACTGGCCTTGCCCATGACTCGCTTGGCCATCAACCGGCCCGCCAACCGCACGCTCCGCGACTGCGCTTCCAGCGCCTCGGCAGTCCATTGCTCGGCGTCGGCGAATTCGGCCTGCAGGTCGCCCGCGAACTCGGCGCGGCGGAAATCGTTCGGATAGGCGATGCCCTGCCCGCGCAACGCGCCGAGTTTGGCGCGGCGCTCGGCGATGAGGCTGTTCTCGTCGACGGGAAGCTGCGGCGCGGGGGTCTGCTCAGTCATGGCTGGGGATCGGAAGCTGCGTGGGAGTGAGGTTAGGCGACCTGCGCCGGCTCGGCCAGCGGGTCTCGGGGGACCGGGGCCGCAGCCCCGGCCGGTCATGCGTCGATGCGTTTGGAACCGACTTCCAGGCCGGACTTCAGGCTGGCCTCGACGAACTCGTCCAGGTCGCCGTCGAGCACCTTCTGGGTATCGCTTCGCTCGATGCCGGTCCGCAGATCCTTGATGCGGCTCTGGTCCAGCACGTAGTTGCGGATCTGGCTACCCCAGCCGATGTCCGACTTGGTCGCTTCGACGGCGTCCTTCTCGGCATTGCGCTTGGAGATTTCCAGCTCGTACAGCTTGGCCGCCAACATCTTCATCGCGCGATCGCGGTTGGCGTGCTGGCTGCGCTCGGTCTGGCAGGCGACCACGATGCCGCTCGGCATGTGGGTGATGCGCACCGCCGACTCGGTCTTGTTCACGTGCTGGCCGCCGGCGCCGGAAGACCGGTACACGTCGGTCCGCAGGTCGGCCGGATTGATCTGGATATCGATCTTGTCGTCGACTTCCGGGGAGACGAACAACGAGGTGAAGCTGGTATGCCGCCGGTTGTCCGAGTCGAAAGGCGACTTGCGGACCAGGCGGTGCACCCCGGTCTCGGTCTTGAGCCAACCGTAGGCGAAATCGCCTTCGACCCGGAAGGTCGCCGACTTGATGCCCGCCACTTCGCCACCGGACACTTCCAGCAACTCGGTCTTCCAGCCCCGCGATTCGGCCCAGCGCAAGTACATGCGCAGCAGGATTTCCGCCCAGTCCTGGGCCTCGGTGCCGCCAGCGCCTGCCTGGATGTCGACGAATGCGTTGGCGCTGTCCATCTGCCCGGAGAACATGCGCTGGAATTCGAGCTTCTCGACGTCGCGCGCATAGCGCTCGACGTCGTCGACCACGGCCTGGGCCGTCGACTCGTCACCTTCAAGCTCTGCGAGCTCCAGCAGCTCTTCGCCGCCGGTCAGCCCCTCGGTCAGGTCACGGATGCCGATGACCACCTTTTCCAGGGAGGAGCGTTCGCGTCCGAGCGACTGGGCGCGCTCGGCGTTGTTCCAGACGTCGGGGCTCTCGAGCTCCCGGTTTACTTCTTCGAGACGTTCGACCTTGCTGTCGTAGTCAAAGATACCCCCTCAGCGCATCCAGCCGGCCACGAAGGTCGGCGATGCGCTGGCGGACGGGATTAAGTTCGATCATGTTCGCTGGCTGGGATCGTGGGAATACGGGATTCTAACAAATCCGTACTTGCCAGGGGTTTGCAACGGAGGCCCAGCGAACCATCCGATCTCCACGAGCGGGGGCGGCGCGCGCTTGCGGCCCCGGGGAAAACCGGTGCCCGCCGCCAGCCCCCTGGGCCGGAGAGTGTTCGCTCCCGGGTCCGGGGCGCGACCGGCCCCGCCGACACTCAATGCGACAACGACGCTTCCGAGCGGCGTGCAGGCATTCCGGTCCTGCGCTGCTTGCCATCCTCGCAGTCCGAGGCATCGGCCTCCGGATCGCCGTGATCGGCGGCAAGGATGCAGAATCCATCGCGCCGGTTACGGATCATCGGCGCTGCGAACGGACGATCGAGCGCTTCGCGCAGCGATCGCATGCGAACCCGAACCCGCGCCTCGGCGACTGGCGCCTGCTCATCCAGTAGGCAACTGCCCAACTCCCGGAAGGAAACCCGTTTCGGCGAGGCTTCCATCAGCGCCTGAAGCATGGGCAACAACGGCGATTCGATCCGCAGCAACTGGCCATTCCGGCGTACCGCCTGCTCGGTCACATCGAACGTCACATCGCCCACATGAAGCATTGTGCGGGTCTTGCCCTTGCGCCGCCGCAAGATGCCCAGCCGGCCGGTGATGGTTTCCAGCGAATACGGTGGCGCCAGATAACCATCCGGCCCCTCTCCGTCGCCGACTGCCGGCGGCTCCGACCCCTGCGCACCGAGCATCAACACGGGAATGGGCTTGCGCATGAGTGCACGCAGACTATGCAACGCCCGCAATCCGCTTCCCTCGGCCAGGCGCTCGGCGAGCACGATGGCATCGAAGCGACTGTTGCTCGTCAGATACACCGCCAAGGCTTGATCCGATGCGAAGTCGACGCAGTGGCGCAGTTCTTCGAGATGATTGACCAGCGGCACGGAGACTTCCGAGCGCGATTCGACAACGAGGATACGCATTTAAGTCACTTCCTATCTGGAACTACATACGCGGGAACAACACGCCGGCAACGAGCAGGAGAAATCCGCCGGCGAGCAGCCAGAAGGACAACGGGGCGAGCAGCTCCACATAGCCGACATTGGCCGCGATGCCGGAACCCGCCAGGAACAGCGCGCCCAGAAAGGTGAGCCACCCCGGTCGCGTCAGTCCCATGCGCTTGCTCCATCGGCTTTCGGCGTACTGCCACTGTCACGAACGCTCATGGCACTCACAATTCAGGCCGCGGTAGACCACCACGCCAATGACGGCACCGATGCAAGGAGCCAGCCAGAACAGCCACAGCTGATGCATCGGCATGTCGGCGCCACCCGCGCCGACGAAGGCGGCCACTGCGGTTGAACGCGCGGGATTCACCGAGGTGTTCGTTACCGGAATGCTGATCATGTGGATCAGCGCCAGCGTCGCGCCGATCGCAAAAGGCGCCCAGCCCGAAGCCGCGGCCGGTCGGGTCACGGCCATGATCACGTACAGGAACACGGCGGTCATGACGACTTCCACCAGGAATGCCACCGGCATGCCATAGCTGCCTGGCGAATATGCGTCGTAACCGTTGGTCGCGAACGCGCCGGCGCCACTGGGCGGCATGAAGTTCGGCGTGCCGTTGACGATGGTCCACAGCAACGCACCCGCGAGCAGACCGCCGACCACCTGGCTGATCACATACGGCAACAGGTGGCTGCCGCGGAACCGGCCGCCCACCCACAGGCCCAGGCTGACGGCGGGATTGAAATGCCCGCCCGACAACGGACCGAATGCGAATGCCGCCGTGGCAACCGCGACACCGAAGGCCAATGACACGCCCAGCAAGCCTAGGCCCAACGGGTTGTAATCACCGCCGAAATTCGCGGCAAGCACCGCGCTCCCACATCCGCCCATTACCAGCCAGAACGTTCCCAGCATCTCTGCAGCGCATTTCTTCGTCAGACTTTCCATAGCTCGTTCCTGATCCGCAATGTATGGATGCGTGCGCGACAAATGGCCGCGCCGATAAGTTGGCTATTGGACAGAAGGGTGCAGACGACCTCCATGGGAATATTCAAATGAAACTCGTACAGGTAATCGCAGCAGCCGCCGACATGCGGCCGCTCTGTCGTCTGGAACGTTCCTGCCAGATCCCTTCCGATGGACAAGGGCCCGCTGCGAACGCGGAGGCGTAATGAACTCGATCACACGCGGACGATCGAAACGGCGAATGGAAACCATCGTGTCGTCGACAGCGCTCGGCATCTGTTTGATGCAACCGTTTCCAGCGATTAACCCACTCTCTCTCGTCAGCCCATCGCGACGAATTGTCCGAGTAAAAATTAGATTATTCGCATACTGAATGCAGTCTCCACTCCGCCCTCAGCACTTCGAAGGCAGACTTTCCTGCAGTGTCGTCCAGTAGGCGTCGGCACCGTCAGCAGCCGTCACGCGCTTTTGACGTCCGTTCCCCGGTAGTACGAGGACGCAGCGCGGTGACACTGCCTTCCGCCTGTCGGCCTCCGCCAAATGCGAGGTAATTTAGCCATGGAAACGCAGGCCTTGAATGTCATCATCGCGGATGACCACCCCGTCGTACTGGCGGGCGTCCGCGCCATTCTTCGCTCTTCGCCACAACTGCGGGTGGCCGCGGAAGCCAAATCGGTTTCGGAGGTGTATGCCCGCCTTGGCGACACCGCCTGCGACGTGCTGGTGACTGACTATTCCATGCCGGTGGTCGGCGAAGCCGATGGGCTGTCGCTGATATCCGAGATCCGACGGCGCTATCCGCTACTGCCCATCGTGGTCCTGACGATGATGGCCAATCCCGGCATGATCCAGATCCTGCTCGCGCAGGGCGTTCTCGCGCTGGTCGACAAGACTTCGTCGATGGACGAGCTTCCTACCGCGGTATTGTCTGCTGCCCGCCGCCGGCGCTATCTCAGCAGCACGTTTCGCAGCAAGCTGGCGATGCTCGAGGCAGCCAGCGCCGAAGCTGTGCCACCGCCGCGCCTATCGCCGCGCGAGACCGAAGTGGTCCGCATGCTGGCATTAGGGGCGACGCCGGCCGAAGTGGCGGAACGCCTGGGAAGCGGCACCAAGACCATCAGCAAGCAAAAGAAGGACGCAATGCGCAAGCTGGGCCTGACGACCGATGCTGCGCTTTTCGAGTATGTCCGCGCGCAAGGTTGGCTGGGCTGAGCGAACATGCACGCGGGCCGCTGGATTCTGTGGCTCGGACTGGCGTTATTGGGCTGGGGCACGACTGCGCGCGCGGCCGATGAGCCACTCAGCCCGCAGGAAGCCCACTGGTTGCACGACCACCCCACCGTGGTCGTCGGCAGTTTCCAGAACGGCTGGCCTCCGTTCGAGACCAATCAGAACGATGAGGTCGGCGGGCTGTCGATCGATTACTTGAACTGGGTCGCCGAGCGCCTCGGCATACGTCTGGTCACCCGCAGCTATTCCGATTGGCCCGCCCTGCTGGATGCCGCCTGCCGAGGCGAGATCGACGTGGTCATGAACGTCTCGATCACCTCCAAGCGCACCCGCTGCCTCGCGTTCACCCAGCCCTATCTCAGTACCAGCATCGTCATTGTCGGCAAAGCCGGGGACCCGCGCCTGCGCGGCCGGCCGCCCGAAGATCTCCGGATAGCGGTGGAACGCGGGCATGCCACCATGGATATGCTGGCGGAATGGAGCCCCGGCGCGCGGCAGATTGTCATGAACGGCACGGATGCCGCCCTGGACGCCGTCGCCCGCGGCGAAGCAGACGTCTACTACGGCAACCCGTATGCGGTCAGCCATGTGCTCAAGCGCCGGCCGCGCCCCGGGCTGGAAATCATCGGGCCGGCGCGCCTGCCTTCCAGCAGCCTGCATTTCGCCACGCCGAACACCGAGCCGGAACTCGCATCGGCGATCGACAAGACGCTGCAGCAGATGGACCCGCAGGTCCGCCAGCAGATCAACAATCGCTGGCTGGATCCCTCACTGGCATGGGCATCGGACGGCGAGCTGGCGTTGTCGGACGAGGAGCGCGCCTGGCTGCGCAAGCTGCCGGTACTGCGTGTCGCATTCGACCCTAGCTGGGCGCCGTTGACCCAGCTCGGTACCGATGGCCGCATGAGCGGCATCCTCGGCGAGTACCTCAAGAAGATGGAGAGCCAGCTCGGCATCACCATCGAACCGGTCAAGGCCAAGAACTGGAGCGAAGCACGCGCGTTGATCCAATCGGGGAACGCCGATATCGCGCCGTTCGTCGACGAGTCCGGATACGGCAGCGACTGGCACCCGACCAAACCACTGGTCAGCTTTCCTTGCGTGATCGTCACCCGTCGCAAGGGACCGGTGATCACTGGCATCGGGGATCTCAGCGGCCTGCGCGTAGCGGTCGCCGACCCGGACCTGGGGCAGCGCTTGCGCGGCAATGTACCCGACGCCGGCCAACTCCAGGTCAACAGCGACGCCGAAGGCCTGGCCGCGGTCGAGCAAGGCCGCGCCGATGCCTATATCGGCAATCTCGCCACGGTCGACAGCAGCCTGCGCGAAATCAGTTCGTTGGATCTGCGGGTAGCGGCGCCGGCGGGATTCAGCGACCGGGTCGGCCTGGCCGTACGGACGCCGTATGCGCCGCTGGTGCCGCTGTTCGACCGGGTCGCCGCGGCCATCGGCGAGGACGAGAAGCAAGCCATCCGCAAGCGCTGGCTGGAGGTCGACTACGACTACGGCATCTCGCGGCCACTGGTGTTGTGGGCCAGCCTGGGGGCGATCGCGGTCATCGCGGCGCTGGTCGGCGCCTACATCAAGCTCAGGCGAGAGGTGCGCCGTCGTCAGGAAGCGGACACCCGCTTGCGTGAGATCTCGCGCAACCTGCCCGCGGTCGTGTTCAAGCTCCGGCGCGACCGCGCGGGAGCCTTCAGCTTCACCTATGTCACCGGCAATCCGCAGCCGCTGTTTGCGCTGGAAGCGGAACAGATAATGGCGAATCCCGAGGACTTGTTCCAGCGCGTCGGTCCGGACGACCACGAGCTGCTGGTCGCCGCCTTCGAACAATCGGCCCTGGACATGCTGCCGATCGAACGCGAGTTCCGCTCATTGGGCAGCCAGGGCTGGCGCTGGACCTCGCTTCACGCCGCGCCGCGCCAGGTATCGGACGGGGTGGTGCACTGGTCCGGCTATTGGGTCGACGCCACCCACAATCACGAGCAGAACGAAGCCCTCGCCAAGGCCAAGGAAGCCGCGGAAGCCGCCGCCACGGCAAAGAGCAATTTCCTGGCGGTGATGAGCCACGAGATTCGCACGCCGATGGCCGGCCTGGCCGGTTTGCTGGAACTGCTGGATCGCACATCGCTGGATGCGGAACAGCGCCAACTGGTAGCCACCAGCGCCGAATCGGCCGCGAGTCTGCGCCAGATCCTCGACGACGTACTTGACTTCTCTAAGGCCGAGGCGGGCGAAATGCGTTTGGAAGCCATCGATGTGGATGTGCGCCAGGTGGTCTGCGGTGTGGTCGAGGTGCTTGTCGGCCAAGCCCGCGCCAAGGGGCTGGAGCTGCGCTGCCAGCTGCATCCCGAATTGGCGGCGCTGTATGTCGGCGATCCCTTCCGGCTGCGCCAGGTCCTGCTCAACCTGGTCGGCAATGCCATCAAGTTCACCCATCGGGGCCACGTCGAGATCGATGCGTGCGCGATCGAACAGCCCGAAGGACCGCTGGTTCGGCTGCGAGTGACCGATACCGGGGTCGGTATCCCGCCGGAGAAACAGGAAAACCTGTTCCACCCCTTCGTGCAGGCCGATGCCACCACGACGCGCCACTATGGCGGGACCGGCCTGGGATTGTCGATCTGCCACCAACTGGTCGAGTTGATGCACGGCACCCTGTCGCTGCAAAGCATCGTAGGCATGGGAACGCGGCTGGAGGCCTCGATCCCCCTGCCCATCCGCAAGCGGACGACGATGGATCCCGACCTGGTCGGGCGCATCGCAAATCTGGAGATCGAGGACGCACGCCTGTTGCGCGCCGCGCGCCAGATCCTGCTCAGCCTCGGGCTGGTCGACCAAGCGCCGCTGGGAACCGCCGCGGACCTGCGCATTACCGACTCTGCAGCCATTGCCGAACACCCGAGCGACATATTGCTGCGCAGGCACGACCAGTCCGGCGAAGGCTCCAGCGCCGCGCGGATCGTCCATTGCGACCCGTTGCTCTATACCGCCTTGCACACGGTGCTGCGTCTGGCCGCCGGCAGCGACGCACATGCCTCGACGGAAGCCGCGCCGCTGCCCGCGACCTCGGAGCAGGCTTCGCCGCAGCCGCCTATCCTGGTCGTGGAGGACCACCCCACCAACCGGATGTTGATCGCCAAGCAACTCGACCTGCTCGGCTACCGCTACGCGCTGGCGACCAACGGCCTGGAAGCGCTGGCACGGCTGGACGAACTGCAGCCGGCACTGGTGCTCACCGACGTCAGCATGCCGCACATGGACGGCTACACGCTGGCACGGCACATCCGGGAACGCGAAATTGGCATGGAGCGGCACCTGCCGATCATCGCGATGACCGCCAATGTCCTGGCCGACGACATCGCCCGCAGCTATGACTCCGGCATGGATGCCCATGTGCACAAGCCAGTGAGCCTGGTGGATCTCGGCCGCTTGTTGCAGTGCTGGATGGCGCCCGCCATCGAACAACCCGCCGCCGCCATCGACCCCGAGCTGGTCCGCCGCTTCGGCGCGGATCTGCCCGCCTTGATCCACAGCTTCCTGGAAACCACCGCCGAAGACCTCCGCCAACTCAGGTCTGCGATGGACGCCGGCGACACCCATGAGACTGCCAGCCGCATCCACCGCATCGCTGGCGCGCTGGGCCATTTCAACTACCAGCAACTGACTGCCGAGGCCCGCCTTCTCATCGAGCAACTCGAGCGCGATGGCATGCAGGAACACCTGGATCTTTGCGAAGCGTTCTTCGCGCAGGTGGAGGCGGCATGCGATGCCTTCCGTTCGCTGCCGGCACAACTTCAGGAAGGTTGACTATCAGGCTGGAATAGGCGCTGGACGTCAGACGTTGCGGGCCGTCGACACACGAAATTTCGTATATCGAAGGGCGCTTTCGATTGTTAGCTTTCCGTGCAGGCGAAACAGTCCTCCCCGCAGCAAAGTCCGGCCAGATAAAACATGACCTATTCGAAAGCACTATCCGGAACGAACCGGATGGTTTCGCGCGACCCCACGATTGCCCACGGCAATCCCAATGTTTCCAGCCCACAGAAGAACGATCATTGGCTGGCTGCGGACCTGATCCATCGCTCCGCACTCTCTGCTCCGCCGGTGGAGCTTTCTCCCTACGTGATCGACATCGAAGGTGAGATCGGCTTCTGGCAATTGCACTACAAGCGCTCGGTGGTCCGGCACCGCAACATCTTGCCGTTCGTCGAGTACGTACCGGCGTTCAAGCTCGGCATCAGCCTTTTCCTGCAATGCCACAGCCATTCGCTGGACGCATTGAGCGACGCCACCCTCGGCTCGACCTACGAGCGGGTGCGCAAGACCTCCCTCGTCGAGTGGACCGAAGCACGCCATGCCATCAGTGCAGCCTTCCTTCGCCTGCAGGCGCGTTGGGACGAGGCGACCTTGTCCAGGCTACGCAACCATGATCCGGCGGGCCGCGATCCGAACCGGACCCTGGTCGACGTGCGCAACGTACGCACCCTGCGCTCGGCTGGCAGGGCCGGGGAACCCACGACGCCGCTCTGACGGGACTCCCCTTCCGCCGCGGAGGTGCCCGGCGGACAGGGGCCAGCACGGCACCGGTGCATGCGCGCTGAGGCGAATCCGCTCCGGGCATGCCGCAGTTCCAGCGGGGAGTAGCAGCGAACATGCACAGCAGGTCAGCGACGGCGATTCGTCATTCGGCGGGGGATGGCATGGGCACCCTCCGCTCCCTATTGGAAAGTCGGGGTTATCGCACCAGCTATCGCGATGCGGCGGCCGGCAGGATACGCAGCATCGATCCATTGGACGTGGACATGCTGGTGGTACTGGGCGGGCCCATGCAGGTGAAAGACGCCGAACGGCATCTGTTCCTGCAGGAAGAAATCGACCTGATCCGGGTGCGCTGCCACTACGGGCTCCCTACCCTCGGCATCTGCCTGGGGGCGCAACTGATTTGCTGCGCGATCGGAGGCGAGGTCCGCGAAATGAGCCAACCGGAGATCGGTATTGAACCGGTCGTACTGACCGATCAGGGCCGCCGCTCGTGCCTGTTGCCGCTGGGCAGCGGCACGCCGGTGCTGCATTGGCATCGCGACGAGTTCGTGTTGCCGCCGGGTGTCGTCTCGCTGGCAGCGACACCGCGTTGCCCGGCGCAGGCCTTCATGTACGGCAGCAGCACGCTGGCATTGCAGTTCCATCTGGAGACGGATATCGAGCAGATCAGCTCGCGCATCCACCGCAATCGCCGTGAACTGTCCGAGGCCGGCATCGACCCGACGGGCTTCCGCGCGCGAGCGCGCGAAGAAGCGCAGCGGCTCCGCCACGCCTGCCACGCGGTGATGACGCGGTGGCTCGATGAGATCGATGGGCTCACGGTCGAGGAGCCCAACGCGAGCTTCCATTTGCCTGCGTTCTAGGGCGTGCGCTTTGCCCGGTGGCATGCCGCACCGGGATGATTCGACGCGAACTCTACTGCTCCGAAAGCCAGTGCAGATACGCTCGCGCGCGTTCAGGAGTCAGCTCCATCGCCGCCTCGGCAATCGTGGTGTTGCCCTTTGCGGCAGCAATGGCGGACAGGGCGCAGGCCAGAAAATCCGCATCCCAAGGACGAGCCGACGCGGCAGCTACCAAGCCGGGCAGCTCCGATAACGCTGAGAAGTAGGCTACTTCCAGATCCGGCGGAATAGCGATGCCATGATTCTGACGGCATATCTCTACCCAGGCTGGAAACTGGAAGTACACGAAAGAAGCCGATGCAGGAGCGGATGCCAAAGCTCGAACAACATGGGGAACGGCCGCAAAAGAGGCGGAATAAACCTCTCCCTGGTGCGCGAGGGAACTCCACAGAGTGGACCAAAGCTCGCTCTCCCTGGAAGCGTCCGGGAGCGACAGGACTTGGCGCAGAAGCTCAGGCGTGTCCGAAGCAATGCCATAAGCATGCTGCAACTCACTCCAGCGCGGACTATCCAGGCTCAGCATGCGGAACTTTCTCTTGGGGCTTGGCGAACCTTAGACCGACTCCCGGTAGACGATATTGAGCTGGATCGCGTCCCCGCCCCGATAGTCATCCGGCTCAAGCTTGAACACGACCCCGATACGTCCCGCCGGTGGCACCCCGTCCCAACCATTGAAGTGGATGGCGTTCAATGGCGCCGCCCTCCCCTCCGACCGAAGCATCAGCTTCAGGTGCTTCTCGCCCAGCACGCGAAAGCTGAGCACCTCGAAGTTCATATGAAACGTTGGCTCGGGAAACGCCTGTCCCCATGGCCCGGCGAATCGCAGTGCTTCGGCGTGCCGATGATCGAGTTCGTGCGTGGCCAGCTCCCCGTCGCTGACCAACTCGGCGTGCAGCAACGCCGGCTCGATCGCCTGTGCGGCCTGGGCATGCAGCGCCGATTCGAACTCCTGCAGGCGCGACCGATGAAGGCTCAATCCCGCTGCCATCGCATGGCCGCCGAAACGCTCGATGAGTCCGGGATGGCGAGCGTCGACCATCGCCAGCAGATCGCGCAGGTGGACACCGGGAATCGAGCGGGCCGAACCACGCAGTTGCTCGCTGCCCGGCTCGGCGGGCGCAAACGCCACCACCGGGCGATGCAGGCGTTCCTTGAGCTTGGAGGCGACCAGCCCGATCACGCCTGGATGCCAATGCGCCTCGAACAGGCACACCGCCAGTGGCGGCTCGCCCTGCGCAAGCGACAGCGCTTCGCTCACCGCAGCTTCGGCTTCGGTCGTCATCGACTGCTGCATGGCACGACGCTCGGCGTTGAGCGCGTCCAGGGTGCCGGCGATCTCGCGTGCACGATCGGCGTCCTCGCACAGCAGCAGCTCGATGCCCAGCGCCATGTCTTCCAGCCGGCCCGCGGCATTGAGCCGAGGCGCCAACGCAAAACCAATATCCGATGCCGCCAGCCGTGCTTCGTTGCGGCCGCAGGCCTGGATCAGCGCCCGCAGGCCGACGCAGCCCTTGCCCTGGCGCAGGCGACGCAAACCCGCCAACACCAGCGCGCGGTTGTTCGCATCCAACGGGACCAGGTCGGCGACCGTACCCACCGCCACCAGGTCCAGCAGTTCGGCCAGGTCCGGCTCCGTACCGTTGAGCATGCCGCGCTCGCGCAGGACCGCGCGCAACGCGAGCAGGACATAGAAGATCACCCCGACCCCGGCCAAGGCCTTGCTCGGGAAGCCGTCGCGGTCCAGGTTCGGATTGACGATGACATCGGCCGGCGGAAGCTGCGTGCCGGGCAAATGATGGTCGGTCACCAGCACGGTCCAGCCGCGCGCTTTCGCCGCCGCGATGCCGGCATGACAGGCGATGCCATGGTCGACCGTCACCAGCAGATCGGGCTGCACGAGGGCCAGCTCTTCCACCAGCGCCGGCGACAAACCGTAACCGTGCACGATGCGGTTCGGCACTGCGTGCAATACATCGACCGCACCGAGCATCCGCAGTCCACGCACGCCCACCGCACAGGCGGTTGCGCCGTCGCAATCGAAATCGCCGACCACCAGGATGCGGCGTCCGGCAGCGATGGCGTCGGCCAACAGGGCAGCAGCGGCGTCGATATGCGACAGCAAGGCCGGCGACAACAGCTGGCTCAGGCGTGGCTGGGCCTGTTGCGCATCGTCCACGCCACGGGCCGCGTAGAGTCTTTGCAGCAGCGGCAACATCTGCGGTGGCCAGCCGGTGGGCATGACTGCGGCGCGGCGAACGATACGCGGTGCGGGCGTCATCCCTCCAACCCGGTCCAGGGGCGGCGCCAGAACCGCCAACGCTGGGCCGCGCTCAGCGACAGCGCCTCGCCATCCTGGAAATCGAGCACCAAGCGGTCCAGTTCGCCACGACGCATCGCGTCCAGCAACGGCTGCACGACCTCGTCGCTGAACTGGCGCAGCGAGCGCAGATGGCGCAGGTCGACCAACGCGTCGACCTGGCGATCGGAATCCACATCCACCCCGGCAGCCACCGCAAGCGCGCGCAGCAGCGAATCGCGGCTGCGGACCTGCGCGTGGCTGGAGGCGACCGATTCGGGCAGTCGCCCACCGCCCCAGAACCACAATGAATTGATCGGCGGCTTACCCTGCGCGACGCGGTCGCGATTGTGCGGATGCTGGTGCAGCAGGATCTGCGATTCGGTCAGCAGCGCGCGCCAGCGGCGCCCCGCCTCGGCCTGTGGCAGGTGATCGAACAGATCGTCGCCCAGCACCTGGTCCGGGGTATCGAATTCGGGCAGGCGCGCCTCCGGCGACAGCCGCAGGTACCAGCGCGACGGCGTGGGCGCATCGAGCACGAAGCCTGCGTCGGCGAACGTCGGGCGCAGGTCCGGCAGCAGTGCGGCGACATCCAGCGCGTCGACGCCCAGCGATTCGCCATGGGCCAGCATGCGTGCGCCCTGCTGGTCCGGCGCCATGAAGGCCGGATCGGCGCGCAACCAGGTGGCGCCGTCGGCGTCGCGCGCGTCGAGCTGGCGCGTCAGCGCGGCCACCGGCCACGAACCCTGCGCCACCGCGAAGTGGCGCTGCAGCTGTTCGCGCTCGCCCTTGGCGCCGGCGCTGCGGTCGGCCCGCGCCAGGGCGCGCGCCACTGCTTCGTTCGCCAGTTCGCCGGGGAGACGAACGCGTTCGGGCAACAGCAGGGTCGCTGTGGCCATGGGCTCAGCCGAAGTAGGCGACGCTGACGACTTCGTATTCGCGCTGGCCGGCCGGTGCGTCGATGGTGACGCTATCGCCTTCCAGTTTGCCGATGAGTGCGCGCGCCAGCGGCGAAGAGATCGCGATCAGGCCTTGCTTGATGTCCGCTTCCAGGTCGCCGACGATCTGGTAGCGCTTCTCTTCGTCGGTCTCGACATCGGCCAGGGTCACGGTCGCGCCGAACACGATCTTGTTGCCCGCCGACAACTTGGAGATGTCGATGATCTCCGCGTGCGACAGCTCGCCTTCCAACTGCTTGATGCGGCCTTCGATAAAACCCTGCTGCTCGCGCGCGGCGTGGTACTCGGCGTTCTCCTTGAGGTCGCCGTGCTCGCGCGCCTCGGCGATCGCGGTGATCACTTCGGGCCGCTTGACCGACTTCAGATGCTCCAGTTCGTCGCGCAGGCGCTGCGCGCCCTTGGCGGTGATCGGGGCTCTCATGCTTCCAGCTCCTTGTGCAGTTCCTGCAGCGACCAGACCGGGCCGGTCCCGCGGAACTCGAGTGAATTCACCAGCGCGCGCGCGCCGGCAATGGTGGTCGAATAGGTCACGCGCTGCTGCAGCGCTTCCCGGCGGATCGAGAAGGAGTCGGCGATCGCCGCCCGGCCTTCGGTCGTGTTGACGATATACACGATCTCGCCGTTCTTGATGGCGTCGACGATGTGCGGGCGTCCCTCGACGACCTTGTTGACGATTTCGCAGTCGATGCCGTTCTGCTGCAACCAGGCGCCGGTGCCGCGGGTGGCGACCAGGCTGAAGCCGCGCTCGAGCAGCGCCTGGGCGACCGGCACCACACGCTTCTTGTCCGGGTCGCGCACCGACACGAACGCCTTGCCGGGCTGCGGCGCCTTGATGCCGCCGGCCTCCTGCGCGCGCGCCAGCGCCGCGCCGAAGCTGCGGCCCACGCCCATCACCTCGCCGGTGGAGCGCATCTCCGGGCCGAGGATCGGGTCCACGCCCTGGAACTTGGCGAACGGGAAGATCGCTTCCTTGACCGAGTAATAGTCCGGCACGACTTCCTTGGTCGCGCCCTGCTCGGCCAGGGTCTTGCCGGCCATGCAGCGGGCCGCGATCTTGGCCAGCGGCACACCGATCGCCTTGGACACGAACGGCACCGTGCGCGAGGCACGCGGGTTCACTTCCAGCAGGTAGATGATGTCGTCGCCGTCGTCGTTGGACTGGATCGCGAACTGGGTGTTCATCAGGCCGATCACATTCAGGGCCTTGGCCAGTTCGACCACCTGGTCGCGCAACTTGCCCTGGGTGGCGGCCGACAGCGAATACGGCGGCAGCGAGCACGACGAGTCGCCGGAATGCACGCCGGCCTCTTCGATGTGCTCCATCACCCCGCCGATCAGCACGTGGCCGTCCTTGTCGGCAATGATGTCGACGTCGACCTCGACCGCGTTGTCGAGGAAGCGGTCCAGCAGCACCGGCGAATCGTTGGACACCTTGACCGCGTCGCGCACGTAGCGCGCCAGGTCGGCCTCACCGTAGACGATCTCCATCGCGCGGCCGCCGAGCACATAGCTCGGGCGCACCACCAGCGGGTAGCCGATCTCGCGCGCCAGCACCAACGCCTCTTCGGCATTGCGGGCAATCCGGTTCGGCGGCTGCTTCAGGCCGAGCTTGTCGACCAGCTGCTGGAAGCGCTCGCGGTCCTCGGCCAGGTCGATCGAGTCCGGCGAGGTGCCGATCACCGGCACGCCATTGGCTTCCAGCGCACGCGCCAGCTTGAGCGGGGTCTGGCCGCCGTACTGCACGATCACGCCCTTGGGCTGCTCGAGCTCGACGATCTCCAGCACGTCTTCCAGGGTCAGCGGCTCGAAGTACAGGCGGTCGGAGGTGTCATAGTCGGTCGACACGGTTTCCGGGTTGCAGTTGACCATGATGGTTTCGAAACCATCCTCGCGCAGCGCCAGCGCCGCGTGCACGCAGCAGTAGTCGAACTCGATGCCCTGGCCGATGCGGTTGGGGCCGCCGCCGAGGATCATGATCTTGTCGCGGTTGCTCGGCGCCGCTTCGCATTCGTCCTCATAGGTCGAGTACAGATACGCGGTGCTGGTGGCGAACTCGGCCGCGCAGGAGTCCACCCGCTTGTAGACCGGACGGACCTTGTGGGCACGGCGCAGCGCACGCACGGCCGCCTCGTTGACGCCGGTCAGCTGGGCCAGGCGCGCATCGGAGAAACCGGCGCGCTTGAGCTTGCGCAGGCGCGCGGCATCGAGCGAATCCAGGCCATCGGCGGCCAGCTGCTTCTCGTCGGCGATGATGTCTTCGATCTGGTCCAGGAACCACGGATCGATGTAGGACAGGTTGTAGATCTCTTCCACGCTCATGCCGGCGCGGAACGCATCGGCGACGTAGAACAGGCGTTCCGGGCCCGGTGCCTTGAGTTCGCGGCGCAGCGTGGTCAGGTCATCGGCATCGGCCAGGTTGAGGCCGGTCGGGTCCAGGCCGACCTTGCCGGTTTCCAGGCCGCGCAGTGCCTTCTGCAGCGATTCGGAGAAGGTGCGGCCCATCGCCATCACCTCGCCCACCGACTTCATCTGCGTGGTCAGGCGCGCGTCGGCCTGCGGGAACTTCTCGAAGGCGAACCGCGGGATCTTGGTGACCACGTAGTCGATCGACGGCTCGAACGAAGCCGGGGTCAGGCCGCCGGTGATCTCGTTCTTCAGCTCATCCAGCGTGTAGCCGACCGCCAGCTTGGCGGCGACCTTGGCGATCGGGAAACCGGTCGCCTTGGAGGCCAGCGCCGAGGAGCGCGACACGCGCGGGTTCATTTCGATCACGACCACGCGACCGGTGTTCGGGTTGATGCCGAACTGCACGTTGGAGCCGCCGGTATCCACGCCGATCTTGCGCAGCACCGCGATCGAGGCATCGCGCAGGCGCTGATATTCCTTGTCGGTCAGGGTCTGCGCCGGGGCGACGGTGATCGAGTCGCCGGTGTGCACGCCCATCGGATCCAGGTTCTCGATGGAGCACACGATGATGCAGTTGTCCGCGGTGTCGCGGACGACTTCCATCTCGAATTCCTTCCAGCCCAGCACCGACTCTTCGACCAGCACTTCGGTGGTCGGCGACAGCTCCAGGCCGCGGTTGACGATCTCGATCAGCTCTTCGCGGTTGTAGGCGATGCCGCCACCGCTGCCGCCCAGCGTGAAGCTGGGGCGGATGATCGTCGGGTAGCCGACGCGGGTCTGGATGTCGAGCGCTTCTTCCAGCGTGTGCGCGACTTCGGCCTTCGGGCACTCCAGGCCGATCTCGCCCATCGCCACCCGGAACAGCTCGCGGTCCTCGGCCATGCGGATGGCGTCGCGCTTGGCGCCGATCAGCTCGACGTTGTACTTCTCCAGCACGCCGTGGTCGGCCAGGTCGAGCGCGCAGTTCAGCGCGGTCTGGCCGCCCATCGTCGGCAGCAACGCGTGCGGGCGCTCCTTGGCGATGATCTTTTCCACCGTCTGCCAGTTGATCGGCTCGATGTACACGGCGTCGGCCATGTTCGGGTCGGTCATGATCGTGGCCGGGTTGCTGTTGACCAGCACCACCCGGTAACCCTCGTCGCGCAGCGCCTTGCATGCCTGCGCGCCGGAGTAATCGAACTCGCACGCCTGGCCGATGACGATCGGGCCGGCGCCGATGATGAGGATGGTCTGGATGTCAGTGCGCTTGGGCATGGGGGTCCTCAGTAAAGTCGGTCCTGCCACGCCGCGGGGGCGAGCCAGGTGATCTGTTCGGGCGAGCGGGCGTCGATCGCCCCATGGTCGACCGCGGCGCGAACTTCTCGCTGCATCGCGGCCCAGCTATGGGCGGCGGCGCCGAGGCGCGCGCCGATCCGGTTGTTGTGGGCGTCCATGGCCCGGCTGGCATTGCCCTGCCCGTCCCGCTCCATCAGCGCGGTCACCCAGACGACGCAACGCGGCGACAAGGTGTAGGCGACGATGGCGCTGGCCAGGCTGTGGCGGTAGGCATCGCCCGGGCCGTTGCGTCCGCCCGGCAGATCCGCAGCGAACCACTGCGAATACACCGCGGCCAGTACGAAGCCCGGGTAGGCCGCGAGCGCCAGCGCCGCCAGCAACGGCAGACGCCAGCGGCGTCGGCGCGTCGGCGCTGCCAGCGAGGCGTCCATCAGGCCTTCGCCTGCCCCATCAGCGTCACGAAACGGTCGAACAGCGGCGACACATCGTGCGGGCCCGGCGAGGCTTCCGGATGGCCCTGGAAGCTGAAGACCGGCGCATCGGTCAGCGCGATGCCCTGGTTGGTGCCATCGAACAGCGAGCGGTGGGTCACCCGCACGTTGGCCGGCAAGCTCGCCTCGTCCACCGCGAAGCCGTGATTCTGCGAGGTGATCATCACCCGGCCGTTGTCCAGGTCCTGCACCGGATGGTTGGCGCCATGGTGGCCGTGGCCCATCTTCAAGGTCTTCGCGCCGCTGGCCAGCGCCAGCAGCTGGTGGCCCAGGCAGATGCCGAAGGTCGGGATCTTGCGTGCGACAAACTCCTTGATCGCGGCGATCGCGTAGTCGCAAGGCTCCGGATCGCCGGGGCCATTACTCAGGAACACGCCATCGGGCTGCATCGCCAGCACTTCCGCTGCCGGGGTCTGCGCCGGCACCACGGTGACGTCGCAGCCGCGCTCGGCCAGCATGCGCAGGATGTTGAGCTTCACGCCGTAGTCGTAAGCCACGACCTTGTAGCGCGGCGCGGCGCTGGCGAACTCGTTGCGGTCCAGGTCGAGCTGGCCTTCGCGCCAGCCATAGGCGGTATCGGTCGACACGACCTTGGCCAGGTCCATGCCCTTCAGACCAGGGAACTTGCGTGCCGCTTCCAGGGCCTTTTCCACGTCGATCTCGCCGGCCATCAGCGCACCGTTCTGGGCGCCGCGCTCGCGCAGCAGGCGGGTCAGCTTGCGGGTGTCGATGCCGGCGATGGCGACCACGCCACGCGCTTCCAGCCACTGCGGCAACGCCATCTCGCTGCGCCAGCTGCTGGGACGGCGCGGTACGTCGCGCACGATCAGGCCGGCCGACCAGACCTTGCGGGCCTCGTCGTCCTGCCCGGTGCAGCCGGTGTTGCCGATATGGGGATAGGTCAGCGTGACCAGCTGGCGGGCGTAGGAAGGATCGGTGACCACTTCCTGGTAGCCGGTCATGGCGGTGTTGAACACCACTTCGCCGACGGAAAGCCCGTGGGCGCCTACGGATTCGCCCTCGAACACGGTGCCGTCTTCGAGGACAAGGATTGCGGGTTGGGTCACGGGAATCTCGCTGTGGCTGCGGGGGACTCCGACATGCACCGGCCAAAATCCGGTTG